>Ga0208059_1000014_pt1 | contig 179285 bp, 152 predicted proteins | sample DeeseametaMP0959_FD_184199 | JGI IMG/M metagenome (GOLD analysis project Ga0208059, IMG submission 184199) | Marine microbial communities from the Deep Indian Ocean - MP0959 (SPAdes) | ecosystem: Environmental > Aquatic > Marine > Oceanic | place: East of Madagascar, South Indian Ocean...
CTGTGCATCTGTCAGCCAGAAAAGATCGGACATGTTCACCGCTCGTTTTTCGAACCGTGAATCACGCCGACAGGCGGAAATCAATGGGTCCTGACCCTAAGGATTGAACTGCTCAACTCGCTCTTGAACGACATGTTATTGTGCGAGATTTGGAGTCCAACACAATGAACCGCCTCATCCAATCCGGCCTCATGTTCGGCAACCTGATCCGCGTCGACAGCCCCGCGCTCATCGACCGTTACAACCGCGCGCTCCAGCATCTGACCGGGCAGCAGACCGCCCTCACGGAATTCCACATCGACATCTCCGGCTTCGCCCCGGAAATCGGCGACGAGCTGGGCGATCCGCTCTATCTCAATCACCATGGCGTCAACCGGCAGTTCATCCTGCTCACCACCGAGCAGAAGACCGCGCCGCTGCTCGATGCCACCTTCTCCACCTCGCGCAGCATCCTGCGGCGGTTCATCGAGACCAACGAGGCCCAGCTCTTTGCGCTCACCGCCCGCGATGCCGTCGCCGGCGAGTTGGTGAATTCGGTCTTCAGCCTGACCACGCCCGCCCGCCTGCTCGACATCCGCAAGATCACCGTCGAGGCCGACACCACCGGCGGCACGTTGCGGCAGGCGCGGGAGCTGGCGGAAATGGTCGATGAGTTCAAGACCCGCGAGGATGCCTGGTTCGATGACCCGCTGATCGCACGGATGATCGGCGCGGCGCGGAACACCGGCGACATCCTGCGCAACCCGGTGCTGCTCGAGACCATGAGCTTCGAGACGCAGAATTTCTGGACCAGCCATTTCGGAGGCTGCTACCTGTTCCGCGCGGTCGATCGGCCGGCGCTGATCACCGCCGGCGACAAGACCGCGCTGCAAGACCTGCCGATCGGCGCGGTTTTCGACCTGTCGGACCGCAGCCGCATCGCCCGCTTTCTCGAAAGCAACCGCCTGGTCGAACCCATCGTCACCGCGCCCGGCCTCGACGCCGCCGCCATCCTGCGGCAAAAGATGGATTTCATCGTCGTCGACGCCGCCCAGGACGCCGGGATCGATCTTACCGGGGCGACGCGGCGCGACATCCGCCACCTGGCGCGGCGCCACGCCGGCCAATTGCCCGAGGCCTATCACGGGCTGGGCCGGCTGGTGCACTGGGCCGAGGGCGCCGGCGACTGGCCGCGCATCACCTCGGAGCACCCGTCCTATTTCCTGTCGCTGCGCGCCGCCGACACACCCGACCGCGACCTCGTCAACATGCTGCTGGCCGAGCTGGCCCCGCGCGACATCCGCCAGCTCTTCATCTGCCACAAGCAACTGTTCTATCAGCTCTATCGCGCCTGGTCCGAGACCAAGCGCAGCTATGTTGTCGATTTCCTGACCCGTGAATATCAGGTGGACAAGGCCGGGGCGCGTGCCGCACTCTTTGGCCATGAGCCCCCGATGCAAGAGCCGGGCGACGACCTGATCGCCCGGGTCGGCCCCTGGGGCGCGGTAAGAGGACGTTAGACGATGCTGGCATTCCTGAAACTCGCGGGCCTGGGCTTTCTCCTTCTCACCGTGGTCTATATCTGCCTGTCGCTCTATTCCCGCGCGGTCCGCCGCGACAAGCTCGAGGCGCAATGGGAGGCCGACGGTTTCGAAGGCGACGAGGCGACCCGCCGCTCCTTTGTCGAGGACGGGCTTGCCGAATACGACAAATCCCTGCGCCGCAAGCTGATCCTCGGGGTCTATGTCGTGCCGCTGGTGCTGATCACCGCGGTGATCTATTTCACCAACTTCCACTAGCGTCCGCCGGCCCGGCCCCTCGCGGGCCGAACCATCGTCGCGCGCCCCTGTGTCGCGGTCTGAAAATCTCCGGCGGGCGGGCTCAAGCCGCCGGCAGATGTTTCCAAATGCCCGGTGAGGCACTACATATCCAGTAAATCACGGGGCCTCTCACATGCGTTACATCAAATGGTTTTTCATCCTGGCCTTCTGGGCCCTGGTTGGCGCCTTTTTCCACTACACCCTGCCGCAGCATGACGTGGCGCGTATCACCGATACCGAGATCCGCCGGGTGGATTTCGGCGAGAACTCGATTTTCTGGTCCAGCCCCGACAGCGGCAATGCCACCGGTCAGGTCAACCGCGACGTCTTTTTCATCCAGACGATCCGCGACAATGGCCGGCCGATGGTCTATCGCAACGAGGATACCGGCTGGGGCTGGCCGCCCTATTTCAAGTTCGACACCGCCAACCTGCAAACCGAGGTCGCCGACCTGCGCTCGACCTCGGACAACCCGCGCTGGGTGGTGATCAGACATTACGGCTGGCGCAACGAATTTCTGTCGATCTATCCCAACGCCGTCGACGTGCGGCGGGTGGACAGCCCCGACGTGACGATCATCCCCTGGACCAACATCATCATCCTGACGCTGACGGCGCTGGTGTTCTGGGCGATCTACGTGCGCTGGCGGCGGTTCCGCAGACGGCGCATCGATCCGATGCTCGAGGATGTCGAGGAAGGCTTTGCCGATGCCTCCGACGCGGTGAAAGGCACCGGAAGCCGGATGCGCGGCTGGTTCGGCGGCCGCAAGTAAGCCCCCTCAGAAGGTCAGAACCTCGTCGCCCCGCTCCGGCAGGGGCGGCTGGGCGGCACCGGCAAGATCCGGCGCCCGGCGCAGCCTGCGGGGTGCGAGATCGCCGTCAAAGCCGACGATCCACATGGCATATTCGTCGGTCTCGTAATCCTGCACCGCCAGCCAGAGCCGCGCCTCGGTATCGATATGAAGCGCGATCGGCTCCCACTCCTCGATCGGCGGCCCGGCGACCCAGCCGAAGCGGTGCTTGCAGCCCGCGATCGCGGCGCTGACCGCCTTGGGCAGCACCACCCGATCAAAGGCCCGCAGCCCCAGCCCGAGCATCGCGGCGGCGGCCGGCGGCGCCTCGGGCGCGTTGGAGCGCGGCAGGTCGGGGTCGGCGACGCTGACCGCCATGCCACGCCATCGGCCCAGCCATTCGCTGAGCCGACTGTCGGGGCGGAGCGTGGGCGGCTTGCGGGTCAATCGCGGTCTCCCAGCGGCACATAGGCGCGCCGTTGCGGCCCGTTGTACAGGGTGAGCGGCCGGATCAGGATATTGCTCTGCTGCTGTTCGAGGCATTGCACGATCCATCCGGGCATCCGACCGATGGCAAAGATTGGCACGTAGAGATCCATCGGAATGCCATGCAATTGATAGACGACCCCCGAGTAGAAATCCACGTTCACGTTCAGCCCGTGCCGGGCATAGGGCTGCATCGCCGTGACCACGGCCTGCAAGATCTCGTACCACTCCGGCGCGCCCTTTTCCTCGCCCAGCTTGCGCACGCCGTCGCGCATGTGGCGCGCGCGCGGGTCTTCGGCGCGATAGACCCGGTGGCCAAATCCGGTAACCGGCTCCTTGGCGGCGCGCTTGGCCTTGACGTAGGCGGCGGCGTTCTCCGGCGTGCCGATCTCGCGCACCATCTTCATCACGTCCTCGGCGGCGCCGCCATGCGCCGGCCCGGCCAGCGTGGCCAGGGCGGTGACGATGGCCCCGTGCAGATTGGCCTCGGTGCCGACGGTGACCCGGGCGGCGAAGGACGAGGCATTGGCGCCGTGCTCGGCGTGCAGGATGAAATCGACATCGGCCAGCCGCGCCGCCTCGGCCGAGGGCTTCTCACCGGTCAGCATCCAGAGCCAGTTGGCGGCATGACCCAGCGCCGGATCGGGCGCCACCGGGTCGCGGCCGTTGCGGATGGCCTCATGCGCGGCAATGATCATCGGCACCTGGGCGGCGAGACGGATGCCGTTGCGCAGAAAGGCCTCCGCGCCGGTTTCGCGGCTGTCCGGCTCCAGCGCCGCCAGCGCCGAGACGGCGGTGCGCAACACATCCATCGGGTGGCCGTCGGCCGTGGCCCGAATGATTTCATGCACTGCCGCCGGCAGGTGCCGAGCGGCCCTGAGCGCGGCGTCGAAGGCGTCCAGCTCGGCGGCGCCGGGCAATTCGCCATGGATCAGCAGATAGCAGACCTCCTCGAAGGTGCTGTGCTCGGCCAGATCATGGATCGTGTAGCCCCGGTACAGCAGTTCGCCGGCCCGCCCGTCGATATGGCTGACGCCGGAGCGTTCAAAGTAGATGCCCTTGAGGCCCCGGTTGATCTTCACGTCGTCAGTCATCATGGTCTCCTGGAAATGCGGAAAGGCGGGGCATGGCAGTTCTTGAAAAGGCATATGAGGCCGTGCGCGGGCGCGGAGCCCGCGTGGTCTTCCCCGAGATCGACGAGCCGCGCGTCGCCGAGGCCTGCGCCCGGCTGCGCCGGCAGGGCCTGGCCGAGCCGGTGGGCCTGGGCCCGGTGAGCGAGGCGCAGATCGCGGCACTGGCGGCCAATCGTGGCATGAAGGAAGGGATCGCCCGGCGGATGCTGACGCGGCCGCTGATCCGGGCGGCGGCGATGGTGGCGGCGGGCGAGGCGGATGCCATGGTCGCCGGCGCCGACAGCCCGACCGCCAAGGTGATCGAGGCGGCCGGGTTGGCCATCGGCCTGGCAGAGGGCGTGGCGCAGCCCTCGTCGTTTTTTGTCATGGTCTTTCCCGACGGGCGCGAGATCATCTTTGCCGATTGCGCGGTCACCGTCGCCCCGGATGCCAGGGGCCTGACCGCCATCGCCCTGGCGTCGGCAGCCTCCTGCGAGGCGCTGCTCGGCCCGGCGCGCGTCGCGCTCTTGTCGTATTCCACCGGCCGCAGCGGCAGCGGGCCCGGCGTCGAGATGGTGCGCGCGGCGGCCGAGGCCACCGGCTTTCTCGGGCCGGTCCAGGCGGATGCGGCACTCAATGCGCGGATCGCGGCAAAGAAGGGGGCGGGCGCGGGCGATGCCAATGTGCTGATCTTCCCTTCTCTGGACGCAGGCAACATCGCCTACAAGCTGGCGCAGGAACTGGCCGGCGCCCAGGCCATCGGCCCCTTCCTGCAAGGGTTCCGCCGCCCGGTCTGCGATCTTAGCCGCGGGGCGACGGTCGCGGATATCGTCGCCGCAACCGTGGTGACGCTGGCGCTTTAGCCGGGCCCTTTCCCCTTGGCGGATCAGGGCCCCGCCCCGCCGTTAAAGACGGCGCATGTCGGCCCGGTCGATCCCGGCCACCGCCACCGGTTTCTTCATCGCGTCGCGGCGGAAGGGCTCGCCCAACTCCTGATTGATCAGCGCCTCGATCAAGGTGGTCTTGCCGTTCTCCATCTGATCCTTGATCGCGGTGTTCAGCGCCTCGGTCAGTGCGTCCATCGTCTTGGTCTGAACGCCTTTGAGCCCGCAGGCCTGGGCGATGCCGGCATAGCTCACCCCGTCGTCAAGCTCGGTGCCGACGAAATTGTCCTCGTACCACAGCGTCGAATTGCGCTTTTCGGCGCCCCATTGGTAGTTGCGGAAGACGACCATGGTCACCGGCGGCCATTCCGCGCGGCCGATGGCGGTCAGTTCGGTCACCGCGATGCCAAAGGCGCCGTCGCCGGCAAAACCCACCACCGGCGTGTCGGGGCAGCCGATCTTGGCGCCGATGATCGCCGGAAGTCCGTAACCGCAAGGGCCAAAGAGGCCGGGCGCCAGGTATTTGCGGCCCTGCTCGAAGGTCGGATAGGCATTGCCGATGGCGCAGTTGTTGCCGATGTCGGACGAGATGATCGCCTCGCGCGGCAACGCATTCTGAATCGCGCGCCAGGCCATGCGCGGGCTCATCCAGTCCGGCTTGGCGTCGCGGGCGCGCTGGTTCCAGGTGGTGCCGGGGTCGTCGTCCTCATGGTCCATCGAGGCGAGCTGCTGCGCCCAGGCCGATTTTGTCTGGATGATCAGGTTTTCGCGGTCCTTGCGGCCGTCGTCGCCGGCGCTGTCATCCAGCCCCGCGAAGATGCCCTGCGCCACCTTCTTGGCATCGCCGACGATGCCGACCGAGACCTTCTTGGTCAGGCCGATGCGGTCGGGGTTGATATCAACCTGGATCACCTTGGCATCCTTGGGCCAATAGTCGATGCCATAGCCCGGCAAGGTCGAGAACGGGTTGAGCCGCGTGCCGAGGCAGAGCACCACATCGGCCTTGGAAATCAGCTCCATCCCGGCCTTGGAGCCGTTGTAGCCCAGCGGCCCGGCAAACAGCGGATGCGAGCCCGGGAAGGCGTCATTGTGCTGATAGCCGACGCAGACCGGCGCCGAAAGCCGTTCGGCCAGCTGCATGGAGTCGTCGATGGCATCCGCCAGGACGACGCCGGCGCCGTTCAGGATCACCGGGAATTTCGCCTCGGAGAGAAGCTTGGCCGCCTCGGCAATCGCGGTTTCGCCGCCCGAGGGCCGCTCGAAGGAGACCATCTCCGGCAGTTCGATGTCGATCACCTGGGTCCAGTAGTCGCGCGGCACGTTGATCTGCGCCGGAGCAGACGCGCGATGGGCGTTCAGGATCACCCGGTTCAGCACCTCGGCGATGCGCGACGGGTCGCGCACCTCTTCCTGATAGGCCACCATGTCCTCGAACAGCTTCATCTGCTCGACTTCCTGGAAACCACCCATGCCGATGGTCTTGTTGGCGGCCTGCGGCGTCACCAGCAAGAGCGGCGTGTGGTTCCAATAGGCGGTTTTCACGGCGGTGACGAAATTGGTGATGCCGGGCCCGTTCTGGGCGATCATCATGCTCATCTTGCCGCAGGCGCGGGTGTAGCCGTCGGCCATCATCCCGCCCGAGCCTTCGTGGGCGCAATCCCAGAACTGGATGCCGGCCTTGGGAAACAGGTCCGAAATCGGCATGAAAGCCGAGCCGATGATGCCGAATGCATGTTCGATCCCGTGGCGTTGAAGCACTTTCACGAAGGCTTCTTCGGTGGTCATTTTCATCGGTCGGCATCTCCTGAAGAATCTGTGGAACGGACGGCGCCCATTGTGTGGCCGCAGGCTAAAGCTTTGACCGCGCCCGCGATAGCGCCAGTGAATTCCAGCGGATAGGTCCAGTTTCGGTAAATCAAAGCGCTCTGGGCGCTCTTAGCGGTGCCGCGCGCGCAGATGAGCGTCGACCGACCGACCCCAGGCATCCCAGTTGAGCCGCTCTTCGTATTCCCGCCGGGACGACCGGCGCAGCGCCTCGTACTTCTGCGGCGCCGCCAGATAGGCCTCGACCCGGGCCGCAAAGCCTTCGGCGCCGGTGCCCAGCGGCAGGGCATGGCCATTGACGCCTTCGCGCACCGGCACGCCGCCAATGCGCAGGCAGAGCGCCGGCAGCCCATAAGCCGAGGCCTCGCAGAAGGCAAAGCCGAAGCTCTCGAAAGAGGGTTGAAACAGGAAATGCGCCCGGCGCATCACCGCCGCGAAACGCGCCATGTCTTCGGGGCGGGATTTGTCCAGCACGCCATGCGCGGTGATGTACTCCGCGCCGGCCGCCTCTGGCGGCGTGACGCCGATCACATCAAGCACCGCGTCCACCCCCCGCGCGCGCAGCAGCTCAACAGTCTCGAGCACCAGCGGCCCGCCCTTGGCGTGCCAGTCGCGACCGATCAGCGCAAAGCGCAGCCGGGCGCCACGGCTGAGCGCCGGCGGGACATCGACCGCGCCGGGATCGGCCACATTGGCGCCCCAGGGCAGGATGACAGATCGCTCGGGGGCCAGCTCGTAAAGCACATCCGCACCCGATTTCAGCCATTCCGTCGGCCAGAGCAGCAGGTCCATCGCCCGGAACACCCGCCGCTCGGCGCCCAGGATCATCGGATCGAACATCCGCGAGAGGCTGAGGTAGGAACCGAAGGATTGCCCCACCTCGGAGCGCTTGTAGGTGGTTGGCGTGGCGTCCGAGGAATAGATCGAGAACACCCCCGGCGGCACCCGCAGCCCGGCCAGCGCGTGAAAGGCATAGGCGCAGAACAGCACGTCATAGCGGCCCCGGGTCAGCTGTTTCTGAAGCTCCGGCGCGATCAGCCGCGACAGCCCCAGCCGGGCGCGCCACAGCGCGCGAATGGTCACCGGTTCGGGCAGCGCGCAGATCAGCCGACGCAACGGATCGATCCGGCCCCAGCCGGGATCGAGCACCGAGACATCGCCGACATGGGTCTGCAAGGCAGAGAAAATGCGCGCATTGCCGCCGGAATAGGTCAGCGGATCCTGCGGAGAAAGATCGCAGAGATAGGCTATCTTGCGGCGGTCGGGCAATGGAGTCTTGTATGAATTAGGGACAATCGCGCATACGCTGGCCAAGCGCCGGGCCGAGTGCAAGCGAAAAATCTGCCCTGCGCCATTTCGGCGCGTATGGCGCCGGGCAAACGCCCCCTTTCCCAAACCGGCCGCCGGCGGCTAGACTGCGACCGGCCCAAAACCTGCCGCATTCCTGTTCTAGTGTTCCGCTGTTGCAACCAAAGACGCGCTGATGCCCAATATCCTGGCCAATCTGATGCTGGCTGTCTGGCCAGTGGTGACGGTGATCCTGTTTCGCCGCCTGTCCCTGCCGCAGGCGCTGGTGATCTGTCTGGTCAGCGGTTTCCTGATCCTGCCGCCGCCACCGGCCGCCTTCGATTTTCCGCTGCTGCCGCCGCTCGACAAGCATTCTATCCCGGCGTTGACCGCGCTGATGATGGCCATTGCCATCTACGGCCTGCGCAAATCGGTGCTGCCCGACACGCTTCTCGGCAAGGCGCTGATGCTGATCTTCATCTTTTCACCCATCGCCACGGTGATCACCAATACCGAGCCGGTGCGCTGGGGCGACGTGCTGCATCTGCCCGGGCTTCTGGTGACCGACGCGATCGCCCTGACGCTGACCCAGATCCTGATCTTCATTCCCTTCGTGCTGGCCCGTCAGTATCTGGTCGAGGCCGCCTCGCAGCGCATGGTGCTGTTGGTGCTGATGTGGGCCGGCTTTGCCTACAGCTTCCCGGCGCTGCTCGAAACCCGGCTCTCGCCGCAGCTCAACATCTGGATCTACGGATATTTCCAGCATGATTTCGCCCAGACCATGCGCTTTGGCGGCTGGCGGCCGACGGTGTTCCTGTATCACGGCATCTGGCTGGCCTTTTTCGGGATGATGGCCCTGACCGCCGCGGCGGCGCTGTTCAAGTTCGAAAAGAAGCGCAAGCTGATGTATGCCGGGCTGACGCTCTGGCTGGGAGCGAGCCTGGTGCTGTACAAATCGCTCGGCGCTATGCTGTTTGCGGTCTGCCTGATCCCGGTGGTTCTCCTTTTCGGCGTGCGGGCGCAGCTCAAGGTGGCGGCGCTGGTGGCGCTGCTGGCGATCGGCTATCCGATGCTCAAGGCGGTCGACATGATCCCCAGCGAACGGCTACTCGCCGCCGCCGCCAGCATCGAGACCGAGCGCGCCAATTCGCTCAAGTTCCGCTTCGACAACGAGGATATGCTGCTGGAGCGCGCCTATGAAAAGCCGGTCTTCGGCTGGGGCAGCTGGGGTCGGAACATGATCTACAACGACATCACCGGCGCGATCGAGACGATCACCGATGGCCGCTGGATCATCGTCATGGGCAAATACGGCTGGCTCGGCTTTCTGGCGGAATTCGGCTTGCTGGTGCTGCCGATCTTCCTGCTCTGGCGCGAGATGCTGGCGCGCAAACCCGACGAAATCTCGCCCTTTGTCGGCCCGCTGACGCTGATGCTGGCAGCCAATGCCGCCGAGCTTGTGCCCAATGCCACGCTGACGCCGCTGACCTGGCTGCTGTCCGGCGCGCTGATGGGCTATGCCGAAACCCTGCGCCGCGAAAGACTGCGGCTTCGGGAAGACGCGCTCAAGGGGCGCAATTCGCGGTTCGCGCTGAAATGGCGCCCGGTGATGGAGTAGATGGTATGACAAGACGCCGCGTTCTGGCGATTGCGGAGGCCGCCAATCCCGATTGGGTCTCGGTGCCGCTGGTGGGCTGGTCGCTGGCGCATGCGCTGCGCGAGGTGGCCGATGTCCACTTGGTCACCCATGCCCGCAACCGCGCGGCGATTCTCGATGCCGGCTATGTCGAAGGCCGCGAGGTGACCTTTATCGACAGCGACAGGCTGGCCCGCCCGCTGTGGCAGCTGGGCGAGGCGCTGCGCATGGGCCAGGGCAAGGGCTGGACGACGATCCAGGCGCTCAACGCGCTGGCCTATCCGCATTTCGAACGGCTGGTCTGGCGCGCCTTCGGGGCCGAGATCAAGGCCGGCGCCTATGACATCGTGCACCGCATCACGCCGCTCAGCCCGACCATCGCCAGCCCCGTCGCGGCGCGTTGCGCGCGCGCCGGCGTGCCTTTCGTGCTTGGCCCGCTCAATGGCGGCGTGCCCTGGCCCGAGGGGTTCAACAGCGAACGCCTGCGCGAACGCGAGTTGCTGAGCTATCTGCGGTCGGCCTATCGCTACCTGCCCGGCCGCGCCCGCACCCTGCGCCACGCGGCGGCGATCCTGACCGGATCGCGCCACACCCAGTCCGAGATCCCGGCCCGCTACCAGGACAAAGTGATCTATCTGCCCGAGAACGCCGTCGATCCGGCGAAATTCTCGCGCCTGTCGCGGCCGGGGCCGAAGCCGTTGCGCGCCTGTTTCATCGGCCGCATGGTGCCGTACAAGGGGCCCGACATGCTGCTCGCCGCCGCCGCGCCGCTGCTGCAATCAGGGGCCATGACCCTCGAGATGATCGGCGATGGCCCGATGATGAACGAGCTGCGCGCCCAGGTCGCCGAAGAAGGCACCGACGCGGCCGTCACCTTTCACGGCTGGCTGCCCCACGGCGAGGTCGAAAGCGTCGCCGGGCGCTGTCATATGCTCACCTTCCCCTCGATCCGCGAATTCGGCGGCGGCGTGGTTCTCGAGGCGATGGCGCTGGGGCTGGTGCCGCTGATCGTCGACTACGCCGGCCCGGGCGAGCTTGTCACCGCCGGCACCGGGCTCAAGATCCCGATCGGGCCGCGGGCCGCGATCATCAAGGGCCTGCGCACCGCACTCAAGGACGTGGTGGCCAATCCGGGCCAGCTCGGACCGATGGCCGAGGCCGGCCGCGCCCGGGTGTTCGACCATTTCACCTGGCACGCCAAGGCCCGGCAGGTGGCGGATGTCTATGAGTGGACGCTCACCCCCGCCGCCACCCGGCCCGATCCGCTGGCGCTCAGGCCGGCACCTGCCCGGCGAACCAGCTGACCAGCAGCGCCATGGCGGCCAGCGTGGCATAGCCCGCCACCAGCCAGAGGCCATCGCGCACCATCAGCCCGAAGGCCAGCAGCGACACCGCCATAGCGCCCACCGAGGTGACCATCGGCAACAGCTCGAGCAGCGGCCAGGTCAGCGCGATCAACAGGATCAGCAGCTTGGTCACCAGCGCCATCGGCGGCGCCGTCATCGGCCGCAGCCGGCTTTGGCTGCGCGCGTCGACCCATGCCGCCATCGGCCTGAGCCAGGCAATCGCGCGGGCCAGCCTGGCGCCGGTCACCGCCCGCCGCAACACGAAACCGGGCAGCCAGAGATGCCGCCGCCCGGTCAGCCATTGCGCCGAGATCAGCACGACAATCAGCGCCCCGATGGTGGGCGTCCCCGGAATGCCCGAGAGCGGCGTGACCAGCAGCACCGACACCACCAGGACCAGCGGCGCGAAAGAGCGCTCGCCGATTTCCTGCAACAGATCCGCAACCGTGACCTTGTCGGCGCAATCCGCCTCGGGTTCGATGGCGCTCAGTACCTCGCCGAGGCTGCGCGGCGGCGTCACTTTCCGCGATCCCGGTCAAGCAGCGCGCGCAGACCGCTGCGGTAATCGGGGTATTTCAGCGTCACCCCCAGTTCGCGTTTGATCCGGTCGTTTCGCACCCGCTTGCTTTCCGCATAGAAACTGCGCGCCATCGGCGTCATCTCGGCGCTGTCAAACGGCACCGCCTCGGGAATGGGCACGTCCAGAAGCTCGGCGGCATAGGCGATCACGTCCTGCGGCGGCGCCGGATCGTCATCGCAGAGGTTGTAGATCGCGCCCGGGTCGGGCCGGGCGATCGAGGCCCTGAGCACCTGGGCGATATCCTCGACATGGATGCGGCTGAACACCTGCCCCGGCTTGATGATCCGCCGCGCGCTGCCCTGCCGCACCTTGGCAAAGGGGCCGCGCCCCGGCCCGTAGATGCCCGCCAGCCGAAAGATATGCAGCGGCAGGCCGGGGATCGCCTGCCAGGCCGCCTCGGCCTGCTGGCGCCAGACGCCGCGCCGGGTCGAGGGGGCCAGCGGCGTGTCCTCGTCCACCCAGCCGCCACCGTGATCGCCATACACCCCGGTGGTCGAGAGATAGCCCACCCAGGCGAATTGCCCGGCGCGCGCGGCAATCTCCTGGCCCAGCGCGGCCAGCACCGGATCGCCCGCCGCATCCGGCCCGGCCGAGATCAGCAGGTGATCGGCGGCCTCCAGCGCCGGGCGCAGGTCGTCGCCGGGAAAAAGCCCGGGTTCGATGCTCTCGGCTTCGAGCTGCGGCCGCTTGTCGGGGCTGCGAGTGGTGCCGATGACGCGCCACCCCTCGGCCAGAAGCAGAGGGGCAAGGGCGCGGGCGCTGTAGCCATGGCCAAAAGACAAAAGCGTGTGTGTCATGCGCGCAACCTGTCCGCAGCGGCGCCCGAAGGCAAGCGTTTCGGCGGCGGTCCGCGCAGCTTTCCGGCGGGAGGATGCAACCTTGCCCCGGCCTCGCTAGGCTCGCGCCATCTGCCACTGACCGAGTCGTCCGGATGCCCCACCTCTCCCGCCGCGCGCTGCTTCTCGGCGCGTTTGCCAGCCTCGCCGCCTGTGGCCGCCAACGCGCGCCAGAACCCGCGCCGCCCGCCGCCTTCAACCCGCCGCTCCATCCCAACGAGACGCCCGAGCTGCGCCGGAAGATCAACAGATGGGCCGATCACTACGAGATCCCCCGCACGCTGTTGCACAAGCTGGCGATCCGCGAGAGCACGCACCGGCCCTGGGCGCGCAACGGGCCCTATTGGGGCCTGCTGCAAATCCTGCCGCAGACCGCGCGCACCATGGGATTTCGCGGCAAACCCGCCGACCTGCTCGATGCCGATACCAACCTGCAATATGCCGGCAAATACCTGCGCGGTGCCTGGCTCCTGTCAGACGGCAGCGAGGCGACGGCGATCAAATGGTACGCGCGCGGCTATTATTACGAGGCCAAGCGGCGCGGCATGCTGGTGGAAACCGGGCTGCGGCCGGGCTGACCGGCCCCCGGCTAGGCCGCGCCGATCTCTGCCTGCGTCAGGGGGCAGCGGTCGCCGCCGTAAAAGTTATCGATCAGCCGGGCATGCACGTCACTGCCATGGTCCGCACGTTCGAACAGCGTGGCGCAGGAGCGCAGCTTGAGGGCGTCGATCCCGCCCAGGATCTCTTCTGCCGCGCGCCCGCGATGGGCCAGCACCGCGGCGCCCGCCTCGCGCAGCCGCGGGCCAAGCACGGCATGCGCCGCATAGGCCCGCGCCTCGGCCAGATCGGCGAGACCGTAACGCTGCGCCTTGGCCGAACGGCCGAGCGAGGCCAGTTGCGGAAAGATGAACCACATCCAGTGGCTCCGCTTGCGCCCGGCCTGCAACTCGCCCAGCGCCTGCTCCCAGACGCCATCCTGCGCGGCGATGAAGCGCGACAGGCTCATGCCGCGTAATCCGAACCCTCGCTATCGAGGATCGCCTTCAGCTCGGCGAAATGCCGAATGTCCTGCTCGGGATAAGTCTCGACCTCGCGCGCCACCTTGTCCGCCACCTCGTCGGAGAGCACGCGCAGCTCCCGGCCGGTCTGCAAGGCGCGGATATAGGTCTCGGCGGCCCGCTCGAAGTAATACAGCCGGTTGAAGGTATCGGCGACGGTCGCGCCGATCACCAGCACGCCGTGGTTGCCCATGATCATCACCTTCTGCTTCGGATCGGTAAAGAGCCGGGCGCAGCGCTCCCCCTCGTCCTCGAAGGCCAGCCCGCCATACCCCTCGTCGATCACGTAGCGGCCAAAGAAGGTGGCGCAGTTCTGGTCGATCGGCGGCAGCCGGCTGTCGGCCAGGCTGGCCAGGACGGTGGCAAAGATCGAATGCACATGCATGACGCAACGCGCCTGCGGACAGTGCCGGTGCAGCCCGCCATGCAGCCCCCAGGCGGTCGGGTCCGGCGCATCCGGCCCGTCCTGCGCCGTGGGGTCGTCCAGATCGACCTCGATCATGTCGCTGGCCCGGATGCGGGCGAAATGCATCTGGTTCGGGTTCATCAGGAACCGCGTGCCTTGGTCATCGACCGCGAGGCTGAAGTGATTGGCCACGGCCTCATGCATGTTGAGCCGGGCGGTCCAGCGAAAGGCGGCGGCCAGATCGACGCGCTCCTGCCAATGCTGCATGTTGGGGCGAATTTCGGTGACGGACATCTCGGGCCTCCTTCTGTCTGGCGCCACAGTGCCAGCCTTCGACCGCCGCGCCAAGCCCGGCCGGAGATCGGGAGCCCAGCCCCCAAATGCAAACGGGAGAGCCTGGGCTCTCCCGCTGCTGGTGTCGCGCGTCAGCCCCGACCTACATCGCGCCGCCGATCGAAAAGAACATGGTCTCTCCGGAATGATCGTCGACCCCGTCGTTGTCGGTCGAGACGAAGATCTCGCCGTCTTCGGTGATCGCCAGGCCCTCGACCTTGTCGAGCACATAGCCGCCTGTCGATTTCAGATCGGGGATCAGGTCGTGCACCTCCTGTTTGTCCACCACGGGCAGCGGGCCGCCCAGCGGTGCCGGCTGCATCTCGGACAGGGCGATGCGATAGATCTTCTTGGTCACCGCGCGGTCGTCGTGCTGGTTGTCGCGTTCCACCACATAGACATGATCACCGAAAGCGGTGATTTCCGACAGCCCGACCCAGCCGGTCTCGGGCGCGGCCTTCTCATAGAGCACGGCGCCCCAATCCCCGGTCTCGGTATTGTAGGCCACCAGTTTCACGTGATTCTCGGGGTCGTCCTTCCATTCGCGTTGCACCGCCATCCACAGGGTGTCGCCGACACGGGTCACACCTTCGAAGCCGAAGCGCCGCTCCACCGCCATCAGCTCTGCCGGCAGGCCGATTTCCCGGTCGATCTCGCCCCTGGCGGTCACGTGATAAAGCGCATGCGGGATGAGCCGGTCGCTGCGCCCTTCGGAAGCCAGCCAGAAGCCGCCTTCTCCGTCCAGCGTGATGCCTTCGAGGTCGAGTTTCTGCGCCACGCGCCCGGCACGGGTGACCTGCATCGCGGCGGTGATCCGCGCCGGGGTCTGGCCGGCGTCGATGGTGTAGATCGTCGGCTGGTAGCCATAGAAGCTGTCGTTGACCGCATGGATCGTCTTGCCGTCGCCGGCGACCATGCCGGAGATCGCGCCCCAGCCGGTCAGCGTCGCCATGCCTTCGGAAGTGAGATGCGGATATTGCGCCGCGCCCTCCTGGTATTCGAAGAGCATGACATGCGCGCGGGCGCCGCCATCTTCGATCAGGTCGGATTCATTGGCCGAGACCAGCAGGTTGCGCTCGGGAATGACGACGTATCCTTCCGGGCCGACCCCCGAGGGCAGCAGCTGTTTCAGCACCGGAGCGGCCGGGTCGGTCACGTCATAGACGCCGACCACCGAGGCACGCTCGGCACCGACAAAGACAAAAGGCGTCTCGCCAAATCGGCCGAAGGTCACGGATTCCGGCTCCACGCCTTTGCTGTCGGAGCGCTTGTCGGGGTAATGGCCGATCTGGATGATCGCCTGTTCGAAGCTGGTGCCGCTTTCATGAACGACGGTGCCATCCTTGTGAAAGATCGTCCAGCCGCGCGCGCCGCCCTGATAATCGCCTTCGTTGGCGGTGGCAAAGTGGTCCTCGTCGATCCAGGCCACCGCGTCGGGCTCGCGCTTGCGGGCCTTCTGGCTTTCGCTAAAGATCAGCGCGCCGCGTTCGTCGGTGGCGTCGATGCCGTCGAGATCCACCGTGCCGGCCGAGAAATGCGACAGGATTTCACCCTCTTTCGACACCACGACCATGTGGTTGTTTTCCTGAAGGGTCACCACGATCTCGCCCTTGGCATTGATCGAGACATATTCCGGCTCGGGGTCCTCGCCGGCAACTTCGGCCAGGCCGGTCAGATCGACAAACCGCATCGAGCCGCAATCGAGGCGCCCCTCGGTGACATTGACCAGGGCCAGCGTGCCGGCGGGCATCTGCGGGAGCCTGCCGCCATCAAGGTCTTCGTCGCGCTCGTTCTCGATGGCGACCGCAACAAACGAGCCGTCCTGCGCCTTGGCGAGGCTGTCGGGCTGACCGCCGAGATCGCAGGTGGCGATCTCGGTGCCGCTGGCGGTGTCGATCGCCGCGATCCGGCCCGACGGGGCGGTGTAGCTCTCCGAGGTGTTCACGCCGACAAAGGCGGTGGTGCCGATCACCGCCACCGAAGTCGGTTCGCCGCCGACCGCGATATTGCCCTTGGGCTGCGGATTGGCGGGTTCGGTGATGTCGATCAGGCCGATCACCTCGAGCGGGCTGTCGGTATAGACCAGCGTCATGCCGTCGGCGGTGACGTCGATGATCTCCGGCGAGCTTTCGCGGCTGGTGTCTTCCCCCGCAGCCATGTTGGCGATGACCGGAAAGGATGCAACGCGGTTGAAATTCATCTCGGCCATGGCCGACCCGGCGCTCAGCGCGAGGACGGAAGTCAGACAGATGCTGCGAAAGCCCATGAAACGTCTCCTGGTAGGACAATGTCGCAAATCTCCTGCGCCGGCGATGTAACGCTGGAATGACGGAGCAAAGACGCCTTGGTGACAAAACTCCGCCCGGAGGCCGTGGCCATTGACCTTCGACGAAGACGAGGGCTAACTGCCGCCATGTTCATCAGTCGCGGTATCGCGCTCAAAATTTCCGCTCTTGCCGTGTTCACGATCATGGCCGTTCTCATCAAGGCAACCTCGGACGCGGTGCCGCCCGGCGAAGCCGTCTTCTTTCGCTCGGCCTTTTCCATCCCGGTGATCCTGATCTGGCTGGTCGCGCGCGGCGAGCTGCGCACCGGATTGCGCACCGCCAATGTCATGGGCCATGTCTGGCGCGGGGTGATCGGCGTGTCGTCGATGGGGCTGGGCTTTGCCGCGCTGGGCCTGTTGCCGCTGCCTGAGGTGACCGCCATCGGCTTTGCCGCGCCGCTGATGACGGTGATCCTTGCCGCGCTTCTGCTGGGCGAAAAGGTGCGGCTGTTCCGGTTGAGCGCGGTGGCGATCGGGCTGATCGGGGTGATGATCATCCTCTGGCCGCGGCTGAGCCTTGACGGCACCGCCGACAGGCTGGCCACCATCGGCGCCATCGTGGCGCTGATCTCGGCCGGGTTGCGGGCGCTGGCCCAGGTGCATATTCGCCGGCTGGTGCAATCCGAGGATGCGGCGGCGGTGGTGTTCTACTTCATGCTCACCGCCACCGGCTTTTCGCTTTTCACCCTGCCCTTCGGCTGGACCGTGCCGAATGCCACCGAAACCGCGATGCTGGTCGCCGCCGGGGTGATCGGCGGGATCGGGCAGATCCTGGTGACCTCGGCCTATCGCTTTGCGCCGGCCTCGGTGCTGGCGCCCTTCGATTACAGCCAGATGCTGTTCGCGGTGGCGGCGGGCTATCTGCTGTTCGCCGAGATCCCGACCGCGGCGACGATCTGGGGCTCGCTGGTGGTGATCGCCGCCGGGGTGCTGATCATCTGGCGCGAACGCCAGCTGGGCCTCGAGCGCGGCAAGGCGCGTTCGAAAATGGGCCATATGGGCTGATTGCCAAGGCGTTCGAGGTGCGGGTTCTGAAAGCTGCATGTCGCCCTTTGACCCGACATTCGAACCGTCCCGGGCCCGACCCGGGACCTCGCGGCCAGCGGAGAGGCCCCGGCGCGGGGGCCGGGGCGCGGGGCGGCTGATGTGAACCTGTGACCCCTTGGCCCGACACCCGAACCGTCCTCGTCCCGGGCCCGACCCGGGACCTCGCGGCCAACGGAGAGCCCCCGGCGCGGGGGCCGGGGCGTGGAGCGGCGGATGTGAACATGTGACCCCTTGGCCCGACACCCGAACCGTCCCCGCCCCGGGCCCGACCCGGGACCTCGCGGCCAACGGAGAGGCCCCGGCGCGGTGGCCGGGGCGTGGAGAGGCGGATGTGAACCTGTCGTCCATTGGTCCGACACCCGAACCGTCCCCGTCCCGGGCGCGACCCTGGACCTCGCGGCCAACGGGGAGGCCCCGGCGCGGGGGCCGGGGCGCGGGGCGACCTAACCCACCACGTTGAATTCCGGCCCATAGGGGTAGCCGGTGATGTTCTCGTTCCCGTCCTCGGTGATCACCAGGATGTCATGCTCTCGGTAGCCCCCAGCCCCGGGCTGGCCTTCGGCAATCGTCAGCATCGGCTCCATCGAGATCACCATCCCCGGCTCCAGCACCGTGTCGATATCCTCGCGCAGCTCCAGCCCCGCCTCGCGGCCGTAGTAATGGCTCAGCACGCCGAAGGAATGACCGTAGCCGAAGGTCCGGTATTGCAGCAGGTCGCGCTCCTCGAAATACCGGTTGATCGCCTCGGTCACCTCGGAACAGCGCGCCCCCGGCCGGAGCAGCGAGATCCCCAGCTCATGCGCGCCGACATTGGCCTGCCAGAGCGCCAGCGAAGCGGCATCGACCTCCTGCACGAACAGCGTCCGTTCCAGCGCGGTGTAATAACCCGAGATCATCGGAAAGGTGTTCAGCGACAGAATATCACCACGCTGCAAGGCCCGCGCGGTCACCGGGTTGTGCGCCCCGTCGGTGTTGAGCTCCGACTGGAACCAGACCCAGGTGTCGCGATATTCCGCCTCTGGAAAGCGCCGGGCGATCTCCAGTTCCATCGCATCGCGCCCGGCCATGGCGACCTCGATCTCACGCGCGCCGGGCCTGATCGCCTCGCGGATCGCATAGCCGCCGACATCGGCCACCGCCGCCCCGGCGCGGATCAGCGCGATCTCGGCCGGGCTTTTCATCATCCGCTGCCGCATCGTCGTGTCAAAGAGATCGACCATCTGCGCCGGCCGCAGGAAGCTCTCGAGCTTGCCCATCTGCCAGAGCGTCAGGTGGTCGCTCTCATAGCCCAGCGCACGCCCCGGACCGGTGACCGAAAGGATCGCCCGCCAGTAATTGTCGCGCTGCCAGTCGGTATAGGTGATGTTGTCGCCATGACACCGGCGCCAGGGCTGGCCGGCGTCGATGCCGGCGCTGATCGTGACGCTGGTTTCCGGCGTGACCACCAGAGCGTAAGGCCGGCCAAAGGCGCAATAGGTGAACCCGCTGTAATAGCTGACATTGTGCATCGAGGTCAGCACCGCCGCCTCGCAGCCGAGATCGGCCATGCGGGCGCGCAGCCCCGCCAGCCGGGCCTCGTATTCCGCCTCGGAGAATTGCAGCGGGGCCTTCTGGCCGTTGTGAAACCGATAGAAATCAGGACGTGCCGTCATGGCGACCCTCCTCGTCAAGGAAAGCTCCCGGCGTTCAGGAATTTGGGGAAAGGCCCTGAGGGGCGACGCCATCGCCCGGCCCGCGGCCAGATTGGCGATCCGGCGTCAAAAGGCAAGCGTTTTGCGGCGCCGCGGCCTCAGCCGTGGCCGTAAAGACGGGCATCGCGGCCGCAGCGCGCCTCATGTTCGAATTCCAGGCTGGAATGGGTGATGTCGAAACGCGCCGCCAGCCGCGCCTTGATCTCGGACTTGATCGCCTCCAGCCGGCCCCAACCGGCTGCGGTCAGCACCACATGGCAATCGAGCGCCGCCGCATCCTCCTGCATCTGCCAGAGATGGACATGGTGCACATCCTCGACGCCGTCGGTGGCCTGAAGCGCCGCGATCACCTCGGCGGCGTCGATCTCGGGCGGGCTGCCCAGCATCAGGGTGCGGATCGGGCCGCCGATCTCGGTCAGGGCGAGGTAGAGGATATAAAGCGCGATGCCGATGGTGATCGCCGGATCGACCCAGCGCAGATCATAGAGCAGGATCAGCGTGCCGCCGACAATCACCGCCACCGAAGCCAGGGCATCGGACAGGTTGTGCAGGAACAGCGCGCGGATGTTGACGCTGTGTTTCTGCATGCTCCAGGTCAGCCCGGCGGTCAGCGCATCGACCAGCAGCGCCAGACCGCCCAGGATCACCACGGTCCAGCCCGCCACCGCCGGCGGATCGATCAGCCGCAGCCCGCCCTCGTAGATCAGGTAGGCCCCGACAAGGATCAGCGTGGTATAATTGATCAGCGCCGCCACCACCTCGATCCGGCCATAGCCAAAGGTCATCCGCGCATCGGCCGGCCGCCGGGCGATCTTGCGCGCGGCAAAGGCGATCACCAGCGCGGCCATGTCCGACAGGTTGTGCAATGCATCGGCGATCAGCGCGAGGCTGCCGGAAAGGAGCCCGCCGAGGATCTGCGCCAGGGTCAGCGCCGCATTGGCCCAGATCGCAATCGCCACCCGCCGGTCGCCGGAGCCGGGGTCGAGATGGGCATGGCCATGATCATGCGGCATGGGTGGCGTCCTTTCGCGGGGGTCGGGTTCCCAGAAACCTATGGCCACCGCTGGAAGGTCAAGACGAAAAATGGCCAGCGCGAGGGGCGCCGGCCATTCAAAATTCTCCGGTTGGCGCCCCGGGCGCCGAACGGCGGATCACTCGTCGTTGGCGCTGTCTTTCAGAGCCTTGGCGATGGTCACCTTGACGACCTTGTCCGCCTCTTTCTGGAATTGCTCACCGGTGGCGGGGTTGCGCACCATCCGCGCCGGACGCTCTTTCAGATAGAACTTGCCGACACCCGGCAGGGTCACCGCGCCGCCGCCGGCCACTTCGCGGGTGATGATGTTGCACACCGCGTCGAGCGCCGCGGTCGCGGCTTTCTTGTCGGAATCGAGTTCTTCTGCCAGAGCCGCAACGAGCTGGGTCTTGGTCAACGGTTTTGCCATTTTCTGGTCTCCTTCAGTCTGCCCAGCACTTGGGCCTCATCGGACGCATTAAACGTCATGTTGCGGGGGGACACAACGATTAGTGGCACGTCGGGCCTTAAAAATATGGGGTTTTGCCGGTTGACCCAACGTCACAGAAAGGCGGTTTCGTCGAAAGCCCGCAATTTCCGGCTGTGAATCCGCTCCAAAGGCATCTCACGCAGCCGTTCCATCGCCCGGATTCCGATGCGCAAATGCCGCGCGACCTGAGTCTGATAGAAGGCGCTGGCCATGCCCGGCAGCTTCAATTCGCCATGCAGCGGCTTGTCCGAGACACAGAGCAGCGTGCCGTACGGCACCCGGAAGCGAAAGCCGTTGGCGGCGATAGTCGCGCTCTCCATGTCGAGCGCCACGGCGCGCGACTGGCTGAGCCGCTGCACCGGTCCCTCCTGATCGCGCAACTCCCAGTTGCGGTTGTCGACGCTGGCCACGGTGCCGGTGCGCATGATCCGCTTGAGGTCGTAGCCCTTGAGCTGGGTCTCCTCGGCCACCGCCTCTTCGAGGGCGATCTGGATCTCGGCCAGCGCCGGGATCGGCACCCAGACCGGCAGATCGTCGTCCAGCACCCGGTCCTCGCGCAGATAGGCATGCGCCAGCACGAAATCGCCCAAGGCCTGGGTGTTCCTGAGGCCGGCACAATGGCCCACCATCAGCCAGGCATGCGGCCGCAGCACGGCAATGTGGTCGGTGGCGGTCTTGGCGTTCGACGGGCCAACGCCGATATTGACCAGGGTGATACCCGCATCACCCGGCCGCTTGAGGTGATAGGTCGGCATCTGCGGCTGTTTCAGCGTCGGCGGAATCTCCTGATCGGCGGCGGTGATCTCGACATTTCCGGTCGAGACAAAGCTGGTGTAGCCGCTGTCCGGATCGGCCAGCATGGCGCGGGCAAAGGCCTCGAACTCGCTGACATAGAACTGGTAGTTAGTGAACAGCACGTAATTCTGGAAATGCCCGGGGTCGGTGGCGGTGTAATGCGCCAGCCGGGCCAGCGAATAATCGATCCGCTGCGCGGTAAAGGGCGCCAGCGGCGCCGGATCGCCCGGCGCGGTGTCATAGGTGCCATTGACGATGTCGTCGTTGGTGGTGCTCAGATCGGGCACGTCAAAGACATCGCGCAGGATGAACTCGGCCGCGCCTTCCTGCGGCACGGTCACATCGGTCTGGGCGGCAACCGCAAAATGCACCGGGATCGGCGTGTCCGACACCGCGACACAGACCGGCACGCCGTGGTTTTCCATCAGCAGGTGGATCTGCTGCCGCAGATAGCGCCGGAACAGCCGCGGCTGCGTCACCGTGGTGGCATGGGTGCCGGGCGCCGAGACATGGCCAAAGCTCAGCCGGCTGTCGACATGGGCAAAGCTGGTGGTGGTGATGCGCACCTCGGGATAGAAGGCGCGATACCGCGTGGCCGGCTGCCCCTCGACCATCGCCCGGCGAAAGGCATCGGCCAGAAAGGCGGTGGCCTTCTCATAGAGCATACAGAGCTGGTCGACCGCCTTGTCGGCATCGGTAAAGAATGTCTCGCTGCCAAGCTCGGGGGTCTGCACCGCCCTGTTTCTGTCGCTGCCCGCCATGCCGATCCCCGTCCTTGCGCCTGTTGCCGCCGACATTGGCTTAGGCCGGGGGGGACTTCAACCATCAGCACGCAACAAGCCGTCGCAACCGGCCGCTCCCCGGCCTCTGCCGCAAGGCGCCCCCTGCTTCTTCTGTTGAATAAAACCGTAGGGGGTCCGGGAGGCAAAGCCGCCGGCCCTCAGCCGGCGTGCAGCCCGCGCCAGGCCGTGATGATCTCGTGCGCCGCCAGGTCGGCATGTTCGGCCTGGGTGGCATATCCCGAGACCGAGATGCGAATGATCTGCCGCCCGCGCCAGACGCCATGCGAGGGATAGACCCGCCCCCGCGCCTGGACCTCGCGCAGCACGGCCTCGGTCTGCCGGTCGCCCTCGGCCCCGGCACCGCAGCAAAGCGCCACCTGGTTGAACACCACGTCGTTGAGCACGGTCAGCCCCGGCTCGGCCGCCACCGTGCAGGCAATCCGCGCCGCCAGCTGGTGATGCCGCAGGATCAGCGCGCTGAGGCCGGAGCGGCCGAGATGGCGCAGAATGGCATAGCTCGGCACCCCGCGGGCGCGGCGCGACAGCTCCGGCGTGCTGTCGGACGGCTCCCAGTCGTCATTCCGGCTCGGCAGATAGGCGCCGCGCGCCGACATTGCCGCCACCAGCGCCGCCCGGTCGCGCACGAGCACCACGCCGGCGTCGAACGGCGCGCTCAGCCCCTTGTGCAGATCGACGGCCCAGCTGTCGGCCCGCGCCACCCCGGCGCAGAGATGCGCCAGCTCCGGCACCGCGGCGGCCCAGAGGCCGAAGGCGCCATCCACATGGACCCAGCCGCCCCGCGCATGAACCTGCGCGATCAGCGCCTCGAAGGGATCGAAGGCACCGGTGTTGATCTGGCCGGCTTGCAGGATGACCAGCGGCGGCGCCTCGCATTGCGCCAGTTTCTCGGCAAAGTCCGCCGGGTCGATGCGGCCCTGATCGTCGGTCGCCACCCGCCGGGCTCGGCCGGCGCCAAGCCCGGAATAGCGCAGCGCCGCGCTTACCGCCGAATGCGCCTCCGCGCCGATCAGCACCGGGATCGCCGGCGCGCCGATCAGCCCGTCCTGTTCCACATCCCAGCCCTGCGCCGCCAGCAGCGCATGCCGCGCCGCCAGCACCCCCGAGAAATTCGCCGCGCTGGCGCCGGTGACAAGCCCCGCCCCGGTGCCTTGCGGCAAGCCGAAGAGATCGACCAGCCAGTCGCAGAGCGTGCGCTCCATGCCGGTGATCGCCGGGGTTTCGCTGGCCGAGCCGGCGTTCTGCCCCCAGGCCGACACCAGCGCATCCGCCGCCACGCCCACCGGGTGCGAGCCGCCTAGGACATAGCCGAAAAAGCCCGGCGCGGTCATTGCGTGTAACGCGCCGTCGGCGCCGGCGGTGATCCCGGAAATCACCTGCGGCGCAGGCTCTCCCGTTTCGCTCAGAGGCTGGCGAAACCGCGCCACCGCCTCGTCCAGCCCGACGCTGGGCCGCACCGGCTGATGCGGCAGGTTCGACCGATAGGACAGCGCCGCGGAATAGGCGGTGGCCAGAGCGGCGCGTTCTTCGACGGTCAAGCCCATGGAAAGCTCTGTCATTCTCATGTCCAACTGACGTCGTCCCTCGCGAATCACGGGGCCGCGCCCCTTGCAGTCAGGTCAAAACCTAGCGCGGGAAATTTGCGGTCCCGGATGATATGGCGCACACTTGCGACACTTTTCACGGGAAGCTTGGCAGATATATTCCCCTGAAAGCGCTTCGAATATCGCAAGTCGACTCGCCTTACCCGGGTAACGTCACGGCAGGTCGGCCGGCGTCATTCGGTCGAGACAAGCACCGCCTCGACCCTTCGGTTGGCCTCGCGGCCCTCGGCTGTCAGGTTGCTGGTCAGCGGCGCCAGATAGCCCATGCCGCCGGCCTCGAGCTGGTCGCGGTCGACGCCGTGCTCGCGCACCAGCCGGTCCAGCACCGACATCGCCCGCTGGCGCGACAGCGCGATGTTGTTGTCCAGCGAGCCCACCGCGTCGGTATGGCCGACCAGTGCGATCCGCCGGTTGGGAAAGGCCGCGAGATAGCGCGCAAGCGTGGTCAGGCTGTCGAAATCCCCCTCGCCCAGCGCCGAGGAACCGGTCTGAAACGACAGATCGGCGAGCACGACCCGGCCGAGGCTTTCGAGTTGCCTGGCAATCTGCCCGCTGTCACCCGGCGGGGTCGGCGCAACCGGCCCCGGCGCGGCGCTGACCCCGCCTTCGGCCGCATCGCCGACCCGGATGATCTGGACAAAGCCCGCCGCGGCGCTGCGCGAGACCAGCACCGAAACCGCGCCACCATCGGGGTGGCGCGCGGCGAGAAAACGGAAATCGGTGAGATCGACATACATGCCCGGGCCGGGCAGCACCTCGGTGCCGAAACGGAAATCAAAGCCGCCACAGCGCCGGGTCTTGCAGTCGAACTGGATGTCATAGCCCGACGCGGCAATCTGTGTCCTCAGCGGCGCCAGCAGTTGCAGCGTGGTGCGGATGTCCCCCGGCACCCGGTAGGATTGCCGCAGCACCGCGCCCTCGATTACCTCGGCCGGGATCGCGCCCTCGGCAAAGGCACCCGTCGGCAGCGCATAAGACCCCGGATCGCGCTTTTCCTCGTAGGTCAGCACCGCCCCGGCAGGCAGCGCAAGGTCCTGCGCCACGGCCGGCCCCGCCAGGCAACATGCGATGAGCGCGAGCGCCCGCAAGTTCAGCGCGCCATCGCGTGATAGGCGCGGTTGGGCCGCATGTCGGTGGCGCTGGCCACGCGGTTCGACATGTTGAAGAACCCGGCGACCGAGGCGATGTCAAAGATGTCGCGATCCGAGAAGCCGGCGTCGCGCAGCGCCTGCCGGTCGGCCTCGGCGATCTCGGCGCTGGCCTTGGTCACCTTTTCGGCAAACTCCAGCATCGCGGTCTGACGCTTGTCGAGATCGGCGGCGCGCCAGTTCATCACCATCAGCTCGCCCAGCTCGGGATCGCCGGACAGCTGCCGCACGGCGGCACCATGGGCGGTGAGGCAATAGAAACACTTGTTGATCGACGACACCGCCACGGCGATCATTTCCCGCTCGAGCTTGCTCAGCCCGCTGCCGGCCAGCATCAGGTCGTTGTACATGGCGGTAAAGGCGTTGAGCTTGTCGATGTCGAAGGCATAGGCGCGCAGGACATTGGGCACCATGCCCAGCTTGTCTTCGCAGACATCGAAATATTTGCGGGTCTCGTCGGGCAGCGGATCGACCATCGGAAGGTCGAGCGCTGTAGGCTGGTCAGAGGCGGACATGGGCAGGGCTCCGGTTGCGTGCCTGTTTGGTGCCCGACGCAGCAAATCGCAAAACGCGCGGGCATTCAACTCCCGGTCTCGGCTGGCTTTTCGCCGCCGCGACGCCGGGCGAATATCCGCCGTGGCGGGGCACCACGTCGGAACATCCGCGGCGCTCGGCGGTTTCTTCTGCACACCGATTGGAGGAATTAGTGATGAGTACCGAAGGGAACCACAGTCTTGTGTCCTCGTCCGACGTGAACGGCACCGCCGTCTACAGCCGCGATGGCACGCATATCGGCACGATCGATCACCTGATGATCGACAAGGAATCCGGCAAGGTGGCCTATGCGGTCATGGGGTTTGGCGGCTTTCTCGGGCTTGGCGAAGAACACCACCCGGTGCCCTGGGGCAAGCTCAATTATGACGTCAGCCGCGATGGGTTTACCACCGATCTGACCGAAGCCGAGGTCAAGGGCGCACCGGAGCGGACCAGCGACTGGCACCGCGACCGCGCGTGGGAGCAGCGGGTGCATGAGCACTACGGCGCGCCGATGTACTGGATCTGACCGTTCAGACAGATGACTTCTCCGCCCCTCGATGCTGTCGGGGGGCGGTTGTGCGTCAGGCTTCGGCGATCCGGTAGTGATAATGGCCGACGCAGGCAAAGCCCATGCCGGCATAAAGCGCATTGGCGCCCGTGTTGGCCTCGGTGCAGAGCACCGACAGATGCGTGGCGCCGCGGTCTGCCGCCCAGACCGCCGCCTGCCGCATCATCCACTGCGCCAGCCCCTTGCGGCGCTTGGCCGGGACAACTTCGAGCGCATGCAGCATGGCCAGCCCGTCAACCAGCCCGACATAAGCGGTGGCAGCGGGGCTGTCCTCGATCCGGCCCAGGATGGTGGTCTTGTCGCAGGTGGCGCGCCACATCACCGCCAGCCGTTCCGGGCCGATGCCCGCCGCGGCCCAGAGTTCGCGCATGATTGCCAGCGGCTCCCAGATGCAGAAGGTGGTGACCGGGGGAATGGGCCGGTCGGTCAGATCCTGCACCGGGGCGACATAGAGATTGACCGGATCGACGATCCGGTAACCGGCGGCCTCGAGCGTGGCATCGAGCCGCTCTTCGCCGGCCCTTATCTGAAACAGCGGCTGCTGGCCCAGCGCGCGCATCTCTTGCTCGGCCCGAAGCCGATCGTCCTCGGACCAGCTGGCGCCGGGCAGAAGCGTCGCCGCCGAGACACGTTTGCCGCCGCCGGCGCCATCGCGCAGCAGGAAGGCCCCGCTGGCAAAGCTGCGCGCCGGGGGCCATGTCGCCTCGCAAAGCGCCATCAGCTGATCGGCGCCGGGCCTCATTCGGAAAACAGCGCCTTGAGCCGGGTCATCGCCAGATCGATCCTCGCCCCGTCCTGCGCGCGGATCACGATATTGGCGCCATAGGCCCCGTTCTGCTGATACGGATAGGAGCCGAAGGACAGGTCGTCGAATTCCTCCGCCAGCGCCGCCAGCGGCCCGGCGATATCGCCTTCGCCGCGCTGCACCCGCAGGGTCTGGCTCAGCAGCGGCGCGCCCCCCGTGAGCGTCGGCAGGACGGAGGCGACCATGGCCTGAAACACGCTGGGCACGCCGGCCATGACATGCACATTGCCCAAGAGAAAGCCCGGCGCGATCGACACCGGGTTGTCGATCAAGGTCGCGCCATCGGGGATGCGGGCCATCCGCAGGCGGGCGGCGTTCAGCTCGCGCCCGGTATTGGCGTAATGCTCGGCCAGCAGCGCGCGGGCATCCTCGCGCACGTCGATAGGCACGCCGAAGGCCTCGGCGATGCAATCGGCGGTGATGTCGTCATGGGTCGGGCCGATGCCGCCGGAGGTAAAGACATGGGTGACCGCCGCCGAGAGCGCCTTGACCGCCGCGACGATGGCGGGCGCGTCATCGCTGACCACGCGCACCTCCTTGAGGTCGATGCCGTGTTTGGTCAGCTCGCCGGCGAGGTAATGCATATTGGCGTCGCGGGTGCGGCCCGAGAGGATCTCGTCGCCGATCACCAGCATGGCGGCGGTGGGATTGGCCATCGGGGCCTCCTTGAATGCAGATTTTCAGAGGTATAGGCCGGGCGCATGCGCTTTCAAACCCCTCTTGTTCCGGCCACGCTCCTGCGGCGATACAAACGCTTCCTCGCCGATTGCCGGCTGGATGACGGCCGCGAGGTTGTGGCCCATTGCGCCAACCCCGGCTCGATGCTCGGCCTTGCCGACCCCGGCTTTCGGGTCTGGCTCGAGCCCAACGACGATCCCAAGAAAAAGCTGGATTACGGCCTCAGGCTGGTCTCGCCCGCCGAGGGCGTGCTGGTGGGGGTGGATACCTCGGTGCCGAACCGCGCGCTGCGCGGGGCGCTCGAGGCCGGCAGCGTGCCGGGGCTCGAAGGCTACCGGACGGTGCGGCCCGAGGTGAAGTACAGCCGGAACAGCCGGATAGATTTCCTGTTGCAGGCCGCCGGGCGGCGCGATTGCTATGTCGAGGTGAAATCGGTCACGCTGAGCCGCGAAAACGGCGTGGCGGAGTTTCCCGACAGCGTGACCGCGCGCGGCACCAAGCATCTGGCCGATCTTGCCGCGATGGCGCAGGCCGGGCACCGGGCGGTGATGCTCTATCTGGTGCAGCGCAACGATTGCACCACGATGCGGCTGGCCGCCGATATCGACCCGGCCTATGCGGCGGGCTTTGTCGAGGCTTGCGCCGCCGGGGTCGAGGTGATGGTACTGGGCTGCGAACTGACGCCCGAGGCCATCCGGCCCGGCGGGCGGATGGATTTCACTCCGGCGTAACCGCATCTCCGACGACGAGGTCTTGCATGTCTCTTCTTGGTCTGGCCCTCGTTCTCGCTGCTGCGGTCTGCCATGCGACCTGGAACTTTCAGCTCAAGCGGATCGGCGGCGGGCCGGAGCTGGTCTGGCTGTTCTCGGCGCTGACGGTGGTGATCTATGCGCCGCTGGCGCTTTGGGTGCTGGTGTCACAGGCGCCGAGCTTCGGGCCGCAGCAACTCATCTGGCTGGCCGGCAGCACGGCGCTGCACATGGCCTATTTCCTGCTCTTGCAGGTCGGCTATCGCAAGGGCGATCTGTCGCTGGTCTATCCCACCGCACGTTCGACCGGGCCGCTTCTCTCCACCAGCTTTGCCGTGCTCTTTCTGGGCGAGATCGTCAGCGCGCAGATGGCGCTTGGCGCGGTCGGCATCGTCTTTGGCGTGCTGATGCTGACCACCGGCGGGCGCGTGAAGGGCCAGCAGATCTCGACCTCGCTCCTCTTTGGCCTGGCCGCCGGCGGGCTGATCGGCAGCTATACGGTCTGGGACGCCTATGCGGTCTCGGCGCTGCTGATCCCGCCGCTGCTGCTCGATTACGTCTCGAGCGTGGCGCGATCGGTGCTGCTGGCGCCGATGGCCCTGAAACGCCGCGCGGTCATGCGATTGCAATGGCGCGATCACCGCGCGGGGCTGGTGATCATCGCGCTGTTCAATCCGCTGGCCTATATCCTCGTGCTCTATGCGCTGACCTTCACCCCGGTGGCCTATGTCGCGCCCACCCGCGAGGTCAGCGTGCTGCTGACCGTGCTGGCGGGCAGCCTGCTGCTGGGCGAAGGCCATCTTCGCCACCGGATGATCTGGGCGGGGGTGATTCTGGCCGGCATGGGCGTTCTGGTCACCTCTTGATTGCATCGCGGCGGCGCCCCCTCACCGCGGCAGCACGGGAACTTGTCCCGCGCGGGCTGGCTCTTTACGCTGCAAACGCATAAGACAGCCAGCAAGACGTTTTTTACGGAGCAATTGCATGAACCGTCACAAGGGGCGCATGACGCGCGACGGGATCCGGATCCATGAACAGGCGGATTTCGCCGGCATGCACGAGGCCGGCCGGGTCGCAGCCCAGATCCTCGACGAAGTGGCCCCTCTGGTCGAGGTCGGCCAGACCACGGGCGCGCTCGATGCCTTCATCGAGAAGCGGGTGGGCGAGCTGGGCACCAAATCGGCCACCATCGGCTACAAGGGCTATCAGCACGCCTCCTGCATCAGCGTCAATCACGTGGTCTGCCACGGCATTCCCGGCGACAAGAAGCTGAAGGACGGCGATATCCTCAATATCGACGTGACCGTCATCAAGGATGGCTGGTTCGGCGACACCAGCCGGATGTTCGTCGCCGGCAAGCTCAGCCGCAAGGCCGAGCGGCTGATCCAGGTGACCCATGACGCGCTGATGCGCGGCATCGAGGCGGTCAAGCCCGGCAACACCTTTGGCGATGTCGGCCATGCGATCCAAAGCTTCGTCGAAGGCCAGCGCATGTCGGTGGTGCGGGATTTCTGCGGCCACGGGCTGGGCACGGTGTTTCACGCGCCGCCCAACGTGCTACACTACGGCCGCGCGGGAACCGGGCCGGTGCTCGAGGAAGGCATGTTCTTTACCATCGAGCCGATGGTCAACCTCGGCCGTCCCGAGACCAAGGTGCTGTCGGACGACTGGACCGCTGTGACCCGCGACAAGTCGCTTTCTGCACAGTTCGAACATTCGGTCGGGGTGACCGCGGAGGGCGCCGAGATCTTCACGCTCTCGCCCGGCGGCCTGTTTCACCCGACCTATTCCGAATAAGCCGCGCGCCCGTGTCACGGGCCGAGATGCGTATTTGATAAGAGAAGAAGCCCCTTTCGGTGGCAGGGTGTCACCGCCCGGGGCGCGATCAGAACGAGGAACCTTTGATGCCTGCTCCGAAACCCGTGGTTCTGTGTATTCTCGACGGCTGGGGCCTGCGGGACGAAACCGAGGCCAATGCCGTGGCGCTGGCCGAGACGCCGAATTTCGACCGGCTGATGGCGAATTGCCCGAATGCCACGCTGACCACCCATGGCAATGACGTCGGCCTGCCCAGCGGGCAGATGGGCAATTCCGAGGTCGGCCACACAAATATCGGCGCCGGCCGGGTGGTGGCGATGGACCTCGGGCAGATCGATCTCGCGATCGAGGACCGTTCGTTCTTTTCCAACGCGGCGATCCATGCCTTCATCGAGAGCGTGCGCGGCCACGACGGCACCGCGCATCTGATGGGGGTGATTTCCGATGGCGGCGTGCATGGCCATATCGACCATGTGCTGGCCGCCGTCGAAATGATCGTCAGCGCCGGGGTGCCGGTGGTGGTGCATGCGGTCACCGATGGCCGCGACGTGGCGCCGAAATCGGCCGAGGACTTCCTGCGGACGCTGGTGTCGAAGCTGCCCGAGGGTGCCCGGGTGGGCACCGTCACCGGGCGTTATTTCGCCATGGACCGCGACAATCGCTGGGACCGGGTGGAACAGGCCTATCGCGCCATGGTGGGCGGCGCCGCCGAACACAAGGCCGGCACCGCCGTGGCGGCGGTGAAAGAGGCCTATGACCGCGATCAGACCGACGAATTCATCCCCGCCACGCTGATCGGCAATTACGACGGTGCCCGGGATGGCGACGGCTTCTTCTGCCTCAACTTCCGGGCCGACCGGGCGCGCGAGATCCTGCTGGCGGTGGGCGAGGATGACTTTGACGGCTTCGACGGCCGCAACCGGCCGCAATGGGCCTCGATCCTGGGCATGGTGGATTACTCCAAGACCCATGACACCTTCATGGCCGCCGCCTATCCCAAGAAGGTCGTGGTCAACACGCTGGGCGCCTGGGTCGCGGCGAAGGGGCTGAAGCAGTTCCGCCTGGCCGAAACCGAGAAATACCCGCATGTCACCTTCTTCCTCAATGGCGGCAAGGAGGTGCCCGAAGAGGGCGAAGACCGCTACATGGCGCCCTCGCCCAAGGTGGCGACCTATGACTTGCAGCCCGAAATGAGCGCCGGGGAGGTCTCGGACCAGTTCGTGAAGGCAATCGAGACCGGCTATGACCTGATCGTGGTGAACTTTGCCAACCCCGACATGGTGGGCCACACCGGCGATCTGGAGGCGGCCAAGGCGGCCTGTCAAGCGGTGGATACCGGCCTCGGCCGGGCGCTCGAGGCGCTGGACAAGGCCGGCGGCGCGATGATCGTGACCGCCGACCACGGCAATTGCGAGCAGATGGTCGACCCCGAGACCGGCGGGCCGCATACCGCCCATACGCTCAACCCGGTGCCGGTGATCCTGGTCGGCGGGCCCGAGGGGGCCAGGCTGCGGCAGAGCGGGCGGCTGGCCGATCTGGCGCCCACGCTTCTGGCGCTGATGGCGCTCGACACGCCCGAGGAAATGACCGGAGAAAGCCTGCTGGCATGATCCTGCGCGCCGTGACCCTCCTGTGCCTGTTCGCCGGGGCGGCGCAGGCGCAGATGACCACAGCCGAAGCGGCGCGCGATGCCGTGCGCATGCTTGAGGAAAGCGCCCAGGCGCTGAGCGAGGCCCGTGGCGGGCGCGAGCGGGTCAAGGCGCTGACCGAAATCGTCAAGGGCTATGAGACCGGTCTGGCGGCGCTGCGCGACGGCATGCGCGCGGCATCGTTGAAAGAGGCGCAGCTCACCGAGGATCTCCAGGCCCGCGACAAGGAAATCTCGCGGCTTCTGGGCGTGCTGCAATCCATTTCGCGGGCGCCGGCGCCGGTCACCCTGCTGCATCCTTCGGGCCCGACGGGCACCGCACGGGCCGGCATGCTGCTGTCGGATGTGACGCCGGGGCTGAAGGCCCGCGCCGATGCCTTGCGCGCCGATCTCGAGGAGGTGCAGGCGCTGCGGCTGTTGCAGGCGCAATCCGCGGCCAAGCTGCAAGAGGGGCTCGAAGGTGCGCAGGAGGCGCGCACCGCGCTGTCGAAGGCGGTGGCCGACCGTACCGATCTGCCGCGCCGCTTTGTGGAGAACCCGGTGCAGACCGCCGTGCTGATCGCCGCCACCGAAACACTGGAGGGTTTTGCCAGCGGTCTCAGCACCATCGCCGAGGACGAGGCGCCGGGCAGCCTGCCCGACATCAGCCACCGCAAGGGCAAGCTGGCGCTGCCGGTGCAGGGCCAGCTCCTGCGCCGCGCCGGCGAGGCCGATGCCGCCGGTGTGCGCCGCCCCGGGCTGCTGATCGCCACCGGGCCGCAGGCAGTGGTCACGACCCCCACCGCCGCCACCATCCGCTATGCCGGGCCGCTCCTGAACTACGGGCTGGTCGCCATTCTGGAGCCGCAGGCCGACACGCTGTTCATCTTTGCCGGGCTCGAGGCGGTCTTTGGCCAGACCGGCCAGGTCCTGCCGGCAGGCGATCCTCTGGGGCTGATGGGCGGAGAGTTGCGGACGGATGTGTCACTATCGGGTGATGGGGCTGGAAACGCCCGCCCGGAAACGCTCTATATAGAGGTCAGAGAGCTGAATCAGCCTGTGGACCCACAAGATTGGTTCCGCACCACCGACAAGGGATAAGACACCAATGAAGAAGTTCGTCATGGCCGCCGTCGGCGGTACGCTGGCAGGCATTGTCGCAACCACCCAGCTTGCCGGCCCGCTGCTGGCCCAGGAAGAGCGTTCATCGGGCAATGTCTACGAGCAGCTTGACCTGTTTGGCGACATCTTCGAACGCATTCGCGCGCAATATGTCGAGGAGGTCGACGAAGGCGAGCTGATCGAGGCCGCGATCAACGGCATGCTGACCTCGCTCGACCCGCATTCCAGCTATCTGTCGCCGGATGACGCAGCCGACATGCGGGTGCAGACCCGGGGCGAGTTCGGCGGTCTCGGCATCGAGGTGACCCAGGAAGAGGGCTTCATCAAGGTGGTGTCGCCGATCGACGACACCCCGGCAGACGCCGCCGGGATCGAGGCCGGCGATTTCATCACCCATGTCGATGGCGAATCGGTGCTCGGCCTGACGCTGGACGAGGCGGTCGAGATGATGCGCGGGCCGGTCGGCTCCGAGATCATCATCACAGTGGTCCGCGAGGATCAGCCCGAGCCCTTCGATGTCTCGATCATCCGCGACACCATCACCCTCACCGCCGTGCGCACCCGCACTGAAGGCGAGACCGTGGTGCTGCGTGTCACCACCTTCAATGATCAGACCACGCCCAATCTGGAAGAGGGACTGGCCGAGGAGATCGCGGCCGCAGGCGGGCTCGAGAACGTCAACGGCATCGTGCTCGACCTGCGCAACAACCCCGGCGGCCTGCTGACCCAGGCGATCCGGGTGTCGGATGCCTTCCTCGAGAAAGGCGAGATCGTCTCGACCCGCGGCCGCAACCCCGAGGACGGCGAGCGCTACAACGCCACGCCCGGCGATCTTGCCGAGGGCAAGCCGCTGGTGGTGCTGATCAACGGCGGTTCGGCCTCGGCCTCGGAAATCGTCGCCGGTGCCTTGCAGGATCACCGCCGCGCCATCGTCGTCGGCACCAAATCCTTCGGCAAGGGATCGGTGCAGACCGTGATGCCGCTTCGCGGAGACGGCGCCATGCGGCTGACCACGGCGCGCTATTACACGCCGTCGGGCCGGTCGATCCAGGCGCTCGGCGTCTCGCCCGACATCGTTGTCGAACAGCCGCGCCGGGTGGCCAACGAAGAGGATGAGGAAACCACCCCCAATTCGCGTTCCGAGGCCGACCTGCGCGGCTCGCTCGACAATGACAGCCTGAGCGAGGACGAGATCGAACAGATCGAAGCCGACCGCGCCAAGGCAGAAGCCGCCGCCGCGCTGCGCGAAGAGGATTACCAGCTGGCCTATGCCATCGACATCCTCAAGGGCCTGTCGGCGCTGGGTCCGAAAGACGAGTGAAACTGCTCTGCCCCCGGCCGCCGTGCCGGGGGCGATCTCGAGTGACCGCGAGGCCCGCATGACCCCCGAAGACATCGCCCGCCTGCCCTATCGCCGCAATGTCGGGGTGATGCTTGTCAACGCCGCGGGCGAGGCCTTTGTCGGCCAGCGGATCGACAGCGAAATGCCGGCCTGGCAGATGCCGCAGGGCGGCATCGACAAGGGCGAGGACGCCCGCGCCGCCGCGCTGCGCGAATTGCAGGAAGAAACCGGTGTCCTGCCCGAGCTGGTGACCGTGGAGGCGGAAACCCGGGCCTGGATACCCTATGACCTGCCGCATGATCTGGTGCCGAATATCTGGAAAGGCCGGTTTCGCGGCCAGGAACAGAAATGGTTCCTGATGCGTTTCCATGGCACCGACGATCAGGTGCGGCTGGATGCCGACGATCATCAGGAGTTTTCCGAATGGCGCTGGCTGCCGCACGACCGGCTCGTCGATCATATCGTACCGTTCAAGCGCGAGGTCTATGCCCGCGTGGTCGAGGAGTTCCGCCCCTATCTTGAGAGGTGAGTGATGCGTCTCTTGACTTGTCTGCCGTTGCTTGTCTGGGCCGCCGGGGCGCAGGCGCTGACCTGCCTGCCGCATGACGTGGCCGCTGTCTACCAGGATGCCAGAGACAGCGAGGATCGCTACATGGTGGTGCTGGGCCGGATGAGCTTTGACGCGACGCGGCTGCCCGAGACCGATATGACCGATCAGGCCAACACTCCGCCCGACACCCGAATTCCGGCGCGTCTGACCGGCGACGCGTTGAGCCGCGCCGGATTCATCCATCCCTATGACGCGGACATCGTGCTGAACGTGCAATGTTTCGGCCCGTGGTGCGCAGGGGCCAAGAGCGGCGATCCGGTGCTGGCCTTCGTCAATCTCGACGCCGCCTCCCCGGAGGTGACGATCACCCCCTGCGGCGGCTTTGCCTTTGCCAGACCCACGCCCGAGATGACCGAACAGGTGATCGCCTGTCACACCGGCGGCGACTGCACGCCGCGCAGGCAGCGCTAGGGTTCAGGGCACGATCAGCCTTGTGCCGGGGGCGGCCAGTGCCGCGATCTGGCGCAGGTGGTCGGGGCGGAAGGCGATGCAGCCTTCGGTCGGAAAGCCGGGCCGCCGCCAGCGGTGCAGGAAGATCGCCGACCCACGGCCGGGCGTCGCATCGGGCCAGTTCCAATCGGTCAGCAGCACCAGGTCATAAAGCGGATCGGCGCGGCGCAGCGCCTCGTGCGAGCCGGTGTAAGGCGCGCGGACCAAAGTGTTGTAATCCTCGTCTTGCGGCTCGTCGGACCACAGATCGCCGGGGCGGATCGGCTCGGCCCAGGGCGCCGGGCGGGCCATCCGGTCGGGGCGATACAGCAGCCCGGTGATGTGGTGCCGGCCGCGCGGGGTGGCGCCATCGCCCTCGCGCTTGTCCGCGGTCAGCCCGCCGCGGCCGATGGTGCAGGGCCAGAGCCTTCCGGCAAAGCGCAGCCCGCGCGGGGTGAGGACCATCACAGCAGATGCCCCGATTTCGCCGCCTTGGTGGCGAGATAGGCGGCATTCTGATCGGTCAGCCCGACCTTGAGCGGCACCCGTTCGGTCACCGCGAGACCGGCGCCCTGCATCATTGCGATCTTGCGTGGATTGTTGGTCAGCAACCGGACCCGGGCAAAGCCCATGGCCTTGAGGATATCGGCGCCGATGCGGAAATCGCGTTCGTCATCCTCGAAGCCCAGCCGGTGATTGGCCTCGACCGTGTCGAAGCCCTGATCCTGCAAGGAATAGGCGCGCATCTTGTTGGCGAGCCCGATGCCGCGACCCTCCTGGTTGAGATAGAGCAGCACCCCCTGCCCCTCGTCGCCCATCTGCGCCAGGGCGGCATGAAGCTGCGGGCCGCAGTCGCATTTCAGCGAGCCCAGCACATCGCCGGTGAAACAGGCGGAATGCAGCCGTGCCAGCACCGGCTGCGCCCGATCCGGGCGGCCGATCTCGAAGGCGTAGTGCTCGACCCCACCATCATCGGGGCGGAAGATGTGCAACCGTCCGCCATGGGCCAGCCGGGTGGGCAGGCGCGCCGCCACCACCGGATGCGGATCGGTGGCCCGCAGCAGCAGCGGCCCGGCGCTCCCGGCCTCGAGCCGTGTGAGCAGCGCGGCTTCCGGCAGGCTCTCGACCGCGGTTTCCAGCACCACGGCGGCGGGCAGGAGCTGTGCCGATTTCACCAGCGACACCGCCAGCCGGTGCAGCGCCGCATCGCCTTCGCGCAAGGCGAACAGCGGGCCCTTCATCGGTGTCCGCAGATCATCGGCCGGATCGGCGATGGCGCGGATCCAGGCGCAATCGGCCTCTTCCGGCAGCGGCAGCCGGGCGACATCGCCGTCATAGGGGCGCGCCTTCAGCGTCTCGGCCCGGCGTCCGGTGATCGCCAGCACCGGCGCCCCGCCCAGCGCCCGCAGGGTGGCCAGCCGCGCCGGCCCCATGGTTTCGGCCGCAAGCACCAGCGCGGCGCTGCCGTGACCGCAGAGCACGACCGGCACCCCCATCCGAAGATCGGCGCGGGCGCGGTTGATCAGCTCCGCCGTGTCAGGTGCAAAATGTCCAGTCATCAGGCCTGTCATGTAGCCGGTAATGATCGGGAATTGAAACATTTCCTCGCCTCCCGGGTGATATTCACACGAGCGCGTGAACGGCTTGCAGCAAATCTTGCCCCTCGCCGGCTGCGCCCCAATCTCACGAAGAAGAGATTTGGAGGACCGAGATGGCACAGCTCAAGAACCTGCTTCTTGTCGATGATGACGACGACCTGCGTGAGGCGCTGGCCGAACAGCTCATCATCACCGAGGATTTCGAGGTCTTCGAGGCCTCCAACGGCGCCGAGGCGATGGAGCGGGTCAAGGCCTCGCATTTCGACCTGATCATCCTCGACGTGGGCCTGCCCGACACCGATGGCCGCGAGCTCTGCCGGCTGATGCGCAAGCAGGGCGTCAAGGCGCCGGTGCTGATGCTGACCGGCCATGACAGCGATGCCGACACCATTCTCGGCCTCGACGCCGGGGCCAATGATTATGTCACCAAGCCGTTCAAGTTCCCGGTGCTCCTGGCCCGTATCCGCGCCCAGCTGCGCCAGCACGAGCAGAGCGAGGACGCCGTCTTTGCGCTGGGCCCCTATACGTTCAAGCCGGCGATGAAGACCCTGGTGACCGAAGACGAAAAGAAGATCCGGCTGACCGAGAAAGAGACCAACATCCTGAAATACCTCTATCGCGCCCCCGAAGGCGTCGTGCCACGCGACGTTCTGCTGCACGAGGTCTGGGGTTACAATGCAGGCGTGACGACACACACGCTCGAGACGCACATCTACAGATTGCGCCAGAAAATCGAGCCGGAACCCTCGAACGCCCGCCTCCTTGTAACCGAATCTGGCGGATATCGGCTCAATGCCTGAAAGGGCGCATAGATCGAAGGGCGATAAAGTGCTATGTTACGGTCACCTTTTGTAGGTGACAGAGATCCCGTTGCATGTGCGGGTTATCACATGCTCCTCCCTGTTGGACTGACCCGGGCCCCGGCCCGGGTCTTTTTTTTGCCGGAGCTTCCGGCGGCGGTGTCATCGAGCGGGAGCCGGGTGGCGGGAACGCTCTCCTTTCCGATGCGGGGCCGGAGTGTCTTGCGCCCCGGACCTGATCCGGGACATTGCGCCGGGCCGGTCGCCTGGCCTGTAGCGGGAGGCCCCGGCGCGGGGGCCGGGGCGGGTGGCGCGGGACCGATCGGTCAGTTGCGTACCAGCTTCTCATAGGCGTCCGACATCTCGCGGGTCAGCGCGCCGACCTCGAAGGCGTAGTCGCCGATCTGGCTCACCGGTGTCACCTCTGCCGCCGTCCCGGTCAGCCAGCATTGCTCGAAGCCTTCCATCTCTTCCGGCATGATGTGGCGCTCGTGCACCTTGATCTGACGGTCCCGGAGCATGTTGATCACCGTCTGGCGGGTGATGCCGTTGAGAATGCAGTCGGGCAGTGGCGTGTGCACCTCGCCTTCCTTGACAAAGAAGATGTTGGCCCCGGTCGCTTCCGCCACATAGCCGCGATAATCCATGAACAGCGCGTCCGAGCAGCCCTTGGCCTCGGCGGCGTGCTTGGACATGGTGCAGATCATGTAGAGACCGGCGGCCTTGGCCGAGGTCGGGATGGTTTCCGGGCTTGGGCGTTTCCACTTGGAAATGTCGAGCTTGGCGCCTTTCATCTTGGCATCGCCGTAATAGGCGCCCCATTCCCAGGCCGCGACCGCGACCCGCACCGGATTCTTGGCCGAAGCGACCCCCATGTCCTCGCCCGAGCCGCGCCAGGCCACCACGCGAACGTAGGCGTCGGTCAGCCCGTTGGCCTTCAGCACCTCGTATTTCGCCGCCTCGAGCTCTTGGACCGAATAGGGGACCGGCATGTCGAGCAGCGCGCCGGAGGCTAGGAGCCGCTCGGAATGGCGCAGGCTCTCGAAAATCTTGCCATTGTAGGCGCGCTCGCCCTCGAACACCGAGCTGGCGTAATGCAGCCCGTGGGTCAGGATATGCACATTTGCATCCCGCCAGTCGACAAGCGTGCCATCCAACCAGATCTTGCCGTCGCGATCATCATATGAGCCAGCCATGTCGCTCCTCCAAAGCCCTTCATTTTCCATATGTTGCGCGAATTTGGTCCGGTGTGGACATAATATTGCGCAAAAACTGTGAGTCGCTACCAGTTGAGACTTGGAATGTCAACAAGGCTGACGTACTGTGACCCGACAGCGCCAGTACACAAGGGAGAGGCATGGCAGAGCCCAGCGGAGAACAGCTGCTTTATCTGACCGACGAACAGCTTCGGCAAGGGATTGAGGCGATGTTCTTTGCCTATCGCGGCTTTACCGCCGATCCCGACCGGATCCTCGACGAATTGTCTTATGGCCGCGCCCATCACCGGGCGGTGCATTTCATCAATTGCGCCCCCGGCACGACGGTCAACAACCTGTTGAATATCCTCGGAGTCACGAAACAATCGCTGAACCGTGTGTTGCGCACGTTGATCGCGGACGGTCTTGTGGAAAGCAGGGTCGGCCGGTTGGACAAACGCGAACGCCACCTGTACCTGACCGAGGAGGGAAAAGCCCTGGAGGCGAAATTGTCGGATGCCCAGAGAGCGCGGATGCGCGCCGCCTATCGCAAAGCCGGGCCGGAGGCCGTGGCCGGCTTTCGCCAGGTGCTCGAGGCGATGATGGACGCCGACATGCGGCGCAATTACCGCGCCCTGCGGGAGCCCAGGACATGAGCGCGCAGGATCTGCATCTTCTGATCGTCGACGACGACGAACGCATCCGGGTGCTGTTGCAGAAATTCCTGATCCGCAACGGTTTCCTGGTGTCTGCCGCGCGGGACGCCGGCCATGCCCGGCGCATCCTCTCGGGGCTCGATTTCGATCTCATCGTGCTGGACGTGATGATGCCCGGCGAAGACGGCATCAGCCTGACCCGCGATCTGCGCGAGGACTCGGCCACGCCGATCCTGCTGCTCACCGCCAAGGGCGAGACCGAGGACCGCATCGCCGGGCTCGAGGCCGGGGCCGACGATTACCTTGTCAAACCTTTCGAACCCAAGGAACTTCTGCTCAGGATCAACGCCATCCTGCGCCGCATGCCGGAAGCGCCGGAGACCAATGCCATGCCCAAGCTGCTGTCGCTCGGGCCGCTGCGCTACGACATCGAGCGCGGCGAACTGTGGCAGGGCGAGGACGCGGTGCGCCTGACCGCCACAGAAAGCCAGCTGATGCGGATCTTTGCGGCCCGGCCGGGCGAGGCGGTGAGCCGCGCGCAGCTGGTCGAGGACCTGGGCCGCGACAAGGGGCAGAGCCAGGAACGCGCCGTCGACGTGCAGATCACCCGACTTCGGCGCAAGCTCGAGGCCGATCCGAAACAGCCGCGCTACCTTCAAACCGTGCGCGGCGCGGGCTATATGCTGGCGCCGGACTGAGCCGCAGGCGATGGTGGGTTCACAAACCCACCCTACGCCCGCTTCATGACCACGCAACAGGTTGCCACCCCAGCCCACGGCCGGCCACCCCTGTAGGGTGGGTTTTCAACCCACCGCCCGCAACGCCCAGCTTGCAACCCGCCCCCGAAACCTGCCAGATCGGCAAAACCGCCACCCAGAGGGAGGAGAGACCATGACAACACTGGTACTGACCCATGAGACCGGGCTGCGGCATGAAACCCCGCAGGGCCACCCCGAACAGGTGGCACGGCTCGAGCACATCCTGCACGCCTTCCGCCAGAACGACATCGCAGTGGAAACCGCGCCCGAAGGCCGGCGCGAGGATGTGCTGCTCTGCCATCCCGAGCGGTACATCGCCCGGCTCGAGGCGGCGCTCCCGGCCGAGGGGCTGCACCAGCTCGACGCCGACACCTGGATATCGCCCGGCAGCCTGGCCGCGGCCTGGCACGGCGTCGGCGCGGTGCGCGAGGCGGTGGACCGCGTGCTTGCCGGTGACGCGCGAAACGCCTTTTGCGCCATGCGCCCGCCCGGCCATCACGCCGAACAGGAAACGCCGATGGGCTTTTGCTTCTTCGGCAACGCCGCCATCGGCGCGAAACACGCGCTCGAACGGCACGGCCTTGCGCGCGTCGCGGTGGTGGATTTCGACGTTCACCACGGCAATGGCACCCAGGCGCTGCTCTGGGACGAGCCGCGCGCGCTGTTGATCAGCAGCCAGCAGATGCCGCTCTGGCCCGGCAGCGGCGACCCGTCGGAACGCGGCGCGCATGACAATGTGTGCAACATTCCGCTCGCCCCCGGCTCGGACGGCTACGAGATGCGCGACGCCTATACCCATGACGTGCTGCCCCGTTTGCGCGACTTTGCCCCGGAGCTGATCCTGATCTCGGCCGGGTTCGATGCCCATCGCGACGATCCGCTGGCCAATCTCAACTGGTCGACCGAGGATTTCGTCTGGTTGACGCAGGAGATCTGTCAGGTCGCGCAAGAGTGTTGCGAGGGCCGGGTGGTCTCTGTTCTGGAAGGCGGTTATGATCTCGCCGCATTGGCGGAGGCAGTCACCGCCCATGTGAAAACGCTTCAGGAGGCCGCGGCGTGAGCGAGAAAAAGGTAGACGAACTGACATTCGAAGAGGCCATGGCCGAGCTGGAGCGCGTGGTCGGCCAGCTGGAACGGGGCGACGTGGCTCTCGACGATTCGATCAAGCTCTACGAGCGCGGCGCGGCGCTGAAGAAACGCTGCGAACAAAAGCTCAAGGACGCCGAGGAAAAGGTGCACGCCATCACCACCGACGCCGAGGGCAATGCCACCGGCACCAAGCCCGTCGAAGGCCTCTGAGCGCCGGCGCACCGGCTTCACCCAGCCCGACACACGCCGGAGGCCCCGCAGAGGCCGCCCCACCTGCGTGTGCCCGCCAAGAGGACCGCCCCGGATGTTCACCGATACCCTGAAATCCGACGCCGCGCGCGTCTCGGCCCATCTCGACCTGGTGATCGCCGGAATCGACGACCTGCCGGTGACCCGGGCGATGCGCTATGCGGTCGCGGGCGGCAAGGGGCTGCGCGGCTTTCTGGTGATGGAAAGCGCCCGGCTGCACGACATCGCCGAGACCCATGCGCTCTGGCCCGCCGGGGCGATCGAGGCGGTACACGCCTACAGCCTGGTGCATGACGACCTGCCCTGCATGGACGATGACGATCTGCGCCGCGGTCAGCCCACGGTGCATGTCAGATGGGACGAGGCGACTGCGGTGCTGGCCGGCGATGCGCTCCAGACCCTGGGGTTCGAGATGGTCACCGATCGGCGCTGCCACCCCGACGCCGAAGTCCGTGCCGAGCTGGCGCTTTCGCTGGCACGGGCGGCGGGCGCACGCGGCATGGTGCTGGGCCAGGCGCTTGATATCGCGGCCGAAAGCGCCGATGCGCCGCTCGGCCTTCAGGAAATCACCCGGCTTCAGGCCGGCAAGACCGGCGCGCTCATTCAATGGTCGGCCGAAGCCGGGGCGCGGCTCGCCCGCGCCGACACCGCCCCCTTGCGGCACTATGCGCAGGCGCTGGGCCTTGCCTTTCAGATCGCCGACGACATCTTGGATGTGGAAGGCGATGCGCAGAAGGCCGGCAAACGGCTGCAAAAGGACGCGGCGGCGGGCAAGGCGACCTTTGTCTCGCTGCTCGGGCTCGAAGCCGCGCGCCTGCGGGCGCAGGAGCTTGTCACCGAAGCCTGCGACGCGCTTTCGCCTTACGGGCCCCGGGCCCGAACCTTGCGCGAGGCCGCCCGCTTCGTTATCTCGCGCGACAATTGAGAGGCCAAGGAGCCGCGCATGTCTGACCGCCCGGAAACCCCGCTGCTGGATACTGTCCACGGCCCCGCCGACCTGAAACGCTTTTCCGACGCGGAACTGGTGCGGCTGGCGCATGAGCTGCGCACGGAAACCATCAGCGCGGTGAGCGAGACCGGCGGCCACCTGGGCGCGGGCCTTGGCGTGGTGGAACTGACCGTAGCGCTGCACGCGGTGTTCAACGCGCCGCGCGACAAGATCATCTGGGATGTGTCGCACCAGTGTTATCCGCACAAGATCCTCACCGGCCGCCGTGACCGCATCCGCACTCTGCGCCAGAAAGACGGGCTCTCGGGGTTCACCAAACGCTCGGAAAGCCCCTTCGATCCCTTCGGCGCCGCGCATAGCTCGACCTCGATTTCCGCTGCGCTCGGCTTTGCCGTGGCGCGCGATCTCGGCGGCGCCTGCGACACCGGCCATGGCGATGCCATCGCGGTGATCGGCGATGGCGCGATGAGCGCCGGCATGGCCTTCGAGGCGCTCAACAATGCCGGCCACCTCGGCAAGAGGATGATCGTCATCCTCAACGACAACGAAATGTCGATTGCCCCGCCGGTGGGGGCGATGTCGTCGTATCTGTCGCGGCTTTATGCCGAGGCGCCGTTCCAGGATCTCAAGGCCGCGGCCAAGGGCGCGGTCTCGCTGCTGCCAGAACCGTTCCGCGAAGGTGCCAAGCGCGCCAAGGACATGATCAAGGGCATGGCGGTGGGCGGCACGTTGTTCGAGGAGCTGGGCTTTTCCTACCTCGGGCCGATCGACGGCCACGACCTCAACCAGCTCTTGCCGGTGCTGCGCACGGTGCAGGCACGGGCCACCGGGCCGATCCTGATCCACGCGCTGACCCGCAAGGGCAAGGGCTATCACCCGGCCGAAAACGCCGACGACAAGGGCCACGCCACCGCGAAATTCGATGTCGTCACCGGCAAGCAGAAGAAAGCGCCGTCCAACGCGCCCGCCTATACCAAGGTCTTCGGCCAGGAGCTGATCAAGGCCGCCGAAAAGGACAGCCGGATCTGCGCCGTGACGGCGGCGATGCCGGATGGCACCGGGCTCGATCTGTTCGGCACACGCTATCCCAGCCGCTGCTTCGACGTGGGCATTGCCGAACAGCACGGGGTGACCTTCTCGGCCGGGCTCGCGGCGGGCGGCATGCGGCCGTTCTGCGCGATCTATTCCACCTTTCTGCAACGCGGCTATGATCAGGTGGTGCATGACGTGGCGATCCAGCGCCTGCCGGTGCGCTTCGCCATCGACCGCGCGGGGCTTGTCGGGGCCGATGGCGCCACCCATGCCGGCGCGTTCGACGTGGCCTTCATGGCCAACCTGCCGGGAATGGTGGTGATGGCCGCCGCCGACGAAGCCGAGCTGGTGCATATGGTGGCCACCGCCGCCGCCCATGACGACGGCCCCATCGCCTTTCGCTATCCGCGCGGCGAAGGCGTCGGCGTCGAGATGCCGGAACAGGGCGTTCCGCTGGAAATCGGCCGCGGACGCATGGTGCGCGAAGGTCAGGGCGTGGCGATCCTGTCGTTTGGCGCGCGGCTCAAGGAGGTGCTGGACGCCTGCGAGGCATTGGGGGCCAAGGGCATCAGCCCGAGCGTGGCCGACGCGCGCTTTGCCAAGCCGCTCGACCGCGAGCTGATCCTCAAGCTTGCCGTCGAGCATGAGGCGCTGATCTGCGTCGAAGAGGGCGCGGTGGGCGGTTTCGGCAGCCATGTGGCGCAGCTTCTGGCCGAAGAAGGCGTCTTCGACAACGGGCTCAAGTACCGTTCGATGGTGCTGCCCGACATCTTCATCGATCAGGCCAGCCCGCGCGACATGTATGCCGTGGCCGGGCTCAACGCCGAGGATATCGAAGCCAAGGTGCTCGAAGTGCTGGGCGTGACGGAGATCAAGTCCTCGCGGGCGTGACGGCGGAAGGGGACGGGCGGAAGCCCCGCCTACGGCGTTCTCTCTCGGGCCCCGGTGTGGCGTTGGCGCAGGGCCCTGATGGCATGCGCGGGCAGGATGGCGGCGCATTGCGCATAGCGCGCGACCAGCCGGCGGGGATTGGACAGCATCCGCCAGAGCCATTCCAGCGCCAGCCGGCGTATGATCCGCGGCGCGCGCTGCTGCGCCCCGGCAAGGAAATCGAGCCCGGCGCCGATCGAGGCGAAGCCGAGCCCCGGCGTGTTCACCCGGCCTCGTGCCGCCAGGATCTCCTGCTTCGGCGCGCCCAGCGCCAGAAAGACCAGCCGCGCGCCGGAAGCCTCGACCTCGCGCAGCACCGCGTCGCCGCCCGGCCCCGCCGGATCGAACCCCATCGGAGGCGCGATCCGCGCCGCCACCCGCACCCCCGGCACCCGGGCCGAGAGCGCCTCTGCCGCGCCGGCAAGGGCCGCCTCGGTGCTTCCCAGCAGGGCCACCGGCACACCCTGCCGCGCCGCCAGCCCGGCCAGGGGCACCACCATGTCGGCTCCGGGGACCAGCTCGACCGGATCACCGGCCAGACGCGACAGCCAGACCAGCGGGTTGCCATCGGCCACCACCAGATCCTGCGCCCGATAGGCCTCGCGAAATTCCGCGCTCTGCCGCAGTTTCACCAGGTGGTCGAGGTTGACCGTCGCGAGGGCAAAGCCCTCGCCCCGCGCCAGGCGCGCCGCGACCTCGGCCATCAGCCCGGCACGCCGGGGCATGTTGATTGCCAGCCGGTAATTCCCTACCTCAAAGTACACGTTGTCCTCCGCATGGTCGGACATATCATCGGGGTCCAAGATGGCGAAGGTAAGAACAAATCGCAGATTCCACGCGGCGCCGCGGCATTTTTTGCGCCCGCGCCGGCGACAGCCGAAAAATTGCCATCTTCGGGTGATTAAACCGCGCCTGACAGCAACCAGACGGACCCGCGCGCGCATGCCCCTGATACGGACCGGCACGACCCTTGGCCCTGCCCTGCGCGGGGGGCCGTGCTGATGCGCGCCGTGGGCCTCATCGGCTGCGGCTTTGTCGCCGATCTCTACATGCGCTCGCTGGCGCTTTATGACGATCTGTCGGTTGCCGCCGCACATGACACCGACGCCGCGCGGCTGGCCGCCTTTTGCGCCCATTGGGACGTGCCGCCGCAGGCCGATCTGCAAGACTTCCTCGCCGCGCTGCCCGAGGGCGCCATCGTGCTCAACCTGACCAATCCGGGCGCGCATTACACCGTCAACCTCGCCTGCCTGGCCGCCGGCCGGCATGTCTGGTGCGAAAAGCCGCTGGCGCTGACGATGGCGGAGGCCAAGGCGCTCAAATCCATGGCCGATGACGCCGGGCTGATGCTCGCCTCGGCGCCGAGCAGCGTGCTGGGCGAGGCGGCACAGGTCTTTCTGCGCGAGATACGCCGCGGCACCGCCGGCCCGGTGCGGCTGGTCTATGCCGAGCTTGACGACGGCTTTGTGCCGCAGGCCCGCCATGGCAGTTGGATCAGCGAAAGCGGCGCGCCCTGGCCGGCCGAGGACGAGTTTCGCACCGGCTGCACGCTGGAGCACGCGGGCTATTACCTGACATGGCTGATCGCCGCCTTCGGGCCGGTCAGGCGCGTGGTGGCGGCCTCGGCCGAGGTGATCCCCGACAAGCCCGGCGGCGCAAACACCCCCGATTTTGCCACCGCCACGCTGTTTTTCCACGCGGGACCGGTGGCGCGGCTGACCTGTTCGATCGCCGCGCCGCATGATCACCGCATCCGCGCCATCGGCGATGCCGGCGTGCTGGAGGTGAAACAGGCCTGGAACAATGCCGCCCCGGTGCGCTTTCACCGGCGGGTCAACCTGCGGCGGCGGCTGCTCGAACTGCCATTCGGGCGGCGGTGCAGACCCGGCGGGCCGACCCATCCCAAGGTCTCGCGGAGGGGCGCGGCGGCGATGAATTTCGCGCTCGGCCCGGCCGAGATGCTGGACGCGCTGGCCGAGGGCCGCGCCTGCCGGCTCGACAGCGATTTCGCGCTGCATCTGACCGAGGTGACCTTGGCAATGCAGAACGCCGGCGAAGAGACCGGACCGCAGGACATGACAACCACCTGTCCCCAACCGGAGCCGATGCCATGGGCGCGCTGACCGTGTTGATCACCGGCGCGGCCGGCTATGTCGGCCGCCACAGCGTCGCTGCCGCCCGGGCGCGGGGCCACGCGGTGATCGCCGTGCTGCGCGACGCCAGCGCCGCCCCCGAGAGCTGGCGCGACGACGCCGGTATCACGGTGATTGCCGGCGACCTGACAGACTGCCCCACCCTGCCTGCGGCCTGCGCCTCGGCCGACGTGGTGCTGCATCTGGCGGCCTCGCTCTCCGGCGATGCCACGCGGCAGGCGCGCGATACCTTGCAGGCGACCCGGAGCCTGCTGGCCGCCCTGCCCGACGGCACCCGGCTGGTGCACATGAGTTCCATGGCGGTCTATGACATGGCCCACGCAGAACCGGGCGCGATGATCACCGAGAGTTCGGCGCTGCTGGATGCCGGAGCCAAGGCCGATGCCTATGCCACCAACAAGGCGGCGCAGGAACGGCTGGTGTCCGATACCGCCAAGACACGGGGCCACGGTGTCACCATCCTGCGGGCCGGGGCGGTTTTCGGCCCGGACCGGCTCTGGAACGCGCATCTGGGTCTTGCCCTCGGGCCGGTGCTGCTGCGCCTGGCAGGCCGCGGCGAGATCCCGCTGTGCCATATCTCGACCTGCACCGGGGCGCTGATCAAGGCCGCCGAACACCCGGCCACCGGGCCGATCAACGTGCTCGACGAAGACCTGCCGACCCGGCAGCGCTATCTCGCCAATCTCGCCGGTACGCCGCCGCTGGTCCTGCCGCTCAACTGGCGCTGGGTGATGCCCCTGGCGCGGCTGTCCGCGACGGTTCTGCCACGCCACAGGCTGCCCGGCCTGCTGCGCCCCGAGGTGCTGCGGGCGCGGTTTCTGCCGCTGTGTTACGACAACAGCCGGATGCGCGAGACCCTGGGCCTGCGGCAGGCGAAAAGCTTCGAGGCGCTGATGCATGAGGCCCAGGGATGACCGGCCCCCTCCTCTACCTCACCGGCGAATACCCCCGCGCCACCGATACTTTCATCCAACGCGAGGTCGCGGCGCTCAGGGCGCAGGGGATCACGGTCATGACCGCCTCGATCCGCCGCACCGGGCCAGAGCATCTGGTGGGCGAGGAACAGATCGCCGAGGCGGCGCAGACCTTTCACGTACTTGAGGCGGCGAAACATCCGCTGCGGCTCGCCGCCGCCAAGCTCCGCCTGCTGCGCCATCCAGGACGGTTCTTTCGCGCCTTCGCGCTGGCCTGGCGCACCGCGCCCGGGGGATTGCGCAACTGGCTCTGGCAGATGTTCTATTTCGCCGAGGCCATCATGCTGGCCGATCACATGCAGCGCCATGGCGTGCGCCACCTGCACAACCATATCGCCAAGGCGAGCTGCACCGTGGCGATGCTGGCCTCGGAGCTCAGCGGCATCCCCTACAGCTTTACCCTGCACGGGCCGGATATCTTCTTTGCCCCGGACCACTGGCGGCTCGACGAAAAGATCGCCCGGGCGCGTTTCGTGGCCTGCATCTCCGAATTCTGCCGGGCGCAGGCGATGATCTTTTCCGACCGCGCGCTCTGGGACAAGCTGCACATCGTGCATTGCGGCATCGATCCGGCACGCTACGATCCGGCCCCGCGCCAGGGTCCGCCGCATCTGACCTTTGTCGGGCGGCTGGCGGCGGTCAAGGGCGTGCCGGTGCTGCTCGAGGCGCTGAGCTTCCTGAAAGGCGAGCTGCCCAGGCTGCGCGTCACCCTGATCGGCGACGGGCCGGAACGGGCGCGACTGGAGCAGGACGCGGCGGATCTCGGCCTGCGCGACGTGGTGGACTTTGCCGGCTATCGCAGCCAGTCCGAAGTCGCCCGGGCGCTGAAGGTGACCGACGCGCTGGTGTTGCCGAGCTTTGCCGAAGGCGTGCCGGTGGTGCTGATGGAGGCGATGGCGGCCGGGCGGCCGGTGATCACCACCGGCGTCGCCGGGGTCTCGGAACTGGTCGAGCACGGCAAGAGCGGCTTTCTCGTGCCGCCCGGCGATGCGCAGCGGCTGGCGCAGGCAATCCGCGCCGTCCTGGCCGACCCGGACCGCCGCATCGAAATGGGCCGGACCGGGCGCACCCGCGTCGTCGAGGACTTCGACATCGGCAAGGAGGCGGCCTGGCTCGGCCGGTTGTTCGAGGTCTACGCCGACGGCGCGGCGCATCCGGGCAAGCGGCCATGAGCGCGGTCGACCTGATCCTGATCGGCCGCAACGAGGGCGACCGGCTGCGGCGCTGTCTGGCCTCGGCGCAGGGGCAGGCGCGGCGGATGGTCTATGTCGACAGCGGATCTTCCGACGGCAGCGTCGCCGCGGCCGAGGCGGCCGGGGCCGAAGTGGTACATCTCGACCTCAGCCGGCCCTTCACCGCGGCGCGCGCTCGGCACCAAGGGTTCCTGCATCTCGAAGCCACCGGCGGCGCGGCGGAGATCGTCCAGTTCATCGACGGCGATTGCGCCATTGCACCGGGTTGGATCGAGACCGCGCGCGCCGCGCTTCTGGCCGAGCCCAAGCGCGGGCTGGTCACCGGCTGGCGGCGCGAGATCGCGCCCGGGGCCTCGATCTACAATGCCTTGGCGCAGGTGGAATGGCACCGGCCGGCGGGCGAAATCCGCGCCTGCGGAGGCGACATGATGCTGCGCCGCACTGCCTATCTCGAGGCCGGCGGCTTCGACGCGCGGGTGATCGCGGCCGAGGATGACGAGCTGTGTTGCCGGCTGCGCAAGGCCGGCTGGCAATTGCTGCGCATTGCCGAAGAGATGACCCAGCATGACGCCGCGATGACACGCTTTGGCGCCTGGTGGCAGCGGGCGGTGCGGACCGGGCATGGGTTTGCCCAGGTCGGCCATCTGCACCCGGACTATTTCCGCCGCGAGCGGATGCGCAGCTGGCTCTGGGGGCTCTTGGCGCCGGTTCTGGCGCTCGTCGGCCTGTTTGCGGCGCCCTGGCTGACGGCGCTGGTGCTGCTGGCCTATGTCCTGTCCTGGCTGCGCACGGCGCGGGGGCTGATGCGACAGGAAGGCCTTCCGCGCGCCACGGCGCTGCATCACGCGGTCTTTCTGACGCTGTCGAAATTTCCCAACCTGATCGGCATGCTCCGGTTTCATCTGCGCAGGTGGATGGGGCGGGACATGCGGATCATCGAGTACAAGTGAACGTAATGGTTTTGAGAACAGGTATTATCGGCGCGGGCTACATCGCGGATTGGCATGCGGATGCAGTAAAGATGACCGGCGCGGCCAGGCTGACGGCTGTCTGCGATCTTTCGGCCGATGCGGCAGGCGCGCTGGCGGCAGCACATGGCGCGCAGGTCTTCACCTCGGTGGACGAGATGATCGCGGCGGGCGTGGTCGACGCCGTACATATCTGCACCCCGCCGCAGCTGCACACCTCGCTGGCGGTGCAATGCCTGGAGGGCGGGCTGCATTGCCTGGTGGAAAAGCCGGTCGCGCTTTCGGTACCGGAAATGGAAGAGATGGCGCGGGCGGCCGAGACCTCGGGCAAGATCCTGGCCGCCGGCCACAATTTCCTCGGCGTGCCGACCTATGCGCGTCTGAAATCCATGCTCCGCTCCGGTGCGCTGGGCCGCGTGGCACAGGCCGAGATCAACTGGCATTTCCCGCTGCCGCCACTGCGCTCGGGACCATACGGCCTCTGGCTGCTGCGCGAGCCGGGCAATCTGCTCAAGGAGCTGGGGCCGCATCTCTTCGCTTTCGCCGTCGATCTCTTTGGCCCGGTCGAGGTGGTGTTTCTCGATGTCGCCAAGCCGGTAGCATTGCCCGGCATGGGCGAGAGACCGCAGGTCTGGCGGATACTGGCGCGGGCCGGCGCGGTGGATCTGGCGTTCAACATCTCGCTGGTCGAGATCATGGATGACCGCTCGGTCACGATCCGGGGTTCCTCTGCCATGGCGCGGCTGGATTACGCCAATGACACGTTGCAGGTGAGCCGCGACAACACCGCCGATATCGTCGCCAACCCCTTTCTGCGGCAGATGGGTCTCGCCGGTCAGGCGCTGCGCGAAGGTATGGTGAACGGCACGCGGCAGATGCTGTCGCTGAACCGCAAGCAACCTTATGCGCTATCGTTTCAGGGCCTTGTCCGGGCCTTTTATGCTGCCGCCGAAAGCGGCACGCCGGTCGATGCACGCTTTGGCCCCGAAGCCGCGCTGACGGTCACCCGGGCGATCGATGAGACGCTGGACAGGCTGCCCGCGCTGGTCGGCCCGAATCTGCCCGCCAGAACCCGCGATCCGCAGCCCAGGGCGCTGGTGATCGGCGGCACCGGCTTTATCGGCCGACACCTGACCCGGGCGCTTGTGGCGCGGGGCACCGATGTGCGGGTGCTGTCGCGCGGGCGTAACGGGCCATTTGGCGACCTGCCGGATCAGGTCGAGACGGTGGCGGTTTCGCTCAAGGATGACGCCGGATTGCGGGCGGCGATGGAAGGGATCGAAGTGGTCTACAACCTCGCCCGCGCGCTCGAAACCACCTGGGCGGCCGCGCTCGAGAACGACGTGGGTGTCGCCCTGCGCGTAGCCGAGGCGGCGCAGGCGGCGGGGGTCAAGCGGCTGGTTTATACCGGCACCATCGCCTCGTATGACATGTCCGATCCGGGCCAGACGATCACAGAGACCACCGGCTTTGGCGCCGACATGGCAGACCGCAACCTCTACGCCCGGTCCAAGGCGGAATGCGAACGCCGGCTGATGCAGATGCATCGCGACAGCGGCCTGCCGGTCACCATCGCCCGGCCCGGTATCGTCGTCGGCCCCGGCGGACCCTTGCAGCACTGGGGGATCGGGCGCTGGCATGGCGCCGGCGCGGTGCGGATCTGGGGCAAGGGGCACAATATCCTGCCCTTCGTGCTGATCGACGACGTCTGCGACGGGCTGATCGCCATGGGCGAACACCCCGAGGCGGTGGGCGAAGATTTTACCCTGGTGGGCGAGCCGATGATGAGCGCGCGCGATTATTTCGACGCGATCCATCAGGCCACCGGCGCGCGGATCGCGGTGAAGCCGGGCAATCTGCACCTGTTCTGGGCGGCGGATGCAGTGAAATACCGGCTGAAACGACATGCCCTGGGACGCCGGGACGCACTCCGCGCCTCGTTGCGCGACTGGAAGAGCCGGGCGCATCTCTCGCCTTTCGACAATGCCAAGCCCAAGCGCCTGCTGGGCTGGCAGCCCGAGGCCGACCGTGCGAGGTTCGTGGACAAGGCAATCACCCGGGCCAACCTCTTTGGTTTCTGAGAAGGTCCAAGGAATAGGCTTATTTCTGCCTGATTTTCGGTGTTTGCTGCCGGAGAGTGACAAGGCGGGACACATCGGACCCCGCCGGGGCAAGAGCGATTGATCATGGAAAAACGCTGGACGAGGAAGAAACGCGCATCGCGCGAGGCCGGAGGACCGGCGCCGAAACCGGCGCTGACCGGGCCGATCCACCTGGCGCCCGAACGCGAAACGCCGCTGGAGCCGGAAGAGCTGACACCACCGGAAACGCCCACCACGGCGGACGTCAGATCCAAGGCAGAGCCTACATCTGAAGCGGCGCCCTCGCCCGAGGCCAAGCCCAGGGCGCCCGCGAAAGACGCGCGGCCCGCCGTCGCGCCGCCAGAGCCCGCTCCGGCCCCTGCCGTTGAGGCGCCGGAGCCCGATCAGCCAACGGAGCCCGCCCCGCCCCCCCGCCGCAAACGCGGAGAACCCGGGGCCTGGGCGGCGCTGCCGAGCTTTCACGTCAATGCCCGCAAGCTCGAGCGCAATCGCATCATCACCGCCACCCGCGAAGACCCGGTGCATTCGGCCTTTGACGTCTTGCGCACCAAGCTCCTGCGGGCGCTGCGCGAAAATCGCTGGACCCGCGTCGCCATCACCTCGCCCACCGAAGGCTGCGGCAAGACCTTCCTCGCCGCCAACCTGGCGATTTCGCTGTCGCGGCAGAGCAATTGCCGCTCGGTTCTGCTGGATCTCGACATGCGTCACCCGACGCTCGACAAGGTTCTGAATATCCCCGATGCGCCCGACCTTCCGGCCTTTCTGCGCGGCAACCTGCCGCTCGGCGATCTGCTGCGCCGCCCGGCGGCGAACGACTTCAAGATCGGCGATCAGGTGGCTTTCGGCGTCAATGCCCGGCGTGAACCCTATGCCGCGGAATTGCTGCAAGACCCCGACACTGCCGCCGTGCTGAGCGGGATGGAAGCGGCGCTGGCGCCCGATGTGGTGCTGTTCGATATGCCGCCGGCGCTGGTCAATGACGATGTGCTGGCCGCGCGGCCGCTGTTCGACGGTATCATCCTCGTTGTCGGCGGCGGCATCACCAAGCCGCAGCAGGTCCGCGATGTCGAGCGCAGGCTCGGCACCGAGACGCCGCTGCTTGGCGTCGTGCTCAACCGCTCCGAAGGCGAGGCCGCGCAGATCTACAGCTACTGAGACCGCGCCGCGCGGGGCTGGGGGTCAGAGCCGGGCCGCCTGGCGTTCGCCCGTGTCAAAAGGGTTGATATTGGGCCATCGGTCGTTGATCACCCGCAGCGCCGCCGGGACCAACGCCAGCATTCCCAACAGCCAGCCCAGGATCATGACATTGCGCATTCGCTGTTCGCGCTGCGTCTGGACGACCGGGATCGACACCACCGTCTGAATGCCAAGCGCGCGTTCAAGCTGGGTCGCGTTGCGGATCGCGGGGTTCATGATCTCGAGGATCAGAGCCAGGCCGACACCAAAGACGATGCTGGCCACGCCGCCCATGAACGCCGTCTTCTTGCGGCTGCGTGACACCGGATATTCGGGCACCAGCGCGGTTTCCAGCACCTCGAACCGCTCGGTCTGTTTTTGCTGCTGCAAGGTCCGATCGGTCTCGGCCTTGACCTTGCTGGCGGTGATCTGGCTCAGCTGATCGCGCAGCTGGGTCAGCTCGCGATCGAGCGCGTTCAGCTCCTGCTCGACCTGCGGGCTGTTGCTCAGCGCCGCCTCGACCACGGCGATGCGCTCCTGCACCAGCCGGCGCTGCTCGGCGAGCTGGGCAATCTGCGCCTCGAGCACGCCTTCACGCGACCGCCGCGCGCTGGTCTGAAGCTGAATGATGTCGCGTTCGATATCGAGCTCGGTCTGGCGCAGGGTGTCGAGCCGGCTGCGCTGGCCGGTAACCACCGACGGCAGGCTGTCGGCATTCTCCTGCTTGAACCGGGCCAGCCGCTCTTCGAGCGCGATGATCTCGGCGGTGAGCCGCTGTTCCTCGCCGCTGAAGAACACAAGCGCCTGTTCGGTCTGGGTTTCCTGTTGCGAGCGGCCCTGATCGACCACCCGTGCCAAAAGCTCGTTGGCCACATCCGCCGCCTGTTCCGGATCGGACATGGCGACGCGGATGGTCAGGCCGGTGGGGCTGCCGTTGGTCAGCCAGGGCTGGGTGCTGTCCATCACCGGAATGATCGATGTGGCCTCGCGGAACAGCGCCACCTTGTAGCCGATCGAGTCTTCCTCATCGGGATAGAGGCCGAAATCCTCGATGATCTCGATCACGTTGTCGCGGGCCATCATCCGCTGTTCGATCAGCGTCAGCCGATGGGCGGCATCGGTGCGGCCGGTGCGGCTGTCGATGATGGTGGCATCCTCGATCTGGGCGACGGCAATCGCCTCATAGACCTTGGGCTGTCTCAGGGCGAAATGGATCGACAGCGCACAGCCCACAAGCGTGATCAACATGATCAGGGGCAGCCGCCGGCGCAGCACGTTTCTCAGATCGGCAAACGATCCCAACTGGTTCATCTTTTAGCTCCAACACGCGCCCCCGCGGGGGGCAGTTCACCTGACCGAGCCGGCCGCGCCTGCCGAAACAGGTCGGCAGAAGGCCCCGGTGATTTGCCCCATCTGCAATCTAGGCGAATTGTCCAAAATTCGCCACTACTTCAGCCCGGAATTCCGGAAACACTCCGTTTCCTGACAGGCTTTTTCATAAACAATCCAAGTGATTACCGACCTCATCACGGTTCTGCCAGCGGCCGGAGGCGCTTACCCCGCCTGCCGCCGCGCACGCATCTCGCGACGCCGGGCCATCGCTTCTTTCCGCGCCGCGGCACCGGGGTGCTCCGGCAGGGGCGCTTCGCTGCGCGGCTCGGCCTGCCCATTGGCCGGCGGCGGCGCCCGCTGCGGCTCGGGCCGTGGTCTGGCCGCCGGTTTCGCGCCGCCGATTTCGGCAATGCGCGCCGCCAGGCCGGTCAGGGTCGGGTAGCCAAAGACATCGGCGATGCTGAGCCGTGTCAGCCCCAGCTCGTTGCGCAGCTCGCGATGCGCCTGCACCGCCAGAAGCGAATGACCGCCCAGGTCGAAGAAGTTGCCCTGCGCCGGGATCTCGCCCAGCCCCAACACCCTTTGCCAGACCTCGGCCACCTGCGCCTGAACCGCCGTTGCATCGGCACCGGCCGCAGGCGGCGGCGCCTTGGCCGGGGCGGCAGGGGCGGCGGCCGGTGCGCGCGTGGCCAATGCCTTGCGGTCGACCTTGCGGTTGGGTGTCAGCGGGAATTCCGCCAGATGTTCGAACCGCGACGGCACCATGTACCCCGGCACCGCCTCCGCCAGCGCCCGGCGCAGCGCACCCGCCGGGGCCGGGCCATCGTGGAAGGCCACCAGCGTCTGGCCGTCCTGCACCACCACAACCGCCTGCGTCACGCCTTCCATCGCCTCGAGCCGGGCCTCGATCTCGCCGAGTTCGATCCGATAGCCGCGCAGCTTGACCTGGGTGTCGGCACGGCCGAGGAAATCCACCGTGCCATCCGCCTGCCAGCGCGCCAGATCGCCGGTGTCGTAGAGGCGACCGTCGGCAAAGGGGTTCGCGACAAAGCGTTCCGCTGTCAGCCCGGCGCGCTGCCAATACCCGCGGGTCACCCCCTCGCCGCCGATATGAAGCGTGCCGGTAACGCCAACCGGCGCGGGGTTTCCTTTGTTATCAAGTATATAAAGCTGTGTGTTGGCAATCGGCGTGCCGATGCCACAGATCGCTTCGCCGCCACGGGCCGGGCCGGTGGACGACCAGATCGTCGTTTCGGTCGGCCCGTACATGTTCTCGATCCGGGCGTCGGTGAGCCCGTGAAGCTCGTCCACCAGCGCCCCGGCCAGCGGCTCGCCGCCAAGCATGATCCGCTCGACCTGGGCCAGCGCCTTGCGGGTCTCCGGCGACAACAGCAACAGACGCATCGTCGAAGGGGTGCATTGCAGATGGGTCACGCCATGGCGGGCAATCTGCGCCGCAATGGAATAATCGCGCTCGACCCCGGCATTGCAGCGCCGCAGCACCTCGGCCAGCGGGTGCAGCCCGGCCAACACGGTGTCGACATCAATGCCATAGTCGATCAGGCAGGCCACCTCGGTCACGCCGATCTCTTTCAGGCTCTCGACCCGCGCCACCGCATCCTCGACCGTGCCAAAAAGCCCCGAGTCCTCGAAATAGCGCTGAAAGGCGAAATCGAGGATCGCGTCCATTTCTTCCTCGGTGAGCCCGTCGAGCGAGAGGTCGAAGGCGTTCTTGGCCCCCTCGGGCCGCTTGAAGGCGGGAAAGGCCCAGGCATATTGCTTGATCAGCCCAGCGGCCGAGCGCAGGTAGTCCTTCATCGGCTCGCGGGCCACTTCGCGCGCGGCCTCGCGGGTTTCGGCGACATAGCTGTGCAGCATCAGCGTGACGGTGAATTCCGCAGGATCATGCCCGGCCTCGCGCAGCGCGTCATGGTACAGCGCGATCTTGCCCGCCACTTCCTCGACCGTCTGGCCCAGCAGGTGGGTCAGCACATTGGCGCCGATCTTGCCGGCCTCTTTCCAGGTCGCCGGGTTGCCCGCCGTCGTCACCCAGATCGGCAGCTTTTTCGACACCGGTCGCGGCTGCGTCACCACCGCATGCAGGGTGCCGTCCGCCTTGGGATATTCCACCGCCTCGCCGGCCCAGAGCCGGCGCAGCTCTTCGATCTGGCGCAGCATGGCGGGCTTGTTCTCGGGCGGCGTGTTCTCGGGGCGCAGCACGAAATCGTCGGGCTGCCAACCGCTGGCGATCGCCATCCCGGCGCGGCCATTGGTGAGATTGTCGATCACCGCCCATTCCTCGGCGATCCGGGCTGTATGATGCAGCGGCGCGACACAGCTGCCGGCGCGCACGGCGATGTTTTTTGTGACGCCCGCGACGGCCGCGCCGGTGACCGAAGGGTTGGGATAAGGCCCGCCGAAGGCGTGGAAATGCCGTTCCGGCGTCCAGACCGCGCAAAAGCCGTTCTGATCGGCGAATTTCGCGCCTTCCAGTAGCGAGCGGTATTTGTCGCGGCCGACGCCATCGTCGTTGCCCCAGTAGTAGAGGCTGAAGTCCATGCCCTCGCCCGGCTGGGTGGTCTCGAGCTTCTGTTCCTCGTTGACCAGCACCAGCTTGTAACCGCGCGCCAGCGAATAGAACAATTCCAGCACCGAGATGTCGAAGCTGAGCGAGGTCAGCGCCAGCCATGTGCCCGGCGTCTCGCGGCCGATCCGGGTATCCATGCCGGCAAAGAAGTTCACCACATTGCGATGTTCCACCATGACGCCCTTGGGCCGGCCGGTGGAGCCGGAGGTATAGATCAGATAGGCGAGATCCTCGGGGCTTGCCTGCGGCGCGGGGTCGTCCGAAGGCGCGGTCTCGATCCCCGGAGCGGCGTCCAGGGTGAGAACATGGGCGGCGCTCTCGGGCAGTTGGTCCTTCAGCGCCTGTTCCGTCAGCACAACCGGCGCGCCGCTGTCTTCGAGGTAAAGCGCGAGCCGGTCGGCGGGATAGGTGGGGTCCATCGGCACATAGGCGCCGCCGGCCTTGAGGATCGCCAGCGCGCCAACCACCAGATGGATGTTGCGCGCGGTACAGAGCCCGACCAGCGTGCCGGGGCCGACCCCCATGCCACGCAGTACATGCGCGACGCGATTGGCGCGGGCATTGAGCGCGGCGTAGCTCATCTCTTCGCGGCCGACCACCAGCGCCGTGGCCTCGGGCGTGCGGGCGACCTGCGCCTCAAAGGCGGTCTGCATCGTCAGGCTGCGGTCATGATCGGCTTGGGTCCGGTTCCAGCCGTACAGCACCAGATCGCGCTCGGCGGGCGGCATGTCGGGCAGCGCCGCGCCCTGGATACGGGCCTCGGCCATGGCGGCGAGACGGTCGGCGAGGATGCGGCCCATCGCGGGGCTGATCCGGGCGCGGTCAAAGACCAGCCTGCCGGCGGCGGTGACGGTGAGCGGAGCCTCGGAGGGGACGTCCAGCGCAAAGGCCACATCCGGCAGGCGCAGCGCCGGGATCTCCGGACTGCGCAGCGCCAGATCGGCGGGCACGGCGGGTCTTGCTTGCAGCCGCGCGATGTCATCGCCGCGCTGGAACGGCACCCAGGGCAGGGCCAATCCGCCGCGCGTCTCAAGCCCGGCATGCACCAGCGCAATCCCGGCGTCGGGCATGCCGCTGGCCTGGGCCGCCCAGTGCCGGACAAGATCGGCCTTCTGTTGCAGGTCGAGCGCCTCCGGCCAGTCGAAAGCGATCTCTTCGGTGCCACTGGCGCCCTGCCCACCGCCGGCGAGGGTCGCGGGCGTGAAACCGGCGAAGGCGCGGCGCCAGAAAGGTTCGGCCGGGGCCAGCGCCTCGGCAAAACCGGTCAGCGCCTGCACCTCTTCGGGCGCGACAGGGGCCAACCTGTCGCCGGGCTTCGCAAGCGCCGTGATCTCGGGAACGCTGCCGTCCATCCGCCGCAGCCCGGCCAGCCGCACCGCACCTTGGCCACAGGCGACGGTCAGGGCCTCGGCCACCGCCAGCACCTCGCCCGGCGCCCCCTGCCCCGCGACGGGCTGGGCCCGGCCAACCGCAAAGGCCTCGCCCGCGATCCTGACCTTTGCAATGCAGAGCGGGTTGGGATAATCGCCGTGATCCAGCGCCCGAACCATCCGCGCCACCCTGTCCGCCGGCCGGTCGAATTGCAGCAGGCCCATGGCTTCGGGCCGGGCGGTCCGCCCGTGATAGCTGCGCTGGCTCAGATCCTGCGGCTGACGCTGTGGCGTGCCGGCCAGTTGATCCAGCAGCGCGGGGAAGCTCTCGACCCCGGCGGCATAACATTTCAGGTTGAGGCTCAGGGCGGTCTCGTCCGCGGCCAGCGCGATCTCGCGCGTCACCAAGATATCGCCCTCGTCGATGCCGCCCGCGATCATGTGCCAGGTGATGCCATGGTGCGCCTCACCTGCCAGCAGCGCCCAGACCGGCGCGTTCAGACCGGCATGACGCGGCAGTGGGCCGTCATGAAAATTCACCGCGCCGCGGCGGGCCAGCGCCAGCACTTCGGCCGGCAAGACATCCAGATTGGCAATCGAGAGCAGCCAGTCGCAGGCCAGCCCCTCCAGCCGGGCCGGCAGATCCGTCCCCGGCGTCTCGACCCGCACCCCCTGCGCTTCGGCCCAGGCCCGCAGCTCCGGCAACCGGGTGACAAGCGCGGCAATGGCATGGCCCCGGTCCAGCATCTGTTCGGCGCAAGCGCGGGTGAGCGTGTCGTTTCCGACGACGATGGCGGTGAATGCACTCATGGCAGCCTCCTGGCGGGTTGCGGCGTGGCGCGGCGTTCGGACCGGGACAGCAGCGCACGGACATGATGTGCCACCAGATCGCGCAGAAAATGCGGCGGATCGGCGTCGGGTTTGCGTTGCAGAACCTTGCGCAGACGCCACATCAGCCCGCCGGTGGCATGGGTCAGCGTGGCCAGCGCGGCATAGGCGGCGCCGTGGGACTTGGTGAAATAATACAGCCGGCTATCCAGCCAATAGCGCGGCACCCGGTCCCAGCGCTTCATGCCGGTCGAGACCGAACCGATATGGGTGACGCGGCTTTCGGGCAGATAGACCGTCTGCCAGCCGTCGCGCGCGGCGCGCAGGCAGAGATCGGTTTCCTCGAAATACAGAAAGAAGGTCTCGTCGAACAGCCCGATCCGGTCGAGCATCTCGCGGCGCAGCATCATCGACGCCCCGGCCAGCCAGTCGACCGGCTGCGGCCGGTCCGGCAGATCGATCGGCACGCGGGCCTTGTGCAGCAGACGGCTGACCGGGCCGAAGCGCACCGAATGTTCGAATTCGCCGGCAATCGAGGGAAAGCGGAAGGCGGTATATTCCTGTGCGCCGGCCTCGTTCCGGATCAGGCTGCCGGCGATCCCGGTCTCGGGATGGCTGTCGAGCCAATCGGCCAGCACCCGGATCGCCCCGGGCTCGGGGAAGGCATCGGGATTGAGGATATAGATGTAATCGGCCGGCTGGCCATCGTCGCGACCGGCGCGCATGCCGTGGTTGTTGCCGGCGCCAAAACCGCCGTTGCGCCCGGCCGAGATCACCCGGACCTGCGGCCAGCCCTCGGCGGCGACGAAGGCGGTCAACTGCTCGAAAGAGCCATCGCCGCTGTCATTGTCGACGATCAACAGCTCGGCATCGAGCCCCTGCAACGCCGTCACCGCCGTGCGCGCGGCCCGGCGGCACAGCTCGGCGGTGCGATAATTCAACAGGATACACGACAGGCGCGCTTGGCTCATGGTCACTCCGCCGCTTTCTCACTCGGGACATACACAGGGGTCGGCGTTTCCGCCGCCTCGATCGCGGCGCGGATGCGGGCGGCAAGGACGCGGACATTGGGCTCCAGCACCATGGAATCATGGGTGCCCGGCACCTTTTCGACCTGGAGGCCCGGCACCCGGCCCGTCCAGTCGTTGTCGGGCAGCACATAGGCCCGGTCGGCATCCACCAGGCGCCCGCCCGACACCTGCCACTTGCCCCGCAGCGGCGGCCGGAACAGGTGCAGATTTCCGGTCCAACCGCGCAGCGGATAGCGGGCGATGGCCTCGTAGAACGCCGCCTCGATGGCGGCATTGTGGAACTGGTGCTCCGGCGCCGCTTCGGCCACGGGGCGCCGCCGCTTGTCGAACTCCCAGCGGATGCGCCGCACCGCCCAGCGCAGCGGATAGGTCACGCCGCCGCGCCGCAGCTCCTGTACCTGAATCAGCGCGCGGTCCTTCAATGTCAGCTTGCGGCGCACCGGCAGGGGCGTGTCGAGCATGACCACAAGCGCCACCTCCTCGCCCGCCGCCTCGAGCTGATGGGCCATCTCGTAGGCGGTGATGCCGCCGCCGGAGAACCCGCCAAGCAGATAGGGGCCCCGCGGCTGTACCTGCCGCAGCTCGGCGATGTAGTCGCGGGCGGCCTCGCGGATATCGCGGTGCGGCTGGTCGTCGCCATAAAGTCCCCGCGCCTGAAGGCCATAGAAGGGCCGGTCGCTGCCGATCAGATTGGCAAGATGGCGCAGGTTGAGCACATTGCCGAACATGCCGGCGACAAGGAAGAACGGCGTGCGGTCGCTGCCCTCGCCTTCATGCATCGGCACCACATGGGTAAAGCGGCGCTGGTCCTCTTCGGTCCGCTGAGGCGCTGTCGTGCCCTCCTGCGGGCCGACGCGGGCCTCGATCAGCGCGGCGCAGGCGCGGATGGTGGGCGCCTCGAACAGCACCGAGATCGGGAATTCGGTGCGATAGGTCTTCTTGATCATCGCGAACAGCCGCACGGCGATCAGGCTGTGACCGCCGAGATCGAAGAAATTGTCCTCGGCCCCGATCTCGCTGACCCCCAGAAGCTCTTGCCAGAAACCTGCGAGCGTGCGTTCGATATCGGTCTCCGGCGGCACGAAATCGGTGTCGAGGTCGGGGCGCTCGAACTGCTGGCCCGCGCCTTGCGGCGCGCCGGTCTCACTCGCCTGAGAGATCAGCGCCGGCAGGTCGAGCGACGAGACCACCAGCTGCGGCAGATCGGTCGCCAGGGCGCGCAGAAAGGCCTCGGCGCCCTCGTCGGGGCGGATGCCCTGGCTCAGATTGTGGTGCAGGCGTTCCTCGGCCGGCGACAGCGGCTGGATGTCCTGCGCCCGGTCAAAGCGCAGCTCGGCGGCGGTGGGCCGGGGCGCCGCGGCCAACCCGCCGGCGTCGAGCCGCTTGATCGAAAAGCCCTGGATGACGGCGCAGACATGGCCCTGCGCGTCGGTCAGGGTAATGTCGAACCGGGCGACGGGATCGGTGGCCCTGTTCGCCCCGGCGTTGCGCACCCAGCTCACCAACCGCTCCGGCAGCGGGCCAAAGACCTGGACCTGGCCATAGGACATCGGCACCCAGAGCGCCGCCCGGTCGTAGCCCGCGATCAGCTCCATCGCCCAGCCGGTGGCAATATCCATCAGCGCCGGGTGCAGCGGCGCGCCATCCTCCTGCGCCTCGGACGGCAGCACAAGATCGGCGATGCCCTCGCCCGCGCCCAGCGCCGTGGCCCGCAGCACCCGCCAGCGGGGCCCGAAATCAAGATGCATCTCCTGCGCCGACCGCAGCGGGATATCGCTGAAATGCCCGCCCTCGCAGCGCGCGCGAATGGCGGCCAGGTCGATCGGCGGCGGCGCGGGCTGCGGCCGGAGCGCAAGCTCGGCCTCGGCATGAAGCTGCCAGCCGGTGCGGCCCTCGTGGCGAATGGCGCTGCGCACCTGCATGGCATAGCCGGCGTCGGAGCGGCGCAGATAGAGACGCACCTCGGTTTCGGCGCCGTCGGGGGTATAAAGCGGCCGCAGGAAGGTCAGGTCGCGGATCGCGAAAGGCCCGGTCTCGCCCTGCGCCGCCAGCGCCTCGGCGGCCAGCTCGAGATAGCCGGTGCCGGGCAGCAGCGCCTGGCCGTCGCGGGTGCGGTGTTCATCGAGCGCCCAGCGTTCGGCGGGCCGCCAGTTCGCCTCGAAGAGCCGCGCACCGGTGTCGTCAAAGGTGGCAATGTCGAGCAGCGGCAGGCCGACCGGTTCGCGCGGCGGCTCCGGCAGATCGCCGGTGCGTTCCGCCACGGCCTGGGCCGCCATGCCGACCTCGGACCAGATGCCCCAGTTGAGCGCCAGCACCCGGGTCTTGCCGTCGCGGCGAGCCTGGGCAAAGGCGTTGAGGTATTCATTGGCGGCGACGTAATCCACCTGACCGGCCGGGGCGGTGACGGTGGAGCTGGAAGAAAACAGCACCAGCCAGTCGAGCGTGCCGTCGGGAAAGACCTCGGCCAGCACCTTGGTGCCGTGGATCTTCGGCGTCAGAACGTTTTCGATGCCGATCTGCGTCTTGGTCAGCAGCGGCGCATCATCGACCACGCCGGCGGCATGGATCACGCCATGAAGCGCGCCGAACCGGGCGCGGGCATCGGCGGCCACGGCCTGCATCTGTTGCAGGTTGCTGACGTCGGCCTCGGCCAGCAGAACCTCGGCGCCCTGCGCCTCGAGCGCCAGCACCGCCTCGATCCGGCGAGCGGTGGCGTCCTGCGGCCCGTGGCTCTTGCAATACCGGTCCCAGGTGTCGCGTGCCGGCAGTGCGCCGCGCGACACCAGAACGATATGGCGCGCGCCCTCGGCCACCAGCCGGCGGGCGATGCTGAGGCCGATGCCACCAAAGCCGCCGGTGATAAGGTAGCTGCCGCCGTCCCGGATCTGCGGCGCGGGCGCGGCCGCGAGCGTCAGGGCCCGGGGGGCGCGGACAAAGCGCCGCGCGCCGCGCAGCGCGGCTTCGGCGGTCGTCGGCGGCGCCAGCAGGTCTTCGAGCACATGCAGGGCCAGCGCGTCGAGCCGGTCCTTGCTGCCGCGGCCTTCGGGCAGTTCGAGATCGATCATGGCGGTGGTCACGCCGGGCAGCTCGCGCGGGATCACCCGAAGCGGGCCGGCAAGCGTCGATTTCTCGGGCCAGCGCAGCGCCTCTTGCCGCACCCGGGCCGCGCCATTGGTCAGCGCGGTGATGTGCAGCGGCTTGGGCAGGTTTTCCTCTTCGATGGCCTGCGCGAGAAACAGCAGCGAATAGAACCCGTGCTCCTGCACCCGGTGGAAATAGGACGAGCCGGGGCGGTGGCTCTCGTCGCGGGTGACCAGCCAGAAATGCGCCACCCGGCCCGGCACCATGCCGCGCGCCATCAGATCGCGGATCAGGAGGTCATACCCCTCGCGGCCGCGTTCCGGCGCCAGCACGTAAGCGCTGTCGTCCGAGCGGGCAAAGGCATCGCCGGGCCAGACCTCGATCACGGTATGATTGGCGGCGCGCAGCCGCTCGGCGGTGCGCCGCGCCAGGCCGGCGTCATCCATGAACATCAGCCAGGTTTCCGGCGCGGTCAGATGCAGTTCGGCCTCGACATCCACTTCGCAGGCCGCCAGTTCCGGTACCCAGGCCATGCGGCTGGCCCAGGTCTCGATCTCGTCGGAACGGGTGAGGAAACGCTCGGCCCCGCTCTCGCGTACCTGCCCCGGCTCGATGTAATAGGTCTGATGCTGAAAGGCATAGGTCGGCAGTACCACGCGGTTGCGCCGCGCCTCGCCCCAGATCTGCGCCCAGTCGACCGCGACCCCCAGCGCCGAGAGACGGCCGAGCGCGGCAAGGAAATAGGCGTCATCCTCGATGCTGTCTTCGGGATGGCGCAAAGTGCCCAGCACCTGATTGGCCGGCAGATCGGGATGCAGACGGGCCAGCGAGGCCAGCGCCTTGCCCGGTCCGACTTCGAGAAAGACCCGGGGCTGGCCCTGCGCCAGCGTGCCGATGCAATCGGCGAACCGAACGGTGTTCCGAAGATGGCCGACCCAATAGTCGGGGTCGGTGGCCTCTTTGTCGGTGAGCGGCTGACCGGAGCGGTTGGAGATGATCGGGATCTGCGGCGGACGCAGCGCAATGCCTTGCAGATAGGCGCGGAAGTCGTCGAGGATCGGGTCGAGCATGGCGGAATGGGCCGCAATGTCGATGGCGACCCGCTGACAGTCGATGCCCTCTGCCGTCAGCCGCGCCTGCAAGGCCTCGAGCGCCGCCTGCGGGCCGGAGGCGACGGCAAGCTCGGGCGCGTTGACCGAAGCAAGGTCGAGATCCGCGCCAAGGTAGGGCGACAACGCCTCGGCCGAGAGCGAGACCGAAAGCATACCACCCTCTGGCACGCTGTCGAACAGCCGGCCGCGCAGGTGGACGAGACCGATGCAATCCTCGAAGGACATCACCCCGGCGAAGCAGGCGGCGGTGTTTTCGCCCATCGAATGGCCGACCAGCGCGGCCGGCGTGACGCCCCAGCTCTGCCAGAGCCTGGCCAGCGCGAATTCGACGATCATGATCAGCGGCAATTGCACCGAAGGCCGTGTCAGCCGCTGGTCGGCCGTGGCCCGGTCCTGCGCGCGCGGCAACCAGAGCGCGCGGATGTCGTAGTCGAGCTTCGGCTGAAGGATCGCCAGCCCGCGGTCGATCCAGTCGGCAAAGACCGGCTCGGTCTCGTAGAGATCGCGTGCCATGCCGGCATATTGCGCCCCGCCGCCGGGGAACATGAACACCACCTCGGGCGTGGCATCGAGCGCACTATGGGCAAAGACCCGGCGCGGATCGAGCGTTTCCAGCAGGTCGGCGGCCTGGTCGTGGCTTTCGGCCACCAGTACCCGGCGGTGCTCGAACTTGCGCCGGCCGGTTTCCAGGGTATAGGCCACATCGGCCAGGGTCTGCTCGGGGTGGGCGCGCAGATGCGCGGCCAGGCGCCGGGCATTGGCCTCGACCGCGGCCTTGCTGCGGCCGGTGACGGTGAGGATCTGAAACGGCCAGTCGCTTTCCTCCGAGGCCGGACGCTCGGGCGCTTCTTCCACCACCAGATGCGCGTTGGTGCCGCCGACCCCCAGCGAATTGACCCCGGCGCGGCGCGGACCCTTGTGGCTCTGCCACGGCGAGAGGCGGTCGTTGACGCGGAACGGAGAGTTTTCGAAATCGATCGACGGGTTGGGCGCCTCATAGCCGAGGCTCGGCGGAATTTCCCGGTGGTGCAGCGCCAACGAGGTCTTGATCAGGCTCGCCACACCGGCGGCGGTATCCAGATGGCCGATGTTGGTCTTGACCGATCCGATGCGGCAAAAGCCGGTTTCGTCGGTGGTTTCCTCGAAGGCCTGGGTCAAGGCGGCCACCTCGATGGGATCGCCCAGATAGGTGCCGGTGCCGTGGCATTCGACGTAATCGACGGTCTCGGCGCTGACCCCGGCCATTGCCTGCGCCTCGGCAATCGCCGCCGCCTGACCCTCGACCGAAGGCGCAAGGTAGCCGGCCTTGGCGGCGCCGTCGTTGTTGACCGCAGAGCCCTTGATCACGGCCCAGATCGGGTCGCCCTCGGCCAGCGCATCCTTGAGCCGCCGCAGCACAACCACGCCGACGCCCGAGCCGAAGACCGTGCCCTGCGCCCGGTGATCGAAGGCATGGCATTGCCCGTCGGGAGAGAGGATCTCGTTTTCCTTGTAGAGATACCCCCGGCCTTGCGGCAGCTCGATCGTGGCGCCGCCGGCCAGCGCCATGTCGCATTCGCCGTTGATCAGCGACTGGGCGGCGTAATGTGTCGCCACCAGCGAGGTGGAACAGGCGGTCTGGAGATTGAGCGAGGGGCCCTTGAGATCGAGGATATGGCTCAGGCGGGTGGCCATGAAATCCTTGTCATTGCCGGTATGGCGCAGCAGGAACATGCCGGTCTGATCCACCAGATCGGGGTTGGAACAGAGATTGAAGTAGAAATAGCTGCCCATGCCGCAACCGGCAAAAACCCCCACCGGGCCGCTGTCTGGCTCCGGGATGCGGCCGGCGGTTTCCAGCGCCTCCCAGGCGCATTCGAGGAACTGGCGATGCTGCGGATCCATGATCGCCGCGTCCTTGGGCGACAGGCCAAAGAACTCGGCGTCGAAATCGGCGAACCCGTCGAGCGGCGCGGCAAAGGGCACGTAGTTGCGATGGCGCAGCAGGCCCGGGCTTTCGCCGGCCTCGCGCAGCGCCGCGTCGCTCAGCCGCGTGATCGAGGACCGTCCGCTGCGCAGGTTGTCCCAGAAGGCATCGACAGATGCGGCGCCGGGCAGGCGCGCGGCCATGCCGACAATGGCAATATCAGTCTCGCTTATGGATGCGAGGTCGTAATCAACAGACATCCGGTAATCCCGTTTGCCCCCGGCTCCCGGAGGTACAGTCAAATTGAGGTAAAATTGCGGCGCCTTCCGGTTGAAGCGTCATCGCGTTTTCCTCCCCTTGTCGCTCATGGCAGTGCCGCCGGCATCACCCCGGGCATCAGCCGCAGGATCGCGTCGCCATTGATCATCCAGGCGCCCAGCGCGATCCCCACACCGACAGCGGCAAAGACCATGTCATGCAGCGGATCCCAGGCCTGCATCTTGCGCGCCAGCCGCACCACCATCGGATAGACCGCGATCATCGCGATCCCCTGCCCGGCCAGCGCCCCAAGCAAGCCGCCGAATTGCAGCCCGGCCAGCAGTCCTGTCACCATCAGGCAGGCCCGCGTCGCCTGAAGCAAGAAAAAACGCCGGCTGTCGCCTGCGGCTACGGCAGCCTGGTCATAGGTCAGCGCCGCGATCAGCGGAATCTGCGCGATGGCGATCACCACGGCGACCGGCCCGGCCAGAGCATAACGCGGGTCGTAAAGCAGGTCGACAAGCCAGACACCCGAGGCGGCAAACACCGCCTGAAGCGCCATCAGCCCGGTCGAGACCAGACCCCGCATCTTGCGCAGCTTGGCAAAATTCGCCGGATCGGCGCCAGGCGGGGTTTCGCGATAGATCGGGATCAGCACCTTGCGGGTGATCATCAGCCCCAGCAGCATCGGAAAGGAGGCCAGGAAAAAGCCGATATTGTAGACGCCGAACTGATCGATCGGCAGATAGCGGCCGAGGATGATCTTGTCGCCCTGATGATAGAGAAAGCCCACCAGTGTCGACAGGAAGATCCATTTGCCGAAATGGATCAACTCCTGCGCCGCCGGCTTTTCCCAGCGCAGGTGGTTGCGGCGCCCGGGCAGGAAGGCGGTGTTGAGCCAGAGCTGGACCAGGGCCGAAAGCAGCCCCGAGACGACCAGCGCCCAGACCGACCGCAGCCAGAAGGCCAGCGCCACCGCGGTGACGATGCCGATCACCTGGGTCGCGATATCCAGAAGCGTCACCCGACCCAGCATCAGATGCCGGTTGGCGGTTTCCATCTTGGTCGGGTTGAAGCCCTGCACGATCAGGGTCAGTCCCATGGCGGGCAAGAGCAACAGCAGCATCGGCTCGCCGTAGATCTGCGACACCGGCCAGGCCAGAGCGCAGGCGGCCAGCCAGAGACAGAGACCGCGCACCACCTGGATGGTCCAGGCGGTGTCGAGGAAATCGGCATCGTCGCCGCGCTTGCTCTGCTGGATCGCGGGGGCGACGCCGACATCGGAAAACATCTGCAAACCCTGAAGAAACACCATCGTCAGGGCCATCATGCCGAAAGCCTCGGGAAACAGCAGCCGCGTCAGGATCAGGTTCGAGGCCAGCCGGATCAATTGCGCGCTGCCGAACCCGCCCAGGGTGAACAGCGCCGAACGCAGCGCCCGGGCGGTCAGCGAGCTGCCGCGGAATTTCTGCATCACCGCGATCATCGGCCCCGGCTCCAGCCCTTGTCGGTGCCAAGACGGGTGGCCAGGGCGACGCCGGCATAGACGGCAAACCCCGCCGGATCGTTCAGCGCCAGGCGCAGCTTGCCGGCGGCGCCCAGCGGCGGTTTTTCGTCATTGGCGGCCAGCGCCGGATACAACCGCCGTATCTCGGTCACGCCGATGTTCTGCCGCCGCCGCACCCGCACCAGCGCGCGCCACCCCTCGACCAGCGGCCAGCGATAGCGGCCCGGCACGGCATGGCGTTCGGCCGCGCTGAAATGCAGCCTGGCAAAGGTGTCGTCAGAGATGATCGGCGGCCAGTCGGCCCAGCGCGCGCGCCCCGCGGCGTTCACCGCGAACAATCCGCAGCCCGGCACGCCCCGGGCGATGAAGGGCACCTGACGATAAACCCGGGCATAGGCCCGCGAGACGGCGCTGCGCGGCTGGACGATCTCCAGCGTGCCACTGCCATAGGCCGGCACGTGGCCGCTCAGATGCTCTGCCAATTGTCCCAAAACGTCCTCGTAAACCGTCACATCCGCATCGAGATAAGCACGCACCGGCGCCGCGGCAATCGCGTCGCCGGCATTGAGCGCCGCAATCTTGCTGCCCTCGGCCAGTTCCAGCACGTCGAGCCGCCAGCCTCGGGCGTCAAAGCCGGGCCCCATCGCGCGCGCCAGATCGGCGGTCGCGTCCCGGCAGCCGTTGGCCACAACCACGACCTGCGCCCGCATCGGCCCGCGTGACGCCAGAACCGCGGCGAGGCAAGCCCGAATCCAGGCCGCCTCGTCATGTGCGGGAATGACGACGGTCAGGTCGAAAGAAGCCTCAGGTGGCACGGCAGGGCCTCTTGTTCGAATAAGTTCTGCATCCAGACTATACATGCAACTGTGGCCAAACGATGATGCAGCGCAGAAAATCTGTGGAAAGTGCATATGTCCCTGCCGCAAAAGCTCGGTTACCTCGTGCCTCAGTTTCCGGGGCAGACACATATCTTTTTCTGGCGCGAGATTGCCGCGCTCGAGGCGATGGGCGTGGCGCCGGTGCTGTTTTCCACCCGCCGCCCGCCACCGGGACTGATCGCCCACGACTGGTCGCAGGCGGCGATGGCGCGGACCACCTATCTCGGCGAGGTCTCGCTGCGCCGAGCGCTCCGGGTCCTGCCGCGGCTGCCCTGGGGCGAACTCCTGCGCGAGGTCGGGCGCGACGGCACCTCGGTTCTGAAAGACGTGCTGATCTGCGCCGCCGCCGGCGACGCGCTGCGCGATCATTGCCGGCGCGAGGGGGTTTCGCATGTGCATGTGCATTCCTGTGCCCGGGGTGCCCTGATCGCCGCTTTCGCGCGGCATCTGGGCGGTCCGGGCTATTCGCTGACGTTGCATGGGCCGCTTTCCGACTACGGTCGGGGCCAGCGCTACAAATGGCGGCACGCCCGGTTTGCCACGGTGATCACCCGCAGGCTGATCGCCGAAATGCAGGCCGAACAACCTGCGGATCTGCCGCCGATGATCCTGCGGCCGATGGGGGTCGACACCGAGTACCTGCGCCGCGACACGCCTTACGAACCGGTGCAACCCGGCGCGCCGCTGCGGGTCTTTGCCTGCGGCCGGCTCAACGTGGTCAAGGGCCATCAGGATCTGATCGAGGCGGTGCGCCAGCTGCGCGCCGCCGGCCATGACGTCCGCCTCGAGATCGCCGGACAAGACGACGCCGGCGGCAGCGGGTTCCGCCTGGTTCTGGAACAGCTGATCCGGCAGCACGGGCTGGGCGAATACGTGCGCCTGCTGGGCGCGATCGACGCGGCGGCGGTGAAGGCCAAGCTGCTCGACGCGCATGTCTTTGCGCTGGCGAGCTGGCACGAGCCGCTGGGCGTGGCCTACATGGAGGCGATCGCCTGCGGCGTGCCCACCATCGGCACCGATGCCGGCGGCGTGCCCGAGCTGATCGACGATGGGGTCGAGGGGCTGCTGGTGCCGCCGAAAGCACCCGCGGCCCTGGCCGCCGCGCTGCTGCGGATCGCCGGGGATCCGCAGCTTGCGCAACGGCTCAGCGCCACCGGCCGCGCCCGGATCGAACGCGACTACGCCGCGCGGCTCGGGGCCGAGGTGATCGTCGATCAGATGCGCAAGGCCCTGACGCGCGAGGGGGCCGACACCCGCCCCGGACCTGATCCGGGGCCTCCCGGTGGGCACTGACGAAGCGGTCCCGGAGCGGCTCCGGGACGGGCGGGCGCAGGCGCGCGCGCCTCACTCCTGCAAGATCGCGTTGGTCCATTCGTTCTCGAAGGCGGCGCGTTTGAGCCGGTCGAGATAGACCAGCAGCCCGGGGCCGAGGTTGATCCGGCTCAGCGCCATCTCGCTGTTGCTCAGCCAGCGGTCGACCGACAGCAGCGGATCGCGGCCAAAGGCCTGGGCCAGGACGTGATCGACGAAATCGCCGGCCAGCTCCGGCTCCGGCGCGCCCTGCGGGATGACGGCGGTGCGCAGCATGATGGTGGTGAAATCCGACGGCAGGATGATGCTGATCCCCGACAGGTCCTGGCGCTGCAAGGCATAGCTGCCCAGCACGTTGTAGGCGACGAACAGATCGCCGCCGGAAACCGCATCGATCATCTGCGACGAGCAGCAATAGAGCCGCGCGCCAAGCCCGCCCATCACCTCGGTCAGCCGCCAGTAGGTTTCCGACACCCGGCTTTCCTGCGTCGCGAAGAGATAGCCCAGACCCGATTCGCGCACGTCGTAGGTGCCCACTTTGCCGCGAAACCGCTCGGGATTGCGGCGCAGCACGTCGATCAGGTCCTGGCGGCTGCGCGGAATGCCCTCGGCGGCAAAGGCGGCGTCGGATACGACAATGGCCGCCGGCTCCTGGGTGAAGGCAAAGACCATGTCGTTCCACTTGGCCCAGGCCGGCACCTCGCGCGTCACCTCGGAGCTGTGGCGCTGCACATGGCCATCGTTGGCCAGCTTGGTCTGAAGATCCATGGCGCTGGAAATCACCAGGTCATAGGCATCGCCCCCGTCGGTCGCGGCCTGCATCACATCGGTGGAACTGGCGACGATGTAGTCGATGCCGATCTCCGGCGCGGTGCGAAGGTAGCTCTCGATCCGCGGCGCAAAGATCGCGGTGTCGGTGGTCGAGAGGATGCGCAGGCTGCGCGCGGCATCCGCGGGGCCGAAACGCCGGCGATCCTCGATCTCGAGTGCCGCCGCCAGGCTGGCGCAGATCATCAGCAGCGCGGCCGGGACAGACCTCAGGGCAAGGGAAAGAGCAGACTGGCGCATGCACCGCCTCCGTGTTGATTATCGAGGTGCAGCCGGCCGCCATGGGCGGTGACAACATCCTGAACGATGGTCAGCCCGAGTCCCGAGCCGATGACGCCCTTGGCATTGCTGCCGCGCGCGAAACGTTCAGTCAGGGCGGCGCTGGTGCCCGGCGGAAAGCCGGGGCCCTCGTCGCGCACCTCGAGCCGGACGGCCCGCGCGTCGCGGCGCAGCGAGATCTCGATCCTGGTGTCGGCGGGGCTGTATTTGACGGCATTGTCCAGCAGGTTGCGGACGGCACTTTGCAGCAGGATGGCATCGCCGCTGATCGTCGCCGGGTCGGCATGGGGGATGTCGAGCCCGATGTCGGCGATCTCGGCCACCGGGCGGATGCGTTCCACCGCGTCGCGCATCAGCGCCCTGAGATCGACCCTGTCGCGCGGCAGGCTGTCGAGCCGGAACGAGACCATGGCGTGATCGAGCAACTGCCCCGCGGTCCGCGAGCTTTCGTCGATCGCCTCGATCATCTCGGCCATGGCCTTGCGGTTCTCGGGTTTGTGGATCTGGCGCTGGATGATCTCGGCCTTGGTGCGCACCACCGCCAGCGGCGTGCGTACCCTGTGGGCAGCCTCGGCGATGAAATCCTCGGACCGGTTGAGCGAGGCTTCGAGCCGCGCCATGAAGCCGTTGAGCGAGGTCACGAGGCGCGCCATTTCCTGCGGCACCGGCGCGTTTACCGGGCGCAGATCGGTCGGGCCGCGGCGCGAGACCGAGGCGGTCAGCCGGTCGAGCGGCTGGATCGTGGCGCGGGCGATCAGCAGCGCCAGCACCACGGTCAGCGCAAAGAACCCCGCACCGACGGCAAGCGACAGCCGCGAGGTCCAGGCCAGGGTCTGGCGCTGGCCCGACAAGGTCTGGGCGACGCTGACCTCGAGCACATTGCGGCCGAGATCGGTGGCGAAGGGCCGCGTGACGGCGGCGATCCGCACCGCCTCGCCCAGAAATTCCGCCGAGAGCTGCGCCGTGCCCCGCGCGCCCACCCGCGGCGGGCGCGGCAGCTCGGCATAGCCGGTGAGCAGCTCGTCCCCCAGCCGCACCGCATAGAACACCCGCTCGTCGGTGATGCTGTCGAGCATCGAGAGCGCGGCATACGGCAGGTCGACCATGACCGAGCCATCGACGATCCGGGCGCTGTCGATCACCGACAGCGCCGACGCGGTGAGGATATTGTCCTGGCTCTGCTGCGCCACCTGGCGTGCCACCGATTGCACCAGGAAATAGACCAGTACCGCCAGCACCGCCGAGGCACAGAGCAGCAGCACCAGCAGCCGGCGGCGGATCGAGCCCTGGACCACCGGCCGGGTCATGTCTGCTCCAGCTTGTAGCCCAGACCACGCACGGTGGTGATGGTCACATCCGAGCCGGCCAGATGCTTGCGAAGCCGCGCCACATAGACCTCGATGGCGTTTTCCGAGACCTCCTCGTCATACGAAAACAGCCGGTCGACCAACGCCGGCTTGGAAAAGATCATCCCCGGCGCATTGATCAGAACCTCAAAGAGCCGCAGCTCCCTGGTGCGCAACTGGGTCGCGGCGGCGCCGACATGCAGCACGCCGGAGGCGGAATCGAAACGAATCGCCCCGAGGCTCAGCACGCTGCTGGCGCTGCTGCCCCGGCGCCGCAACACCGCCCGGCACCGCGCCTCGAGCTCGGCGAAATCGATCGGTTTGACCATGTAATCGTCGGCCCCGAGATCGAGCAGGCTGATCCTGTCCGAGATTTCCGAGCGGGCGGTCAGTACGATGGTGGGGGTGCGGTTCTCGGTCAGCCGCAGGTGGGTGAGAAAGCTGCTTCCGTCACCGTCCGGCAACATAATATCCAGCAAAATCATATCGTAAGAGGTGGTCGCCACGTAATCCCGCGCGGTCTCGAGATCGCCGGCATGATCGACGACATGGCCGTCGAGACTGAGCCGGTCGACCACCGCCGCCGCCAGCGGCGCATTGTCCTCGATCAGTAAAAAACGCACGCCGCTCCCTACCCTTCCGCGTCCCGTGTCAGCTTGGTGTCAGGTTACGGGACCAAACCCCTCTCACATGACGCGCATATGCCATGCCGTCAAACGGGAGGAACAACTTATGACATTCGAACTGGGCCGTCGCGCCCTTCTGGCCGCGGCTGCGGCCGTCGCATTCACCGGGTCGGCGCTGGCCGAAAGCCACCAGGTGCTCGACAAGGTGCATTTCCTGATCCCCGGCGGCGCCGGCGGCGGCTGGGACGGCACCGCGCGCGGCACCGGCGAGGCGCTGACCAAGGCGGGTCTCGCAGGCACCGCATCTTACGAAAACATGTCTGGCGGCGGTGGCGGCAAGGCGATCGGCTATCTGATCGAGAACGCCGAAAGCCTGCATGACACGCTGATGGTGAATTCGACCCCGATCGTCATCCGCTCGCTCACCGGCGTCTTCCCGCACAACTTCCGCGACCTGACGCTGGTGGCCGGCACCATCGGCGATTATGCGGCGCTGGTGGTCAACGCCGACAGCGACATCGACAATATGGAAGATCTGCTGGCGGCCTTCGACGCCGATGCCAATGCCACCGCCATCGGCGGCGGTTCGGTGCCCGGCGGCATGGACCACCTGGTCGCGGCCATGGTGATGGAAGCGGCCGGCAAGGACGCGCTGAACGTCAAATACATCCCCTATGACGCCGGCGGCAAGGCCATGGCGGCGCTGCTCTCGGGCGAGATCAAGGCGCTGTCGACCGGCTTTTCCGAAGCCGTGGCCCTGGCCGAGGCGGGTGAGGTCAAGATCATCGGCGTCACCTCCGACGAACGCGTCGACGCCTACGCCGATGCGCCGACGATGAAGGAACAGGGCATCGAGACCACCTTCATCAACTGGCGCGGCTTCTTTGGCGCCCCCGGCATGCCGGAAGACAGGGTCGCCCTCTACCAGGACGCCATCGCCAAGATGTACGACACCCCGGAATGGGAAGCCGTGCGCGCCCGCAACGGCTGGGTCAACATCCACAACCCCGGCGATGAGTTCAAAGCCTTCCTCGAAGGCCAGGAAAAGGTGATCGGCGATCTGATGAAGAAGCTCGGCTTCCTCTGATCCGCCACCGGGGCGAGGGGCCAGCCCCTCGCGCTCCCCGCGGTATTTGCAGCAAGAGGAAGGGGGGACGCCATGTCTCCCCTTCCCGAAGGCAGCGCCTTCCCCTTGCACGGTCATCGGCTCCTCAGCCTGTACCGTGGACCCAGATTACCGCGCATTTGGTTAAATTTGTCTTTCCTCTTGCCGAAAATACCCTCGGGGGGCCGCCGCAGGCGGCGGGGCAGCGCCCCGAACCGAGGCCGGCAGAGACCCCTCAGGAGACCTGGAATGGCCCTCGATCGCTGGATCGCCTTCGTCATACTCTGTGTGGCACTCGCCTACGCCTATGCGGCGTTCTTCACCATGGACCATCTGCTGCCGCCTTTCATGCAGCGCAATCCGATCTGGCCGAGCACCTTTCCCAAGGTGCTTTCGGTGCTGGCCATTCTCACCGCGCTGGTGATCCTGCTGGGGCTCGAGAAAGCGCCCGAGAGCGACAAGGCGCCCGACATCGACTACCGTCGCCTGCCCGACTACCACCTGGTCCCGGCGCTGGCGCTGCTGGCGCTGATGGCGGCCTATGCGCTGCTCTTGCGCCCGGCGGGGTTCCTGCTGGCCACCGCTGGCTTCCTGACCCTGGGCGGGGCCATTCTGGGCGAACGCAAGTTTCACATCCTGCTGCCGGTCGCCGGCCTCGCCACCGGCGTGGTCTGGTACCTGGTCGAGCAGGTCCTGGGCATCTTCCTGCGCCCGCTGCCATTTTTCCTGTAAGGAGCACGAGAAATGATTGAAGGTCTTCTCATCGGCCTCGGCGCTGCCTTTTCGCTGCAAAACCTGATCATGGTGATTGCCGGTTGTCTGATCGGCACCTTCATCGGCATGTTGCCGGGGCTGGGCCCGATGTCGATCATCGCCATCATGATCCCGGTGGCGATCACCATCGGCGATCCTTCCGCAGCGCTGATCCTCCTGGCCGGGGTGTATTACGGCGCGATCTTCGGCGGCTCGACCTCGTCGATCCTGCTCAACGCGCCCGGCGTGGCCGGCACCGTGGCCACCAGTTTCGACGGCTATCCCATGGCCCGCCGCGGCCAGGCCGGCAAGGCGCTGACCATCGCCGCCATCGCTTCGTTCTGCGGCGGCACCATCGGGGCGATCCTGCTGATGGTTTTTGCACCGATGCTCTCGACCGTGGCACTGCTGTTCCATTCGGCGGAATATTTCGCGTTGATGGTGGTGGGGCTCTCGGCGATTGCCGCCTTTGCCGGCACCGGAAACGTGGCCAAGGCGGTGCTGATGACGCTGCTTGGCCTGATCATGGCCACCGTGGGCGAAGGCGCGCTGTTCAACATGCCGCGGTTCACCATGGGGCTGATGGATCTGCAATCCGGCTTCAGCTTCATCACCCTGGCAATGGCGATGTTCGCCCTGCCGGAAGCGCTGTTCCTTGTACTCAACCCGGCGCGTTCGGCCCAGGGCAGCGGCAACGGCAAGATCGAGAACCTGCGCATCTCGCGCCCCGAGGCGCGCCAGATCGCGCCGGTGATCGGCCGCCAGTCGATTCAGGGCTTCTTCATCGGCGTCCTGCCCGGGGCGGGGGCCACCATTGCCTCGTTCCTCGGCTACGCCGTCGAGCGCAACATCGCTTCCAAGGACGAGCAGGCCGAGTTCGGCAAGGGATCAGTCAAGGGCCTGGCCGCGCCGGAATGCGCCAACAATGCCGCCTGCACCGGCTCTTTCGTGCCGCTGCTGACGCTGGGCATTCCCGGCTCGGGCACCACTGCGATCCTGCTGGGCGCGCTGATCGCGCTCAATGTCACGCCGGGACCGCGGCTGATGATCGACGAGCCGCAGATCTTCTGGGCGGTGATCATCTCGATGTACATCGGCAACCTGGTGCTGCTGGTGCTGAATCTGCCGCTGATCCCCTATATCGCCAAGGTGCTGGCGATCCCGCGCAACTATCTGATTCCCTTCATCCTGTTCTTTACCCTGATGGGCAGTTACATCGGCCAGAACAACGCAACCGAGCTCTTGATCCTGGTCGGCATGGGGATCTGCGCCACCATCCTGCGGTTTGCCGATTACCCGCTGGCGCCGCTGCTGATCGGCTTCATCCTCGGCCGGATGCTGGAAGACAACTTCGCCCGTTCGATGCAGCTCTACGACGGCGTCAGCTTCATCATCGACCGGCCGATGACGCTGGGCCTGCTGGTGGTGGCCATCCTGCTGGTCGTGGTGCCCAGCTACCGCGCCCGCCGCGCCAGGGCCCGGCAGGCCGGCATCGCCGACGGCGATTGAACGAGCGGCGGGGCCGAGCGCGGCGCAATCGGTGCCCCTCCGTGCGCCTCTGGAGTTAAGACCCGCGCGGCCCGCGCGCGGGGTCATGGCCGGCGGCAGGGTCGGTTGCCAGGGCGGCGGGATGACGGTCACGCCGCGAGGCGCAATCCAGTGGCTGCATCGAAGAGATGGGTATGCACTTGACCCCGAGGCTCAAAACCTCGCCGGGCTGCGCCGCGATCCGTTCCCGGAACACGCCAAAGACCTTCTGGCCGGCGATCGACATGGTGACTTGAGTTTCCGAGCCCATCGGCTCGACCACAACAACCTCGGCCCTGATCCCGCCTTGAGGATCGAGGCGGAAATGCTCCCGGCGGACCCCGTAGACCACAGGCTTGCCGGAAGGCAAGGCGGCCGGGGCCGGCAGCCGCGCATCGCCGGCAATGAATTGCGCCGCCTCCATATGCCCGTCGATGAAATTCATCGAAGGCGAGCCGATGAAGGCGGCGACGAACTGGTTGACCGGATTGTCGTAGAGATCGAGAGGGGAGCCTATCTGCTCGATCCGACCACCGTTCAGCACCACGATCTTGTCGGCCATGGTCATCGCTTCGACTTGGTCGTGGGTGACGTAGATCGTGGTGGTCTTCAGCTTCTGGTGCAGCGCCTTGATCTCGCCGCGCATTACCACGCGCAGCTTGGCGTCGAGGTTCGACAGCGGCTCGTCGAAAAGGAACACCTTGGGGTCGCGCACAATGGCGCGGCCCATCGCGACCCGCTGGCGCTGCCCGCCGGAGAGCTGACCGGGGCGGCGTTCGAGATAGGGCTCGAGGCCGAGGATTCTGGCGGCCCAATCGACCCGCTCCTTGATCTCGGACTTCGAGGCGCCGCGGTGATGCAGAGAAAAGCCCATGTTGTCCGCGACCGTCATGTGCGGATAGAGCGCGTAGTTCTGAAACACCATGGCAATGTCACGCTGCTTGGGCTCGAGATCATTGACCACTTTGTCGCCGATCACGATCTCGCCGCCGCTGATGGTCTCCAGCTCCGCCAGCATCCGCAGCAGCGTGGACTTGCCGCAGCCCGAGGGGCCGACGAGGACGACGAACTCGCCGTCGGCGATGTCGATCTCGACGCCGTGGATCACATGGACCGCGCCATAGGCTTTTTGCACGTCCGAGAAGGTTACTTGGGCCATGGGATCAGCCTTTCAGTCCGGTATGGGCCAGTCCTTCGACGAACTGACGCTGGGCGATGACAAAAACGATGAGCACGGGGATGGCCGTCATCGTCGCGGCCGCAAGCTGGATGTTCCACATCGCACCGCCGTAGGGTCATCCGGAACGAAGTGAATAAGCGCGCCAAGCGAGCAGCAAACCATCACGCGACTGCGTTGGTCATTTTTTGTCCACCTTACTCTGGAACGAAGCCTATCGCCTGAAAGACCGCAGGCCCGATACGGTTGCGCTGTATGAGGGCTACACCGCATCGGGCCTGCTACCCGCGCGTTCAAAGGCGATAACTTTGAGTTCCCGTTGCGGACAAAATGGGTGTGTTCGGCCTTACAAGCCGTGAAAACATCGTCGAATAGAATTCTCCGAAAATGTCCGAGGTCGATTATAGGCACTTCACGAGGGTGCAATCTCGCGGATTACCCCTCGTGAAAGCATTCATTGCTCTACGGACTGCAAAGCAACTGGACTAAGCCTTTTAACCACTACACTTGCTATGCCCGCAAGACGCGCAGGTCATGCAGCCCTCGATCATCCGCATCTCGAACTGCCCGCAGGACGGGCAAGCTTTGCCGCGGGTGCCGCTTTCCAGCCCCACCACCTTGGCCGTGGGATCGGTTTTCAACCCCATCCCCTCGCCCTCGAGAAAGCCGGTCGCGATCATGTGGCGTTCGATCACGCCGCCGATCGCGGCCAGGATCGAGGGGATGTATTTGCCCTGCACCCAAGCGCCGCCACGCGGATCGAAGACCGCCTTCAGCTCCTCGACCACGAAAGACACGTCGCCCCCGCGTCGGAACACCGCCGAGATCATCCGGGTCAGCGCCACCGTCCAGGCGAAATGCTCCATGTTCTTGGAATTGACGAAGACCTCGAAGGGCCGGCGGTGGCCGCCCAAGACAATATCGTTGATCGTCAGATAGATGGCATGCTCGCTGTCGGGCCATTTAAGCTTGTAGGTCGATCCCTCCAGCTCCTGCGGCCGATCCAGAGGCTCGGACATATAGACCACCTCGGCATCCTGCCCCCCCGCGCCCCGGACTTGCTCCGGGGCCTCCGCCGGAACCTTTTCCGTGCTCTCTGCCACGCTCAGCACCGACCCGGTCACATCATTCGGCCGATAGGTGGTGCAGCCCTTGCAGCCGGTCTCATAGGCCTGCATGTAGACGTCCTTGAAGGCCTCGAAAGAGATGTCCTCGGGACAGTTGATCGTCTTGGAGATCGAGCTGTCCACCCACTTCTGCGCCGCCGCCTGCATCTTCACATGTTCCGACGGGGCCAGCGTCTGGGCGTTGACGAAATAGTCGGGCAGCGGGGCATCGCCCTTCATCTCGCGCCACATCTGCACCGCGTAATCGACAACCTCCTCCTCGGTCCGCGTGCCGTCCTTTTGCAGCACCTTGCGGGTGTAGCGATAGGCAAAGACCGGCTCGATCCCCGAGCTGACATTGCCGGCATAAAGCGAGATCGTCCCGGTCGGCGCGATCGAGGTCAGCAGCGCATTGCGGATGCCATGTTCGGCAATCGCGGCGCGCACGTCCTCGTCCATGGCGCGCATGGTGCCACTGGCCAGGAACTTCTCGGCATCAAACAACGGAAAGGCGCCCTTCTCCTTGGCCAGCTCCACCGAGGCCAGATAGGCCGCACGGGCAATCCGCTTCAGCCAACGCTCGGTCTGTGCCGCCGCCGCGTCAGAGCCATAGCGCAGCCCCTTCATCAGCAACGCATCCGCCAGCCCGGTCACCCCGAGACCGATCCGCCGCTTGGCCGCGGCCTCCTGCGCCTGCGCCTCAAGCGGGAATTTCGAGACATCGACCACGTTGTCCATCATTCGCACCGCGGTGGCGACCAGCGTATCAAGCGCCGCCTCGTCGATATGCGCGGCGTCCGAGAACGGATCACTCACCAGCCGCGCCAGGTTGATCGAACCCAGCAAGCAGGCGCCATACGGCGGCAGCGGCTGCTCGCCACAGGGGTTGGTGGCGGCGATCTGCTCGACATAGCTCAGGTTGTTGGCGGCATTGATCCGGTCGATGAAGATCACGCCGGGCTCGGCGTACTCATAGGTCGCCTTCATGATCCGGTTCCACAGGTCGCGGGCCTGGATGGTGTGATAGACCTTGCCATCGAAGTGCAGATCCCAGGATCCGTCCGCCTTGACCGCCGCCATGAAGGCATCGGTCACCAGAACCGACATGTTGAACATGCGCAACCGCGCGGCATCCTGCTTGGCGCCGATGAAATCCTCGATATCCGGGTGGTCACAGCGCATGGTGGCCATCATCGCGCCCCGGCGCGACCCGGCCGACATGATGGTGCGGCACATGGCATCCCAGACATCCATGAAGCTGAGCGGGCCCGAAGCATCCGCCGCCACCCCGGTCACACCGGCGCCCTTGGGCCGGATGGTCGAGAAATCATAGCCGATGCCGCCGCCCTGCTGCATGGTCAGCGCGGCTTCCTTCAGCATGTCGAAGATGCCCCCCATGCTGTCGGGGATGGTGCCCATGACAAAGCAGTTGAACAGCGTCACCGACCGCGCGGTGCCCGCCCCGGCGGTGATCCGCCCGGCCGGCAGGTATTTGAAATCCTCCAGCGCCGCGTAAAACCGCGCGTCCCACAGCTCCGGCTCGGCCTCGGCGCGGGCGATGTCGCGGGCGATCCGCCGCCAGGTATCCTCGACCGAGAGATCGACCGGCGTGCCGTCCGCCTCTTTAAAACGGTATTTCATATCCCAGATCTGTTCGGCGATCGGGGCGGCAAAGCGGGTCATGGGGCGATTCCCTTTTTTCAGAAGGTGTCCAAGATACCGATAACTAGAGAACAGCACAACAACTTGAAGCCGCCCGAGGCCGGCCTACAATAGATGGACCGCAGGGGGCGGGATTCGCATGAGTGACCACATCAATCTTATCAAACTTTGTGTCGGCACCGAAACGCCCGACGATCTTGCCCGGTGGCAGGCCCAGCGCCGCAGGGACCTGCCCGACAAGCTGCCCCGCCATGTCACCCGCATGTGGCCCAAGCGGGCAGAAGAACTGCTCGCCGGCGGCTCGCTCTACTGGGTGTTCAAGGGCGTCTGCCTCGCCCGCCAACGGGTGATCCGGCTTGACGAGGTCATCGGCCAGGACGGCATTCCGCGCTGCGGCATTGTGCTCGATCCCGAGATCACCCGCACCACGCCGATGCCGCGCCGCCCCTTCCAGGGCTGGCGCTATCTCACCGCCGCGGACGCCCCGGCCGACCTGTCGGATCGCGCCCGCAAAGAAGACCCCCTGCCCGCCAGCCTCAACGCCGCGCTGGCCGAGATCGGCGTGCTCTGACCCCGGTCTTCTTCTCTTTGAAAATACCGCCGGGGGTCTGGGGGCAGCGCCCCCAGCGCCTGCGTGGCGTGAACGCAAGACAACCCGTGCGCACCGCGCCCCGCCGGAAACCTAGCCGCCCAGCCCCAGCGTCTCGCGCAGCCCGTCCAGCGCCTTGCGGTCGCCCGGGTCCAGCGCCGCGCCGCGGGCGCGGAACAGCGTCGCCTGCGATTTCAGCACCAGTCCGTCCGACAGGATCTTCAGGTGGTTGGCGCGCAGCGTCTCGCCGGTCGAGGTGATATCGGCGATGGCTTCGGCGGTGAGGTTCTTGACCGTGCCCTCGGTCGCGCCCTGGCTGTCCACCAGCTGGTAATCCGCGACCCCGGCCTCGCGCAGGAACTCGCGCACCAGCCGGTGATACTTGGTGGCGATCCGCAGCCGGAAGCCGTGGCGCGCGCGAAAGGCGGCGGCGGCGGCATCGAGATCGTCCAGCGTGGTGACATCGACCCAGCAGGCCGGCACCGCGATGATCAGGTCGGCATGGCCAAATCCCAGTTCGGCCAGCGGCTCGACCTGCTGTTCCCAGATCGGCAGCTTGTCCTGCACCAGATCGGTGCCGGTGACGCCGAGGTGAATGCGCCCGGCCGCCAGTTCGCGCGGGATCTCGCCCGCCGAAAGCAGCACCAGCTCGACGCCCTCGGCCCCGGTCACGGCGCCGGAATATTCGCGTTCGGAACCGGTGCGTTGCAGCGTCACGCCGCGGGCGCCGAACCAGTCGAAGGTCTTTTCCATCAGCCGCCCCTTGGACGGCACCCCCAGCTTGATCGTCATCGCCGGCCCTCCGAGAGCTTCAACACCAGGCCGGGGCGGATCACCCCGCCCACCGCCGGGATCGACCGGCCGCCGCCCAGCGCCGCGGTCAGCGCGTCATAGCGTCCGCCGGTGGCCACCGGCGGCAGGTCGGGGCGCGCCTCGGCATAGAGGCCAAAGACGAAACCGTCGTAATATTCCATCGAGGTGCGGCCGTAGCTGCCCTCGAATTCCAGCCCGTCGATGTCCACCCCGCGCCGGGCCAGCGCCTCGCAGCGCGCCGCCAGCCGGTCGACCGCATGCGCCACCCAGGGCAGATCGACGGCAATGTCGCGCAGCCGCTCGAGCGCATGCGGCAGCGTCTCGCGCACCGCCAGCAGCGCCTCGATCAGATCGACCTGCGCCACCGAAAGCGGCGGCGTCTCGGCATCCTCGCGCAGCCCGGCGATGCGCGCGGCAATCTCCGTTTCGCTGCGCAGCCCGACGTGCTGGCCCATGCGCGCCATCGGATCCGCCTGCGCCAGAAGCGCGGCGCGGCTGGCCGGCGCCGGGCTGCGGCCGGCAAACCGTTCGAGCAGCGCACGAAAGCGGCGCGGGCGCCAGATGTGACGGCGCAGCGCCGCCTTGCGGCGTTCGGTGGTGTCGAGCCCCTCGACCGCGGCCTTCAGCAAGCCGATATCGCCGGTGGCGGCACGCAGCGGCAGATCGCCCAGCGCGCCGGCGATCCGCACGAAGACATCCGCCTCGGTCAGCGCCGGCTCCGAGCGGTCGAACACCTCATAGCCGACCTGCAAATATTCGCTGTCGCGCTCCGGGTTCTCGTCCTGCCGGCGGAACACCGCGCCGGAATAGGTGTAGCGTGCCGGCTCCACCGCGCCGTTTTTCATCGCGTCCATGTGCATCTGCACCACCGGCACGGTGAAATCCGGCCGCAGCATCTGCTCGCCGCGCAGCGCGTCGGCGGTGACATAGGCCCGGCCACGGATATCCTCGCCATAGAGGTCGAGCAGGGTCTCGGCGGGTTGCAGCACCGGGGTCTGCACGACCTTGGCGCCCGAAGCTTCGAACCCAGCGCGCAGCCGCTGGGCTTCCTCGATGATCGCAGCTCTTTCCGGCATCAGCTCTGCGCCTTCAGGATGTCGCGCACCTTGGCGACAAGCTCGGACCGGGGCACCTCGAATTGCGAGGGCCGTTCCTTCCACTCTTCGAGCGTGGCATTTTCCGCGATCTGCGCGCCAAGCACCAGGTCCTTGATCTGGATGACGCCGCGCGCCGCCTCGTCGCTGCCCTCGATCACCGCCACCGGCGACTGCCGCTTGTCGGCGTATTTGAGCTGGTTGCCGAAGTTCTTGGGATTGCCGAGGTAGACCTCGGCGCGGATGCCGGCCTGACGCAGCTCGGCCACCATGGTCTGGTATTCCGGCATGCGGTCGCGGTCCATCACCGTCACCACCACCGGGCCGCGCTCGGCAGTCGAGACCCGGCCTTTCTCGCGCAGCGCGGCGAGCAGCCGGTCGACCCCGATCGACACCCCGGTCGCAGGCACCGCCTGGCCGGTGAAGCGCTTGACCAGATCGTCATAACGCCCGCCGCCGGCGACCGAACCGAACTGCCGCGGCCGGCCCTTTTCGTCGGTGATCTCGAAGGTCAGCTCGGCCTCGAACACCGGGCCGGTGTAATAGCCGAGGCCGCGCACCACGGAAGGGTCGATCTCGATCCGGTCGGGGCCATAGCCTTGCGCCGCAAGGAGCGCGGCGATCTGTTCCAGCTCGGCGACGCCCTCGGCACCCACCGCGCTTTCGCCTACGGCGGCGCGCAGGTTGGCCAGCGTCGCCTCGGCATCGGCGCCCTTGGAGGTGAGGAAGGCGATCACCGGTTCGGCCTGCTCTTCAGCCAGGCCCACCCCATCGATATAGGCGCCCGAGGCATCGAGCCGGCCCTTGCCGAGCAGCTCGCGCACACCGGCTTCACCCACCTTGTCGAATTTGTCGATGGTGCGCAGCACGGCGGCCTGCTGGCCATCGTCGGCCACGCCCATCGCCTCGAGCACACCGTTCAGAACCTTGCGGTTGTTCACCCGCACCACATAGTCGCCGCGCGCAATCCCCACCGCTTCCAGCGTGTCCGACAGCATGGCGCAGATCTCGGCATCCGCTGCCACCGAGGGCGCGCCGACGGTATCGGCGTCACATTGATAGAACTGGCGGAACCGCCCCGGGCCGGGCTTTTCATTGCGCCAGACCGGGCCCATGGCATAACGGCGGTAAGGCGTCGGCAGATCGTTGCGGTACTGCGCATAGACCCGCGCCAGCGGCGCGGTCAGGTCATAGCGCAGCGCCAGCCAGCTCTCATCCTCTTCCTGCCAGGCAAAGACCCCCTCGTTCGGGCGGTCGACATCGGGCAGGAACTTGCCCAGCGCCTCGACGGTTTCCACCGCCGACGACTCCAGCGCATCGAACCCGTAGCGATGATACACCCCGGCAATGGTCTGAAGCATTTCGGCCCGCTCGGTGACCTCATGCCCGAAGTAATCGCGAAATCCCTTGGGGGTGATCGCCTTGGGGCGGGGCTGTTTCTTCTGCTTGGCCATGGCAGGCTCCGGGTTCTCTTCTCGCGCGTCCGTGTAGCCGGAAGGCCGCCAAGGGGCAAGCGCCCCGCCCCTGCATTTCAGCGCGACACCGCCCGCCATTGCGCTATAACCCACCCCATGACCGATCCCCTGCTCAGCGTCGAAGAACGCCTCGCCCACCTGATCCGCATGATGGATGACATGTCAGACGTGATCGCCCGACAGGACGGCGAAATCGCCCGCCTGCGCCAGCAGGTCGACTTGCTGATGCACCGCGAGGCCGAACGCCAGTCGGAGCAGCCTGGCGGCGTGGTGCTGGGCGACGAACGCCCGCCGCATTACTGAGGCTCAGGTGCCGCCGCTCTTGACGTCGGTCTCGATCACGTCGCCGCGGTGCAACAACATCTCGAACCAGGTGGCATTGTCGCCGTATCGCTCGTAGGCGCTGACAAAGACGGTGTCTTTCTCGAGCTTGCTCACCCGCTCGCCGCAGGGCTTGCCGCTGGCCACCCGACAGATCCGCGATTTGATCTGTTCATAGGCGGTGTCGGTGGCGGAATAGGGATGCACCTCGGCCGGCAGACCATAGCGCAGCATCTCATGCATGCCCGGTGCCCCGAACATGGCGACAGCGGCGGTAAAGGTGCGCGCGCAGCCATCGTCGAAACCGGTGATGTAGAACGGATGCGGCGTGGTCTTGCCCGGCGCGCTGTCATAAAGGCGATAGGCGGCACGCGGTTCGGGAAAGGCCGCGATCTCGGCGCCGCGCTTGTCGCGCGGCAGATCGCAGACCGGCTTGACCTGGCCGAAGGACAGCAAGGTTCCGGCCGGCACCGAGGGCGGCGCTTCACGCCCGGCCCCGCCGCCGCCCAGCATGCGGCTGAACAGGCCCGGGCGGGCCACCGGCTCGTTCGGCGACGTCGGCGCGGCCGCGACGGCGGCCGGCGGATCCTCGGCCAGCTCGAGATCGGACAGGCGGTCGACGCCCGACAGCGGATCGCCACAACCCGAGAGCCCGATCAGCGCGGCCCCCAAGGCCAGCGCCCTGAAAGCGACAGCGTGTTTCATGGCGCGGGCATATCCCAGGCGGGGGCCGTCCGTCCAGTCTCGGCAAGATTGCAACGGCTGTTTCCCGCGCATGGCTTACGCATTTCCAAACCACGGAAACCTTGGTATAGATGAGGCAATAAAAATATAATTGAGGTAGAGCTGGGAATGAAAGCGGGCTATCGCGGCACGTTTGTCATCTCCTGGTCGCAGACAGAAATCGACGGTTTCGCCGCGGCATCACTCTCATCCCTGAGGGTCGGTGCAGGCTGGAGCTGGCAGGGCGACGCTTTGTGCGTCGATGGCCCCAATGATGTCTTGCGGCTCGAGGGAGCGGACGGAAACGAAGCGCTGCGCAAACGCGCGGCACGCAAGGTACAACGATTGGTGGGCACGGCACTCACGGGACAGCAGAGCACACCCCCCGAGGCAAGACCGGCGCCGGCGGACGAGAGCTGCTTTGTCGTCACCGACGGGCTCAGAAGCTATGCGATCACGGTGATTCCGGCCGGGCGCGAACGCCTGCTGATGTTTGTGGGCGAGATGCCGCCGCGCGACATGCCGCTTTGGGTGGTGAGCCTCGACCTGGCGCATCAACAACGCGCCGAGGCCGACGACCCCGGCGTCATCTGCTTTACCCCCGGCACCCTGATAGACACCCCCGATGGCCCCCGTCCGGTCGAGGAACTGCGCGAAAGCGACCGGGTTCTGACGCGCGACAATGGCCCGCAAGAGGTGCTCTGGACCGGCGCGCGGCGGATGACGGGCGCGCGGCTCTATGCCATGCCCGAACTGCGTCCGGTGCGGATTTTCGCCGGCGCCTTCGGCACCGACAGGCCCGAAACCAGCTTTCTGGTCTCGCCGCAGCATCGGCTGTTGCTGCGCGGCGCCCAAATCGAGGCGCTGTTCAACACACCCGAGGTCCTGGTGGCCGCCCGCGATCTGGCCGACACGCCCTGCGCCCAGACCGATTATGCCGCGCGCGAGGTGACCTATGTGCACCTGCTGCTGCCCCGGCACGAAATCCTCTGGGCCAATGGCCTGAAAACCGAGAGCTTCCATCCGGCCAGCGCCCAGCTCTCGACCCTGGACGCAGAGGACCGCGCCCGGCTGATCGCCGGGCTGCCCGAGGTCGAGCACGATCCGCAGGCTTACGGTGCCTATGCCCGGCGCAATCTGACTTCCAGCGAATTTGCGGTTCTGAAACACCGCGCGGCCTGAGCGCCCGAGACCCGGCATTGCCCGGGTCTCTTCGCGGCTTGACGGAAGTTACGTTATTACATTACGTATCGGAACACGATCCTTCCGACACGGCCTTTCATGACCCAGACCCCGCCCGGCAATTCCGGCGATACCTCCTTGCGGCGCCGGCGGCACCGCGCCGATCCGATGCGCGCCTATGACAACCTGCCGCGCGAGCTGCGGCGCTGGCTGGCGTCGGCGGTGCTTCCCTGGGGCGCCAAATCCGCGCGACGCGCCTACGACCGGGCGCTCGCCCGCACCGGGACGCCCCAACTGGCCCTGCGCGAGCTTGATGCCCTGCAACAGCGGCTGGTCACCCGGGATGCTCATCAGGTCTGGGGGCCGGGACATCCCGGGTGTCCACCTGCCCGCGCCAGCCACCGCGCGTCATAAGAAGCGCGCACCAAGAACCCAAGCCCCGTACCGGATGCGGTGCATCGCGACTGCGCCGGCGCAGTGCGGTCGGCGTGTCACCGAGCGATGGCTCACGCAGATTTCGGCGTGGGCGTGTCACACTAAAGGTCTGCGTGCGGACACAGCAGACCGGTCACCCCGTTCGGGCTTTCTGCTGCAACTCAGACTTTGCTCTTGTCGGCAGTGCCCGCCGATCTTGCCTCGGTTTCGGCCAGCGCCTCCAGATCCGCGAGCATCCTGACCGCGTGCGCCGCATAAGGCCCGATCCAGCGCTTCTGAACGTCGTGGATCGGGAGGGCATCGAGATGGTTCCAGCGTTCCCGGCCGCGCCGCTCGACAACCACCAGGCCGGCTTTCTCCAACACCGAAAGATGCTGCATCACGGTGCAGCGGTCGAGATCGGTCAGCGCCTCGCAAAGGGCGCCGGTGGTCTTCGGGCCGTCCTTGATCAGGTCGAGGATGCGCCGCCGCGCCCGATGGCCAAGCGCCTTGAACAAGGCATCAAATTTATCGTCGATTGACATGTTATGTTTTTATAACATGATGAGGGGGAAGCAAAGAGGATTCGTCTCATGGAATTGAAGTTCACCGTGGCCGGGCGCATCGCCAAACCCATCGAGGAGGTTTTCGAGGCCGTGGTCGCCCCTGATCGCTTATCGCAGTATTTCACCACCGGCGGGGCACGGGGCCGGCTGGAAACCGGGGCCGAGGTAACCTGGGACTTTCATGATTTTCCCGGCGCCTTCCCTGTTCTGGTGCAGGAGGTCGTTCCCAACCGAAAAATCGTGCTGCAATGGGAGGCGGACGGGAAAACCGCCACCTGGACGACCGTGACCATGGAATTCAGCCCACTGGACGACGATCGCACGCTGGTGCGGATCAGCGAATTTGGCTGGCCGGAAACAGAGGCAGGTCTGACCTCGTGCTTCGGCAATTGCGAAGGCTGGACCGGGATGCTCTGCGCCATGAAGGCCTGGCTGGAGCACGGGATCAACCTGCGGGACGGATTCTACAAGTAAATCGATTGCTGAAAGGGGAGAGGCAACGCATGGAACCGGGAAAGAACTTGGCCATCAAGGTGCCGCTGCACCGCTGGTCGGAGACCGTGGCCTTCTATCGCGACAAGGTGGGGCTGACGGTCACCCGCGAGCTGGACACCAGTATAGGGTTCGAATTCGGAAACATGACCCTGTGGATCGATCGCGTCCCGCAGCAGAGCCAGACGGATGTGTGGATCGAACTGTTCGACGACGATCCCGACGCCGCCCTGTCGCGCCTCGGCAGCCCCATCCGGGACGAGTTGGAGCCGCTGACCAATGTGGTCGGACACTGGACATCGGATCCGGCCGGAACGGTGATCCTCCTGCGTCGAGAGCAGATGTCCTGAGGCATCAATTGGCTGGCGCCCCCCGGCTGTTGGCCGGGTGGCTTCCTTCGGCTTCGACATCCTTGCGAAGCGGCCGTTGCGGCCTCGTCAGCGGAGGTCGACCGCCAACACATCGGGCAAGGGGCGGACGGCGAACCGGGCGGGCGCTTCCGCGTCAGCGGGGATCGAGCAATCGGCGTGCAATCACCTGCGCCTGAATTTCCGCCGCGCCCTCGAAGATGTTCAGGATGCGGGCGTCGCACAGGATGCGCGAGATGGTGTATTCCAGCGCAAATCCGTTGCCGCCGTGGATCTGCAACCCGTTGTCCGCCGCCGCCCAGGCGACACGCGCGCCCAAGAGCTTGGCCATCCCGGCCTCGAGATCGCAGCGCCGCCCCTCGTCCTTTTCTCGCGCCGAGAAATAGGTCAGCTGACGGGCAACCATGATCTCGACCGCCATCATCGCCAGCTTGCCGGCGACGCGGGGGAACTGGATCAGAGATTTTCCGAATTGCTTGCGGTCGAGCGCATATTGCATCGAGACATCGAGCGCCGATTGCGCCACGCCGATGGCGCGGGCGGCAGTCTGGATGCGGGCGGATTCAAAGGTCTCCATGAGCTGCTTGAAGCCCTTGCCCTCTTCGCCGCCAAGCAGGTTCTCGCCTTTCACATGGAAGTTGTCGAAGCCGAGTTCGTATTCCTTCATCCCGCGATAACCCAGCACTTCGATCTCGCCGCCGGTCATGCCTTCGGTGGGGAAGGGATCGGCCTCGTCACCCGGCGTCTTTTCCGCCAGGAACATGCTCAGCCCCTTGTAATCGCTGGTTTCCGGGTCGGTGCGCGCCAGAAGGGTCATCACATGGGTGCGCGCGGCATGGGTGATCCAGGTCTTGTTGCCGGTCACCCTGTAATCGCCGGTCTCGTCCCTGATCGCGCGGGTGCGCAGCGATCCAAGGTCAGAGCCGGTGTTGGGCTCGGTAAAAACTGCCGTCGGCAGCTTCTCGCCCGAGGCCAGCGCTGGCAGCCAATGCGCCTTCTGTGCATCGGTGCCGCCGGCAAGGATCAGCTCGGCGGCAATCTCGGAACGGGTGCCCAGCGAGCCGACACCGATATAGCCGCGCGACAGCTCTTCCGAAACGACGCACATCGAGGCCTTGGAGAGACCGAAACCGCCAAACTCCTCGGGGATGGTCAGGCCAAAGACGCCCATCTCGGCCAGTTCCTCGATGATCTCCATCGGGATCAGCGCGTCCTTGAGGTGCCACTCATGCGCAAAAGGCTCGACCTTTTCGACCGCATAGCGGCGGAACTGGTCGCGGATCATCTCGAGCTCTTCATCCAGACCGGAGGCGCCGAACATCGTCGCCCCGTGCTGCGCCTGCATAAGCTCGACCAGCCGCATCCGCGCGGCAGTGGTATTGGCGCGGGTCAGCAGGGTCTCGATCTCGGGCGTGTCGAGCACCGCCAGCTCCGCGGCATCGACGCCGAAATCGCGCGGCCGCACGATCTCGCCCTGGTTCATCGGGATGCCGCCGCGGATCTGCGCGAGATATTCGCCAAAGGCAATCTGATGGATCAGCGCCTCAAGCTCGCCGAACCGGCCCTCGGCCGCCATCCGCTCGGCCCAACCCTGCATTTGTCTGAGCGATTCCAGATAGGTGGCCAGCCAGGCCAGACCATGCGCCGCATCCTGATTGGCCTCGACCAGTCTGGCCGAGATCCGGCCATCAGAAACCACGAGAGCCCGCAGATGGGCGCGGGATTTGTCGAAGATCGCCGCCACCGGGGCAATCGCCGCGCCGGTAAGGGTAAGAAGATCGGGCAGTTGCACACTTGCCTCCACGGTCACGTCCTGTCCGTCATGGGCCATGAATCGTCATCCTTCTGCTATCCTGCACGTGCATAATGCCTTCGCAGTCGCAGCGCAACAAAAATACGTTTTTCATCGCCAGTCATTGCAAAAATTACCCACGCACTTTCCGAATGCGGCGGCGGATCGGGCATGGTAGGGCGCTGGCATGGAAGCACCATCGCCCGAATTCACCATCCTGATCCTTGCCGCCAGCGGCATGGTCGCGCTTTTGGCCGGGGTGATCAAAGGCATGGTGGGTTTTGCCATGCCGATGATCATGATTTCGCTCCTGGGCATCTTCCTGCCGCCGGATGTGGCGCTGGCCGGGCTGATCCTGCCGACCCTGCTGTCGAACGGCGCCCAGGCGCTGCGCCAGGGGGTAGGCCCGGCGGTGGCCTCGGTCAGACAGTTCCGCATCTACCTGTTGGCCGGCGCGGTGATGCTGGTGGCCTCGGCGCAGCTGTATGCCTTTCTGCCGGTCTGGGTGCTGTTTCTGGCGATCGGTCTGCCGATGGTGCTCTTCAGCCTGGTGCAGCTCATGGGGCTGCGCCTGCGGCTGAGCCGCCAGACCCCCTGGGTCGAAATCGTTCTGGGCGGCGTTTCCGGCTTTATCGGCGGGCTCTCCGGCGTCTGGGGGCCGCCGCTGGTGGCCTATCTCACTGCGCTGCACACGGAAAAGCGGTTGCAGATGCGCACTCAGGGCGTGGCCTTCGGGCTGGGCGCGGTGTTGCTGCTGGTGGCACATTCCGGCAGCGGCGTGATCCGCGGCGAAACGCTGCTGTTTTCCGCCTGGCTCTGCGTGCCGGCGATGATCGGCATGTGGCTGGGCGGACGGGTGTCCGACCGGATCGAGCAGGAGGTGTTCCGCCGCGCCACGCTGGCGGTGCTGCTGCTGGCCGGGCTGAACCTGATCCGCCGCGCCTATTTCGCCTGACCGCGTCCCGGACCTGATCCGGGACCCCCCGGTCCTCGCCCATGCGCAATCCGTCTCGATGCGCCGGACCGGCCAAACCGGACCCTAGACCTCTTCCACCGCCATCACCCCCGGCAGGCTCTTCAATGCGCCCTTGATTTCCGGGTTCACCGGAAATTCCGCACCGGTGTCGATCTCGACCTCGCCGGGCAGGGCCGGGTCCATCAGGTAGAGAAAGATCGGGCCCCGCGCCGCCTTTTGCACCTTGCCCGCCGCCTCGGAAAGGATGGTGGCGACCGAGGGAATCGCCCCCGGTTCCTCGACAAAGACCTTGAGGCCGATCGTGCCGGCATCCGCAACCGCCGCGTCGATCGGCGCCACCGACCGGCCCAGCAGCTTGAGCTGGTCGCTCTCCATCGTCGCCTCGACCGTCACCACCACCTTGGCCCCGGTCTCGAGATGTTCGCGCGATTTCTCCAGCGTTTCCGAGAACAGCGTGACCTCATAGGCGCCGGTGGTGTCGGAAAGCTGGCAAAAGGCAAAGCGGTTGCCGCGCGCCGATTTCCGCTCCTGCCGCCCGGCGACGACACCGGCCAGCTTGGCGACGCAGGGGCTGCGTTCGGCCTTGGCCATGACCTCGTCGAGGGTCATCACGTCCTTGCGCTTGAGCGAGGCCATGTAATCGTCGAGCGGATGGCCAGAGAGATAGAACCCCACCGCCTTGAACTCTTCGGCCAGCCGCTCGGCGGGCAGCCAGTCGTTCACCGGCGCCAGACGCGGCTCGGGCAGGTCGTCGCCGGCCTCGCCGAAGAGCGAGACCTGGTTGGAGTTCTTCTGTTCGTGCACCGCCGCCGAATAATTCACCAGCGCATCGAGCGATTCGAAGACCCGGCGGCGGTTGGGATCGAGCTGATCAAAGGCCCCGGCCCGCGCCAGCATCTCCAGCGGCCGCTTGCCGACCCGCTTGAGATCGACGCGACGGGCAAAATCGTAGAGCGTGGCAAAGGGTTTTTCCTTCGCGCCCCGGGCTTGATCCGGGGCCTCATGGCCAAGGTCCTGCCGGCCTTCGACCACCAGCTTCATCGCCTCCAGCCCGACGTTCTTCAACGCGCCCAGCGCATAGACCAGCGCGCCGTCGACCACGTCGAAGCTGGCCTGCGAACGGTTCACGCAGGGCGGAACCCAGGGCAGGCCGAGGCCCTTGCGGACCTCCTCGAAATAAGTGGCGAGCTTGTCAGTCAGATGAATATCGCAGTTCATCACCCCGGCCATGAACTCCACCGGGTGGTTCGCCTTGAGCCAGGCGGTCTGGTAGCTGACCACCGCATAGGCCGCCGCGTGCGACTTGTTGAACCCGTAGTTGGCGAATTTCTCCAACAGGTCGAAGACCTCGGTGGCCTTCTTCTTTTCGACACCGTTTTCCGCCGCGCCCTTTTCGAACTTCGGCCGTTCGGCGTCCATCGCCTCCTTGATCTTCTTGCCCATGGCGCGGCGCAACAGGTCGGCGCCGCCAAGCGAATAGCCCGCCATGACCTGGGCGATCTGCATCACCTGCTCCTGATAGACGATGATCCCCTGGGTCTCTTCCAGAATATAGTCGATCAGCGGATGCACCGAGGTGATCTCGCGCAGCCCGTTCTTGACCTCGCAATAGACCGGAATGTTCTCCATCGGGCCGGGACGATAGAGCGCCACCAGCGCGACGATGTCCTCGATGCAGGTGGGTTTCATCCGCTTGAGCGCATCCATCATGCCCGAGCTTTCCACCTGGAACACGGCGACGGTCTTGGCGGCGGCATAAAGCTTGTAGGTCGCCTCGTCATCGAGCGGGATGGCGTTGATCTGGTTCTCGGCCCCCTCGGCCGGCTCGTAGAGTTCGACGCCCCCGGACGAGACATGCAGCGGCCGGCCGGATTTGAACACCAGGTCCATGGCATTCTGGATCACCGTCAGGGTCTTGAGGCCCAGAAAGTCGAACTTCACCAACCCGGCCTGTTCGACCCATTTCATGTTGAACTGGGTCGCCGGCATGTCCGAGCGCGGATCCTGATAGAGCGGCACCAGCGCATCCAGCGGCCGGTCGCCGATCACCACCCCGGCGGCATGGGTCGAAGCGTTGCGCAAAAGCCCCTCGACCTGCTGGCCATAGGTCAGCAGCCGGTCGACCACCTCTTCGTTCCTGGCCTCTTCACGCAGCCGCGGCTCATCCTGCAAGGCCTTCTCGATCGAGACCGGCTTGACCCCCTCGACCGGGATCATCTTGGACAGGCGGTCGACCTGGCCATAGGGCATCTGCAACACCCGGCCGATGTCGCGCACCGCCGCCTTCGACAGCAGCGCACCGAAGGTGATGATCTGGCCCACCTTGTCGCGGCCGTATTTCTCCTGCACATAACGGATCACCTCTTCGCGACGATCCATGCAGAAGTCGATGTCGAAGTCCGGCATGCTGACCCGCTCGGGGTTGAGGAAGCGTTCGAACAGCAGTGAATAGCGCAGCGGGTCAAGGTCGGTGATGGTCAGCGCATAGGCCACGAGGCTGCCGGCACCCGAGCCCCGCCCCGGCCCCACCGGAATGTCGTTGTCCTTGGCCCACTGGATGAAATCGGCAACGATCAGGAAATACCCGGGAAACCCCATGCCCTCGATGATACCGAGCTCGAAATCCAGCCGCTTCTGGTAGTCCTCGACCGAAACCGCATGCGGGATCACCGCCAGACGGGCCTGCAACCCCTGGTTGGCCATGCGGCGCAGTTCGGCCACCTCGTCATCGGCGAATTTCGGCAGGATCGGGTCGCGGCGATAGCAGCCGAAAGCACAGCGCTGCGCGATCTCGACGGTGTTCTCCAGCGCCTCGGGCAGATCGGCAAAGAGCGTCGCCATTTCCTGCGGCGATTTGAAATAATGCTCCCGCGTCAGCCGCCGCCGGGCGTCCTGCTGATCGACATAGGCCCCCTCGGCGATACAGATCAGCGCATCATGCGCCTCGTACATCTCGGGCTTGGGAAAATAGACGTCGTTGGTCGCCACCAGTGGCAGCGCCATCGCATAGGCCATCTCGACAAAGCCGCGCTCTGACCGCGCTTCGTCCTCCGGCAATCCACTTTCGCCGGGATGGCGTTGCAGCTCGACATAAAGCCTGTCGCCGTAGATCCCCTTGAGCCGCTCCATCAGCGCCTCGGCCGCCGGCCTCTGGCCGCGCCGGAGCAGCCGCCCCACCGGCCCGTCCGGCCCGCCCGACAGGCAGATCAACCCCTCGGCATTGGCCGCCAGCTCCTCCAGCGTCACCTGCGGCACCTGCCCGCCCTTGTCGACATACAGGCAGGTGTTGAGCTTCATCAGGTTCTCGTAGCCGCGTTCGTTCTGCGCCAGAAGAACAACCGCCGCCGGGTCCACCGGCTTGTCGCCCGGGTTGAGCGCCACATAGGCCACATCGACCTGACATCCCATGATCGGCTGCACCCCGGCAGCCTGGGCACCGACCGAGAATTCCAGCGCGCAGAACAGGTTGTTGCTGTCGGTCACCGCCAGCGCCGGCATGCCCATCTCGGCACAAAGGCCCGGCAGCTTCTTGAGCCGCATGGCGCCTTCCAGAAGCGAATATTCGGTATGGGTGCGAAGATGGATGAATCGGGGGGAGCTCGTCATGCGCGCACATTAGAACGGCGCCCGGCACGATGGAAGCGCAACCGCCGCTTCCGTCGCACCGCCGCAATTTCGTCACAATTAGCAAGAATAAACGGCCTGAATACCACAACCTTAAAGAGCAATGACCAATCACCATTCCCCCGGGGACGTCATACCCTTCGACTGGGCTCCGGCGTCCCGCGCCGGCGGGCACAGTCTCCGGCGCCGCTGCCTGTCAGCCGCCGCGCGCCTGTGCCCGGCGGCGACCGCACGGCTGCTGGCGCGGCGCTACCTCACGCCGTCGGGCAGTTTCATCGCCGGGGCGGAGACCGACCCCGGTTTCGCGATCGTGCCCGTGGGCCGGCAGGTGCTGCTGCGCTTTGACGGGGTGGCCCGGCCGGCTCCGGCCCGGCGCCTGCTGATCGTGCCCGGCCACAATGGCCATGTCCGGCAGTTCGGCCGCCTTCTGCGCCGCCTGCGCGAAACCGGGGCATCGGTCGATCTTCTGGTCCTGCCCGGCCACCTCGGGCCGAAGCCCCGGCTGTGCAGCTTCGGCGCGATTGTCGGGGCGGTGCGCGAGGTGGGCGCCCATGACGGCCCGTATGACGCGGTGATCGCCCATTGCGTCGGCTGCAACGCCAGCCTGCTGGCAATGGAGGATGTGCCGCTCGCGAAAAAGCTGGTGTTTCTCTCGGCGCCGCTGACCCTGCCGAACCTGGTGCGCTTCGCCGGCCGGCAATACGGCCTGCGGCGGCGCTGTCTGGCGCGTTTCGTGGCCCAGGTCAGCCGGCTCGGCGCCCCCTATCCGATCGACATCCCCTGGCAGCCGCTGGCCGCGCGCCGCTCGGAGCCACTGCTGGTGATCCATGCCCGCAACGACTATGCGGTGCCGGTCTCGGACGTGGCCGGCATCGGCGCGACCTGGCCCGGGGCGCGGCTCGCCCTGCTCGACACCGGCGATCACAACACCATCCTCGGGCAACGCGGCGCCATCGACCGGATCCTCGCCTTCCTGCAAGAGCGCCCCGCCCCGGGCACGCCCGCGGCCAAGAGTGGACAAGTGTCGGAAATGCAGTAGCGTCCAGTCATGGCCGATCTCGACACCCTGCCCGCCTTTCTCGAAACCCTCGATGCCGAGGTCCGCGACGCGGCCGACTGGGGCGAGGTCGCGGGCTACATCCCCGAACTGGCCCGCATCGACCCGGCGCAATTCGCCATCTCGGTGGTGCTGGCCGATGGCCGGCTGATGCGCGCCGGGCAATACGCACAACGGTTTTCGATCCAGTCGATTTCCAAGGTCTTTTCACTCGCCTGCGTCCTCGCCCGGTTCGGCGAAAGCATCTGGCACCGGGTCGGGCGCGAACCGTCCGGCGACCGGTTCGATTCCATCCTCCTGCTCGAACAGGAGCACGGCCGCCCGCGCAACCCCTTCATCAATGCCGGCGCGCTGGTGACAACCGACGAGCTGCTGGCCGGCCGCGCGCCCAAAGAAGCGCTGTCCGAGATCATCGACTTCATCCGCACCAGCGCCGGCGACAGCGACATCCACTTCGACGCCGAGGTCGCGGCGTCAGAAACCGAAACCGGCCATCGCAACCGGGCGCTGGCGCATTACCTGCTGAGTTTCGACAACCTGAGAAACCCGCCCGAGCTGGTGCTGGGCACCTATTTCCACCAATGCGCCATCGAGATGACCACCGATCAGCTGGCCCTGGCCGGGCGCGGCATCGCCGGGCTGGCCGACGCGCCCCTGAAGCTGTCGGAGGTCAAGCGCCGCCGCATCGCCGCCCTGATGCTGACCTGCGGGCATTACGACGGCTCGGGCGATTTCGCCTTCCGCACCGGGCTGCCGGGAAAATCCGGCGTCGGCGGCGGCATCCTACTGGCGGTGCCCGGTCGCGCCTCGGTGGCGATCTGGTCGCCGGGGCTCAACGCCTGGGGCAATTCGCGGGTCGGCACCGAGGCGGCGGAACGGCTGGCGCGGTTCACCGGATGGTCGGTTTTCGGCTGACCGGCCCTGCCCATCCGGCAGGCAGCGCCGGTTTTTTCTGCACCGCGGCCAAGGAAATGCTTGCAAGGCCCGATCCGCGCTTTCTAATCTGTCCGGACAGGCACGCAGGTTTTCTACGCCGCATCGAAGACCCGCAGCACAGGTGCGCAAGGTAGAGCGGCAGGTCATCACCATGGACATTGGCTTTCTTCTCAACGGAGAACCGGTCCGGATCCGCCCAGAGCCCCCGACCCGCACCCTGCTCGACTGGCTGCGCGACGAGCGCGGTCTCACCGGCACCAAGGAGGGCTGCAACGAAGGCGATTGCGGCGCCTGCACCGTGATGGTGCAGGACGACACCGGCATCCGCGCGCTCAACGCCTGCATCCTCTTCCTGCCGCAGCTCGACGGCAAGGCGGTGCGCACCGTCGAAGGCCTGCGCGACGACGCCGGCGACATGCACCCGGTGCAAAAGGCGATGGTCGACCACCACGGCGCGCAATGCGGCTTCTGCACCCCGGGCTTCATCGCCTCGATGGCCGTGGCCCATGCCAACGGCCAGACGGATCACACGGACCGGCTCGCCGGCAATCTCTGCCGGTGTACGGGATACGCCCCGATCCTGCGCGCCGCCAGGGCGGCCGAATCCGCCCCGGTCCCGCAATGGGTCGCCTCCGATGCTTCTTCTGGCCGGAAATATCCCGGGGGGAGCGCAGCGGGGGGCAGCGCCCCCCTCCTCCCCCGCAGCTCGGACGAACTGGCAGCGGCCTACGCCGCCGCCCCCGAGGCCACCCTGATCGCCGGCGCCACCGACGTCGGCCTCTGGGTCACCAAGCAGCTGCGCGCGCTCGATCCGGTGATCTTCCTGCACCGGGTCCGCGACTTGCAGCAGATCGAGGACCGGGGGGACAGCCTGAAAATCGGCGCCGGGGTCAGCATCGCCCGGCTCTGGCCGTTGATGGCGGAACTCTATCCCAGCCTGGTCGAGCTGTTCCGCCGCTACGGCTCGGTCCAGGTACGCGAAGCCGCGACCCTCGGTGGCAATATCGCCAATGGCTCGCCCATCGGTGACAGCCCGCCGCCGCTGATCGCCCTCGGCGCCCGGCTGCACCTGCGCCGGGGCGAGGCCCGCCGCGACATCGCGCTCGAGGAGTTCTTTCTCGACTACGGCAAGCAGGACCGCGCGCCCGGCGAATTCGTCGAGGCGGTCACCCTGCCCAAACACCAGCCCGGCTTCCGCTGTTACAAGATCTCCAAACGCTTCGATCAGGATATCTCGGCGCTCTGTGCCGCCTTCAACCTCAGCATCGAGGCCGGCCGGATCACCGCCGTCCGCACCGGCTTTGGCGGCCTGGCCGGCATTCCGAAACGCGCGCGCGCCTTCGAGGCCGTGCTCACCGGCGCGCCCTGGTCGGAAGACAGCCTCCGGGCGGCCGCCGCCGCGCTGGAACAGGATTTCACGCCGCTCACCGACATGCGCGCCTCGGCCCGCTATCGCATGGAGGCGGCGAAAAACCTCGCCCTGCGCTATTTCCACGAGATCGAGGGCCGCGAAACCTCCGTCCTGAAGGTGCTGCCATGAGCGTCGCCAGACCCCTGCCGCATGACGCCGCCGCCCTGCATGTCACCGGCGCCGCGCGCTATGTCGATGACATTCCGACCCCGCGCGGCACGCTGCATCTGGCCTTCGGCCTGAGCCAGATCGCCCGCGGCCGCATCACCGCGATGGATCTGGCGCAGGTGCGCGCCCTGCCCGGCGTCATCGCCGTATTGTCGGCCGATGACCTGCCTTTCGCCAATGATGTCTCGCCGTCGATCCACGACGAGCCGCTGCTCTCGGATGGCCGCATCCATTACCTCGGCCAGCCGCTCTTTCTGGTGGTGGCGACAGAGCATCACATCGCCCGCCGCGCCGCCCGGCTGGGCCAGATCGAAACCGAGGAGGAGGCGCCGCTTCTGACCATCGAGCAGGCGCTCGCGGCCGACAGCCGTTTCGAGGACGGCCCGCGCATCTACAGCAAGGGCGACGCCGCCAGCGCCATCGCCGGCGCGCCGCATCTGCTGAAAGGCACGCTCACCATGGGCGGGCAGGAGCATTTCTACCTCGAAGGCCAGGCCGCGCTGGCGCTGCCGCAGGACAATGGCGACATGCTGGTGCACAGTTCCACCCAGCATCCGACCGAGATCCAGCACAAAGTGGCCGAGGCGATCGGCCGCCCGATGCACGCCGTCCGCGTCGAGACCCGGCGCATGGGCGGCGGATTCGGCGGCAAGGAGAGCCAGGGCAATGCGCTGGCCGTGGCCTGTGCCCTGGCGGCGCAGGTGACGGGCACAGCCTGCAAGATGCGCTACGACCGCGATGACGACATGGTTGTCACCGGCAAGCGGCATGATTTCCGCATCGACTACGAGGTCGGCTTCGATGACAGCGGCCGCATCGCGGGCATCGATTTCGTGCAATATGCCCGCTGCGGCTGGGCCCAGGATCTGTCGCTGCCGGTGGCCGACCGCGCCATGCTGCATGCCGACAATGCCTATCTGCTGGATCATGCCCGCATCGAGAGCCACCGGCTCAAGACCAACACCCAGAGCGCCACCGCCTTTCGCGGCTTCGGCGGGCCGCAGGGGATGCTGGGGATCGAGCGGGTGGTCGACCATATCGCGCATTTCCTCGAGCGCGACCCGCTCGAGGTGCGCCGGGTGAACTATTACCACGCCCCGGCCAGGACCGGCCCCGGCAGCGGCCAGCCCTTTTCCGGCCCCAACGCGGGCAAGGGCCACCGCTACGCCGGACCGGGCCCCGCCACGGCGCCGCAAGAGGATCTTGCCTCGCGCGGCGCGGCGGCGAATGTCGCCCCGCCCGAGGTGCCCGAGCCGCCCGAGGGCGCCCAGACCACGCCCTACGGCATGGAGGTCACCGATTTCATCCTGCACGAGATGACCGACCGGTTGGCAGAGCAGGCCGGCTACTCCGACCGCCGGGCGAAAGTGGCCGTGTGGAACGCCGCCAATCCGATCCTGAAACGCGGGCTTGCGCTGACCCCGGTCAAGTTCGGCATTTCCTTCACCCTGACCCATCTCAACCAGGCCGGGGCGTTGGTGCATGTCTATCAGGACGGGTCGGTGCATCTCAATCACGGTGGCACCGAGATGGGGCAGGGGCTGTTCCAGAAGGTGGCGCAGGTCGCCGCCAGCCGCTTTGGCCTGCCGCTCGAGGCGATCAAGATCACCGCCACCGACACCGCCAAGGTGCCCAACACCTCGGCCACCGCCGCCTCCTCCGGCTCGGATCTGAACGGCATGGCGGTCAAGGACGCCTGCGACACGATCCGCGCCCGGATCGCCGGCCACCTCGCCGAACTGCACCAGCAGCCGGTGGAATCGGTGCGCTTCGCCGACGGCGAGGTGCAGGTCGGCGCCGAAAGGCTGAGTTTCGCCGCGGCCGCCAAGCTGACCTATGAGGCGCGCATCAGCCTCTCGGCCACCGGCTTCTACAAGACGCCCGATGTCGCCTGGGACCGGATCAAGGGGCGAGGCCGGCCGTTTTTCTACTTTGCCTATGGCGCCGCGCTCACCGAATGCGTGATCGACACGCTGACCGGCGAAAACCGCATCCTGCGCACCGATATCCTGCATGATGCCGGCGCCTCGCTGAACCCGGCCATCGACATCGGCCAGATCGAGGGCGGCTTTGTGCAGGGCGCCGGCTGGCTGACGATGGAAGAGCTGGTCTGGGACGACAAGGGCCGGCTGACCACCCATGCACCCTCGACCTACAAGATCCCCGCCTGCCCCGACACGCCCGACATCTTCAACGTCGCGCTCTGGGACGGCGAGAACCCGGCCGAGACGATCTATCGTTCCAAGGCGGTGGGCGAGCCGCCGCTCATGCTGGGCATGTCGGCCTTCTTTGCCCTGTCCGACGCGGTGGCCGCCTGCGGCCCGCACTACCCGGCGCTAAGGGCCCCGGCGACGCCGGAAGAGATCCTGCACGCGGTGCAAAGGGCGCGCGGATGAGCGACTGGATTCGCATCACCCTCACCGAGGCGCGCGGCTCGACCCCGCGCGAACCGGGCACCACGATGCGGGTCTGGGCCGATGCGCAAGAGGGCAGCATCGGCGGCGGCACGCTGGAATGGCAGGCGACGCAGATCGCCCGGGCGATGCTGGCGGAGGGCACCGCCGAGGCCCGACGCAAGATGGCGCTGGGCCCCGACATGGGCCAATGCTGCGGCGGCGTGGTCACCCTGAGCTTTGCCCGCAATGCCGCCGTCCGCACCGCCTTGGCCGCACCGCTCTGGATCTGGGGCGCGGGCCATGTCGGCCGCGCCATTGCCGCCACCATGGCGCCGTTGCAGGACCGCGAGATCACCCTGGTCGACACCAGCGCCGCGCGCCTGCCCGACCCGATCCCCGAGGGCGTCACCCCGCTTGTCGCCGCCGATCCGCTGCGCGCCGTCGCGCTGGCGCCGTCCGACGCCAGTCACATCATCGTCACCTATTCGCATGATCTCGATCTGCGGCTCTGCGACGCGCTGCTGCGCCATGGCTTCGGCGACTGCGGGCTGATCGGCTCGGCCACCAAATGGGCCCGCTTTCGCAAACGGCTGGCCGCGCTGGGCCATGCCACCGCTCAAATTTCCCGCATTGCCTGCCCGATCGGCGATCCGGCCCTGGGCAAGCACCCGCAGGCAATTGCGGTGGGCGTGGCGGCGGGCTATCTCGCCCGGGCCGCAGAGCCGCCCGCCCTGAAGGAGAGACACGCGTGAGAGAAACCTTGTTGGAGATCAAGGGGCTGACCAAGGCCTATCCCGGCGTCATTGCCAATTCCGATGTCTCCTTTTCGATCGGCCGCGGCGAGGTGCATGCGCTTCTGGGCGAAAACGGCGCCGGCAAATCGACCCTGGTCAAGATGATCTACGGCCTGGTCAAACCCGACAGCGGCAGCATGCGTCTCAACGGCAGCGCCTTTGCGCCGCAGGATCCGCATGCCGCCCGTGCCTCCGGCGTTGCCATGGTGTTCCAGCATTTCTCGTTGTTCGAGGCGCTGAGCGTGGCCGAGAATGTGGCGCTCGGCATGGAGAACCCGCCCAAGCCGCGCGATCTGGCGCGCCAGATCCGCGAGGTCTCGGAGACCTACGGCCTGCCGCTCGACCCCGACCGCACCGTCGGCGGGCTCTCGGCCGGGGAACGCCAGCGGGTCGAGATCATCCGCTGCCTGTTGCAGGAACCGAAACTGCTGATCATGGACGAGCCGACCTCGGTGCTGACCCCGCAGGAGGTGGAGATCCTGTTCCAGACCCTGCGCAAGCTCTCGGCCGAGGGCACCGCGATCCTCTATATCTCGCACAAGCTCGAGGAAATCCGCAGCCTTTGCGAAACCGCCACCATCCTGCGGCTGGGCAAGGTGGTCGAGACCTGCGATCCGCGCGACACCACCGCGCGGCAGCTGGCCGAACTGATGGTCGGCGCCTCGTTCGACGCCGTCACCCGCGAGGCGCGGGCCCCGGGCGCGGTGCGGCTGGCGGTGCACAACCTGTCGGCGCGTTCGCCCAATGCCTTTGGCACCGCGCTCAAGGACGTCTCCTTCGAGGTCCGCGCCGGCGAGGTGCTGGGCATCGGCGGGGTTGCCGGCAACGGCCAGGACGAGCTGCTCGCCGCGCTCTCGGGCGAGATCGTGACCAGGCCCGAGATGGTGGAATTCGACGGCACGCCGGTGGGGGGCCAGGGCCCGGAGGCACGGCGCACTGCCGGGCTGCTCTCGGCCCCCGAGGAGCGGCTGGGCCATGCCGCCGCCCCCGACATGAGCCTGACCGAGAACGCGATCCTGACCGCCGCCGCCCGCGAGGGGCTGATGAAGAACGGTTTTCTCGACTGGTCCGGCGCCCGCGGCTTTACCGAAAAGGTGATCAAGGCCTTCGACGTCCGCACCCCCGGCCCCGGCACCGCCGCCCGGGCGCTGTCGGGGGGCAACCTGCAAAAATTCGTCATCGGCCGCGAGGTGATGCAGCGCCCCGAGGTGCTTGTCGTCAACCAGCCCACCTGGGGGGTCGACGCCGCCGCCGCCGCCGCGATCCGCCAGGCTCTGCTGCATCTCGCGGGTGAGGGCGCGGCCGTCGTCGTCATCAGCCAGGATCTCGACGAACTGATGGAGGTGGCCGACAGGTTTGCCGCGCTGAACGAAGGCCGGCTGTCGGATATCCGCCCGGTGCAGGGCCTCACCGTCGAACAGATCGGCCTGATGATGGGCGGCGCACATGACATGGAGGTGGCCCATGTGGAGGCCTAGAGAAGCTGGCGGGGCGCGCCTGGCCAGCGTCGCGGAGCGTATTTTGCAAGAGAAGAAGCGCAGGACGGCGCAATTGGGGGGAGGTCGCGCATGATCCATCTCGTCAAGCGCCCGCAGCCGTCACGGGTCTGGACGGCGGTGACGCCGCTGCTGGCCGTGGTGCTGACCATGATCGTCGGCGGCATCATGTTCGCCGCGCTGGGCAAGCCGCCGCTCGAGGCGATCCGCACGATCTTCTGGGATCCGCTGTTCCATCCGCAATTCGCCGCCTATTCGCGGCCGCAGCTCTTGGTCAAGGCGGGGCCGCTGATCCTGATTGCCATCGGCCTGTCGATCGGCTTTCGCGCCGGCATCTGGAACATCGGCGCCGAAGGCCAGTATATCATGGGCGCGATCACCGGCGCCGCGGTCGGGCTGGCCTTCTACCCGCTCGACAGTTTCATCGTCTTTCCGCTGATGGTGATCGCCGGCGCGCTTGGCGGCTGGGCCTGGGGGATGATCCCGGCGCTGCTCAAGGTGAAATTCGGCACCAACGAGATCCTGGTCTCGCTGATGCTGGTCTATGTCGCCGAGGCCTGGCTGGCCTCGGTCTCCTCGGGCCTGCTGAAGAACCCGGAAGGCCGCGGCTTTCCCGGCTCGCGCAACTTTCAGCAATATGACGCCGGCGCCAATACCGAGGTGATCGCCGGCACCGGCATGCATTGGGGGGTGGTGGCGGCCTTTGTCGCGGTGATCTTTGCCTATGTGCTGCTCACCCGCCACATCCGCGGCTTCCACATCCGGCTGACCGGAGAGGCGCCGCGCGCCGCCCGTTTCGCCGGGGTCAACCCGGGCCGGGTGGTGATCTTCTGTCTCGGGCTCTCGGGCGCGCTGGCCGGCATGGCCGGGCTCTTCGAGGTGTCCGGCCCGGCCGGCCAGATCACCATCGATTTCAACTCGGGCTACGGCTTTACCGCGATCATCGTGGCCTTCCTCGGCCGGCTGCATCCGGTTGGCATCCTGCTGGCCGGCCTGCTGATGGCGCTGACCTATATCGGCGGCGAGCTGGCGCAGCTCATGCTCGGCTTGCCCGGCGCCTCGATCCAGCTGTTCCAGGGGATGCTGCTGTTCTTCCTGCTGGCGACGGATGTGTTCACCAATTACCGGCTGCAATTCGGACAGGGGGAAACCGCCTGATGGATCTCGGAACGATCAATCCCATCCTTCTGGTCGCCTCGCTGATGGTCTCGGCCACGCCGATCCTGCTGGCTGCCATCGGCGAGATGGTGGTGGAGAAATCCGGCGTGCTCAACCTCGGCGTCGAGGGCATGATGATCACCGGTGCGGTGGTGGGCTTTGCCGTGGCGGTCAACACCGGCAGCCCGGGTCTCGGCTTTGCCGCCGCGGCGCTGGCCTCGGCGCTGCTGTCGCTCAGTTTCGGGGTGCTGACCCAGTTCCTGCTGTCCAACCAGGTGGCCACCGGCCTCGGGCTGACGCTGGTGGGCCTCGGGCTCTCGTCGCTGATCGGCAAGCCCTACGAGGGCATGAAATCCCCCACACTGCCCGACCTGCCGCTGCCGCTGCTGGCCGATATTCCGGTCATCGGCCCGATGCTGTTTCAGCATGACCTGATGGTCTATCTCTCGATCGCGCTGGTGGCTGCCGTCTGGGCCGGGCTGAAGTTCACCCGCGCCGGGCTGATCCTGCGGGCGGTCGGCGAAAGCCATGATGCCGCCCATGCCCTGGGCTACAAGGTGGTGCGCATCCGGCTCATGGCGATCTTCTTCGGCGGGGCCTGTTCCGGCCTTGGCGGCGCCTATCTCAGTCTTGTCCGGGTGCCGCAATGGACCGAGGGCATGACCGCCGGCGCCGGCTGGATCGCGCTTGCCATCGTGGTCTTTGCCAGCTGGAAGCCCTGGCGCGTGCTGATCGGTGCCTACCTTTTCGGCGGCGTCACCGTGCTGCAACTGAACCTTCAGGCGGCCGGCACCAGGCTGCCGGTCGAATACTTGTCGATGTCACCGTATCTGATAACAATTCTCGTGCTGGTCATCATTTCAGCACGGGGCTACCACGGCGCGCCGGCCTCGCTCGGCCGGCCGTTCCATGCCTCGCACTGAGGCCAAACCCAAAACAAGACAATCCAAAAGAAGACTCAGGGAGTATCCACATGAACCGCAGAACCCTTCTTGCCAGCGCCGCGCTGGCGCTTGGCCTCGCCGGAACGGCGATGGCGCAGGACGACACGACCAAGGTCGGCTTCATCTATGTCGGACCCGTCGGCGACGGCGGCTGGACCTATGAGCACGAACAGGGCCGCCTGGCCGTCGAAGAGCACTTCGGCGACAAGGTCGAAACCGTGTTCCAGGAAAGCGTGCCCGAAGGCGCCGACAGCGAACGCGCGATGACGCAGATGGCACTGTCCGGCGCCGACATCATCTTCACCACGTCCTTCGGCTACATGGACCCGACGATCAACGTCGCCAAGAAATTCCCCGACGTGAAGTTCGAACACGCCACCGGCTACAAGCGCGCCGACAACGTCTCGACCTATTCCGCCCGGTTCTACGAAGGCCGCGCCATCCAAGGCCTGATCGCGGGCCACATGACCGAGACCAACAAGATCGGCTATATCGCCTCCTTCCCGATTCCCGAGGTCATCCGCGGCATCAACTCGGCCTATCTGCACGCCAAGGAGGTGAACCCCGATGTCGAGTTCTCGATTGTCTGGGCCTACACCTGGTTCGACCCGGCGAAAGAGGCCGACGCCGCCAATGCGCTGATCGAACAGGGCGCCGACGTGATCCTGCAACACACCGATTCCACGGCGCCGCAGGCGGCCGCCGAAAAGGCCGGCAACGTGATCACATTCGGCCAGGCCTCGGACATGGGCGATTACGCGCCGATGCCGCGGGTCTCCTCGATCATCGACAACTGGGCGCCTTATTACATTGATCGCGTGCAGGCGGTGATGGATGGCACCTGGGAAAGCAAGGACACTTGGGACGGCATCGGGCCGGGCATGGTTGGCATCGGCGAAATCACCGACGCGGTGCCGGAAGAGGTCAAGGCCGAGGCGCTGGCGATGAAAGACGCGATTGCCGCGGGCGAGTATCACCCCTTCACTGGGCCGATCAACAAGCAGGACGGCACGCCCTGGCTGGCCGAAGGCGAAGTGGCCGATGACGGCACGCTCGCGGGCATGGATTTCTACGTCGAAGGGCTGACCGGCGAAATCCCGAACTGACCGCTGCCGACAGGCGACGGGAACCCTCGCCCCCGGGCGGGGGTTCTCTGTTTGTCGCGCCTGCCGAGAGGCGCCCTGACAAGAGGTTGACCATGCCCCGGATCCCCATCGTCTATCACATCCCGGTCTGTCCGTTCTCGCAACGGCTCGAGATCATGCTGGCGCTGAAAGGCGTGCGCGACGCCGTTTCCTTCCAGGTCGTCGACATCACCAGACCGCGCGACCCGGAACTGCTGGAAAAGACCCGTGGCACCACCGCGCTGCCGGTGCTCGAGATGCCGGGCGGAGAGATCCTCAAGGAAAGCCTGGTGATCCTGCGCTACCTTGACGAGACGGTGGGCGACACGCCGCTGCGCCGCGCCGATCCGCTGGAACATGCGACGGAAAGCATGCTGATCGCCAAGGAAGGCGCCTTCACCATGGCCGGCTACAGCTTCGTGATGAACCAGGATCCCGACCGGCGCGACACGCACGCCGAAAAGATGCGGGGCCTCTACCGCGAGATCGACGATTTCCTGCGCCATGAGGGCAAAGGCGAGGGGCCCTGGCTGTTCGAGGATTTCGGACTGGCCGAAACGGTCTTCACCCCGATGTTCATGCGCTTCTGGTTCCTCGAGTATTACGAGGGCTTCGACGTGCCGGCCACCGCCGAATATGCCCGCGTGCGCGCCTGGCGCGAAGCCTGTCTGGCCCATCCGGCGGCGCAGCAGGTGAGCCGCGAGGAGATCGTGAAACTCTATTACGACTACGCCCTCGGCGCCGGCAACGGCGCCCTGCCCGAGGATCGCAACGTCTCGAGCTTTGCTTTCGAGCCGGCTTGGCCGGACCGGCCCTGGCCGCCGCGCGACAAGTACCTGACCCACGCCAGCGACGCCGAACTGGGGCTGGTGGCGGCCTGACAACGGCCCACGCCGCCGCTTCCTCTCGCCTTTTTCCGCCGTGCGGCTATCCTTGCGACAAGGAGGACCGACATATGCGCAAACTTCAGGTTCAGGGCGTGCATCACATCACGCTGACCGGGGCCGACCGGCAGACCAGCCTCGATTTCTGGGAGGGCGTGCTGGGCATGCCCTTCATCTTCGATCAGCCCAACCTCGACAATCCCGACGAAGGCCACCTCTATTTTGATCCCGGCGACGGGCGGCTGATCACCATCTTTACCAACGAGGCCCGCGCGCCGGTTCACCGGCGCACGCCCACCGATCCCGGCTGCGTGCACCACCTGGCGTTCAACGTCTCCAAGGCGACCTTTTCGCAGACCATCGACCGGCTCGATGCCCGGGGGATCGGCCATTCCGGCGTCAAGGACCGGGGGTTCATGGATTCGATCTACTTCAAGGATCCCCTGGGGCTGCTGATCGAGCTGGCCTGTTACCGGTTCGAACCGCCGATGGGCTGTTCCCATGCCGACGTGATGATCGAGGCGCATCGGCGGCGGGTGGCACAGGGCGATCACCACATCGCCGAAGTGCACCTGGCCGACGCGATCGAAGCGCTGGTCGCGCGGCGCCAGCAGTCTCTGAGCGAGGACCGCTCGGCAAAAGACCCCTACGGCCGGGGCTGACCCCGTCCCCCGACTGACAGGCCCGGTTGCCTCGCCACCCGGTCCCCGCTTTCCCGGCCCGGCGGGCGTCGGCCGGCGGCCTGTCGGCTTATCTCTGCAACCGCTCCACCGCCCAGCGTGCGGCATCCGCGATCTGCGGATCGGCGTCCTCGCACAGCGCCTGCGCCGCCGGCAAGAGCCGCGCCTCGCCGGAATTGCCGATGGCGTAAAGCACGTTGCGCACGAAACGCCCGCGCCCGATCCGCTTGATCGGCGAGCCCGAGAACCGCGCCCGGAACGCCGCATCCTCCAACCCGGCCAGCTCCGCCAGATCCGGCGCCATCAGGTCGTCGCGGGCATGGTATTTCACCTCGGCCGCTCGTTCGGCGAACTTGTTCCAGGGACAGACCGCAAGACAATCGTCGCAGCCATAGATCCGGTTGCCCAGCAGCGGCCGCAAAGCCGCGTCCACCGGCCCCTTGTGCTCGATCGTCAGGTAGGAAATGCAGCGCCGCGCATCGAGCTGATAGGGCGCCGGAAAGGCTGCGGTCGGACAGATATCGAGACACTTCCGGCACGAACCGCAATGATCCACCTCGCCCGGGTCCACAGGCAGCTCCAGCGTGGTGAATACCGCCCCGAGAAAGAACCAGGACCCAAGCTGCCGGCTCACCAGGTTGGTGTGCTTGCCCTGCCAGCCCAGCCCCGCCGCCTGCCCCAGCGCCTTTTCCGGCACCGGCGCGGTATCGACAAAGACCTTCACCTCGGCCGGCGGATCGGTGTCGGCCTCGGCGATCAGCCAGCGCGCCAGCCGCTTCAGCCGCTTCTTCACCACGTCATGGTAATCGCGGTGCTGCGCATAGACCGAGATCGCCGCCCGGTCGCTCTGCTCAAGCACCGCCAGCGGATCATGCGCCGGCCCGTAATTCTCCGCCAGCATGATCACCGAGCGCGCCTCGGGCCAGAGCGCCGCCGGATCGCCGCGCCAATGGCTGCGCTCGGCCAGCCAGGACATTTGCCCGTGATAGCCCGCCTCGAGAAACCCGGCCAGCCGCTCGGCCACCTCCGGCACCGCCTCCGGCCGACAGATTCGCGCCGCGGAAAACCCCTGGTCCCGCGCCTCGCGCAGCAGTCTGTCCTTCAGCGCATCCATGGCTTCTTCTGTTCAGAAATACCCGCGGGGGTCCGGGGGCAGAGCCCTCGCAACCGCCGAGGCCCGATCTCAGAAATCGAGGTCATTGTAATGCCGCGGCGGCGGAAACCCGGGCACCTGATCGGCCAGGATGCGGCGAAACGCCGGCCGCGACTTGATCTTGGCATACCAGTCCTTGACCACCGCCGACCGGTTCCAGTCGACGTCGGAGATATAGTCGAGCGACGACAGATGCGCCGCGGCGGCGAAATCCGCCAGCGTCATCACATCGCCGGCCAGCCAGCGCCGGTGGTCGAGCAGCCAGGTCATGTAATCCAGGTGATACTTGATCGCCTTGGCCCCGGCCTTGACGTTCTTGCTGTCGGGAAACCCCTGGCCCTGCACCTTCTTGTTGACCCGCTCGTAGAGCAGCTTCGAGGTCACCTCATGGTGGAACTTGTCGTCGAACCAGGCCACCAGCCGGCGCACCTCATAACGCGCATCGGCGGATTTCGGCATCAGGCTCGGCTCGGGGTACTTCTCCTCCAGCCATTCGCAGATCGCCGCGCTCTCGGCCATGGTCTTGCCGTCGATGCGCAGCACCGGCACCTTGGCGGCCGGATTGCGGCGCAGGAAATCCGGCTCCTGCTCCCAGTAGCGTTCCTCGACCAGCTCGCATTCGATCTTCTTCTCGGCAAGGCTGAGTCGCACCTTGCGGCAGAACGGCGAGAGGGGAACGTGATAAAGCTTGGCCATGAAGGGCAATGTCCTAAGGGGGAAGTGCCCAGCTTCTTTGCCGTGAAACCGGCGCCAGTTCAACCACCCCCGCCCGGATCGGCAACAGCCCGCGGCCCCGGCCGGTTCCCCTTGCGCGCCGAATCCGCTATGGCCGCCGCAGCTTTCACGCCGCAAGGACGCGCCATGATCCTGAGTGTTCTCGACTATGCATCGGTCCTTGTCTTTGCCCTGACCGGGGCGCTGGCGGCCTCGCGGGCGCAGCTCGATATCATCGGTTTCGCCTTTCTCGCCAGCCTGACGGCGGTGGGCGGCGGAACGCTGCGCGATCTGCTGCTCGATCGCAACCCGGTGTTCTGGATCGCCGATCCCGGCATCGTCCCGACCGCCTGCGGCGCGGCCCTGCTGGTGTTCTTCACCGCACACCGGATGGAAAGCCGGCTGCGCTGGCTGCTCTGGCTCGACAGCTTCGCGCTGGCGGTGGCGGTGGCCGCCGGCACCGGGGTGGCGCTGGCGCTGGATCAGCCACCGGTGATCGTGTTGATCATGGGGGTGGCGACGGGCTGTTTCGGCGGGCTGATGCGCGACGTGGTGGCCAACGAGGTGCCGGTGATCCTGCGCCAGGGCGAGCTCTACGCCACCGCAGCGCTGGCCGGTGCCGGCGCCGCGCTGGGGCTGCTGGAGCTGGGTCTCGGCCGCGACGTCGCGCTTCTGGGCTGCGCTGGCGTGACCTGGGCGTTGCGCGCCGGCAGCCTGCGCTGGGGCTGGATGCTGCCGGTCTACAAAAGCCGCCCGCCGCGCGAGAAATAGCGCCCCACCGTCCTGGACCCGATCCGGGATCTCTCCGCCGGTTCGTCGCGCCCGCTCTAAAGCGGTTCCGGGCGAAACCCCTCCGGCACCCGGTCGCGACCCTCGAGCACGAGATCCGCCATCACCTCGCCCACCAGCGGCGCCATGCCGAAGCCGATCTTGAACCCGCCGTTGGCGATGAAGGCCCCCGGTCGAAAGGGATGCCCCCCGAGCAGCGGCGCCCGGCTGCGCGCCCGCGGCCGCACCCCGGCCCAGCGCGCCACCACCGGCGCCCCGGCCAGCACCGGAAAGGCCGCCACCGCCCGCGCGATCACCGCCTCGAGCTGATCGTCCACTGCCGCGCCATCGTCGTATTCGCGCTCCGAGGTCGAGCCCACGGCCACCGTGCCGTCGCCATGCGGCACGATATGCAGCGCATCGGCAAAAAGCTGCGGGCGGTCCTGCGCCGCGAACCGCAACAGCGCCGCCTGCCCCTTGACCCCGTTGCCGAGGCTGCGCCCCGCCGCCCGGCTCATCGCCGCGAGGTCCTGCATCCCGGTGGCCCAGACCACGGCCCCCCGGTCTTCCCCCTCCGGGGTCACGGTGACCCCGCGCGCCGCCAGCGCCGCCACCAGCGCGGCACAGGCCCGGCGCGGATGCACCCGGGCGCTGAGGCTGTCCTCGACCAGCAATCCCGTCGGCGAGGCCGGGGCCCAATCGCCATAGCCCGCCGCATCGACCACGCGCCACACCGCCTTGCCCTGCCAGAGCTCGGCCGCCGTCCCTTCCCGCTGCCGGGCCAGGTCGACCGCGCGGTCATCGGCCAGGGGCTGCAACCGGCCCGAGCGCAGATAGCCGGGCTCGCGCCCGCCGGCCTCCGCCACCTCGGCCCAGAAACCCTCGGCCATGAGCAGGCTCTCGAGTTGGAAGGCCTTCTTGGCGTTCCAGTTTTCCGGCACATGCGGCGCCAGCGCGCCGACGATGCCGCCGGAGGCGCCCGCCGCCGGGCCGAAGGGATCGATCACCCGCACCCGGGCGCCGCGCCGGGCGCAGGCCCAGGCCACTGACAGGCCGAACACGCCCGCCCCCCGCACTGTCACGTCGTCCATTGCATACCCCTCCGTCAGGCTTTAGGCCTCGGGGGAAACCCTTAAGGCAGCCGAAAATGACAGACCAGAGCGCAGAGCTGGAATGGCGCGACGGGCGCGTGCCTGTCTCGACCCGATTCGACGATCCCTATTACTCGCTCGACAATGGCCTGGCCGAGACGCGGCATGTCTTTCTGGCCGGTAACGACCTGCCGGCGCGTTTTGCCGATGGCTTTCACATCGCCGAACTGGGCTTCGGCACCGGGCTGAACCTGCTCTGCACGCTTTCGGCCTTTCGCGCCGCCGGCACCCCCGGCCGGCTGCATTTCACCAGTTTCGAGGCCTTCCCGATGCAGGCCGACGACATGATTGCCGCGCAGGCCGGTTTTCCCGAACTGGCCGCGATCGCGGCAGAGCTGGCACCGCAGTGGCAGGCCGGCGCGCGCCACTTCGAGACGCCCGACCTGACCTTCACCCTGGTCCAGGGCGATGCCCGCGAGACCCTGCCGCACTGGTCCGGCAAGGCGGATGCCTGGTTTCTCGACGGGTTTTCGCCGGCCAAAAACCCCGAACTCTGGGGCGAGGCCCTGATGATGCAGGTCGCGCGCCACACCGCCCCCGGCGGCACGGCGGCCACCTATACCGCGGCGGGCCATGTGCGCCGCGCGCTCGCCGCGGGCGGCTTTGCCGTCACCCGCATCCCCGGCTTCGGCCGCAAACGTCACATGACAAGGGCCACCCTATGACCCAGAACGATACGGTGCGCGGCATCTGGCTGATGGTGGCCACCACCTTTGTGTTTGCGGTGCAGGACGGGCTGAGCCGGCATCTCGCCTCGGAATACAATGTCTTCATGGTGGTGATGATCCGCTATTGGTTCTTTGCCGCCTTCGTGATCGCCCTGTCGGCGCGCAAGGCCGGCGGGCTGCGCGATGTGGCGCGCACCGATCAGCCGCTGGTACAGGTCTTCCGAAGCGTGCTGCTGGCGCTGGAGATCTGCGTCATGGTCGCCGCTTTCACTTATCTCGGGCTGGTCGAGAGCCATGCGGTCTTTGTCAGCTATCCGCTGCTGGTCGCCGCGCTCTCGGGCCCGGTGCTGGGCGAACAGGTCGGTTGGCGGCGCTGGTTGGCGATCGCAGTGGGCTTTGTCGGGGTGATGATCATCATCAATCCCGGCGCCGGGGTATTCTCGATCTATGCGCTGATCCCGCTGGCGGCGGCTTCGATGTTCGCGCTCTATTCGCTGCTCAACCGGTATGCCGCACGCCGCGACACCGCCGCCACGTCGTTTTTCTGGACCGGTACGGTGGGCTGCGTGGTGATGACGGCGATCGGCATCTGGTTCTGGGTGCCGATGACCGGGCCCGACTGGATCTGGATGGCAGCGCTCTGCGTGACCGGGGTGACCGGGCATTACACGATGATCAAATGCTACGAGGTAGCCGAAGCCAGCGCGGTGCAGCCCTTTGCCTATCTGCAAATGCCCTTTGCCGTGGCGATCGGCCTGCTGATCTTTGGCGAAAGCCTGCGGGCCTCGGTGGTGGTGGGCGCGGTGCTGATCGTGGGCGCCGGGCTCTTCACCCTGTGGCGCGAACGGCAAAGGATGCGGGTGGCCCGGCGGGTGGCGCCGGTTTGAAGCGCGGGCGGTAGGTTGAAAACCCGCCTTACGGCGTTTGGTGCAGGATTGGCCCGGCCCGCGCAACTCGGGCCGCAACTTGCCGCCGAAGGCTCATTCGGGCAGCAGGGTCGATCCCACCAGCTCCTCCGAGAAGGGCACCGGATGCGGATCCTTGCCCAGCCGCGCGCGATAGACCGGCAGGCTCTCTGATACCCGCATGACGTAGTTGCGGGTCTCGTTGAAGGGGATCATCTCGATCCAGTCGACGATGTCGATATCGCCCCGGATCGGATCGCCATAGGCGTTCTTCCAGCTCCGCGGCCGCCCCGGCCCGGCATTGTAGCCGGCCGACATCATGATGACATTGCCGTCGAACTCCTCAGCCAGCCCGCGCAGGTAATCCGCGCCGAGACGGGAGTTGTACAGCCAATCGCCGGTCAGCCGGGACTGGCTGTAATCCAGCCCGACCCGCCGCGCCACGAGTTGCGCCGTCGCCGGCATCACCTGCATCAGCCCGCGCGCGCCGGCGTGGCTGACCACCGAATGGTCGAACTCACTCTCGCGGCGGGCGATGGCCAGCACCATCTCTGTCGGCACCGGATGATCGCGTTTTGCCACCGGATGCACCGCATAATAGGGCGCCGCGATCTCGTGCCCGGCCTGCGCCGCGCGTTTGCCCAGCAGCACGGCGATATGCGGCTGGCCCAGATCCTCGAGCATCTTGCCCATCAGGTGCAGGTTTTCCTCGTCCTGGCTCTCGGCCAGATGGGTCCAGAACCGCTTGGCCAGCCAGCCCTCGCCCGCCGCCAGAAGCAACAGCGCCGCCTCATGCACCCGGGATTTGGTGAATGCGGCCTCGCGCCAGTCCTCGACCGGGCGGAAACCGCCGAGATTGCTGTTGAACGGCAGGCCGCCGCGCTCGGCCGCCAGCAGCCCGTAGAAGCTGGTCTGATAGGCCGCGCCCAGCGCATAGGCGCCCTTGGCGGCATCCTCGTTTCCCAGTGCCTCATAGGCACGCCCCAGCCAATACCCGGCGCGGCCGAGCGAGATCGGCGTAAAGACGTCACCCTTGAAACGGGTGAAATGCGCCAGCGCCCGGCTCGGGTCCTTCTGGAACCGCAGGGCGAGATAGCCCGAGAGCCATTCCAGCTCGGCGAAATTGCGGCCGGTCACGGTGTAATGCGAGGCGGCGATGCGATAGGCCAGCACCGGATCGCCGTCGCGCATGGCGCGATGCGCCAGCGTGTGGCGTCGGCGCGCCCAGTGCTCGGGCTCACCCAGGCTCTCGGCACTGGTCGAACGGTCGAGCAGCAGTGAAATGGCACTGTCGCGCAGCCCCTTGGCCATCCGCCATTCAAACCGCTCATAGGCCAGACCCGGATCATCGGCCAGCACCGCCGGCACGGCGGCGATCAGCGGATCGGGATTGCCATTGCGCGCGCGCAGCGCCATCCGCGCGGTGGCGAGCTTTTGCCAGCCCTCGGAGACTAGGGGCAGCATCCGCGTGGCGTTGATCTCCCAGCCTTCCCAGAGCGCCCGGTCGAGACGCGCCTCGTGATGCGGCTTGAGCAGGCTGCCATATCGGTCGAGAAACCGCGCCTGTTCGCTGTCGGACAGCGCCAGGGTCAGCCACGCCTTGACGATGCCGGCCTGCGCCGCGCCGGTTTCGCCGCTGGCCTCCAGTGCCTCGGCATGGGCCAGCGCGCCGGTGCCGGTCTGGGGCTCCTGCTCCTTGAAAAAGGCGAGGCGCGCCGCGACCGAGGCCCCGGCCATGGCGTCTTCGGATTTCTCGCGCAGATAGGGCAGGCCGGGCCAGTCGCCGCTGCGGGCGAGAAATTCCATCACCTCGCCCGAGCTGCCGCTGCCGCTGCGCAGAAAGTGCCACATGATGACATCGCGCGCCGGCGAACCTTCGGGGCCGGCAAGGCGAAGGGCCTCGTCCCAGCGGCCATCGCGCATCGCGGCGAGCCCGGCCTTGAAGCCCGGATCGGCCGCAGGCACGCGCAGCCCGAGCGGCTCTGTATCCAGCCCCTTCGGCCTGACCCTGGGGCGCAGCCCGGCGAGGTCTTCTTCCAGCTCTTCCAGCGGCTCGGGCACGGCGGCATCCTCACCCGCCGCGATCGCTTCGGGTTCGGCGGCGGGCAGCCCGTCCTCGGCCTCGGCGGCGGGTTCGGCATCGCCCTGCGCACCAGAGCTTCTGGCCCGCGGGCGCAGGCTTGTCGTCAGGTCGACAGCGGCCCCGGTATCAGAGGTTTGCTGAGCGGGCACCGGCGAAGCGGCCAGTGCCAGAAGGCATAAAAGCGCACGCATCATCACTTGCAATTTCTGTTCTGAAAAGGAATAGACACGATCCAGAAGATAACCCGTCCGCCGCATCCTTCAACTCACGATGCTGACACTGGCGGACATGCGGCGCGCCCTCGGGGCGGGCCTGTTGACAGAAAAGGAGCGTCACCATGTTCAAAGGGTCCATGCCAGCCCTGGTCACGCCGTTCAAGAACGGCGCGGTCGATCTGGAGACGCTGCGAAAACTCGTGGACTGGCATGTCGATCAGGGCAGCCATGGTCTGGTTCCGGTCGGCACCACCGGCGAAAGCCCGACCCTGACCCATGGCGAGCACGAGCTGGTCGTGTCGGAAGTGGTCAAGGCCGCGGCCGGCCGCATCCCGGTGATTGCCGGCGCCGGATCGAACAACACCACCGAGGCGATTCGCCTGATGGCCCATGCCAAATCGGTCGGCGCCGATGCGGGCCTCGTGGTGACCCCCTATTACAACAAGCCGACGCAGGCCGGGCTGATCGCGCATTTTACCGCCATCACCGAGGCCGTCGACCTGCCGATCATCATCTACAACATCCCGCCGCGTTCGGTGATCGACATGCTGCCCGCCACCATGGGCGAGCTGGCGAAACTGAAGAACATCATCGGCGTCAAGGACGCCACCGGCGATCTCGCCCGGGTCTCGGCCCAGCGCATCACCTGTGGCGCCGATTTCCTCCAGATCTCGGGCGAGGATGCCACCGCGCATGGTTTCAACGCGCAGGGCGGCGTCGGTTGCATCTCGGTCACCGCCAATGTGGCGCCGGCGTTGTCCAGCGCCTTGCAGAACGCCTGTCTGGCCGGCGATTACGCCAAGGCTCTGGAAATCCAGGACCGGCTGATGCCACTGCACCAGGCAATCTTTGCGGAACCGGGGCTCTGCGGCGTGAAATACGCGATGTCGCGGCTGGGGCTCTGCGAAAACGAGGTGCGGCTGCCGCTCCTGCCGGTCAGCGAGCCGACCCGCGCCCTGATCGACGCCGGGCTGCGCCATGCAGGTCTGACCGGCTGAGGCTCTGACCGCTGCGAAATTGAAAGGCCCGGCCGCGAGGGATCGCGCCGGGCCTTTTTCGTGCTGCAATACGGCCCCGGGGCCGCGTCGGTCACTGCGTCTCCAGCCTCTCGGGCTGGCCCACCACCACGAAATGCAGGGCCTCGGGGTCGTAAAGCTCGGCGGCCACCCGGTTGACCTCGTCCAGCGTGAGCGCCTCGACCAGCGCATTGCGCTCGGTCACATACTCCGGCCCCAGACCGTCCATCTGCATGCCGATCAGAATATTGGCGATCGGCCCGTTGCCGTCAAAGCGCAGCGGATAGGCCCCGGTCAAATAGGTCTTGGCCGCTGCCAGCTCCTCGGCCGTCAGACCGTCCTGCCCCAGCTTGGCCCATTCCTCGCGGATCACCGCAATGGTCTCGGCGACGCGGTTGTTGGCCGAGGCGACCGAGCCCATCACCAGCGCCGCGTGATCCTTGGGCACCAGATAGGAATAGACGCCATAGGTCAGACCGCGCTTTTCACGCACCTCGGACATCAGCCGGCTGGTCAGCCCGCTGCCGCCGAAGACCTCGTTGATCACATAGGCGGCGAGGAAATCCGGGTGATCGCGTTCCAGCCCCCGGTGCCCGAAAAGAACTACCGATTGCGGCGTGTCGAAGGGCTCGACCGTCAAGCCGCCCTCGAGCAGGAAGGGCGCCGTGCCGGGCAGGGGCGCACCGGTTTCGGGCAAGTCACCCAACAGCTCATCGAGCAAGGCCGACAGCTCCTCGGCCGAGATGTCGCCCACCGCGCTGACATAGACCCGGTCGCGCGCAAAGGCCGCCGCATGCGCCGCGACGATATCCTCGCGGCTCAGCGCCATCACGCTGTCGCGGGTGCCATCAAGCGAGGTGGCATAGGGGTGATCGCCAAACGCCAGCCGGTCGAAGGTGCGGCCGGCGATCTTGTCGGGATCGGACAGGTCCGAGGCCAGCCCGGACAGCACCTGCGCCTTGACCCGGTCGATGGCCACCTGGTTGAACGCCGGCGCCACCAGCGAGCCGCGCAGCAGTGCCATGGCCGCGTCAGTGGTGTCGGTCAGGAACTTGGCCGACACCGAAATCGTGTCGTCGAACGTGTCGTAATCGAAGGACGCCGCCAGGCTTTCGAGTTCGCGGGCAAAGGCCCGGGCGTCCATCTCACCGGTGCCTTCCTCAAGCAGGCCGACCATCAGGTTGGTCGCCCCGCGCTTGCCCGGCGCATCGAGCGAGCCGCCGCCCTTGAAGCGCAGTTCGAGCGCGACAAAGGGGATCGACGGCTCTTCCACCAGCCAGGCCGAGATGCCGCCGGGGGTGGTGACCTCCTGGATCTCGATCTCGGCACGGGCGGGCAGCGCGGCCATCATTAGCGCGGCGGCGGCAAAGGCCCAAGTTTTCACCAGCGGGGCGTTGAAGAGCGCGGTCATTGGGTCACCTCCTGCGGGCGCATGAGCCAGCTTGTCACGCTGGCCTTGTCGTCGAACACCTCGCGCGCGGCGGCAAGGATATCCTCTTCGGTCACCGCCGCCACGATTTCGGGCCAGGCGTGCACATCCTCGACCGTCAGCCCCGAGGTCAGCGCCCGACCATATTGATTGGCCACCCGCTCGACATTGTCGCGGGCGTAGATCCGGCTGGCCTCGAACTGCCGCTTGATCCGGTCGAGCTGTTCGGTGTCGACGCCTTCCTCGAGAAACTCGGCCACCGCCGCATCAAGCGCCGTTTCCGCCGCCTCGAGGCTCACGCCCTCGACCGGCACCACAACCAGCGAAAACGTCGTGTCATCCAGCGAGACACCGCCATATCCGGCACCCGCATAGACCACAAGCTTCTGGTCGAATTGCAGCTTTTCGTTCAGCACCGAGGTCTGGCCGCCGCCCAGCACTTCGGAGAGCAGCATCAGCGCCGCCGCCTTTTCCTGAGCGCCGGGGTCCCGTTCGGGCGCCAGGTAGGTGCGGATCACATAGGGCTGGGCCACCCGCGGGTCTTCGAACACCAACCGCCGCGGTGCGGTCTGCGGCGGCTCTTGCGGGCGGTCGCGCGGCGCCAGATCGGGATTGGCCGCAATCGGGCCGTAATGCTCTTTGGCCAGCGCCAGAACCTCGTCGGGCGTGACGTCGCCGGCCACGATCAGCAGCGCATTGTTGGGGGCGTAATTGGTCTGGTAATACTCCAGCGCCGCCTCCAGATCGAGGCCCACCATCTCGTGCCGCCAGCCGATGATCGGCACGCCGTAGCGGTGATTGAGATATTGCGCCGCGCGGGCCTGCTCGCGCATCAGCGCCGCCGGGTCGTTCTCGGTGCGCATGTTGCGCTCTTCGATGATCACCTCGCGCTCGGTGCGGATTTCCTCGGGGCCAAGCTGAAGGTTGACCATCCGGTCGGCCTCCATCTGCATCATCAGCCCCAGCCGGTCGGCGGCGACGCGCTGGTAATATCCGGTCTGATCGTAGCTGGTAAAGGCATTGTCGGTGCCGCCGTTCTCGGCCACCACGCGGCTGAGCTCGCCCGGGGCCATGTTCTTGGTGCCCTGAAACAGCAGATGCTCGAGAAAATGCGCCACGCCGGAAACCCCCGGCGTCTCATCGGCGCTGCCGGCGCGATACCACAGCATGTGGACCACCACCGGCGCGCGGTGATCCTCGATCACCACCACCTCGAGGCCATTGTCCAGCGTCGCGGTGGTCACCTGATCTTCGATCGACGTCTGGGCCAATGCGGCCCCGGCCCAGAGCAGGGCGATCCCGGCGGCGAACGCGCGCAGGCTTGGGGTCAGTCGGTCAAACGGGGGTGCGGACATGTGGCTCTCCTGAATGGGTGTCAGGCCTTACTAATGGCCGCTCCCCCCCGGAGTTCAAGAAAAACCGCGTGACAGTTGCGTGAGCCGGCTCAGCCGCCCACGCGATTGTCGTTCCGCTCTTCCGGCGGATCGGCGGCGGGGGTTCTGACCCCGGCCCGGCGGAACAGGCGCAGCACCTCATAGGGGGCGATCGCAAAGCGTTCGTAGGCGTCGTAATACTTGTCTTCGCGCATCAGCTGCCAGGTGAACCGCGAGGCCCGCTTGCGAAACTCCAGGTCTTCGGCGGCAAGCTGGGCGCGGATCCCCGGCTGCACGCCGTTGCGGGCGGCATAGCTCACCAGCGCGCCATCGCCGGCTGCCGCGCCCGCGGCCCGCGGCGCCACGCGGGCGCCGTCGCCGCCCAGCGCCGCGACGGCATCGGCCTCGGGCGTCGGATCGGTGCGGTTGGCCGCGCCCGGTGTCGGCGGCGGCAGCGCGTCAAAGCTCTCCGGCGTCTGCAACGGCTTGGGCGGGACGATGGCAAATTCTTCCGGGCCGTCGCCGCGCACCCGCAGCTCGTGCAGGGTGATGTCACGCTCGCCACATGCCGCCAGCCCGAGGGCCAACGCCAGCAAAACGCACCGCTTTGCAATTGGCGAGACTGTCATGCGTATTCACTCCACCTGCTCACGCGCCCAGACTTAACGGATTGTTCCAGAGAGGTCACGTGCCCTTTTTCCGCTTTGGCGAGCCCTTGCCGCTGCCCGATCCGGGAAACAGCACCAGCCCGAAGGCGCCGGCAAAGATCGCGATATCGGCGACGTTGAAGGCATAGGGATTCTCGATGCCACAACACGACATGTTGAGAAAATCCGCCACCGCGCCATACAGCACCCGGTCGAGCACATTGCCCAGCGCGCCGCCGATCAGGAGGCCGGCCGCAATCCGGCCGGTCCGTCCCGGCGGATCGCGCCAGACCCAGACCAGCACGAACCCGACGATCACCAGCGCGATGGCGATGAGCACTATCCGCGCCGCATCGGAATGGCCGGAAAACAGGCCGAAGTTGATGCCCGAATTCCACGCCATCCGCAGATTGACGAAGGGCGGCAGCACGTCGATCTCGCCCAAGGTGCGCAAATCGAGCAGATGCACGACAACGATCTTGCTGACCTGATCCAGCAGAAACACCCAGAAGGCTGCCCAGAACACCGTTCGCATCTGCCCGCTCCTGCCCTTAGTGCCGGAAGTGGCGCATGCCGGTAAAGACCATCGCCAGCCCGGCCTCGTCGGCCGCGGCGATCACCTCGTCATCGCGCATCGAGCCGCCCGGCTGGATCACGCAGGTCGCGCCCGCCGCCGCCGCTTCCATCAGCCCGTCGGGGAAGGGAAAGAAGGCATCCGACGCCACGGCGGAGCCCTGGGTCAGCGGCGTGTCGAGGCCCAGCGCCTCGGCCATGCGCTCGGCTTTCTTCGCGGCGATCAGCGCCGAATCCACCCGGCTCATCTGGCCGGCGCCAACCCCAACGGTGGCACCATCCTTGACATAGACGATGGCGTTCGACTTGACGTGTTTCGCCACTTTCCAGGCAAACAGCAGGTCGCGCATCTGTTCGTCGGTCGGCGCGACCTTGGTCACCACCTTGAGGTCATCGAGCCCGACAAAGCCCACGTCCTTGTCCTGCATCAGGAAGCCGCCGGCCACCTGCCGCAGGGTCTGGCCGCCGGCGCGCACATCCGGCAGGCCCTCGGTGGTCAGCAGACGCAGGTTCTTCTTCTCTTTGAAAATACGCATTGCGCCGTCCGAGGCGCCAGGCGCAATCACCACTTCGGTAAAGATGCCGGTGATTTCCCGTGCGGTCTCCTCGTCGAGCGGCCGGTTGAAGGCGACGATGCCGCCAAAGGCCGAGGTGCGGTCGCAGTCGAAGGCCGCCTTATAAGCTTCGAGCAGCGTCGCGCCCTTGGCCACGCCGCAGGGGTTGGCGTGCTTGATGATGGCGCAGGCCGCGCCGTCCTCGGGGGCGAACTCCGCCACCAGCTCGAAGGCCGCATCGGTATCGTTGATGTTGTTGTAGGACAGCTCCTTGCCCTGATGCTGCACGGCGGTGGCGACGCCGGGGCGGCCGGTGCCATCCGTGTAGAAAGCCGCCTGCTGGTGCGGGTTCTCGCCATAACGCAGGGTCTGCTTGACCTCGCCGGCCACCGCGCGGCGGCGTGGCGCGGCGGCGCCCAGCGCCCCGGCCATCCAGGAGGAAACGGCGGCATCATAGGCGCCGGTGCGGGCATAGGCGATCTGCGCCAGACGCTGGCGGAAACCATAGGAGGTCGCGCCGGAGTTGGCGTCCAGCTCTTGCAGCAGCCCTTCGTAATCCTGCACATCCACCACCGTGGTCACAAAACCGTGGTTCTTGGCCGCGGCGCGGATCATCGCCGGGCCGCCAATGTCGATGTTCTCGATGCAGGTGTCGTAATCGGCCCCCTTGGCCACGGTCTCCTCGAAGGGATAGAGGTTGACCACCAGCAGATCGATGCCGCCGATGCCATGCTCTTTCATTGCCGCCACGTGCGCGTCATTGTCGCGCAGCGCCAGCAGCCCGCCATGCACCATCGGATGCAGCGTCTTGACCCGGCCGTCCATCATCTCGGGGAAGCCGGTCACCTCGGCTACGTCGCGGACCTCGAGGCCGGCCTCGCGCAGCGCCCTGGCGGATCCGCCGGTCGACAGGAGCTCGACCCCGCGTTCGGCAAGGGCACGGCCCAGATCGGTCAGGCCGGTCTTGTCGGAAACTGAGAGAAGCGCGCGCCGGATCGGCACGAGGCGGGTGTCATCGGTCATATCGTCAGGGTCCTGCGGTCAGCTGTCAAAATCGTAGTCTTCGTCGTCGGTGGTCAGGTCGCGCACCGCCACGGCAGTGTCATGCGCCTTGGCCAGAGACCAGCGAATGCGCGTCGCATACTCCATTGCCCGGTGAGATAAAACGATCTGTTTCGTCGCGCGGGGCCGCAAACGCCCCATTTCGAGATAGACCGAGGGTTCCAGCGTCATTTCGAGCCCGCCTTCGTGGCGAAACACCCAGACCTCGCCCGAGCGCAGCGCCAGCGAGACCGCCATGCCGCCCATGTCGACCTCGGCATCGACATCGGGATGCAGGTGAAACCGCACATGATAGGGAATGCCCGATTTGCCAGCCGCGTGACGCACCCGGTCGAATCGCTTCCGGTCGGAGGATTTCAGCGCCAGCAGCATGTCCTCGCCCACCAGCCCGCGGCCATCGAAGGTCAGCTCGAGGATGCGGGCATGGGTCAGGCCATGGGTGTCGACATAGCCGTCATGCCCGGCCTCGAGCTTGAGCCCGTCAGAGGCATGGCCGATCTCGACCGGCACCTCCTCCGGCGCATCTTCCAGCATCTCGCGTCGCGCGCCGGCCACCCGGCCCTCGCGGCCCAGCCGGGCGCTGGAATAGCCTTCGAGCGCCAGGGTGCTGTGCGACGGCGTGGCGCGGCCGGCGCGGCGCCAATCCTCTCCGAAATGCGCGCCAGAGCCGCAGGAGACAATCAGCGGCCGCCGCCCCGAGGTCAGCTCGAAGGCCAGCGTCGAGGCATGGGCGTTGAACGAGGCCGCGCCCTCGGGCGGCGGGCTGGCATCAACAATCACCGAGGTGCGGCCCGCCGAGAGCCGGGCAAAGCCCATCGCCAGCCCCTGCGCGCCCTTGCGCACCCCCGAGGCCGAAAGCGCCTGGTCGAGCCGCCCGTCCAGCCCCCGCCCGCCGCCATGAAACCGCGCCAGCCCGCCGTCGCTGTGGCGCAGGGCGCGCAGGGTGGGGGCGATGCGGGTGATCGCGGTCTGGTGCTCGGGGGCCACCGGATTGCCGGTCTCCTCCAGCGCCGCGGCGGCCCAGGTGAGCAGGGTGAAAACCTCGAGCAGCTCTTCGGGATTGCGGGTCGGAATGCCGCCCTGGTCGTCGATCTGCCCGGTGCATTCCCGCGCCAGCGCCGCCGTGGCCGATCCCACGTGGCGCTCCATCCCGCTCAGCGACAGCCCGGCATAGAGCAGCCCGGTCAGCGCCTCGAACCGCGGCAGCCCCGGCGCCGCCTTGTGCCAGCGCCGCCCGAGAAACCGGGTCTGATGCGCCAGCGACTGGAAATAGGCCGCCGACTGCGCCGGCTCCAGCGCGCGCAGCAGAAAGATCGCATGATGGGTCCAGCGGATCAGCCGGCGGCCGGTCAGATCCGGCGTCCAGCCCGGCCCGCTGCCGCGCCCGTAACGGTCGATCCAGCCCCAGAGCCAGTCCTGCGCCACCGTCCGCGCCCGCAGATCGCCCACCGCCGCCAGATCGTCGAGCCAGCCAAAGCCGTGGATCTGTTCGAGGAAGGCCTGATCGGGCGGGTCGAGATCCCAGAGCATGGCGCCCTTCGCCTCGATCAGATGGCCGGCGAACATCAGGTTGCCGGCGATCAGCTGCCGGCCCCGGTTGAAGCTGCCGATGGTGCGCGGTTCGGGCTGCGACACGAACGCCGTCGCCGCGCGCGCCCGTGCGGCCAGCCGCGCATGAACGCGGTGCATCAGGCGCGTCTGTCGCGCCGACCAGCTTTCGTACTCGGACATCTGCACTGCCTCTGGCGCACTTGGCGTGCGTTATATGAGGCCGAGCATAGCCGTGCCGCGGCACAAAGTCACCTTTGAAAACACCCGCCGCGACCGGCAGCGGCCGGGTTATCCCCGGGTCAGGCAGGCCATGTAGAACCCGTCCATGCCGCCGCGCTCGGCCCAGTAATCCGGCCGCAGCCGCAGCCCGCCTTCGTCGCTGCGCCAGTCCGGCGCCACCCCCGGCAGATCGAAGGCTCCGGGCATCACCCGCAGGCCCTCATGCCGCGCCAGCGCCGCCTCGATCTGGCATTCCCCCTCGTCGGGCAGCAGCGAACAGGTGCAATACAGCAGCCGCCCGCCCGGCTTCAGCAGGGTCAGCGCATGGTCCAGCAGCGCCGCCTGAAGCTCGATCAGCCCGGCGATCGCCTCGCCGCGCTGCACCAGCGGCAGATCGGGATGCCGCCGGATGGTGCCGGTGGCGGAACAGGGCGCATCAAGCACCACCGCATCGAACGGCCCGCCCGCGAAGGCCAGCGCATCCGCCGTCACCACCGCGGCGCTCAGCCCGGTGCGCGCCAGGTTCTCGTGCACCCGCGCCAGCCGCCCCTCGGAAATGTCCAGCGCCGTAACATCGGCGCCCCCGGCGGCCAGTTGCAGGGTCTTGCCACCGGGGGCGGCGCACATGTCGAGCACGCTCAGCCCCGCAACCTCTCCCAGCCCCCGGACCGGCAGGGCGGCGGCGGCATCCTGCACCCACCAATCGCCGCTGCCGAAGCCCGGCAGGGCCGAGACCTGCCCCGGCGCCGTCAGCCGGACCGAGCCGGTCGGCAGCAGCGCCCCGCCCAGCCGCGCGGCCCATTCCCGGGAGTCGGATTTCACCGTCAGATCGAGCGGCACGCCGGCAAAATGCACCGCTTCCATCGCCGCCACGGTGGCGCCGCCCCAGGCCTCGGCCAGGGGCTGGCGCAACCACTTCGGCAGATGCGGCACCCGCAGCTCGGCCCATTTCGCCGGCCCCTCGAGCGCCACCTTGCGCAGCACCGCATTGACCATGCCGCCATAGGCCGCGGTCCGCTTGCCGCGCCGCACATGCGCCACCGCCTCGTTCACCACCCCATGGGCATCGCCGCCCTGGCAGAGCTCGACCGTGGCCAGCCGCAGCACGTTACGCACCGCCAGCGGCGGCATCTTGCGCAGATAGGGCTTCACGACGCGGTCCGCCTTTTCGAGCCCGCGCAGCGTTTCCAGCGCCAGCCGCTGCGCCCGCGCCCGCTCGGCCGGATCGAGCCGCAGATGCTGCGCCGTGCCGGTCAGTTCCGACAGAAGCCGCCCCTCGGCCAGAACCTGCCCCAGAAGCCAGAGCGCTCCCGCACGTGCCGTTGCTGCCATCCGCGACCTCCAGACCGCTTGCCCATGTGAAGCCCCGGCGTATATCTGGGAGGACGAAAAGAGGAAAGCCCGATGGACCAGACCGAAGCGCAACGCCGCGCCGCCCTGCCCGATGCCGCCCGCCGCGCCCTGGAAGAGGCCGACGCCCGCCGCATCGAACAGGCCGGCCAGACGCCCCTGCCCACCGAACTCGGCGGCCGCGACGGCCCCGAACCCGTGCGCTACGGCGACTGGGAGAAAAAGGGCCTCGCCATCGATTTCTGACCCTGCGCGCTTCCTCTTGCCGGAAATACCCTCGGGGGAGGCGCCGCCAGGCGCCGGGGGCAGCGCCCCCTGCCCCGCGTCCGCCCGGCCGAAACGCCTAGTCCCGCAGCCCCAGCACGTCGATCATGTCGTATTCCCCCGGCGCCTTGTCCTGGCCCCAGAGCGCCGCCTTCAGCGCGCCGCGGGCAAAGACCGACCGGTCCGAGGCCACATGCCGCAGGGTGATCCGCTCGCCGGCGGCGGCGAACATCACGTCATGCTCGCCGACGATATCGCCGCCGCGAATCACCGCGAAACCGATGTCGCCCGTCTGCCGTGCGCCGGTGATGCCGTCGCGGCCGCGGTCGGCGACATCCGCCAGCGCGACGCCGCGGCCGCGGGCCGCCGCCTCGCCCAGCATCAGCGCGGTGCCCGAGGGCGCGTCGACCTTGCGGTTGTGATGCGCCTCGATCACCTCGATGTCATACTCCGCGTCCAGCGCCCGCGCCACCTTCTCCGTCAGCAGCGTCAGCAGGTTGACCCCGAGGCTCATGTTGCCGGCCCGCACGATCACCGCATGGCGCGCCGCCGCCTGGATCTTGGCCAGGTGCTGCTCTTCCATGCCGGTGGTGCCGATCACGTGGCACAGCCGCGCCTGCGCCGCCAGATGGGCGAATTCCACCGTCGCCGCCGGCGCGGTGAAATCGATCACCGCCTGGGCCTCGGCAAAGACCGAGAGCGCATCGTCGGTCACCGTCACCCCCAGCGCTGCGCCGCCCATGGCCTCGCCGACGTCGCGCCCCACCCAGTCGTGGCCCTTGCGTTCGACCGCGCCGGCCAGCCGCATCCGGTCGTTTTCGCTCACGCTGCGGATCAGCATCTGGCCCATCCGGCCGGATGCGCCGGTGATCACAATGCCGGGAAGGGGTGCGCTCATGTCTCTGATCTCCTGTGCTTGCCCCCACATACCGCCTGCCGCCCGACTTGGCAAAGCCCGCGCGAAAGCGTATCTGCCAGATATGGCTAAGAACAAGATACCAGACGGTCAGGGCGCCTCGCAGCGCCAGCTTCGGGTCGGCGAGCTGATCCGCCGGACCCTTTCCGAGCTTCTGATGCGCGGCGAGGTGCATGACCCCGATCTCAACCGCGTGTCGATCACCGTGGGCGAGGTGCGCATGTCACCCGACCTGCGCATCGCCACCGCCTATGTCTGCCCCTTGGGCGGCCAGGGCGGCGAGGACGTCGTGGCGCTTCTGGCGCGCAACAAGGGCGAGATTCGCCGGTTGGTCAACAAGCAGCTGACCATCAAGTTTTCGCCCGACCTGCGGTTCCGGCTGGATGACACCTTCGACCGGCTCGAAGACACCCGCCGGATGTTCGCCCAGGAAAACGTCCGGCGCGACCTGGACGAATGAGGCTGCGCGGCGGACTGACAGCCCTGCTGCTTCTGGTGGCGGCGCCGGCCATGGCGGTGACCTGTTCGGACGAGCGGTACGAAGGCAACCGGTTCACTGTCTGCAAGGTGAGCCCCGGCGAGGAGGAGTTGCGGCTCTACCGCGCCGATGAGGCCGGCGCGCCTTATGGCACCTTTGCCAATCTCGAACGCGCGGTGCAGGCCGAGGGCAAGCAGCTGCGCTTTGCCACCAACGGCGGCATGTACCACGACGACCGCGCCCCGGTGGGCCATTACATCGAGGAGGGCGAGGAAGAGATGCGGGTGATCGCCAACGAGGGCCCCGGCAATTTCGGCCTGCTGCCGAATGGCGTGCTCTGCCTGCGCCCGGGCCGCGCCGATGTGATCGAGACCCGCAGATATCTCGATCAGGCGCCCGATTGCCGCTATGCCACGCAATCCGGCCCGATGCTGGTGATCGATGGCGACTTGCACCCCGATTTCCTGCCCGACGGCACCTCGCGTTATATCCGCAACGGCGTCGGCACCTCCGGGGACGGGAAAACCGCCTATTTCGTGATTTCCAACAACACCGTGACCTTCTGGGAATTCGCCAGCTTCTTCCGCGACGTGCTCGGCGTGCCGCAGGCGCTGTTTCTCGATGGCAATGTCTCGCGGTTGCATGCCCCCGACATCGGCCGCAGCGATCTGGGCTTTCCGATGGGGCCGATCATCGCCGTGGTGGTGCCCGACCCCTGAGCTCCGAACCCGGGCGCCCGCGCCGGCCTAACGCAGCGCGGTCACCACATGGCCGCGGATCGGCGCCGTCACCGGCCCCGACCCGTAGCGCGCGGCAATCCGCGCCTGCGCCTGTGCCGTCGCCTCTTCGAGCCGTGACGGGTCGCGCGCCTCAATCTCGGTTCTCAGCGGCGTGCCCTGGCAAAAGGCCACCGCCGGCTCCCGGGCCGAGGCTGCCCGGCTCTCGCCGGCGATCGTGTCGACCGCGATATCGGCAAAACCCGCCGCCCGGAGATCGGATAGGATGCCGGCCGGATCGTGATAGCCATACGGCGTGCGGGCCAGGAAATCCGGCGGATCCTCGGGAAAGACCTCGGCCACCGCCTGGGCCACACAATCAGCGAAACCGTTTTCGGCGATTTTGTCCCAGGTGCTGAAGATATAGCGCCCGCCGGGCCGCAGCACACGGCGCGCCTCGCGGTGGCCGGCGATGCGGTCGGCGAAGAACATCACCCCGAACTGGCAGCAGACCACATCGAAGCTCGCGTCGCCGAAGGGCATGTCGAGCGCATCCGCCGGTTGCCAGTGCACACCCTTGCCCTCGGGCTGCCGCGCGGCGGCCCGCGCCAGCATCGGCGGGTTGAGATCGGAGGCGACATAACGTGTGGTCGCCGCCAGTTGCGGCGCCAGCACCCGCGTGACCACACCGCTGCCCGCCGCCGTCTCGAGCACGTCTTTCGGCGCCAGCGCCGCCACCCGCTGCGCCATGTCCTCGGCATGCGCCTCGAAGATCAGCGGCACCAGCCAGGCGTCGTAGATCTCGGGGATCGATCCGGCAAAATCCGTGTCACCTCCCGCCATCAGAGCCCTCGCAAATATGGCAGGGCTCCAATCTAGCACAGAACCGCCGCGCGCTCGGGTTTTTCTTGCGCCCTATTGACGGCTGCGCCGGCGTTTTCTATCCCGCCCGCTCTGATCACACATCGCGGGGACATCATGGCACGCAGACGCAAGGGGCGCGACATTTCCGGCTGGCTGGTGGTGGACAAGCCCGCGGGCCCCACTTCGACCGCCGTCGTCAACAAGGTGCGCTGGGCGTTTCAGGCCAAGAAGGCGGGCCACGCCGGCACGCTCGACCCCGAGGCGACCGGCCTGCTGGCGGTGGCGCTGGGCGAGGCCACCAAGACGGTTCCCTATGTCACCGACGCGATGAAGGCCTATGAATTCACCGTGCGCTGGGGGGCCGCAACCAACACCGATGACGCCGAGGGCGAGGTGATCGAGACCTCGGACAGCCGCCCCAGCGACGACGAGATCAAGGCCGCTCTGGGCCAGTTCGTCGGAGATATCGAGCAGGTGCCGCCAAAATTCTCGGCGGTGAAGATCGACGGCGAACGGGCCTACAAGCTGGCCCGCGACGGCGCGGATGTCGAAATCGCGGCGCGGCCCCTCTGGGTCGAGGAGCTGCTGCTGGTCGACCGGCCGGATGCCGACACCGCGGTGCTGGAAATGACCTGCGGCAAGGGCGGCTATGTGCGCGCCATTGCCCGCGATCTGGGCCGGGTGCTGGACTGTCTCGGCCATGTGGTCACCCTGCGGCGGATCTGGTCGGGGCCGTTCGATCTTGAAACTGCGGTGGCATTGGACCGGGTCGAGGAACTGGCACAGACGCCCGAGCTCGACGCCCTGCTGCTGCCCCTGGAAACCGGTCTTGGCGATCTGCCCGAGCTGCATTGCGGTGTCGAATCCGCCACCCGGCTGCGCAATGGCAACCCGGCCGAGGTGACCGGCGGCGGCGATGTCGAATTTGGCGAGACCGCCTGGGTCAGCCATCAGGGCACGCCGGTGGCCGTTGGCGAATACCGCGGCGGCAAGCTGCAACCCTCGCGCGTGTTTGTCACTGGCTAGGCCAATGCTCGTCACCAAAACGCATGAGACGCCCGATTGCCGCTCGGAAGCGATCTACAGCGAATGCGGGCTCTACCGCTACCGCCTGACGCGGGTCTGGAACGCGACGGCGGGGCGCATCGTCTTTGTCATGCTCAACCCTTCGACCGCCAGCGAAAAGGTCAACGATCCGACCATCGCGCGCTGCGAGAAACGCGCGCGGCTCCTGGGCTTCGGCACGCTCGACGTGGTCAACCTCTTTGCCTTCCGCGCCACGGCGCCGGAGGATCTGCGCGCCGCCGAAGCGCCGGTCGGGCCGGAAAACGACGGCTTTCTCAGCCGCGCCTGCGACGAGGCCGACATGGTGCTGGCCGCCTGGGGCGTGCATGGCACCCACCGCGCCCGCGACAAAGAGGCCCTGGCGCTGATGGCACCGGCGCAGGATCGTCTCTATGCGCTCGGGCTCACCCGGCACGGGCTGCCGCGTCATCCGCTGTATGTCTCCTACGCGCAGAAACCACAGCATTTTGCGGTAAACGCCGGGTAAATACCTGAAACCGTTAACCATTTGATCCGATTTGGTTTGCCCTGCGGGCGCTGCGGCGGGATACTGCCCGCGGGACAAAGGGTGTGAAACCATGTTATTGATTGCGGGCCTTCTGGGCATGGCCGCTGTCGGCTCGGTCGTGATGATCGGCACGATTGGCGATGACGACGACGACCCGGGCGGCCGGACGACGGCGCCCGAGCTGACCGAGGACGACCTCGGCCCGCCCGGCATGCTCGAACCCGCCGAAGAGCCCGACACGCAGACCGGCGGCGCGGGCGCCGACACGCTTGCCGGTGGCGAGGGCGTCTCCTTGATCTCCGGCGGTGGCGGCAGCGATGCGATCGATGGCCGGGGCGGCGATGATCTTTTGTCGGGCGGAGCCGGCGAGGATTGGATCTGGGGCGCTGCCGGCGACGATCTCTTGCACGGCGGCAGCGAGGACGACACCCTGCACGGCGAGGCCGGGGCGGATACGCTCTCGGGCGACGACGGCAATGACGCGCTTTATGGCCACGGCGGGCACGATCTGTCGCGGGGCGGGGCCGGCGACGACGTTCTGACCGATGGCCAGGGCAACGACACGCTGATCGGCGGCGCCGGCGATGACGGTCTTCTCGGCGGGCATGACGCCGATACGCTGATCGGCGGCCAGGGCAGCGATTCGCTGTTCGGCGGCGCCGGCGACGACCTGCTCGATGGCACCGAGGCAGGGGACGATGCGGTGGATTATCTCAACGGCAACGCCGGCGACGACCGGATCCTTGCCGACGATGGCGATGTCGTGACCGGCGGCGCCGGCGCCGATGACATCGTGCTGCGCGGCCATCCCGGGCAGCAGATCACGCTGATCGATTTCGAACCGGGCGAGGACCGGATCCTGCTGATTTCCGATGACCCGGCCGGCGGCGTCGATGTGACAATTGCGCCAGATGCCGACGATCCCAACGTGCTGCGCATGTCAGTGGACGGCCAGGAGGTAGCGCTTCTGCGCGGCGCGGAAGACATGACCATGGCCGATATCCTGCTGGTTTCCGAGGCCGAGGCCGCCGCATGGGAGGTGCTTCCCCCTGCCGCATGAGAGCCATGGCGCTCGGCCCTTTCCAAACCGCGAGAATTGCCCTATAGGGAGCTCTTGCCCCGGCTTCGCGGCCGGGGCGCACCATCTCCACGGGCCCTGCTGGACGACATCCCGGCTTGCGCCATAACCCTTTAGATTTCCGAAAGGAGACCCCGATGTCGATTACTGTGGAAGAAAAGAACCGCGTGATGAAGGAATTCGCCACCAAGGACGGCGACACCGGCTCGCCCGAAGTTCAGGTGGCCATCCTCACCTCGCGCATCCGCACGCTGACCGAGCACTTCAAGACCCACAAGAAGGACAACCACTCCCGCCGTGGCCTCCTGAAGCTCGTGGCACAGCGCCGGAAACTGCTCGACTACCTCAAAGGCAAGGAAGAGGCACGCTATCAGGACCTGATCAAGCGTCTCGAAATCCGCCGCTAAGGTTTTTCGGATCCGCAAGGCTCCGTGACGCCCGCCAGTGCAAACTGGCGGGCGTTGTCATGTCTGCACCGATGCCGGGTGCGGGGCCGGCCCGCAGCCCGCCAGCATCGCCTCCTGCAACTGGCCCGAGGCCAGCGGCCGGTCGAACACCACGCCGCAATAATGCGTGTTGGCCCAGACCACCCGCCCCGCCGCCGCAAACGTGCCGGCCTCGATATCGACCGGCGCATCGCCACTGCCCTCCATCCCCAGCTGAAGCTTGGCGCCCGCCTCGCTGATATCGACGATCCGGCTGTCATGGAGCCTGCCGCGCAGCCTGATGCGGCAGGGGATATCGCAGACAAAGCGCCGGTTCCGCCGCTTGCGCGAACGGGTCCGGTGTTCCAGCAGAAGCAGCCCGGCCAACGCCGCCGCCGCCAACAAAAGCGCGAGCCCGGCCGATCCGTCGAATGCCGGCCAGAGCCCGGTGCCACGACCTGCGCCCGGGGCCGTTCCGGCCTCTCGCGTCGCGCTTCGGGCGGGCTCCTCGCTTGTCGCGGCGCAATCGATCCGGGCCACCGCCGCCAGCAGCCGCGCGCCGCTGCTGCCAAGCCGGCGCAACGCGGCGTCGCGGCCCGGGCTGCCCGGCGGGCTGGCCAGCAGAGCCCGGGCCGAGGCCACATGCCGGCCGGTCAGCGGCGCAAAATCACCATAGCCTTCGCGCGCCATCGCACGGCGCATCTCGGGCCGGTCAAACGCCGCAAGTGTCCGGGCAAGCCCGGCCTGCTGCCGCACCAGGCCGGGCTTTCCGGTCGCCGCCGCCACCGCGTTGGTCTGATGCACCATTCGCAGCAGCCAGGCCTCGAAGATACAGGCCTCTTCGGCCGCGGCTGTCGCGACAGACGCCGCCAGCATGAGGCCGGCCGCCAGAAGAGATCTGAAATCGGACATTCGCACTGGTCCAGCCCCCTGTCGACGTGTCAAAGACTGCCGCGCCGGCAATTGCCTGCCTGACGCGGCGAGAACTAGCACAGCGTCTTTACGAAAGGCTTAAGCCCGCCCGCCCCAGGGGCCGCATCCGCCCGTGTACAAAGCTATCCACATCCCGTCTTTCCAAGTGGCGTGAAACCCTGTATTCCAGCCGGCATCTGAGACGTGACGCTCTGACCCCGGCGCATGAAATGATGAAAGGGGTCGGCGGCAATGGGGCCGCCATTCAAACGGGGACCCGGGATACGCCCGGGAGCGCCCCATACAGGATACGCAGATGTTCAACATTTCCAAGAAAAGCATGCAGTGGGGCGAAGAGACGCTCACGCTGGAAACCGGCAAGGTCGCCCGCCAGGCCGACGGCTCGGTCATCGCCACGCTGGGCGAGACCTCCGTCATGGCCAACGTGACCTTCGCCAAGGAGCCCAAGCCGGGCCAGGATTTCTTCCCCCTGACCGTGCACTACCAGGAAAAATACTATGCTGCCGGCAAGGTGCCCGGCGGCTTCTTCAAGCGCGAGGCGCGTCCGACCGAAAAAGAGACGCTGACCGCACGCCTGATCGACCGCCCGATCCGCCCGCTGTTCGTTGACGGCTTCAAGCATGAAGTCCTCGTCATGTGCACCGTGCTGAGCCACGATCTGGTCAACGACCCCGACATCGTGGCGATGATCGCCGCTTCGGCCGCGCTGACGATCTCCGGCGCGCCCTTCATGGGCCCGATCGCCGGCTGCCGCGTGGGGTACGTGGATGGAGACTACATCCTCAACCCCGAGGTCGAGGACATGCACGACCTGCGCCTCAACCCCGAACAGCGTCTGGACCTCGTCGTCGCCGGCACCAAGGACGCCGTGATGATGGTCGAATCGGAAGCCTACGAGCTGACCGAAGAGGAAATGCTGGGCGCGGTGACCTTTGCGCATGAGCAGATCCAGCCGGTGATCGACCTGATCATCAGCCTGGCCGAAGAAGCGGCGAAAGAGCCCTTCGACTTCCAGCCGCCGGATTACTCCGCGCTCTATGACGCGGTGAAAACCGCCGGTGAAGAGCAGATGCGCGCCGCATTCGCCATCACCGACAAGCAGGAGCGCACCGCCGCGGTCAACGCCGCGCGCACCGCGATCAAGGAAAAGCTGACCGAAGAGCAGCTCGAAGACGCCAATCTCGGCGCGGCGCTCAAGAAACTCGAAGCCGGCATCCTGCGCGGCGACGTGGTCAAGGGCGGCAAGCGGATCGACGGCCGTGACACCAAGACCGTGCGCGGCATCGAATGCGAAACCGGCCTGCTGCCGCGGACCCACGGTTCGGCGCTGTTCACCCGGGGCGAGACCCAGGGTCTCGTGGTGACCACGCTTGGCACCGGCGATGACGAACAGTTCATCGACGCGCTGCACGGCAACTTCAAATCCAACTTCCTGCTGCACTACAACTTCCCGCCCTATTCGGTCGGTGAAGCCGGTCGCGTGGGCCCTCCGGGCCGTCGTGAAATCGGTCACGGCAAGCTGGCCTGGCGCGCGCTGCAAGCTGTCCTGCCGGCGCCGACCGACTTCCCCTACACCATCCGCGTGGTGTCGGAGATCACCGAATCGAACGGCTCGTCCTCGATGGCTTCGGTCTGCGGCGGCTCGCTGTCGATGATGGACGCCGGTGTGCCGCTGAAATCGGCCGTGGCCGGTGTGGCCATGGGCCTGATCCTGGAAGACGACGGCGATTATGCCATCCTGACCGACATCCTCGGCGACGAGGATCACCTCGGCGACATGGACTTCAAGGTCGCGGGCACCGAAAACGGCATCACGTCGCTGCAAATGGACATCAAGGTCGCGGGCATCACGCCCGAGATCATGAAGAACGCCCTGGCCCAGGCCAAGGACGGCCGGATGCACATCCTGGGCGAGATGAACAAGGCGCTGACCGGCGCTGCGGAATTCTCGATCCACGCGCCGCGCATCGAGACCATGCAGATCCCGACCGACAAGATCCGCGAAGTGATCGGCTCGGGCGGCAAGGTGATCCGCGAGATCGTCGAGCAATCGGGCGCCAAGGTCGACATCAACGACGACGGCATCATCAAGATCGCCTCGCCGGACGGGGAAGCCATCCAGAAGGCCTATGACATGATCCACTCGATCGTGGCCGAGCCCGAGGAAGGCAAGATCTACAAGGGCAAGGTCGTGAAGATCGTCGATTTCGGCGCCTTCGTGAACTTCTTCGGCAAGCGTGACGGCCTGGTGCACGTCTCCCAGATCGAGAACCGCCGGTTGAACCATCCCTCGGATGTGCTCAAGGAAGGCCAGGAAGTCTGGGTCAAGCTGCTGGGCTTCGACGATCGCGGCAAGGTGCGCCTGTCGATGAAAGTCGTCGATCAGGAGACCGGCGAAGAGGCCAAGAAGGAAGAGAGCGCGGAATAACCCGCGCCTCATGCGAGATACGAAGAGCCCCGGTGGAGACGCCGGGGCTTTTTTCATTGCGCTGCGACAGGTCAGACACGCGCCGCGCCCCGGACCCGATCCGGGGCCTCATGGCTGGCAGGGGGGGTGAGGTCCCGGATCGGGTCCGGGACGGGGATCGCGCCAGCGCCGCCGTCAGCGGTCGCCGAACATGTCGCCCAATCCGCCGAGGACCGAACCTTCGCCCTTGTTGCCGCCGATGCCCCCGGCTTGCAGCACCCGGTCGGCCAGCCGCGAGAACGGCAGGCTTTGCAGAAAGACCGTGCCGGGGCCGCGCAGGGTGGCGAGGAACAGGCCTTCGCCGCCGAAGACCATGCTCTTGAGGTTGCCGGCCCGGGCGATGGAATAATCGATCCCGGAGGTAAAGGCCGCGATACAGCCGGTGTCGACGCGCAGCACCTCGCCGGCCTGCAAATCGCGCCGGATCAACGTGCCGCCGGCATGCACAAAGGCCATGCCGTCACCGTTCAGCCGTTGCAGGATGAAGCCCTCGCCACCAAAGAACCCGACGCCCAGCTTCTTCTGAAAGGCGATGTCGGTGCGGGTGCCGAAGGCGGCGCAGAGAAAGGCATCCTTCTGGCAGATGATCTCGCCGCCGAGCTGCGCCATGTCCAGCGGCACGATCTTGCCCGGATACGGCGCGGCAAAGGCGACGCGGTGCTTGTCCCGGCCCTGGTTGGTGAAATGGGTGAGAAAGATCGACTCGCCGGTCAGTACCCGCTTGCCGACGTTCATCAGCGCGCCCATCACGCCGCTAGTGGGGGTGGAGCCGTCGCCCATGCGGCTTTCGAAGGTGATGCCGTCTTCCATGTAGTTCATGGCGCCGGCTTCGGCGATCACCGTCTCGCCGGGATCGAGCTCGACCTCGACGATCTGCATGTCGTCGCCAAAAACCTCGTAATCCACCTCGTGGCAGCGCATGGCATGATCCCTTCCGTCCTGTCCCGCTGCCGAATGATAGCCCCCTGAGCGCGCTTGCGAAAAGGCAGGTTTTCCTGCCCTTACGTCAGATAATCTCGTCTTCGTCGAACAGCGGCGCGGCCTCGCGCTGGGCCGACATCTCGCCCACCACGGCCTCGGCCACCTTCTCCGACGGGGTCAGCGCGATGTGGAACAGCGCGTCGCCCTCGTTGACCACCGGCATGTTGGTGCGGCCGATGATGATGCCTTCGATCTCGCTCAGCACCTCTTCCTCGACATCGCCGGTGGGATCGGCCACTACGCCCAGCACCTCTCCCTCGGTGACGTAATCGCCGATGGTGCGATAGGTGCGCAGCAGCCCGCCCAGAGGCGCGCGCAGCCAGCTCGAGCGTTCCGACAGCAGCGGCGGCGTCTTGACCTGCGGCACGCCGCGGGCGCCGATCATGCCAAGCTTATGCATCACCCGCAGTATCCCCGAGAGCCCGGCGCGGGCGGCGTATTCGTCAAACCGCAGCCCCTCGCCCGCCTCGTAGAGCAGCACGTCACACCCCATCTCTTCGGCGGCATGACGCAGCGACCCGTCGCGCAGCCGCGATTGCAGCATCACCGGTGCGCCAAAGGCGCGGCCCAGCTCGGCCAGCCGTGCATTGCCGGGGGTCAGGCGGATCTGCGGCAGGTTCTCGCGCCGGATGGCGGCGGAATGCAGGTCGATGCCGAGGTCGGAGCGGGCGACAATCTCGGTCATGAAGATATGCGCCAGACGTGCCGCCAGCGAGCCCGAGGGATGCCCCGGAAAACAGCGGTTGAGATCGCGCCGGTCGGGCAGGTAGCGCGAATGGTTGATGAAGCCGAAGGAATTGACGATCGGCACCGCCAGCAGGGTGCCGGCCAGCCGCTCGATCGGCTTGGCGCGTAACAGGCGGCGGACCACCTCGACGCCGATCACCTCGTCGCCGTGGATCGCCGCCGAGACAAAGACCACCGGGCCGGGGCGTTTGCCGTGAAAGACATGCACCGCCATGGTGACCGGTGTGTGATCGGGCATCTGGCTGACCGGCAGTTCGACGATCCCGTCGCTGCCGGGTTCAAACGTCTTGCCGCCGATCTCAAATGCCGCCCGTTTCGTCATCTTCGTCTTCCGACCCTCTCCTGTCTGTCGCGTCGCGGGATTAGGAGGCATCCGGGTGAGATTGTCCATGGCCGGCGTTCCGCGCCCGCCATGCATAATGCCGGAATGTGTCGCTTGGGGATGTTGGGGCGGAAGTCGGCGCAGAGGTCCCGGCGCGGGGGCCGGGACGGGGTGGTTTCGGGGGCCGCGCCCCGGCCGCCGCGCCGGGGCCTCGACCTTGAGGCCGAAGGGGCCAAGGGAGGGCGACGCGGGGCCGCCTTCCCGAAGCTAGATGGCTTGGTTCAAGCCGGCGCCTTGGTCTTGCGCAGATAGGGCAGAACGGTCTCGAATTCGCCGAACTTTTCCTTGGCCGCCTCGTCGTTGACGGCGGTCGGGATGATCACGTCCTGGCCAACCTGCCAGTTGGCCGGGGTGGCGACACCGTGTTTGGCGGCGGTTTGCAGCCCGTCGAGCGCGCGCAGCACCTCGGCGAAGTTTCGGCCGACATTCATCGGATAGGTCATCGACAGCTTGAGCTGCTTGTCCGGCCCGATGATATAGACCACGCGCACCGTGGCACTGTCGTTCGGTGTCGGGTTGTCGGGCAGGTAGTATTCGGCCGGCAGCATGTCAAAGGCCTTGGACACCGCCAGCCCGTTGTCGGCAATGATCGGGAACCCCGCCTTGGTGCCGGCAACAAGCTCGATGTCCTTTTTCCAGCCCTTGTGATCCTCGACGCCGTCGACGGAAATGCCGAGTACTTTGGTGCCGCGCTTTTCCCATTCATCGGCAAGCTGCGCCACCGCGCCGAACTCGGTGGTGCAGACCGGGGTGAAATCCTTGGGGTGCGAGAACAGGATCGCCCAGTTGTCACCGATCCAGTCGTGGAACGTGATGCTGCCCTGATCCGTCTCGGCGGTAAAATTCGGCACGGTGTCGTTGATGCGCAGTCCCATGGTAACTCCTCTGGTTTGCCCTTCCGGCGGCGCCGAAAGATTTGATCAAATTTCGCGTTCGGTCTCTTGTGACCCCACTGATGTGGTGACACAGTGCCGCTAATCCAAGGGAGGTCAACCAATGATCGAGAAACGCCAGTTCTACATCGACGGTGCCTGGGTGAACCCGGCCGCGCCGCGCGATCTTGACGTCATCGACCCGTCCACAGAAGAGCCCTGCGCGGTGATCTCGCTCGGCGATCAGGCCGACACCGATGCCGCCGTCGCCGCTGCGCGCGCCGCCTTTGACGGCTGGGCCGCGACGCCGCCGGAGGACCGTGTGGCGCTGCTGCGCAAACTCTACGAGATCTACAAATCCCGCGCCGCCGAGATGGGTTCCGCGATCAGCAAGGAGATGGGCGCGCCCATCGACTATGCCAACGCCAACCAGGTCGGCGCCGGCATCTGGCACATGGGCGGCTTCTTCAAGGCGCTCGAGGGGTTCCGCTTCGAAAGCGACTTCACCGCCACCGAAAAGCACCTGAAAGAGCCGATCGGCGTCTGCGGGCTGATCACGCCGTGGAACTGGCCGATGAACCAGGTGGTGCTCAAGGTCTTTCCGGCGCTGGCCGCCGGCTGCACCGTGGTGCTGAAGCCCTCCGAGGTGGCGCCGCTGTCGTCGCTGCTCTTTGCCGAATTCGTCGATCAGGCGGGGTTTCCCAAGGGGGTTTTCAACCTCGTCAATGGCGACGGGTCGGGCGTGGGCACGCAGCTTTCGAAGCACCGGGATGTCGACATGATTTCCTTTACCGGCTCCACCCGGGCCGGGATCGCCATCTCCAAGGCCGCCGCCGATACGCTCAAGCGGGTCTCACTCGAATTGGGCGGCAAGGGCGCCAACATCATCTTTGCCGATGCCGATGAAGATGCGGTCAAACGCGGTGCGCGGCATTGCTTTGCCAATTCGGGCCAATCCTGCAACGCGCCGACGCGCATGCTGGTGGAACGCTCGCGCTATGACGCGGCGATCGAGACCGCGGTGCAGGTGGCCGAGGCAACCCGGGTCGGCCCGGCCTCGGAGGCGGGCAAATTCATCGGACCGGTTGTCTCGGAAGTGCAGTTCGACAAGATCCAGAAATTGATCGAGACCGGCATGCAGGAGGCACGGCTGGTGGCCGGCGGGCCCGGGCGGCCCGAGGGGCTCAATCGCGGCTATTTCGTGCGCCCGACGGTCTTTGCCGATGTCAGCAACGACATGACCATCGCGCAGGAAGAGATCTTTGGCCCGGTGCTGTCGATCCAGCCTTTCGACAGCGAGGACGAGGCGGTGGCGATCGCCAATGACACGCCTTATGGCCTCGCCGATTATGTCCAGACCCGGGATGACGACAAGCGCCGCCGAGTGGCACGGCGTCTGCGCGCCGGGATGATCGAGACCAACGGCCAGGGCTTTGCCCAGGGCTCGCCCTTCGGCGGCTACAAGCAGTCGGGCAACGGCCGCGAAGGCGGAGCGCATGGCCTCGATGAGTTCCTCGAGGTCAAGGCGGTGTCGGGCTGGGCGGCGGAATAGCCGCGCTCAGATCCGGGGCACCGGCAAGGCCGGCTGAAACGAGGCGTCCATCAGGGACGCCTCGAAGGGAAATTCCGACAGCAGTTCGATGCCGGTCTCGGTGATCAGCACCTGCTGTTCCAGCTTCACGCCTTCGGGCCCGCCCTCTTCTCCGATGTAGCTTTCGACACAGATCGTCATCCCCGGTTCGATCACCCCGTCATACCCCGCATCGGGAAAATCCGCGCGGTGGTAGAGATAGGGATATTCGCCGGTCATGCCGCAGCCATGCGACGACAGGTAATAGCGGTTGGCGAAATAGCGGTCCGGGATCTCCCAGGCGGCCTCGGCATACTTGCGAAAGCTCAGGCCCGGGCGCAGGATCTCCATGTTGTGATAGACCTGTTCGAGCGCGGTCTGATAGAGCGTTTTCTGCGCGCCCGTGGGCCTGCCCGGCCCGGCGTGAAAGGTACGCGAGAAATCCGAATAATAGCCGTGGCAGCCGACCACATCGGTGTCGAGCGCCACCAGATCGCCTGCGCCGATCACATGATGCGCGCTTTCCTGAAACCAGGGGTTGGTCCGGGCGCCCGCATTGAGCAGCCGGGTCTCGCAGTAATCGCCATTGCCGGCGATCACCGCCTGATGCATCACCGCCCAGAGCTGGTTCTCGGTCATCCCCGGCCGCAGGGCCGCGCGCAACTCGCCCACTGCCGCCTCGGTCGCGCGCAGGCTGGCGCGGACGCATTTCATCTCTTCCGCCGATTTGATCGCGCGGGCCATTTCCACCGGCGCCTGCGCGTCCGCCACCGTGAACCCCTGTTCGCCAAGCGCAATTGCCGTGCCGGCGTTCAGCCGCTCCATGCCCACCTTGGCGCCGCGGCCGACAAGCCCGGCAATCAGATCGCCCATTTCCGCCGCCCAGGCCTTTTCGCGCGCGGCGATCTCTGGCCCGGCGGCAACGAAACTGGCGGTGCGCGCCGGGCGCACCTCGTCGATGGTGTCGAAGCCATCGGCCAGATGCAGGCAGCCGGTGAATTCGAACAGGATCGCGCGGTCGGCGGTCAGCAACAGATAACGCGACGGCGCATTGCGCATCGAAAACACCTGCATGTTGCGGGTGCCGGTGGCGTAGCGGATGTTGACCGGGTCCGAGAGGATCACCGCGCCGAACCCGCGTGCCGCCATCTCGTGGCGCAGCCGGTCGCGGCGATAGTGATAGACCGCGCGCAGGTCGATGGCGGCACTTTCCGGCGCGCGGTCGAGCAGCGCAATGGCGGTCAAATCGCTGCGCTCGGCGTGCCAGTCGAAATTTGCCATGGCTGATGTCTCCCTTTACCTGCGGGGACGCTAGAAGCTGTCCGGCGCGGCGCGAGGTCCAATTGCGACGGGACTGTCCCGGAAACGGCACGATTGCCCCCGGTATGCGCCAGACGCAAACCGGGTATGCAGGCGATTCATTGATTTTGAACAGAGAGCGCTTGTTCGACTCAGATGGTTGGCCTACCTGCGATTCATGGCCAAGCGCCATTGGATGCCAACCGCTCAATACCCGAGGAGTGGACCAATGATGACACGTGACGAAATCATCCGCGATGCGCGCACCCGCGCCGGCACTTTGCCGGCAGTGTTTGTCGTCTATGGCATTCTGCTGGCCACGATGGTGGCCACCGGAATGGCAATGACCTGACGCCGTCGCGGCCTTCTAACCCCTTTTGCAATCAGCTTCAATCCGGTTCTTCATGGACCGGACAGGTTTTCGCGTTCGCGCCCCGGAAGGTCAGACGTCGGCCGCCTCGCCGACGTTGTCGACGCCGCGCTCTTCCAGCAGGGTGGTCAGCCAGTTCGGGTCCATCTCGGGCACCGAACTGAGCAGCAGGTCGGTATAGGGGTGATGCGGCGGGGTGAACATCTTGTCCTTGGGCCCCTGCTCCACCACCTTGCCATGCTGCATCACCACCACCTCATCGGCGATCGACCGCACGGTCGCCAGATCGTGGGTGATGAACATATAGGCTAGGTCCAGCTCGTTTTGCAGCCGGTCCAGCAGCTTGAGAATCCCCTCGGCCACAAGCTGATCGAGCGCCGAAGTGACCTCGTCGCAGATGATGAAGCTGGGTTCGGCCGCCAGCGCCCGGGCAATGCCGATGCGTTGTTTCTGTCCGCCGGACAGCTCTGGCGGATAGCGGTTGTAGAACTTGGAGGGATCAAGCTCGATCAGGTCGAGCAGCTCGTCCACCCGGTGTTTCAGCTCCGTGCCCGAGAGGCCGGAATAGAACTGCGCCGGGCGACCGATGATCTCGGAGATCCGCACCTTGGGATTGAGCGCGGTATCGGCCATCTGATAGATCATCTGCGCCTGCCGCAGCTGGTCCTTGGTCCGGTCCTGATAGCGCGGCGGCAGGGGCTCGCCCTGAAACAGGACCTGGCCGTTCGACGGCGGCAAGAGCCCGGTGATCACCCGCGCAGTGGTGGATTTGCCGGAGCCGGATTCGCCCACGACCGCGACGGTCATCCCCTTGTGGATGTCGAAGGAGACGCCATCGAGCACCTTGTCGCCGCCGGTATAAGAGGCATCGACATCCTGCACCGAGATCAGCGGCGTCTCGCCCTCGGGCCGCGATTTCTGCGGCCGTTCAAAGCTGCGCACCGCCCAGAGCGACTTGGTGTAATCCTCCTGCGGGTTGTCCAGCATCTCCTCGGTCGGCTGCTGCTCGACCTCTTCGCCCTTGAGCAGCACCTTGATGGTATCGGCCATCTGCGCCACCACGGCGAGGTCATGGGTAATGTAGATCGCCGCCGTGTTGAACTGATCCACGATGTCGCGGATCGCCGCCAGCACCTCAATCTGGGTGGTCACGTCGAGCGCAGTGGTCGGCTCGTCAAAGATGATCAGGTCGGGCCGGCAGGACATCGCCATCGCCGTCATTGCCCGCTGGAGCTGCCCGCCCGAGACCTGGTGCGGATAGCGGAAGCCGATTTCCTTGGAGTTCGGCAGGCGCAGACGCTCGTAGAGGTCCATCGCATCCTCTTGCGCCTCCATCCGCTTCTGGATGCGGTAGTGCAGCGGCGCTTCGGTGTGTTGGTCGATGATCTTGTGCGCCGGGTTGAAAGACGCCGCCGCCGATTGCGCCACATAGGCGATGCGCGAGCCGCGCAGCGCGCGTCGCTCGCCTTCGGTGGCGGTGGTCAGCTCCATGCCGTCGAACTCGATCTTGGAGCCTTCGACAATGCGCGTGCCGTCGCGGGCATAGCCCATGGCGGCGGCGCCGATGGTGGATTTTCCGGCCCCGGATTCGCCGATCAGGCCCATCACCTCGCCGCGGTGCAGGGTCAGGTCGACGCCCTTGATGATCGGCACCCAGACCTCGCCGGTGTAGCCTTCGATCCTGAGATCCTTGATCTCGAGCAGAACGGATTTGTCGTGTACCATCTAGGTTACTCCTTCAGGCCGGAGGACCGGAACAGCATCCAGTCGACAACGAAGTTGACCGCCACGGTCAGCAGGGCGATCGCCGCCGCCGGGATCAGCGGGGTGATGTCGCCGAACGAGATCAGCGTCGCGTTTTCGCGCACCATCGAGCCCCAGTCCGCGGTTGGCGGCTGAATGCCCAGGCCGAGGAACGACAGCCCCGCCACCAGCAGGAAGACAAAGCAGAACTCGAGCCCGAACTCGGCGATCAGCGGCGCCGTGGAATTGGGCAGGATCTCCCTGCGGATCAGATAGCTGTCCTTCTCGCCGCGCAGCTTGGCAGCTTCGATATAGTCCATCACCACCACGTTGCCAGCCACCGCCCGCGTCAGGCGGAAGACCCGCGGCGCATAGATGATGGCGACGGCGACGATGATCACAAAGACCTGCGGCCCGAAGATCGACAGCATCAACAGGGCAAAGATCAACGAGGGGATCGACATGATCACATCGGCGAAGCGGCCCATGAACTGATCGAACCAGCCGCCCTTGGTGGCCGCCAGAAGCCCGGCCGCCGCGCCCAGGAAGAAGGCCGCGATGGTCGCCGCCAGCGCCAGACCCACCGAGTTGCGCGCGCCGTAGATGATCCGGCTGAACATGTCGCGGCCAAGCTGATCGGCGCCCAGCAGCATGTTTTCGTCCGCCGGGGCAAAGGACGAGGCGATGACCTCGCTTTCGCCGTAAGGCGCGATCCAGGGCGCAAAGATCGCGGCGATGGCATAGGTGAAGATCACGAACAAGCCGAAGGCGGCGGTCAGCGGCGCGGTTTTCAGCTCCTTGCCGATCTTGGTGGGCAGCAGCACCACCAGGAACTCGCGGAAGCAGAAGGCGACCCCGGCGGCAAAGGCCAGCACCGCGGCCGCGATGGCGACAAAGCGCAGCGCACCGGTGCCGCCGACGATGCCGAGGATGAAGCTGATGAGGGTCAGCGAGAACAGCAGGATAAACGGCCCGCGCTTTTCATAGAAGGCCGCCAGGCATGATGCGATGATCAGGCAGGCGAAGTAGAGAACGACAAATACGCTCATGATCTCTCTCCCTTACTTCGGATGCCGCAGGCGCGGGTTGGTGAGAATGGCGCCGACATCCGCCGCCAGGTTGAGCAGGATGAAGGTCGCGGCGAAGATCAGGCAACAGGCCTGGACGATCGGGAAATCGCGTTTCGACACCGCGTCGACCAGCGCCTGGCCGATGCCGGGATAGACAAACACCACCTCGACCAGCACGACGCCGGTGATCAGATAGGCCAGGTTCAGCGCGATGACGTTGATGATCGGCGCCCAGGCGTTGGGCAGCGCGTGTTTCACGATCACCTTCCAGGGCGGCGTGCCCTTGAGCCGCGCCATTTCGATATAGGGCGAGGCCAGCAGGTTGATGATCGCGGCGCGGGTCATCCGCATCATATGCGCGGTGACCACCAGCACCAGCGTCAGCGCCGGCAGGAAGGTGCGATGCAGCAGATCGGCAAAGGACATGTCGGCCCGCAGGCTGGAAATGGCGGGGAACATGCCGGTCTTGACCGAGAGATAGAGGATCAGGATGTAGCCGAGAAAGAACTCGGGGCTGGAGATCGAGGTCAGCGTCAGCACATTGGCCACCCGGTCGAACAGCGTGTTGCGCAGCAGCGCCACGATCACACCCAGGGTGATGGCAAAGGGCACGGCGATCACCGCGGCATAGGCGGCCAGGAACAGCGTGTTGATGAAACGTTCGGTGATCAGCGTGCTGACCCGTTCGCCCGAGACGACCGAATTGCCGAAATCTCCGACGACGGCACCGCCGAGCCATTCGAAATATCGCACGAAGGCGGGCTTGTTCAGCCCCATTTCCTCGCGCAGGGCGGCGAGGTTTTCCGGTGTCGCACCTTGGCCCAGAACCGCTTCGGCGATGTCGCCGGGCAGCAGTTCGACCATGAAAAAGATGATGATCGAAATGATCAGAAGCGTGATGAGGCCAAAGCCCAGACGCTTCAGGACGAGGCCGAGAATGTCCCCCATGAGGCTCTCCCTTTGCTTTTATGCCGCGGGGTGCGCGGGTTCTTGGGCCCGGTCAGAGGCCGGTGCGGCGGCCCGGGAACACCCCGGACCGCCACGGCTGATTGCACGGCTTAGCCGTCGAACCACCAGCGGCTGGCGGCGCGGCAGCCGTCCATTTCCCAGCTTGCGGCAAGCTCGCCGGTGTTCTGGACGTTGGAGCGGCGGCCGTAGACGAAGTTGCGGAAGAACGGGATGATCGTGCCGCCATCGTCGCGGGCGATCTGGGCCATTTCGCGATAGATTTCCGACCGCTTGGCATCGTCCAGCTCGGACTTGCCCTGCAACAGCAGCTCGTTGAAGCGCTCGTTGACCCAGAAGCTTTCGTTCCAGGCGGCATCCGCCTTGTAGGCCAGGGTGTACATCACGTCGGGCGTCGGGCGCGCGCCCCAGGCCACGGCGCAAAACGGCTTTTTCAGCCAGACGTCGGAATAATAACCGTCGTTGGGCTCGCGCACGACAGTGATGTCGATCCCCGCCGCCTTGGCCTGCTCGGAATAAAGAACGCACATGTCGACCGCGCCCGAGAAGATCGATTCCGCCGAGGACAGGTTGATCTTGAGGTTCTCGTGACCGGCCTTCTTGAGCAGCGCCCTGGCCTGGTCGGGGTCATAGCTGAGCTGGTCGAGCCCCTCGGGATAATAGGGCTGGGCCGGCGAATGGTGGAAATCGTTGCCGGCGGTGCCCGCGCCAAAGGCGATCTTTTCGACGATCTCTTCGCGGTTCATCGCCAGTTTCAGCGCCATGCGCACATCGACATCGTCATAAGGCGCGGTGTTGGTGTGCATCGGCATGGTGATCGCCGAGGCCGAAGGCACGTTGTCCACGATCAGCTGCGGATTGCGCTGCATCAGCGCCATGGTCTTGAGGTCGATGGCCGAGACCGCATCGACGTCACCGGTGACAAGCGCGGTCTGGCGGGCATTGGGATCGTTGATCGCGATCATCTCTACCGCGTCGAAATAGGCGCCTTCGCCGTGCCAGCCGTCATGCCGCTCGAGCTTGAAGCCGACGCCGAATTCGCCATCGACGATCTTGTAGGGGCCGCAGCCGATGCCGTTGCGCCATTCGATGCCGTCCTCGCTCGCCGGCTGGATGGTCAGGTGATAGTCGGTCATCAGCCAGGGCAGATCGGCGTTCGGGCCGGTAAGCGTGAACACAACGGTGAGGTCATCGGTCTTGGTGATATCCGCGACATCGGCCAGAAGCGCCTTGGCGGCCGAGGTCGAGGCCTCGCCGCGGTGAAAGTTCATCGAGGCGATGACGTCATCGGCGGTGCATTTGCGGCCATCGTGGAACGTCACGTTGTCGCGCAGCTTGAAGGTCCATTCCGAGGCATCCTCGGAGCCGGACCAATCCTCGGCCACGTCGCCGCCCAGGGTCTGGTCGGTGTTGATCAGGGTCAGATAGGCGCGATGGGTGTGGGCCAGGAAAATCTGCTGGATCGACAGATAGGTGCCCGGGTTGTGGGTGTCCGAGGTGTTGTTGTCGTGGATCGCGACGCGGAAGGTGCCGCCGGATTTGGGCTGCGCCTTGGCTTCGGATGTCCACAGGCCGGTGGCGGCGGCGGCGGTCAGGCCGGCGGCGGCCGAATGGCGCATGAAATCGCGGCGCGACAGGCGGCCGAGACGCGCCTCGTGGGACAGCCTGTCGATCAGGCTCAGGTCTTTTTTGTTACGCATGGTCTGTGTCTCCCTGTTGTCATGCGAATGCCCGCCCTTGAGGTGCGGGTCATGCCGTGGCCCCTGCGGGGGCACATCGACCGAAGGTCATGTCTGTCTGTCCACTCACGCGGCAGGACGGGTCTGTCGATCGACGCATTCTGAAATGCTCATCCCTATGTTCCTGTGTGACATCCGCACAGGCGCGCGCGCTCTCGAACCGGTTTGGCAACGCCAGCCCCCGGTGCCGGATGCGTCGTTCCTCTGCGGGAAAACGACACCACCATCGAAACATGATCGTCGGCGCTAATCCACTCAAAATGTCGAAATCTCTTGCCTTTTTCGCAAACTGGCCTCTTGTGACGATTGCAGCAGGAGTGTCAAAAGCGACAGAGGTGTCGTTTTCGCACGGCCTGTTCTGGCTTGCAACCATGGGCCTCAGCTCTCCCCGGCGCGGGCGGCGGCGGCCGGTCGTTCCGCGGCGGATTCGGCAACGGGCGGGGCGGTCTCTGGTCCGCCGGTCCCGCATTCTGGCCGATCACTGCGCGTTGCTGTCACATCCGGTCTCCTCGTCGGAGGAGTGTGGGACGGAATTTGACGGCCACAGGTACGAAAACCGATCTTTCCAGGCCCGATTCCGACCTTTTGGCCTGCCAAAGCCCGCTCCGGCCGTGCCGCGACCGGCGCAATCCGCCCCGACGGCGCCGGACCCCCGGCTCAGAAACGCCCGGCTCCGGGGGCTGCCATGCCGGCTTGCGGGGCAAGCGTCAGCCCCCGGAGCCGGGGCGTGCGGCGCATGTGGCCTGAGCCGACATCGCGCAGAGGCCCGGTGGCCAGGGTAAGGCGCGCGGTCAGCCTGGGCGAGACATCCGCGAGCCAGACGTCGCTGTGCGGCAGCCCGAGACCGGCGATGACGATATCCGCGCCGCTCGCATTGATCGCCGCGACGGTTTCGGTCTCGTTCTCGATGCCGTCCAGACCGTCGCGGGTGCCGACAATCCGCAGACCGGGAATGGCCAGGCAGAGCCGATTGACCACCCGCTCCGCCACGCCGGGCGGGCCACCCACCAGAAAGACCTTTCGCCCGGCCCGCGCCGCCCGCGCGAGCAGACGCGGGAGCAATGCGGGGCCGCTGTGGCGCGCCACCAGCGGCCGGCGCGCCATGCGGGCGGCCAGCGGCACGCAGCGGCCGCCCGGCAGGATCAGATCGGCCGAAGTCAGCGCCGCCCGGTATTCGCCATCGCACAGCGCGAGATTGGCGCAATCGGCATTGAAAAAGGTCAGCCGCTGCGGCTGCTGCACCACCATCAGCGCATCGACCACCATGGCGGGCGAGGCATTGACGAGGTCGAGACCGAACAGCCGCACCCGCGGCAGCGTCGGCGCGGCGGCGGCACAAAGGGCGCGGATGAAGTCGGGCGAAAGAGGGGCGAAACTCATACCGGTTTTCCTGAAGTGGCAACTGAACGCCCGAAGAGGTGCGCCGACCGCAGGGGGATTCTCAACTGTGCGGATGGTGCCCCCCAGCACCGGCCGCGCCGCCGCCTGCCCCTTCGCTCAGGTGCCGCATCCATTGGGCAGAGACGCCCCATCCATCCGGTCAGGCCAATGTCGCCCGGCTTTTCCCCTTGGGCCACAGCGCATCCTGCGGCAAGATCGCCTGACACGCCTTACAATTGCCCGCGCTGACACGGTGGGCCGTTCGATCAGGCGCCGCGTGCAGGATGGGAAAGGCAGGAGCAATCAAAATGATGCGGGTGCTGATCGCCGACGATCACGATCTTCTGCGGGATACGCTCAAGGCCTTTCTCGACGCCGAGGGCAGTTTCGAGACCGTCACCGCCGCTAGCCTGCCCGATGCCGAAGCCAAGCTGCGCGCCGGCGCGGCCTTTGACCTGATCCTGCTGGATTACGACATGCCCGGGATGAACGGGCTCGACGGGCTGGCCAGGATGATGGCGCAGGACGGCGCGCAGCGGGTCGCGATCATCTCGGGCACCGCCAACCGCTCGGTCGCCGAGACGGCGCTGGCCAAGGGCGCCGCCGGCTTCCTGCCCAAGACGCTTTCGGGAAAATCGCTGGTCAATGCGGTGCGCTTCATGGCGGTGGGCGAGCAATACGCCCCGCTCGACTTCATGCGCGCGGCCGAAGAGGACGAGGCCCACCCGCTGACCGACAAGCTCTCTCCGCGCGAACTCGAGGTGCTCGAAGGCCTGACGCAGGGCAAATCCAACAAGGAGATCGCCCGCGACCTCGACATTCGCGAGCCGACGGTCAAGCTGCACATGAAGACCCTATATCGCAAGATCGGCGTGTCGAACCGCACGCAGGCGGCCATTGTGGCCAAGGATGCCGGGCTGTTCTGACAGCCCCCGGACGACGGCCCGATCCTCGGGACGCTCGGTATTCCGGCCATATCTGCAAGGGGAATTGGTGCCCAGGAGAGGACTCGAACCTCCACGTCCATACGGACACTAGCACCTGAAGCTAGCGCGTCTACCATTCCGCCACCTGGGCAGGTGTCGTGAGGCAGGCGTTTAAATCGAGCCAGGGGGAGTGTCAACGCGGAATCTGAAAGAAATGCCACAGACGCGACCGCATATCGTCTTGTCACACCAAAGAGCCGGTTATATTCCCTGTAAGCATCGAAAAACGCGAGGCTCCGATGTCCAGACTGGTGACGATCTACGGCGGCTCCGGCTTTCTCGGCCGGTACATTGCACGGCACATGGCCAAGGAAGGCTGGCGCGTGCGTGTCGCCTGTCGGCGCCCGAACGAGGCCCATTTCGTGCGCACCTATGGCGTTGTCGGTCAGGTCGAACCGGTGTTCTGCAACATCCGCGACGACAACAGCGTGCGGCAGGTGATGCAGGGCGCAGCGGCGGTGATCAACTGCGTCGGCACCTTCGACGCCCGCGGCAAGAACAACTTTGATGCCGTGCAGGCCGAAGGCGCGGGCCGCGTGGCCCGGATCGCCGCGGAAAGCGGCGTGGCGCGCATGGTGCAGATCTCGGCGATCGGGGCCGATGCCGCATCGGACAGCGATTACCAGCGGACCAAGGCCGAGGGCGAAACCAATGTGCTGGCGCATATGCCGGACGCGATGATCCTGCGACCCTCGGTGATTTTTGGCCCCGAAGACAATTTCTTCAACCGGTTCGCCGGGATGTCGCGGATGGGGCCGGTGCTTCCGGTGGTCGGCGCGGATACGAAATTCCAACCGGTCTATGTCAACGACGTCGCCCGGGCCGCCGCGATGGGCGCCATGGGCACCGCCCCGGGGGGTGTCTATGAACTGGGTGGGCCCGATGTCGGCAGCTTCCGCGAGCTGATGCAGGACATGCTCAAGGTGATCCGCCGCCGCCGGCTGGTGTTGAACATGCCGTTCTGGGCCGCCGGCCTGATGGCGCGGGGTTTCGATCTTTTGTCGACGCTGACCTTCGGGTTGTTCGGCAATGGCATCCTGACCCGCGATCAGGTGCGCTCGCTCGGCCGCGACAACGTGGTGAGCGACGGCGCGCGCGGGTTGGCCGACCTCGGCATTCGCCCGACCGCGATGGAAGCGGTGCTGCCGGATTACCTCTGGCGCTTCCGCCCCGCCGGACAATACGACGCGATCAAGGAATCCGCCGGCCGTCTGGGGGCCAAATAGGCCCGAATCGCCCGACCGGACGCAGGCGCCCCGCCAGAGGAGAGCGCGGTTGACGAGGAAAACCTGCCCCGGACAAGAAGCTGCGCGCTGCCCCCTTGCGTCAGCGGGCGGCAGCGCGTATATCGCCCTTCAACAGCGGCGCGCCGGGCCTCACCCGAAGCTCCACCGGATAAGTTCGACGGGCCGCGCGCCCGTTTTTTTGTGCCCGTCCGCCGGGCCGAACCCGCAGGAAGCCGTATGAGTGATATTCTGTCAAATACCCTGATTGCCAAAGCCGCGATCGACCGTCGTCTGGCCGAAATTATCGGTCCCGTGATTGAGGATATGGGTTTTGAACTGGTCCGCATCCGGCTGATGAGCGGCAAGACCCAGACGCTTCAGATCATGGCCGAGCGCCCCGGCGGCGGCATCGAGGTCGACGAATGCGCCGCCATCTCCAACGCGGTGAGCGCCACGCTGGACGTCGAAGACCCGATTCTCGACACCTATACGCTCGAAGTCTCCAGCCCCGGCATCGATCGGCCGCTGACCCGGCTCAAGGATTTCGAGACATTCGAGGGATATGAGGCCAAGATCGAGACCACCGAGCTGATCGACGGCCGCCGGCGCTTCAAGGGCGTGCTGGCCGGCATCGAGGGCGAGGAGGTGCTGATCAACGTCGATGGCTCCAGCCAAGGCGAGGAAACCGTGACCCTGGGCCTGAACTTTGACTGGCTGAGCGATGCCAAGCTGGTCATGACCGACGAGTTGATCCGAGAAATGCTGCGCCAGCGCAAGGCGGCGGACGTGGACGAAACCAAGTTTGACGAGATCGAGACCGAAGAAGCGGCGTCTCAAGAGGAGAAAGAATAATGGCAATCACCTCAGCCAACCAGCTTGAGCTTTTGCAGACCGCCGAGGCGGTGGCGCGCGAAAAGATGATCGACCCCGGTCTCGTGGTCGAAGCGATGGAGGAATCCCTCGCCCGCGCCGCCAAGTCGCGTTACGGCTCCGAGATGGACATCCGGGTCTCGATCGACCGCCGCACCGGCCGCGCCACCTTTACCCGCGTGCGCACCGTGGTCGAGGAGGAAGAGCTCGAGAACTATCAGGCCGAGATGACCGTCGAGCAGGCCAAACAATACATGGCCGAGCCCAAGGTGGGCGATCAATATGTCGAGGAAGTGCCGCCGGTGGAAATGGGCCGGATCGCGGCACAATCGGCCAAACAGGTGATCCTGCAAAAGGTCCGCGAAGCCGAGCGCGACCGCCAGTACGAAGAATTCAAGGACCGCGCCGGCACCATCATCAACGGCCAGGTCAAGCGCGAGGAATATGGCAACGTCATCGTCGACGTGGGCCGGGGCGAGGCGATCCTGCGCCGCAACGAAAAGATCGGCCGCGAGAGCTATCGCCCCAACGACCGCATCCGCTGCTACATCAAGGATGTACGCCGCGAGGCCCGTGGCCCGCAGATTTTCCTGTCGCGCACCGCACCGGAATTCATGGCCGAGCTGTTCAAGATGGAAGTGCCCGAGATCTACGACGGCATCATCGAAATCAAGGCCGTCGCTCGCGACCCCGGCTCGCGCGCCAAGATCGCCGTGATTTCCTATGACGGCTCGATCGACCCCGTGGGCGCCTGCGTCGGTATGCGCGGCAGCCGCGTGCAGGCAGTGGTCAACGAGTTGCAAGGCGAAAAGATCGACATCATCCCGTGGAACGAGGACCAGCCCACCTTCCTGGTGAACGCGCTGCAACCGGCCGAGGTCACCAAGGTGGTTCTCGACGAGGAAGCCGAGCGCATCGAGGTTGTGGTGCCGGAAGAGCAACTGTCGCTGGCCATCGGCCGTCGCGGTCAGAACGTGCGGCTGGCGTCGCAGCTCACCGGGCTCGATATCGACATCATGACCGAGGCCGAGGAATCGGCGCGCCGCCAGAAGGAATTCGAAGAGCGCACCCAGCTCTTCATGGACACGCTCGACCTTGACGAATTCTTCGCCCAGTTGCTGGTGTCGGAAGGGTTCACCAATCTCGAAGAGGTGGCCTATGTCGAGCAGGACGAGCTGCTGGTGATCGACGGCGTCGACGAAGGCACCGCCGAAGAGCTTCAAACCCGGGCCCGCGAGCACCTGGAAGAGCAGGCCAAGAAGGCGCTGGCCAATGCCCGCGAGCTGGGCGCCGAGGACAGCCTTATTGACTTTGACGGCCTGACACCCCAAATGATCGAGGTTCTCGCCAAGGATGGCATCAAGACCCTCGAGGATTTCGCCACCTGCGCCGATTGGGAACTGGCCGGCGGCTGGACCACCGCGAATGGCGAACGCGTCAAGGACGACGGCCTGCTCGAGCCCTTTGAAGTCTCGCTCGAGGAAGCACAGGGCCTGGTGATGACCGCACGGGTCGAGCTTGGCTGGGTGGATCCGGCCGATCTGGAAACCGCGGAAGACGACAGCGAAGACGAAGACGGTGACGACCTCATTGCCGAAGAGGACGCGGAAGCGGCCGAAGAGGCACGGGACTGAACGGTCGCGGAGGCGAGGCAATGACACGCGGCGGCAAGGACAAGGACCGGGGCGACACCGGACCGGAGCGCAAATGCATCGCCACCGGAGAGGTGTTGCCGGTGGCGCGGATGATCCGCTTTGTGGTCGGCCCCGAGGGTCAGGCGGTGCCGGATGTCCTGGGCAAGCTGCCCGGGCGCGGCATCTGGGTGTCGTCGGATCGCGCGGCGCTGGACAAGGCGGTGTCGAAAAAGCTGTTTGCCCGCAGCGCCAAGCAACCGGTCACCGTCCCCGATGGGCTGGTGGCCGAGATCGAAAGGCAAATCGCGCGCCGCGTGGTGGATCTGATTTCGCTCGCCCGCAAGGGCGGGCAGGCGGTCGCCGGCTATGAAAAGGTCAAGGACTGGCTTCAGAAGGAAGAGGCCCGCGTCCTGATCCAGGCCAGCGATGGCTCCGAAAGGGGCAAGTCGAAACTGAGCACGCCGTATGGCGGATCATTCATCGGCTGGCTGACCGCAGACGAGTTAGGATTGGCATTCGGCCGACAAACTGTGATACATGGCGCGCTGGCGTCTGGTGGACTCACGGAACGTGTAGTAGAGGAAGCCGCAAGATTGAAAAATCTGCGCGCGCATGACGACGGCGGCAACGGTCGCCGGAAAGGAAAATAGAGCTTTGAGCGATAATGACGGCAAAAAGACCCTTGGTTTACGTGGCGGCGCCCGTCCGGGCAATGTGAAGCAGAGCTTCAGCCATGGGCGGACCAAGAACGTCGTGGTGGAAACCAAACGCAAACGCGTGGTCGTGCCCAAGCCGGGCGGGGCCAAGTCCGGCTCCGGCGGGGCTGGCGGTGGCGTGGGCGGTGCTGGCAAACGGCCCGCCGGGATCACTGATGCCGAGATGGAACGCCGGCTGAAGGCGGTTCAGGCCGCCAAGGCGCGCGAAGCCGAAGAGGCGGCGAACCGCAAGGCCGAGGAAGAGGCGCGCGCCGAGGAGCGCGAGCGCCGCCGGGCCGAGATGGAGGCCAAGGAGCGCGAACAGCGCGAGGCCGAAGAGAAAGCCAAGGCCAAGGCCGAGGAAGAAGAGCGCAAGCGTCGCGCCGCCGAGGACAAGGCCAAGGCCGCAGCCGCCAAGGCCGCAGCCCCCGCCGCCGAGGCCGATCAGCCGCGCGGCGGTGCCAAGCAGGCGCCGGCCAAGAAGCCCGACCGCGAACAGGATCGTCAGAACCGTGGCAAGGGTGGGCGCGACGGCGGCCGCCGCTCCGGCAAGCTGACCGTGAACCAGGCGCTGACCGGCGGCGAAGGCGGGCGGCAACGCTCGATGGCCGCGATGAAGCGCAAGCAGGAACGCGCCCGGCAGAAAGCCATGGGTGGCCCGGTCGAACGGGAAAAGGTTGTCCGCGAGGTCAAGCTGCCCGAGGCGATCGTCGTCTCCGAGCTGGCCAACCGGATGGCGGAACGCGTGGCTGACGTGGTCAAATCGCTCATGCAGATGGGCATGATGGTCACCCAGAACCAGACGATCGACGCCGACACCGCCGAACTCATCATCGAGGAATTCGGCCACAAGGTGACGCGCGTGTCCGACTCCGACGTCGAGGACGTCATCAAGGAGGTCGAGGACAAGGAAGAGGATCTGCAACCGCGTCCGCCGGTCATCACCATCATGGGCCACGTCGACCACGGCAAGACCTCGCTCCTGGATGCGATCCGCGATGCCAAGGTTGTCGCCGGCGAAGCCGGCGGGATCACCCAGCACATCGGCGCCTATCAGGTGGAGACCGACAGCGGTGCGGTCCTGTCCTTCCTCGACACGCCGGGCCACGCCGCCTTTACCTCGATGCGCTCGCGCGGGGCACAGGTGACGGATATCGTCGTGCTCGTGGTTGCCGCCGATGACGCGGTGATGCCGCAGACCATCGAGGCGATTGCCCATGCCAAGGCGGCCGAGGTGCCGATGATCGTGGCGATCAACAAATGCGACAAGCCCGCCGCCAACCCCGACAAGGTGCGGACCGACCTGCTTCAGCACGAAGTCATCGTCGAGAAGCTCTCGGGCGATGTGCAGGATATCGAAGTGTCGGCGATCACCGGCAAGGGCCTCGACGAGCTGCTTGAAGCGATTGCGCTTCAGGCCGAGATCCTCGAGCTCAAGGCCAACCCCGACCGCGCCGCCCATGGCGCCGTGATCGAGGCTCAGCTCGACGTCGGCCGCGGCCCGGTGGCCACGGTTCTGGTGCAGAACGGCACGCTGAAACAGGGCGATATCTTCGTCGTGGGCGAGCAATGGGGCAAGGTGCGGGCGCTGATCTCGGACACCGGTGAACGGGTCGAAGAGGCCGGGCCGTCGGTGCCGGTCGAGGTGCTGGGCCTGAACGGCACGCCGGAAGCCGGTGACGTGCTCAACGTGGTGTCGACCGAGGCGCAGGCGCGCGAGATCGCGGAATACCGCGAGCAGGCCGCCAAGGACAAACGCGCCGCCGCCGGTGCCGCCACCACGCTCGATCAGCTTCTGGCCAAGGCCAAGGAAGACGAGAACGTCGCCGAGCTGCCGATCCTGGTCAAGGCCGACGTGCAGGGCTCTGCCGAGGCCATCGTCCAGGCGATGGAGAAGATCGGCAACGAAGAGGTGCGCGTGCGCGTGCTGCATTACGGTGTCGGCGCGATCACCGAGACCGACGTGGGCCTGGCGGAGGCGTCCAATGCGCCGATCCTCGGCTTCAACGTCCGGGCCAATGCCTCGGCGCGGAACTCGGCCAACCAGAAAGGCGTGGAAATCCGCTATTACAGCGTGATCTACGACCTGGTGGATGACGTGAAAGCCGCGGCCTCAGGCCTGCTGTCCGCCGAAGTGCGCGAAAACTTCATCGGCTATGCCGAGATCAAGGAGGTCTTCAAGGTCTCCAACGTCGGCAAGGTCGCCGGCTGTCTGGTCACCGAAGGGGTGGCGCGCCGCTCCGCCGGTGTCCGCCTGCTGCGTGACGACGTGGTGATCCACGAAGGCACGCTGAAGACGCTCAAGCGCTTCAAGGACGAGGTCTCCGAGGTGCAATCCGGCCAGGAATGCGGCATGGCCTTCGAGAACTACGACGATATCCGCCCCGGCGATGTCATCGAGATCTTCGAGCGCACGGAAGTCGAGCGCAAGCTCGACTGATCCGGCGCCGGATACAGAATCGACACAGGGGACAGAGCGATCTGTCCCCTTTTTTGTGCTTGGGAATTGCTTGGGAATTGGAAGGCGAAGCCCCGGCGCCGGTGTCTGCGGCTCAGAGCCAGTCGCGCAGGATCGGGATCAGCGGGATATCGGCGGGCGGCATCGGGTAATCGCGCAGCCGGTTGGGCTTGACCCAGGCCAGGGTCTGGCCCTCTTGCGCCTGCGGCACCCCCTGCCATTTGCGGCAGGCAAAGAGCGGCATCAGCAGATGGAAATTCTCGTAGGCGTGGCTGGCGAAGGTCAGCGGCGCCAGACAGGAGGCCCAGGTGTCGATGCCCAGCTCTTCCTGCAACTCCCGGATCAGCGCCGCTTCCGGTGTCTCGCGCGGTTCGACCTTGCCGCCGGGAAATTCCCAGAGGCCGGCCATGCTCTTGCCCTCGGGCCGCTGGGCCAGCAGAACGCGGCCGTCACGGTCGATCAGGGCAACGGCGGAGACAAGGATCACTTTGGTCATGGCATCGGTGTGGCTGCGAAAAGATGGGGCGGATTTGGCCCAGGGATCGGCGGAGTGCAATACCCCGCCGTCGGGTTGCCGGTGGGTCGGTCTCAGCCAGCCACCGGGCGTTCACGGTCCTCAGGAGCGGTAATCGGCGTTGATGTCGATGTAGCCGTGGGTCAGATCGCAGGTCCAGACGCGTTTCTTGCCATCGCCGATGCCAAGATCGACCGCGATGGCGATGTGGTCGCCTTTCATGTGGGCGGCGGCGTCGGCCTCCTGATAGTCGGGATGCACCCAGCCGTTTTCGGCCACCAGCGTGTCACCGAAACGGATGGTGATACGGTCGCGGTCGGCCTGGGCCCCGCTCTTGCCGATCGCCATGACCACGCGGCCCCAGTTCGGATCTTCGCCGGCGATGGCGGTCTTGACCAGCGGCGAATTGGCGATTGCCATGGCATGGGTATGCGCTTCGGCATCGCTGGCGGCGCCGGTGACGTCGATCTGGACGAACTTGGTGGCGCCTTCGCCGTCGCGGACGACCTGATGGGCGAGATCCATCATCACCTCGAACAGCGCCTCTTCGAACGCCGCATTGTCGGCGACGTCGACGCCAGAGGCGCCGGTGGCGACCAGCAGCAGGGTATCCGAGGTCGAGGTGTCGCTGTCGACGGTGATGCAGTTGAAGGTCAGGTCGGTGAGATCAGCAAGCATCGCCTGCAACTTAGGTTGGGCGCAGGCGGCATCGGTAAAGATATAGACCAGCATCGTTGCCATGTCCGGCGCGATCATGCCCGAGCCCTTGGCGAAACCGGCGATCTGCACCGTCCTGCCGTCGATCTCGAGGCTGCGGGCAGCGCCCTTGGGATAGGTGTCGGTGGTCATGATGGCACGGGCGGCATCGTTGATGGCGCCCGCGTCCTGGCCCGCGATCAGCTGGTCGATCACGTCGATGATCCGGTCATGCGGCAGCGGTTCGCCGATCACTCCGGTGGAGGAGGTGAAGACCCGATCCTGCGGCAGCCCGGCGGCGCGGGCCACGGCCTCGGTGATCGCCGCGACCGAAGCATCGCCACGCTTGCCGGTGAAGGCGTTGGAATTGCCGGCGTTGACCAGGATCGCCGCGGCCTCGTCCCCGGCGCCGCCGAGTTTCTTCTGGCAGTCGAGCACCGGCGCCGAGCGGGTTGCCGACCGGGTGAAGACCCCTGCCACGGCGCTGCCCGGAGCGAGCAGCGCCAGCATCACGTCCTTGCGGCCCGCATAGCGCACCCCCGCCTCGACCGAGGCAAAGGTGACACCCTCGATCACCGGCATCTCGGGGAATTGCGCGGGCGCCAGAGGCGAAACAGGCAGGGGTTTGGCCATGTTATTGTCCGATCAGGTCGATGTTTTGCAGGACCGAGGTGTCGACATCGGCCTTGTCGGTGCGGGTGATCTCGGCCGATTCGGTCAGCTCGCCGAGCACGCCTTCGAGCGCCGCATTGCGAACCGCCTGTTCCAGCTCGGGGCGGACTTCCTCCATCTCGGGCGCTTCGGCGACGCGGGTCTCATTGAGCTTGATCACGTGCCAGCCGAACTGGGTCTGCACCGGATCGGAGATCTCGCCTTCGCCCAGCTCCTGCACCGCCGCCTCGAATTCGGCAACCATCATGCCGGCACCGAACCAGCCCAGCTCGCCGCCATTGGGGCCGGAGGGACCGGTCGAGTTTTCCTTGGCCAGCTCGGCGAAATCCTCGCCTTCGCGGGCGCGTTCGGCCAGGGCCGCGGCCTTTTCCTCGGTCTCGACGAGGATATGCGAGGCATTGAATTCCATGCCGCGATTCTCGCCTTCGTAAGCCTCGGCATAGGCGTCGGTCAGCGCCGCTTCGGTCACCGCTTCATCCATCGCCGACTGCGCCTGCTCGGCGGCGCGCAGGGCGCGCTCTTCGTTGTCGAGCGACAGTGCCACACGTTGCGACACCTCGTCGGGGCCGGCCTGCACCAGCAGGGTCTGCTGGATCAGCTGGTCCATGATGCCGTCCCAGAGCACGTCGTCGGGCAGTTGACGCAGCTGATCGGGCAGCGAAGCGCGGATCATGATCATGTGGCCGAGGGTGATCTCGGTGCCGTTGACCGTGGCCACAACCTCGTTCACATCCACCTGCTCATGCTGTTCAGCCAGGGCGGGGACGGCCAGAAAGGCCATGAGAGCGGCGGTTTTCACGCTTTTCAACATCAAGTGTTCCTTCATTCATTGCCGCGCACGAGGGCGGCGTTGACACTGGTAGGGGCGACCCTTACATCGCTTTTGTCCCGTTGGGCGCCCCGTTCCCGAAAGGCATATGGGTTGCGATGCGGACGGGCAAGGCGCGGACACAAAGATGTGCGCATTATTCGACGGAGAGAGTATGCTGGGCTTTGGAAAAATCGCCAGATCGGTGTTCGGAACACCGAACGACCGAAAGATCAAGGCGACGCGCCCGCTGGTCGAACAGATCAACGCCCTGGAAACCGAGTTCGAAGCGCTCAGCGACGAAGGGCTGAAGGACAAGACCAAGGCGCTGGCCGACCGCGCCAAGGGCGGCGAGAGCCTGGACACGATTCTGCCGGAAGCCTTTGCCAACTGCCGCGAGGCCGCCAAGCGGGCGCTGGGCCTGCGCGCCTTCGACGTGCAGCTGATGGGCGGGATCTTCCTGCACCAGGGCAATATCGCCGAGATGAAGACCGGCGAGGGCAAGACGCTTGTCGCCACCTTCCCGGCCTATCTGAACGCGCTGACCGGCAAGGGCGTGCATATCGTCACGGTCAACGACTACCTGGCGAAACGCGACGCCGAGTGGATGAGCAAGGTCTACGGCGCCCTGGGGCTGACCACGGGGGTGGTCTATCCCTGGCAATCCGAGCAGGAAAAGCACGACGCCTACAACTGCGACATCACCTATGCGACGAACAACGAGCTGGGTTTCGACTATCTGCGCGACAACATGAAGTCCGAGCTCAAGGACATGTTCCAGCGCGGCCACAACTTCGCCATCGTCGACGAGGTCGACAGCATCCTGATCGATGAGGCGCGGACGCCGCTGATCATCTCCGGCCCGGCCGAGGACCGCTCGGATCTCTACCAGACCATCGACAAGCTGATCCCGCATTTGCAGGAAGATCACTACACGCTCGATGAGAAAACCCGCAACGTCACCTTTACCGACGACGGCAACGAATTTCTCGAAGCGCAGCTGCGGGCGCATGATCTGCTGCCCGAGGGCCAATCGCTTTACGACCCCGAAAGCACCACCGTGGTGCACCACGTCAACCAGGGCCTGCGGGCGCACAAGCTGTTCCTCAAGGACAAGGATTATATCGTCCGCGACAACGAGGTTGTCCTGATCGACGAATTCACCGGGCGGATGATGGCCGGCCGGCGCCTGTCCGACGGGCTGCACCAGGCGATCGAGGCCAAGGAAGGCTGCGAGATCAAGCCCGAGAACGTGACGCTGGCCTCGGTCACCTTCCAGAACTACTTCCGCCTGTATGACAAGCTGGGCGGAATGACCGGCACCGCGGCAACCGAGGCCGAGGAATTCCAGGAGATCTACGGGCTGGGCGTGGTCGAAGTGCCGACCAACAAGCCGATCGAGCGGATCGACGACGATGACAAGGTGTTCCGCACCAACGACGAGAAGTACAAGGCGATCATCGACGAGATCCAGAAGGCGCATGACAAGGGCCAACCGGTGCTTGTCGGCACCACCTCGATCGAGAAATCCGAAATGCTCAGCCAGGCGCTGACCCAGGCCAAGCTGCCGCATAACGTGCTGAACGCGCGCCAGCACGAGCAGGAAGCGCAGATTGTCGCCGATGCCGGCAAGCTGGGCGCGGTGACCATCGCCACCAACATGGCCGGCCGCGGCACCGACATCAAACTGGGCGGCAACGTCGACTTTCAGATCATGGAAGCCATCGCCGCCGCCCCCGACAGCGACCCCGAGGAGATCCGCAAACGGATCGAGGCGGAACATGCCGCCGACGAAGAGGCAGTCAAAAAGGCCGGCGGGCTCTACGTGCTGGCCACCGAACGCCACGAGAGCCGCCGGATCGACAACCAGCTGCGCGGCCGCTCGGGCCGTCAGGGCGACCCGGGGCGGTCCTCCTTCTTCCTGTCGCTCGACGATGACCTGATGCGCATTTTCGGCTCCGAACGGCTCGACAAGGTGCTCAACACGCTGGGCATGAAGGAAGGCGAGGCGATCGAGCACCCTTGGGTGAACAAGTCGCTGGAACGCGCTCAGGCCAAGGTCGAGGGCCGCAACTTCGACATTCGGAAACAATTGCTGAAGTTCGACGACGTGATGAACGATCAGCGGAAGGTGATCTTCAGCCAGCGGCGCGAGATCATGGAAGCCGAGGATCTGTCCGAAATCGTCCAGGATATGCGCCATGAGGTGATCGACGAGCTGGTCGATCAATATCTGCCGCCGAAATCCTATGCCGATCAATGGGATGCCGAGGGTCTTCAGGGCGCGGTGATCAAGTATCTTGGCCTCGACCTGCCGATCCGTGACTGGGCCGAGGAAGAGGGCGTCGATCAGGAGGTCGTGCGCGAACGTCTCGAGGACGAGAGCGACAAATACATGGCCCAGAAGGCCAGCGCCTTTGGCCCCGAGACCATGCGCAACATCGAAAAGCAGATTCTGCTTCAGACCATCGATGCCAAGTGGCGCGAGCACCTGCTGACGCTCGAGCACCTGCGTTCGGTGGTGGCCTTCCGCGGCTATGCCCAGCGCGACCCGCTCAACGAGTACAAGAACGAGGCCTTCCAGCTCTTCGAATCGATGCTCGAGAGCCTGCGCGAGGACGTCAGCGAGAAGCTGTCGCAGATTCGCCCGATGACCGAAGAGGAGCAGGCCGCTTTGATGCGCCAGATCCAGGAGCAGCAGGCGGCGCAGAAGAAGCTGACCGAACAGGCGCAACCTGTGGGGGAAAACGCTCCGCCGCAGCAAACGACCGAAGGCGCCGCGCCGGGCTTTGACGAAAGCAAGCCCGAGACCTGGGCCAACACCGGCCGCAACGAGCTCTGCCCCTGCGGATCGGGCAAGAAATTCAAACATTGCCACGGCCGCGTGTAAACGCACCAGAACGCCGAGAGGCTGCCAGAGGATCAAAGGCCGGGCCCGACGCCCGGCCTTTTTCGTTGTCGGACGCCCGCCGGACCGGGCAGGACAATGCCTGGACACCACCCTGAATTGTGTCGCAAATGCGGACAATCTCGGGCAGAGGGCCAAAAAGACTCCGCTAGCCCGCCCCATCTCCGCCGCCTTCCCCAGCGATATCTGAGCCTAGGAAAAGCCCGGTTCCGGGCAAGGAGGCAGAGATGAAGGCCAAACGATCGATCAGGCGCGGGGCATCCGGGTCAGGGGCCGCGGCACCGGCGGCCAAGGGCGCCGCCAAGACCAAGAGAAAATTCGCCATGCCACGGCGTATCCCGCTGACCAAATCGACGCTCGCCTTCGGCAGCGGCGTGATCATCTTCTCGGTCGGCTTCGTGCTTCAGAATTTCGGCACCCACCCGGCCTCTTCGCTCCAGGATGCAAAGCGGCCCGATGTGCAGACCGCCGAATTGCCCAACACGCTTGTGGAAAGCGCCGATCTCAGCGCCATCACCCCGACCTCGGCCGGCGTCCTGCCGGTGGACCGGCCGCTGCCCCCCCTGCCGCGCGATTCGGTCGCCGTTCCGGCCACCGAAACCGAGCCGGGCCGGGGCGTCACCGCTCTGGCCGCGCTTCAGGACACCGCCGTGCCGGAGCCGCTTGACCCGGCGGCGCTGGAGATCGCGCCCGGCGGCGCGGCCCTGAACACGCCGGTCCTCCCCTGCGAGGTGACAATGACCGCCGATCCGGCACCGGCGGCAATGGTCGATCTGATCGTCGAGGCGGCCTGCCTGTCCGACGCCCGGTTTACCCTGCATCACAGTGGCATGATGTTTCATGCGCTCACCGATGAAAACGGCCGGAGCAGCCTGCGCGTCCCGGCGCTGGCCGAAAATGCCGTCTTTATCGCTTCCTTCGACAATTCCCAAGGCGCGGTGGCTCAGATCGAAGTGCCGACGCTGGAATTCTATGACCGCGTGGTGGCCCAATGGCGCGGTGATGCCGGACTTGGCCTTCATGCGCTGGAATTCGACGCCACCTATTTCGGTGAGGGTCACGTGTATTCCGCCAGCCCCGGCGACATGAGCGCGGCGGCCAGCGGCAGCTCCGGTTTCCTCACCCGCTTTGGCGAGAATGCCGGCGCCGATGCGCTGATGGCCGAAGTCTACACCTTCCCCACGCTGACCTCGGACAGCGCCGGGCGCATCGGGCTTTCGGTCGAGGCGGAAGTGACGGCGGCCAATTGCGGCAGGCAGATCGCGGCCCAGACCCTGCAACTCAAGCCCGGCGAAACCCTGCGCAGCCGAGATGTGACGCTCGATATGCCGGCCTGCGATGCCAACGGAGACTTTCTGGTGTTGAAAAATCTCTTTGAAGACCTGAAAGTCGCCGCCAACTGAACGCGACAAAAGGCCTGGCCTGAATGTACAAGTTGTGTGCGGCGTTCTGCGCCGCACTATTCCTTTTTGCGGCGGCCCTGCCGTCGCCGGCGCTGGCCCAGGATGTGGTGCTCACTTCGCTTGATGGCGCGGTCGAGATCGAAGGCACGCTCAAGGGCTTCGACGGGGAGTTCTATCGCCTCGACACCGTCTATGGCGAGATCACCGTCGATGCCTCGGGCGTGAATTGCGCCGGTCCGGGCTGCCCCAATCTCGAGGCCTTCGTGGCCGAGATGCGGGTCTCCGGCTCGGCCACCATGGGCCGGGTGCTGATGCCGGCATTGATCGAGGCCTTCGCGCTGCGCAACGGGCTTCTAGCCAGCCGCAGCGAGGTGGGTGAGAACCGTTTCGACTATGCCCTGCGCGACCGCGAGACCGGGGTCGAGAAAGGCCTGTTCCGGTTTCACACCACCAACACCGACGAGGGCTTTGCCGATCTTCTGGCCGATGACAGCGATATCGTCATGTCGCTGCGCGAAGTCCGGCCCTCCGAGGTGCGCGCGGCGCGCGAGGCCGGGCTGGGCGATCTGACCGGCCCGAACCGCTCGCGCGTGCTGGCGCTTGATGCCATGGTGCCGATCGTTTCGCCGCGGAACCCGCTCAATGCGATCAGCCCGGCGCAACTGGCGCGGCTCTTCAGCGGCGAAATCTCGAACTGGCTGCAAATGGGCGGACCCGATGCGCCAGTGGTGCTGCATCTGCCGCAAGAGACCTCGGGCCTGGCGCAATCGGTGCAGGACAAGTTGATGGCGCCGGCCCGCGCCGATCTTGCGGCCGGGGTCGAACGCCATGCCGACAACACCGAGCTGGCCGAGGCGGTGGCAGGCGACGTGCTGGCCATCGGCATCACCAGTCATTCCGAGATCGGCAATGCCAAGCCGGTGGTGCTGACCGGGCGCTGCGGCTTTCAGCTCCGCGCCTCGCGGCTGGCGATCAAGACCGAGGATTATCCGCTGACGGCGCCGATGTTCCTCTATCTCCCGGCCCGCCGCCTGCCCAAGCTGGCGCGCGATTTCCTCACCTTCACCCGCTCCGACCCGGCGCAGATCGTCATTCGCCGCGCCGGTTTTGTCGATCAGGCCCCCGAGGAGGTGGCGATCAACGCCCAGGGCGACCGTTTCGCCAATGCGATCACCGCCGCCGGCGAAGAAACCTCGCTGGACGAGCTGAAGCGGCTGGTCGGCACGCTGGGCACCCGGCACCGGCTGTCCACCTCTTTCCGCTTCCGGGCCGGCTCGACCCTGCTGGACGCGCAGTCTCTGTCGAACGTGCAACAGCTGGCGCGCGCGCTGGAGGCCGGAAAATACGACACCCGCTCGGTGCTCTTTGTCGGATTCTCCGACGGCCAGGGCGCGGCCTCGGCCAACCGCGCCATCGCCACGCGCCGGGCCGAGGCGGTGCGCGATGCGGTGGTGTCCGCGGCGGAAACCGCCAATCTCGAGCGCGTGCATGTCGACATCGCGGCCTTTGGCGAGGCGCTGCCTCTGGCCTGCGACGAGACCGCCTGGGGCCGGCAGGCCAACCGCCGGGTCGAGGTCTGGGTGCGCTGAGCCGTGCCTGGCGCACTTCCGTATGGCAGTCAAACGCCCGCCCCTGTCCCGGCCCCGTACCGCGCGCCTCCGCTGGCCCCGCCTTGCCGCCAAGGGACCTCTTGCCGCCTGACGCCGCCCATGGCACGGTTTCCCGAAAGCGACCGGAGGCACGGCCCATGGCCACCAAGACCAAAGCCAAAGACGACACCACGCATCTGCCCCAGACCTTCGAGCCGAGAAACCCCGGCATGGCGCTGGATCTCGACTGGGTGCTGGGCGTTCATGCCAACCGCTCGGCGATCGAGCGGCGCGCGGCCACCCTGCCGGGCCGCCGGAGCGTTAAAAAGGACCATCAGGCCGCCTGGCTGTGCCGGGCGATTTCCTGCATCGATCTGACGACGTTGTCCGGCGACGACACCGAAGGCCGGGTTCGCCGGCTCTGCGCCAAGGCGCGCCAGCCGGTGCGCGCCGATATCCTTCAGGAGCTGGGGATGGAGGGGCTGACCACCGGCGCGGTCTGTGTCTATCACGACATGGTGCCCACCGCCGTGCGCGCGCTCGAGGGCAGCAATATCCCGGTTGCCGCCGTCTCCACCGGCTTTCCGGCCGGGCTGTCGCCGTTCAACCTCCGGGTCGCCGAAATTCATGCCAGCGTCGAGGCCGGCGCGCGCGAGATCGATATCGTGATCTCCCGTCGCCATGTGCTGCAAGGCAACTGGCAGGCGCTTTATGACGAGATGCGGGCCTTTCGCGCCGCCTGTGGCGAAGCCCACGTCAAGGCGATCCTGGCCACCGGCGAGCTTGGCACGCTCAAGAACGTCGCCCGCGCCTCGCTGGTCTGCATGATGGCCGGCGCCGATTTCATCAAGACCTCGACCGGCAAGGAAAGCGTCAACGCCACCCTGCCGGTCTCGCTGGTGATGATCCGCGCGATCCGCGACTATCACCAGCGCACCGGCGTGCGGGTCGGCTACAAGCCGGCCGGCGGGATTTCCAAGGCCAAGGATTCGCTGACCTACCTGGCGCTGATGAAAGACGAGTTGGGCGACCGCTGGTTGCAGCCCGACCTGTTCCGCTTTGGCGCCTCGTCGCTGCTGGGCGATATCGAACGCCAGCTCGAACACCATGTCACCGGCCGCTATTCGGCCAGCCACCGGCATGCGATCGGCTGACCCCATGCAGCTGTCCCCGCAAACCGCGGCCTTCGCCTTCTTTGCCCTGCTTGTCATGGGCAGCGCGCAGTGGCGCCGGGGCCGCATCCGGCGGGCCGTGCGCGACCTGCCGACCCGCATGCAGCGCCTGCTGGGGCCCGAGCCGCTGTTTACGCCGCCCTCGGAAGGCGAATTGCCCGAGGGTCTGCGCCGTTATGCCGCCCTGCACCACCGCACCCGCTGGGTGCAGCGGGCGATCTGGGCGCTGGCGTTTCTCTGGCTGGGCTACACCCTCTATTCTGTTCTGAAAGGAACGCCGCAATGACCGTGAAAGAGATCTTCGACACCATGGATTACGGCCCCGCCCCCGAAAGCGCCGGTGATGCTCTGGCCTGGATTGTCGATCAGGGCAGCCGCTTCGGCATGTACATCAACGGCGACTGGACCGCGGCGCGCGGCGAGTTCCACTCCAGAAACCCCGCCAATGGCGAAACCCTGGCCGATCTGACCCAGGCGATCCCCTCGGAGATCGACGACGCCGTCGCCGCCGCCCGCGCCGCCCAGCCAGGCTGGGCCGGTCTCGGGGGCCACGGGCGGGCGCGCTATCTCTATGCCATTGCGCGGCTGTTGCAGAAATATTCCCGGCTCTTCGCGGTGCTCGAGACGCTGGACAACGGCAAGCCGATCCGCGAGAGCCGCGACATCGACATTCCCCTGGCGCAGCGGCATTTCTACTATCACGCCGGCATGGCGCAGCTGATGGCGGCCGAGCTTCCGGGCCGCGAAGCGCATGGTGTCTGCGGCCAGATCATCCCGTGGAATTTCCCGCTCCTGATGCTGGCGTGGAAGATCGCCCCGGCGCTGGCGGCGGGCAATACCGTGGTACTGAAACCGGCGGAATATACTTCGTTGACCGCCCTTCTGTTTGCCGACATCTGCACCCAGGCCGGCCTGCCCCGCGGCGTGGTCAACATTGTCACCGGCGATGGCGAGGTCGGTGAAGCCCTCGTCAGCCACCCCGGCATCGACAAGGTGGCCTTTACCGGCTCGACCCCGGTGGGCCGTGCGATCCGCACCGCGACCGCCGGATCGGGCAAGGCGCTGACGCTCGAACTGGGCGGCAAGTCGCCTTACATCGTCTTTGAGGATGCCGATATCGACAGCACCATCGAGGGGCTGGTGGATGCGATCTGGTTCAACCAGGGCCAGGTCTGCTGCGCCGGCTCGCGGCTGATCGTGCAGGAGGGCATCGCCGAGACCTTCCACAGCCGGCTGCGCGCGCGGATGGACAAGCTGCGCATGGGCAACCCGCTCGACAAATGCATCGACGTCGGCGCCATCGTCGACCCGGTGCAATTGCAGACCATCTCGAAGATGGTCGACAGTAACACCTCGGGCGAAATCTATCGCGCCAATGTCGAGCTGCCGTCAGAGGGCTGTTTCTATCCGCCGACCTTGATCACCGGGCTGCACCCGTCCGACGCGCTGATGCAGGACGAGATCTTCGGCCCGGTGCTTGTCGGCACCACCTTCCGCACCCCGGAAGAGGCGGTGCAGATCGCCAACAACACCCGCTATGGCCTGGCCGCGACGCTGTGGAGCGAGAACATCAATGTCGCGCTCGACATGGCGCCCAAGCTGGCCGCCGGAGTGGTCTGGATCAACGGCACCAACATGTTCGACGCCGCCGCCGGCTTTGGCGGCGTGCGCGAGAGCGGTTTCGGCCGCGAAGGTGGCTGGGAAGGCATGAGCGCCTATACCCGGCCGGGCGGCAAGGCGGACAAGCTGGAAGAGGTCATCGCCTTCAAGGGCGACGCCGGCCCCAGCGATCCGCTCGACCGCACCGCCAAGCTCTATGTCGGCGGCAAGCAGGCACGGCCCGACGGCGGCTATTCGCGCGGCGTCCATGGCCCCGAGGGCGCGCTCTTGGGGCATGTCAGCCTGGCCAATCGCAAGGATGTCAGGAACGCCGTCGAGGCCGCCAAGGGCGCGGCCTCCTGGGGGGCGACAACCGGCCATCTCAGGGCGCAGATCCTCTATTACATCGCCGAGAACCTCTCGGCCCGGGCGGAAGAATTTGCCAACCGGATCGAGGCGCTGACCGGACGCAAGGACGGCGCCAGGGAGGTGCAGGCGGCGATCAGCCGGCTCTTTACCTACGGCGCCTGGGCCGACAAGTTCGACGGTCAGGTGCACAATGTGCCGGTCCGCGCTGTGGCGCTCGCCATGCGCGAGCCCGTGGGCGTGATCGGCGCGCTCTGCGACGATGCGCTGCCGCTTCTGGGGCTGGTCTCGGTGATCGGGCCGGCGATGGCGATGGGCAACCGCACGGTACTGGTGGCCTCCGAGGCCTTTCCGCTGGCGGCCACCGATTTCTACCAGATCCTCGAGACATCGGATGTGCCCGGCGGGGTGGTCAACATCCTCACCGGCAGCCATGGCGAGCTGGCCAAGACGCTGGCCGATCACATGGATGTCGATGCGGTCTGGAGCTTCTCCTCCAGCGATCTTTCGGGCGCGATCGAGCGGGGCGCGGCGGCGAACCTCAAGCGCACCTGGGTCAACAACGGCCGCAAGCGCGACTGGTTCGGCGCCGAGGGCGAAGGCCGGGCGTTTCTCGATGCGGCGACCGAGGTCAAGAACATCTGGGTGCCCTACGGCGCGTGAAGTCCGGCGCGGGTGTGGGGCGTGAGGGTGGGTTGCAAACCCACCCTACCCCTCAGCGCATGGCGGGGCTGATGAACGGGCGGTAGGGTGGGTTTGCAACCCACCTGCCCGGGCGCTCCGGCCCCTACCACTCCAGCACGACCTTGCCGGAGTTGCCAGAGCGCATGGCGGCAAACCCCTCCTGGAACTCTGCCGCCTTGAAGCGATGGGTGATCACCCCGCGCACGTCGAGCCCGTTCTCCAGCATGGCGATCATTTTGTACCAGGTTTCAAAGATCTCGCGGCCATAGACCCCCTTGATGGTGATCGCCTTGAAGACGATGCGGCTCCAGTCGACCGGCGATTTGCCCGGCGGAATGCCCAAGAGCGCGATCCGCCCGCCCATCACCAGCGCCTCGACCATCTGGTCCAAGGCGCGCTGATTGCCGGACATCTCGAGCCCCACATCAAAGCCTTCCTTCATCTTCAGGCCCGCTTTCACGTCGTTGAGGTCCTGCTCGGCCACGTTCACCGGCACCACATCGGCAACCTTTTCGGCCAGCGCCAGCCGCTCGGGGTTCACATCGGTAATCACCACATGCCGCGCACCGACATGGCGCGCCACCGCCGCCGCCATGATACCGATCGGGCCGGCGCCGGTGATCAGCACGTCCTCGCCCACCAGATCAAAGCTCAGCGCGGTGTGCACCGCATTGCCCAGCGGATCGAGAATGGCGCCGATCTCGTCGTCGATCTCGTCCGGCAGCGGCACCACGTTAAACGCGGGCAGCCGCAGGTATTGTGCAAAGGCGCCCTGCTCGTTGACGCCGATGCCGCGGGTTTCCGGGTCCAGATGAAACTTGCCGGCGCGCGATTGCCGCGAATGCTTGCCGATCAGATGGCCCTCGCCGGAACAGCGCTGGCCGATGGCCAGGTCTTCCACTCGGTGGCCGATCTCAACGATCTCGCCGGCGAATTCATGGCCGGTCACCAGCGGCACCGGCACCGTCTTTTGCGCCCAGTCGTCCCAGTTCCAGATATGCACGTCAGTGCCGCAGATGCCGGTCTTGTGCACCTTGATCAGCACGTCGTCGGGGCCGATTTCCGGCACCGGCACATCCTGCATCCAGAGCCCTTCGCGCGCCTCGGCCTTCACCAGCGCTTTCATGTCGTTTCTCATGTCCGTGCTCCTTCCAGGATCAGCCAGGTCCAGGTGATGCCGGCCGAGGCAGGCTCACCCGCCCTGGCGCCGGTGTCGATGCGGTCCAGGGTCTCGAACCCGGCCGCCGCCGCCCGCGCGGCTTCCGTCTCGGTGTCCAGGGCCGCGACCCCCTGCCCCTCCGCGCCATGTCGCAGGGCCACGACGGCCCGGCCGCCGGGGCGGAGGATCTCGGTCACCCGCCGCAGGGCCGCATCGCGATCCGCCGGATCAAGATGATGCCAGACCGCGTTGAGCAGCACCACGTCAAAGCCCCGCGTCGCCAGGCCGGCCAGCTTCGGAAGCTGCGCGTCGCGCCAGCTCAGCCCCGGGTGTAGCGCTTGGCCGGCACTGCGCAGGCTCTCGGTCGGCTCCACCGCCGTCACGGCATAGCCCAGCGCCGCCAGCCAGGCGGCATCGCGCCCGGTGCCGGCACCGATGTCGGCCACCGGCGCCGGGGGCCCGGGGAAATGCGCCATCACCGGCGCCAGCACCGTGGCGCTGTCGACCCTGTCGTAGCGGTCGATCAGCGCCGCCCCGTGCGCGGCATAAAGCGCCAGGGCCTCTCCGGCCAATCCGCTCATGGCAGCACCCCCACCGCCCGGCCGGCGCGCTCGAAGGCGCCCAGCGCCTCATCCAGATCGGCGCGGGTCAGCGCAGCGTTCATCTGTGTCCGGATCCGGGCCTGCCCCTTGGGCACCACCGGAAAGAAGAAGCCCGAGACATAGACCCCCTCGTCGAACAGCCGCGCCGCCATCTCCTGCGCCAGACGGGCCTCGCCCAGCATCACCGGCACGATGGGATGTTCGCCGGGCAAGAGGTCAAACCCCAGCCGCTCCAGCCCGGCGCGCCAATAGGCCGTGTTCTCGAACAGCCGCGCCCGCAGGTCGTCACCCTGCGCCACCAGATCGAGCGCGGTGATCCCGGCGGCCACCACCGCCGGCGGCAGCGCGTTGGAAAAGAGATATGGCCGGCCGCGTTGGCGCAGCAGGTCCACCACCGGTTGCGACGCCGCGACATAGCCGCCGATCGCCCCGCCCAGCGCCTTGCCCAGCGTGCCGGTGAGGATATCGGCAGAAACCCCGGCATGGGCCGGGGTGCCGCCGCCCCCGGGACCCATGAAGCCGGTGGCGTGACAATCGTCGACCATCAGCGCCGCGTCATAGCGGTCGGCCAGCGCGCGAATCTCGCCCAGTTTCGCCAGGTACCCATCCATCGAGAACACGCCATCGGTGGCAATCATCACATGCCGCGCGCCGCCCTCGCGGGCCTCTTTCAGCTTGGCCTCGAGATCCGCCATGTCGGAATTGGCGTAGCGGAACCGCCGCGCCTTGCACAGGCGGATGCCGTCGATGATGCTGGCATGGTTGAGCGCGTCCGAGATCACCGCGTCTTCCGGCCCCAGCAGCGGCTCGAAGACCGCGCCATTGGCATCGAAACAGGCGGCAAAGAGGATCGCGTCGTCCTGGCCGAGAAAGCTGGCGAGCTTCTGCTCCAGTGCACGGTGCAGTTCCTGCGTGCCGCAGATGAAGCGCACCGAGGCCATGCCGTACCCGTGGCTGTCGAGCGCCTGTTTCGCCGTCTCGATCAGCGCCGGGTGATCGGCCAGCCCGAGGTAATTGTTGGCGCAGAGATTGATCATCTCACGGCCCTGCACCTGCATTCGGGCACCCTGCGGGCCGGAAATCGGCCGTTCGACCTTTTTCAGCCCGTCTGCCTCGATCTGTGACAGCGTGTCGGTGAGATGTTCCAGAAATGCCTGCGCCATGGTGCGACTCCTTTCGTCACCCCTTCTAGCACAACAGACGACAATCCGAAATAGCGGATTTTCGGATTAGCGGAATAAATCCAGTATACCGGATATCGCCGACGGGGATTGCACCCCCTACCCGCTGTCCTGCACCACCAGGAACACCTTGGCATCCCCATCCACCGCACGGATGCAATGGCGCAGATCGGCGGCGTAGCGCGCGCTGTCGCCGCAGGCGAGCCGCGCGCTTGCCTCGTCAGAGGTGATCTCGACCGTGCCGCTGATCACGCTCAGGATCTCGACCGTGCCACGTTTGTGCGGCTGGCTGTCAAGCCGGCCGCCCTCGTCAAAGCGCAGCTCGTAAAGCTCGTTGCGCCCGGCCTCCTCGGGCGGCGAGAGGATGCGGATGCGACAGCCCGCGCCCATATTGTCGATTGTCGGGATCTGGTCTGCGCGCAGCACCTCGATGCGGTTGGCCTGCGCCTCTTCTTCCAGCAGCCCGGCAAAATCCACCTGGAGCGCGCGGGTCAGGTTCCACAGGGTGGCGATGGTGGGCGAGCTTTCGCCGCGTTCGATCTGGCTCACCATCGACCGCGACACGCCCGAAAGCTTCGACACTGCGTCGAGCGACAGGCCCTGCGCCCGGCGGGCCTCCTTGAGCCGTGCCGGCAGCAGCGCCAGAATATCGTCTGATGTATCCGTCATGGCGGAATAGTGGGGCGAAACCTGTGGCAGTTCAAGCGGGCAGTGACCCCACGTTCTGCTGACAGCGGCGGCGGCGGCCGACATACTCCGGCCAGAATCGGAGAGAGGAAAGCACATGTCTGAAGATATCGTCATTCTCGGCGGCGCCCGCACCGCCATCGGCACCTTCGGCGGCGCGCTGGCCGCCACCCCGCCCATCGCCCTGGCCACCCAGGTCACCAAGGCGGCGATGGCGCGCGCCGGGGTCGAGCCCGGCCAGATCGGCAACGTGGTCTTTGGCCATGTCATCAACACCGAGCCGCGCGACATGTACCTCAGCCGCGCCGCCGCCATCGAGGCCGGTATCCCCGAGACCACCCCGGCGATGAACGTCAACCGGCTATGCGGCTCGGGCGCCCAGGCGGTGGCCTCGGCCACGCAATCCTTGATGCTGGGCGATGCCGATTTCGCCGTTGCCGGCGGCGCCGAGAGCATGAGCCGGTCGCCTTTCATCAACCCGTCGCAGCGTTTCGGCCAGAAAATGGGCGATATCCGCACGCTCGACATGATGCTCGGTGCCCTGCATTGCCCCTTCGGCACCGGCCACATGGGGGTGACGGCGGAAAACGTTGCCGCCGAGCACCAGATCAGCCGCGAGGATCAGGACGCCTTTGCGCTGGAAAGCCAGCAGCGGGCCGCCCGGGCCATCGCCGAAGGCCGCTTTGCCGAGCAGATCGCCCCGGTCGAGGTGCGGGTCAAACGCGACATGGTGGCCTTTGAAGTGGACGAACACCCCAAGAGCACCACCGCCGAGGCCTTGGCCGGGCTGCGCGCAGTGTTCCAGAAGGATGGCAGCGTCACTGCGGGCAACGCCTCGGGCATCAACGACGGCGCGGCGGCAGTGGTTCTGGCGCGGAGCGCGGCGGCCGAAAAGGCCGGGCTGCGCCCCAAGGCCCGGGTCCTGGGATATGCCCATGCCGGGGTGCGGCCCGAAGTCATGGGCATTGGCCCGGTGCCGGCGGTGCGCAACCTGCTGGAGCGCACCGGCCTCACGCTCGACGCCTTTGACGTGATCGAATCGAACGAGGCTTTTGCCGCCCAGGCACTGGCGGTGAACAACGAGCTTGGGCTCGATGCCGCCAAGGTGAACCCCAATGGTGGCGCCATCGCGCTGGGCCATCCGGTGGGGGCGACCGGGGCGATCCTGGTGGTCAAGGCGCTCTACGAGCTGGAGCGGACCGGCGGCAAGACCGCGCTGATCACCATGTGCATCGGCGGCGGCCAGGGCATCGCGCTCGCCATCGAACGCGTCTGAAGCGGGGACCGGCGGGGGAAACCCCCGCCCTCCCCCTGGCGACACCTCGCTACGGCCGCCGCACCGTCGCCGCCACCGAGGCCCCCGCCCCGTCGATCACCGACAGGCGCGAGAATCCGGCCGAGGGCAGCATCACCGGCAGCACCCGGTCGCGCGTGGCGGTGACGCGCGGCGCGCCATCCACCAGCAGGGTAAAGGGCGGCGTACCGTGGCGCAGCTTGATCGTCACCTCCGCCCCGCCCAGGACCGCGCCATCGGGCGGATAGGCCAGCTCCAGCCGACTTGCGCCGCTGCGATACTGCCCGTCGCGGGCGCGAAAGCGCCGCAGCGGCTGCGGCAGATCGGCATTGCGGACCAACAGCGTCGCCGCCGGCGGCGGCGGCAGATCGGCCGGCGCAGGCTTCAAGAGCTGGAAGGCCTCGAACAGCACCGGCGCCGCGATCTCGCCGCCAAAGGCACCGGGCACCGGCGTGCCATCGGGCCGGCCCAGCCAGACGCCCGCCACATGCCGCCCGTCATAGCCCAGCGCCCAGGCGTCGCGGTGGCCATACGAGGTGCCGGTCTTGTAGGCCAGCCAGTCACGCGGCGCGCCGGGAGGCGGCGCGATCTCCGACAGGATTTGCCCCACCTGCCAGGCCGCGACCGCGCCGGTGACATCCGCTCCCGGCGCGGCGGCGGCGCCCTGGCGCCAATGCAGAGGCCGCGCCGCCCCGCCCCGCGCCAGCGCCGCGTAAAGCTGCACCAGATCCTCCAGCGTCAGCCCGAGCCCGCCCAGCGCGATGGCCAGCCCCGGCTGTCCACCTTGCAAGGCCGGTTCCGCGCCGGAACGGCGCAGGGCAGCCATCAGATGCGCCGGGCCCAAGGCTTCGGTAATGCGGACAACCGGGATGTTGAGCGACATCTGCAAGGCGCGCGCCACCGTCACCTCGCCACGAAACCGACCGTCGAAATTCTGCGGCACATAAGGCCCGAAGCGCACCGGGCTGTCGTCTATCAGCGTTTGCGGATGAGCCAGCCCGCGATCGAAGGCCAGCGCATAGACCAGCGGTTTCAGCGTCGAGCCGGGCGAGCGCAGGGCGCGGGTCATGTCGACAAAGCCGTCGCGCGTCTCGGCCGCGCCCAGCCCGGCCGATCCAACCGAAGCCAGCACCTCGCCGGTCGCGTGATCGGCCACCACCAACGCGATGGAGAGGTGATCGCCCTTGCCCTGCACCGCCCGCGCCGCCAGCCCCTCGAGCCGCGCCTGCACGGCGCGGTCCACCGTCAGTTCATGCACCGGGGCAAAGGGCGCGGCCTCGCGCGCGCGGTCGGCCAGATGCGCCGCCAGCACCGGGAAATCGCGGCGCGCGGCCGGCACCGGCTCGCGCCGGGCGGCCGCTGCGGTCTCGGCGTCGATCACCGCAAAGCGCCGCATCCGCGCCAGCACCCGATCGCGCGCCGCCAGCGCGCGGGCCGGGCGTTTGTCGGGGCGGCGGCCTTCGGGGCTTTGCGGCAGTGCCACCAACAGCGCGGCCTCGGCCGGGGTCAGCCGGCGCGGTTCCTTGCCGAAATAGCCCAGCGTCGCGGCGCGGACCCCCTCGAGATTGCCGCCATAGGGCGCATGGGTGAAATAGAGCGTCAGGATCTCGCGCTTGGTCAGCCGCCGCTCCAGCGCCAGCGCCAGTCGCGCCTGGCGCAGCTTGCCCGAAAGCGCGCCGGTGCCGCTATCTTCCAGCAGCCGGGCCACCTGCATCGTCAGGGTCGAGCCCCCCGAGACCACCCTGCCATGGCTCAGCGCCTGCCAGACAGCGCGGGCCACCGCCCTGACATCGACGCCGGGATGCCGCCAGAACCGCTTGTCCTCATAGGCGATCAGCATGGCGACCAGCTTCGGATCGATCTGGTCCAGGGTCACCGAAAACCGCCAGCGCCCGTCCTCGACCGTATAGCCGCGCAGCAGCCGCCCGTCGCGGTCGCGGACCTCGACCGAGGTCTCGGCCAGCACCGGCGGCAGCACGGTGGCGGCCACCCAATCTTCGAAACCGTCCCGCGCAGCGGCCCCGCCCCAGAGCAGCAGCACCAGCGCAAAGAGGCCGAAGCGCCTCATTCCGTCACCGTCAGCCGCCCGGATGCCGTGCGCGCACGGTATTGCGGGCGGTACATGTCCTCGACCACCGCCGCCGGATGGTGGAAATCGCCGGGCGAGATGGCGCGGACGACATAGGCCAGCTCGAAGGCCTGCGCGCCGTCATGTTCGACCGCCGCAAGAAAGCGGTCGGCCCGGAATTCGGCATGTCGCGCGGGAACCGGATCGAGCCAGTCGAGGGCGCGAATGTCGCCCGAGCGCAACAGGTTCGGATTGTCGATCTCGAAGCCCGCCGGCAGCGGGTCGTCGATCATCAGCCGCGCGCCGGTCTCTTCCGCCGGGATCACCCGCAGCACCGTCACCAGCCGCGTGCCCATGGCCACCGGCCCGGTGACCGGCGCGCCCTCCATGGTGAAATAGCGCCGCTCGAGCCGGTAGCCGTAACCGCCCGCCGCGACCGCACCGGCAGGGGTGCCAAAGGTGGTAAGGGTGACATCGGTGGACTGATCGCCGCCGTTGGTGATGCTGCGTGGCGCCGCACCGCCGTCGAACCGGCGCACCAGCGGGCCGGTGACCGGCTCGCCGTCCAGCAGGATGCCGGAGACCGCGGGCTCGGTCACCATGGCATGGGCGGCCAGCAGCGACCAGGCCTGCTCCTGGGTCGAAAGCTCCGGCCGGGCGGTCGCAATCCGCTGTACCAGCGCGGCGCGATCCACCGCCGAAGAGCCGGCGGCCACCGCCAGCGACAACAGCCCCGCCGCATCGCGCAACCCGGTGCCATAATCGGCCCGGTAGAGCGGCGGCTCGGCTTCGGAGGGCGGGGCCAGCTTGTCCATTGCGATGCGGAACATGGCATCGGCGCGGGTCTGATCACCATACATCGCCAGCGCCGCGCCCAATTGCGCGGCGGCCAGCGGCGTGGCGAAATCGCGGCCTTTCACATCGGCGTAATAGCGCAGGTCGCCCATTGCCGCGCTGCCTTCGCGTGCCAGCACCATCAGCGCATAGGCGATATCCTCGCCCCCAGTGTCAAAATCGGGGGCGTAGTTCACCCGGTTGCCCAGATTGTCCATCGCCTGGCGAAAGGCCTGATCGGGCACGGCAAACCCCTGCGCCCGCGCGCGGCTCAGGAAATCGGTGACATAGGCGTCGAGCCAGAAATCGCCCGACTCGGCCTGCCAGAGACCGAAGGCGCCATTCGGCGCCTGCCGCGTCAGGATGCGGGCAACGGTCGAATCGATGCGCGTCTGAATGCGGGTCGTTTCGGTCAGGCCCATCGCCTCGGCCACCGAGGACATGTAAAGCAACGGCATCGCCTGGCTGGTGATCTGTTCGGTGCAGCCATAGGGATAGCGGTCGAGCGCAGCGAGCATGCGCGGCGCATCGAACCGCGCCAGCGGCCCGGCGGAGACCAGCGCCGAGGCACCGCGCGGGCGCAGCCCGGCAAAGACATTATCGTCAAAGCTGAAGGTCTCGCCGGGGGCCAGGCTGAAGCGGCGGGTTTCCGAGATCTCGGGATCGTTGTTGCGCACCGCCACGGTCAACCGCTTGCGCAGCACCTGCCCCGCCGGGGTGGTCAGCGCGACGGTGATCGCGTGGTCACCCGCGGCCTGCGCGGTGAGTGGCACGACAACCCGCGCCTTGGCCTGTTCGCCCAGCATCAGGCTTTCGGGAATCGCCCCGGTGTCGAGGCCGAGGCCCGCACCGGTGACCGCGAGGTCGATCCGCCCGGCCGGCCCCTCGGCGTGGGTGATTTCCAGCAGCATCCGGCTGCTGTCACCTGGGGCCAGGAAGCGCGGCAGGCTGGCACTGACTACCACCGGATCGCGCACCAGCACATCGCGTTCGGCCTGACCCACCCCGGTGGGCGACCAGGCCACGGCAGCCAGCCGGACGGTGCCGTTGAACTCGGGGATGTCAAAGGTCAGCTCGGCCCGGCCCTCGGGCCCGACCTGCACCGGCCCGGAGAACAGCGCCACCAGCTCTTCTGTCGGCGGCGGGCTGTCATAGCGGCCGGCCTCGCCGGCATCGCCGCCGGAGCGGACCCGCCCCATGGCGCCGTCGAGCCCGTTGATCAGCCGGCCGTAAAGGTCGCGCATCTCGACGCCGAGCTTGCGCTGACCGAAGTAATGGCCTTGGGGATCGGGGCTTTGGAACCCGGTGATGTTGAGAATGCCCAGGTCGGTCGCGGCAACGGTCACATAGGCGGTTTCGCCCTCGGCGATGCCATCGACCTGCACCTGTGCCCTCAGCGGCCCGCGTGGCGCCGAGGTCTCGCCGGTGATCAGCGAGACATCGAGTGCCCGCGCGCCGGGATCGATGCCCGCATGGGCCAGGCCGAGCGCCCGGGCCGGGGCCTGCCCGGAGGGGGCATCCATCGGCCGGATCACCGTGGCCGTGACATAGGCACCGGCGCCCCAGTCGTCGGTCACCGGCAGGGCGACGGTGTTCTCGCCCTCGCTGACCGCGACGCTCTGCATGTCGATCACCCGGTGCGACATCACGGTAATCAGCGCCGTGCCGGCATACCGCGGCACCAGCCGCAGGGTGGCCGTCTCGCCCGGGCGATAGGCCGGCTTGTCGAGCGACAGCTCCAGCATATCCGGCGTTTCGGTGGCATCGGCGGGCGCATACCAGCCGGCCCAGAAATCGGTCGAGGCGGCGACATAACCGTCGTCGCCCTGACGTTCGACCACCAGCTCGTAATTGCCCCAGTCGACATCCGCACCGATCTCGACCGGGGTGGCGCCCAGCGTGACCTCGCCGCTGGCGGCCTCGGTGCGGGTGACCACCGGCTCCCAGTTCCATTCGCCGTGCAGGCGATACCATTCATAGCGCGTGCGCACCCGGTTCAGCGTCCATTTCACCGGCAGCGCGGCAGGTTGGCCCCGGGCATCCAGCCCGATCAGCCGGAATCGCGCCTCGCCGCCCTCCTGAACCACACCGTTGAATTGCGGCTTGATGCCGATCACCGGGCCGGCGGCGGCCAGGGCGCGGGTCAGCCGGCGCTCCACCGGCCGGCCGGAGCCTTCGGAGAGGGAGACGACGACCTGCGCCTGCATCGGCAGGTCGGCCGCCGCGCCGTCGATCTCGGGAAAGTTCAGCGGCGTGGTCAGCCGCCCCGCCGCATCGGTGCGCAGATCGCCCTCGAGGTAGCGCGTGCGCGGATCGAACGCCACATCATGCCGGCCAAAGCGGTAGCCCTCCCAGCCGTCGATGGCCTCGGCGCGCGAAAGCCGCACCCGGATCTCGGCCGGCAGATCGGCCCCCGGCGCGCCAAAGAGAT
>Ga0208059_1000019_pt1 | contig 143661 bp, 134 predicted proteins | sample DeeseametaMP0959_FD_184199 | JGI IMG/M metagenome (GOLD analysis project Ga0208059, IMG submission 184199) | Marine microbial communities from the Deep Indian Ocean - MP0959 (SPAdes) | ecosystem: Environmental > Aquatic > Marine > Oceanic | place: East of Madagascar, South Indian Ocean...
CGGCAAGGGGCGCGGCCGCGACGGCTATCGCGAGATGACCTGGGACGAGGCTAATGCGCTGGTCGCCCGCGAGATCCGCTGCGTGCGCAAGGCGCATGGCAACCAGGCGATCTTTGGCGGCTCTTACGGCTGGGCCAGCGCCGGAAGGTTTCACCACGCGCAGAGCCAGATGCGGCGGTTCCTCAATCTCGTCGGCGGCTTCACCGCCTCGCATGAGACCTATTCCCATGCCGCCGCAGAGGTGCTGTTTCCGCATATCCTCGGCCTCAGCAATCGCGGCATGTTCGATGCGATGACCAGCCTCAGCCTTGTCGGCAAGCATTGCGATCTGCTGCTGGCCTTTGGCGGCATCTCCGAGCGCACGGCGCAGGTCGCCTCTTCCGGGGTCACCCGGCACGACATTGGCGGGCCGCTGGCGCAGATGCAGGCGCGGGGCGGGCGGATCGTCAATGTCTCGCCGCGTGGCAGCGACCTGCCGGGCGCCGAATGGCTGTCGATCCGGCCGGGCACCGATGCGGCGCTGCTGCTGGCGCTGTCGCATGAGGTGGTGGCGGCCGGGCGGGCGGATGAGGATTTCCTGACCACGCGCGCCAGCGGCTGGCCGGCGTGGCGCGCCTATCTGCTGGGCGAGACCGACGGTCAGGCGAAAAGCGCCGATTGGGCGGCACCGCTCTGTGACCTGCCGGCCGAGGACATCCGCGCTCTGGCCCGCGCGCTGAGCGCCAGCCGGAGCATGATCGCGGTGAACTGGGGGTTGCAGCGGGCCGATCATGGCGAACAGGTGATCTGGGCGGCGCTGGGGCTGGCCTGCATCCTCGGCCAGATCGGCCAGCCCGGCACCGGCTTCGGCTTCGGCTACGGCTCGACCACGCCGGTCGGCCGGCCGATGCGCTGGATCGGCTGGCCCTCGGTGAGCCAGGGGCAGAACCCGGTGACCGAGGCCATTCCGGTGGCGCGCATCGCCGACATGCTGCTCAATCCCGGCGGGGCCTATCGGTTCAACGGCGAAGAACGGAGCTACCCCGATATCCGGCTGGTCTATTGGTGCGGTGGCAACCCGTTTCACCACCACCAGGATCTTTTCCGGCTGGAGCAGGGCTGGACCCGCCCCGAGACGGTGATCGTGCAGGATCACAGCTGGACCGCCACGGCGCGGCGCGGCGATATCGTGCTGCCGGCAACCACGCCGTTCGAGCGTGACGACCTGATGATCAACCGGCGCGACCCGTCACTGCTCTATATGTCGAAGATGCAGGAACCGATGGGCCAGGCGCGCGACGATCACGAGATCTTTCGCGGCATTGCCCGGCATTTCGGTGTCGAAGAGGCGTTTACCGAGGGCCGCGATGCGGAAGGCTGGCTGCGCCATCTCTGGGCGCGGGCGCAGGGTGTGGCGCAGGAGGCGGGTTTTGCCCTGCCGGCGTTCGAGACCTTCCGCGACGAGGGCCGTTTCGACGTGCCCGATGCCTTTGACGAAACCGTGGCGTTTGAAGGCTTTGTCGCCGATCCCGAAGCGCATCCGTTGAATACCGAAAGCGGGCGGATCACGCTGCACAACCGAACGATTGCGGGCTTCGGTCTGGAGGATTGCCCCGGTCATCCGAGCTGGCTGATGCCGGCCGAGAGCCTGCTGACGGCCGACGCGGGCGAATTGCACCTGATCTCGGGCCAGCCCGACACCCGGCTGCATTCACAGAATGACCGCGGCAGCGAGGCGCAGGGCGACAAGATCGGGGGGCGCGAACCGGCCGCGCTGCATCCCGAGACGGCAGCGCGCCACGGGCTGGCCGCGGGCGATATCCTGCGGCTGTGGAATGCGCGCGGGGCCTGTCTGGCCGGGCTGAGGCTCGATCCGTTGCTCCGGCGTGACTGCGTGGCGCTGGCCACCGGCGCCTGGTTCGATCCGCAGGAGGTGGGCGGCGACAGGCTCGAGGTGCATGGCAATCCCAATGTGCTGACGCTGGACAAGGGCTGCTCGGAGCTGAGCCAGGGCAACATCGCCCATACCGCTCTGGTCCGGGTCGAGAAATGGACCGGGCCGCTGCCGGCGCTGAGCGTCGACCGGCCGCCGCGGATCGCGGGCCGAGCGGAATGAAGGAGGGGAGCATGACAAAACTCTGGTTGGGGCTGGATGTCGGCACCACCGCCGTCAAGGCCGCCGCCTATACGCCCGAGGGCCGGCAGGTGGCACTGGCCGAGGCGCCGAGCCAGGTCACCCAGGTGGCCGGCGGCGGCAGCGAACAGGACATGGGCCAGGTCTGGGCGACGGTGGTGGCGGTCTTGGCCGATCTGGTCGGCCGCTGTGACGGCGCGGAATTCGAGGCGCTGGGGATCGCGGCGCAGGGCGACGGGCTCTGGTGCGTGACCGAGGACGGCGCGCCCGCCGGCCCGGCGATGCTCTGGAACGACACGCGGACGGCGGATGATCTGGCGGCGCTCGAGGCGTCGGGCGCGACCGGGGTGATCGGGCGGGGCTGCAACACCTCGCTCTGGTCGGGCACGTCCGGCATGCTCTGGCGCTGGGTGCGGGAGAACCGGCCCGAGATGGCGGCGAAGACCGCGCATGTGATGACCTGCGTCGACTGGATCGGGCTGAAGCTGACCGGCGCGCTCGGCACCGATTTCTCGGATGCGACGATCCCCTTTCTCGACATTGCCAGCCGCGATTATGACGCGGGCCAGATCGCCGCGCTCGACTGTGACGAGCTGGCCGACAAGCTGATCGCGCCGCGCACCGCCGACAGCGTGCTGGGGCAGGTGACGGATGCGGCGGCAGGCGCCACGGGGCTGCCCGAAGGGCTGACCGTTTCGGTCGGCACGCTGGACCTGTCGGCGATGATCGTCGGCATGGGGCTGGCGCAATCGGGTGAGACGATGATGATCATGGGCACCACCGCCGTGGTCAATATCCTCACGGACCGGATCACCCCGAGCGATGCGCCGGTCGGCGCGAGCTGTCTGCACCCCACCGCGCCGGTTACCATCCGCGTTCTGGCGCCGACCACCGGCGCCGCCGCCTTCGACTGGTTCGCGGCGCTGCATCCCAAGAGCCTTGGCGGCGCCTCGGCCGGCGAGGTGGCGGCGCGCATGAATGCGCTGGTCGAGACGGTGCCGCCGGGGGCCAACGGGGTGACCTTTCTGCCCTATCTCAATGGCGAACGCGCGCCATTCGTGGCGCCCAACCTGCGCGGCGCCTTTCACGGGCTGTCGTCGACCACCTCGACCGGCGACATGGGCCGGGCGGTGATGGAGGGCGCGGCGCTGAGCCTGCGGCATTGCTTCGAAGAGGAAACCGGCCTGCCCACCGCGCCGGTTCAGCTCACCGGGGGCGGCTCGAAAAACCCGGTCTGGTGCCAGATCATCGCCGATGTCGTGGGCCAGCCGGTGCTGGTCAGCGCGGCTTCGGATCACGGGCTCTGGGGGGCGGCCTGTCTCGGCGCTGCGGCGGCCGGGCGCGGCGCGGCGGTCGAGCTTTCCCGTCGCGACGAGGCTTTGCAGAGCTACACACCGAACAATCACGCGGCCTATGAGCCGGTTTACGCCAGATACGCCCTGATTTCGCGCCATCACCGCGCCTTGCAGGCAGACCTCAATACCTTGCGGGAGACCCAGACATGACCAACATGATGACCACCGCCGTGCAATATGCCATCGATGACATCCGCATCGAGGAACGCCCGGTTCCCGAGATCGGCCCCGGCGAGCTCTTGCTCAAGACGCTGGCCTGCGGGCTCTGCGGCGGCGAGACCATGGCTTGGTACAAGACCGTGCCCAAGGTGCTGGGCCACGAACCGGTGGGCGAGGTGGTCGAGGTGGGCGCGGGTGTCACCGACTACAAGATCGGCGACCGGGTTTTCGTCAATCACCACGTCGGGCGGGTCGATTCCCACCTGTCGCGGCGCGGCCATTTCACCCGCGATCCGTTCTACAAGTCGATGAAGCTCGATCCCGGCGGGGTCTGCGACTATTACCGCGTCACCGCGCAGCATCTGGCGATGGATACCCACAAGCTGCCCGACAGCATCTCGACCGAGGCGGCGGTAACGATCGAGCCCTGGTCCTGCGTGCTCTCGGGGCTGAAGGTCTGCAACATCCAGCCGGGCGATACCGTCGCGGTGGTGGGCGCGGGCTTCATGGGGCAGGGGTTCGTGCACATGGCGCCGCTGTTTGGCGCCGGCAAGGTGGTGGCGCTCGACTTCTCCGACTGGCGGCTGGCCAAGGCGCGGGAGTTCGGCGCGACCCATACGATCAACCCCAAGACCGAGGATGCGGTCGAGGCGATGCGCGCGCTCAACAATGGCCGGCTGGCCGATACGGTGATCGTGATCGCGCCCTTTGCCCCGGCCTGGGAGCAGGCGCTGGCCTTGACCGAGGTTGGCGGCTGCCTGCACCTCGGCGCGCCGATGCCGCCGGGCGAGACCTGGGCGCGCGACGGCAATGCCGCCTATTTCGACCAGATCACCGTGACTTCGCGCTATTCCTCGGACCATACCGACACTTACAGCTATATTCGCCTGCTCGAAGCCGGGCGGATCAAGGCGGAAGAGGCGATCTCGCACCGGTTCGACATGGCGGATACGCCAGAGGCGTTTCGCATGCTGGTCGAGGCGGAAAAGAGCCTGAAGATCGTGGTCTATCCGCATGGGATTCCGACCGCCAAGCAGGAGGCCGCGTGATGCTGGAGGCGCTGAAGGCAGAGGTCTGCGAACAGAACCACGAGCTGCCGCGCAACGGGCTGGTAGTGGGATCGGGCGGCAATGTCTCGGGGCGCGACCCCGAGACCGGGCTGGTGGTGATCAAACCCTCTGGCGTGAAGTTTGCCAAGCTGACGCCGGATACCATGGTGGTGGTCGATCTTGATGGCAACGTGGTGGAGGGCGCGATGAAACCCTCGGTCGACACCGGCATTCACCTTTATATCTATCGTCACCGCGCCGATGTGATGGGCATGTGCCACACCCATTCGCCTTATGCTTCGAGCTTTGCGGCGCGTGGCGAGCGGATTCCGGCGGTGCTGACCCCGATCACCCATATGCTGGGCCGCGACGTGCCCTGTTCGCGTTATGCCACGCCCGGCGAAGTTGATACCGGCGCGGCGATCCTCGAGGCGGCCGAGGGCGGCATGGCGGCGCTGGTCAAGGCGCATGGGGTCTTTACCATGGGCAGATCGGCCACCGAGGCGACCTCGGTGGCGATGTATCTGGAGGAGGCGGCGATGACGACGCATCTTGCCATGCTGCGCGGTCCGGTCGAAGAATTGCCGCAGGACGAGATCGACCGCTGCTACGCCTGGTTCCGCCAGAACTATGGCCAAGCCGGGGCAAAGAAGGTAAACGCTTGAAGATGCACAAACCCACGCCGCCGCAACGGAATTCTGCCGAAAAGGAAGCGCTGCTGTCGAATGTGGCGCTGCTTTATTATGGCGAGGGGCTGACCCAGGGCGAGATCGCCAAGCGCATGAAGGTTTCGCGTGCGACCATCGTCAACATGCTGCGCGAGAGCCGCGATCTGGGGGTGGTGGAGATCCGTGTCGACGGCCAGTTCCTCACCGGATCGAGCCTGGCGCGCGAGCTGCGCGAGAAATACGGGCTGGCGGATGTCTATGTGGCGCAGCCGGCGGCGGAGGGCGTGGCGCTCAGCCGCGACGAGAGCCTGCGGCAACTGGCGCGGGTGGCGGCGATGGCGGTGCTCGACGTGGTCGAGTCGGGCGACCGCTGCGGCGTGGCCTGGGGCGAGACGATCATGGCGGTGGCCGATGCCATGCCGCGCAATGCGGTGGCCGATGTGGAGGTCTGCCAGCTGATCGGCTCGATGATCTCGGACCGGGTGCCGGCCTCGGAGAACTGCACCATCCAGATTGCCGGCAAGCTGGGCGCGCAATGTTTCACCCTGCATGCGCCGGGGCTGATCTCTTCGGTCGAGCTGGCGCGGCAGATCTGTTCGGAACCGACGATCCACATGCAGCTCGAACGGCTGAAATCGCTCGACATGGCGATCTATTCGGTCGGCAACGTGCAGGCCGAAACCCATCTGGTGGCCGCCGGCATGACCTCTGAGGCGGAGCTGGCCGAGGCGGTGGCGGCCGGGGCGGCGGGCATTTTGTGCTGCCGCTATCTCTCGTCCGAGGGCGCGCAGATCGACCTGCCGCCGCATGACCGGCTGATCGCGGCCGAGGTCGCCGACCTGCGGGCGGCGCGCAAGAAGCTGCTGGTGGTCTGCGGGGTGGACCGGGCCGAGGCGACGCTGGCCTGCATTCGCGGCGGGCTGGCGACGCATCTGGTGGTGGACAAGCCCCTGGCTCTGGCGTTGCTCGAAGGGTGAGGCTTGCGGCGCGGTGGGTTGCAAACCCACCCTGCGTCGCGACGCGGCACTGCGCGGCGGGCGTTGCCAGCCGTCGACGCCCGGGTCAGCCTGGGCTGACCTCGATCATGCCGGCACCGCCTCTTTCAGCCCCAGCCGGGCGTATTGCTCTGGCGGACAGCCTTCGTCCTGCATCAGCGCCCGCACCAGGTCGAGCATGCGGTCGCGCTGCTCCGGCGCGCTGTCCCAGAGGTTCCGGGCCTGCCCGGGATCCTCGGCGCGGTTGAACAGGAAATCCTCCTGGGTGCGCTGATCGATCGAGATCGGCGTCTTCCACATCGGCAGGTCGACCGAGGGGTCGAAATAGCCGGTATCCACCGGCTTGTTCGGTGCCTTGGCCAGCCGGCCGTCGACCGGGTTGTCGACGATCAGCGGCCGAAAGATCGCGGTGGAATAGAGGTAGAGCGGTTGTGACGGGTCCGGCGCCTTCATCACCGTCCAGGTGCCGTCGGTGGCGCAGATGCCCTGGCCGAAGGTGCCGTAAAGCACTGCCTCGCGTGGCGAAGGCGCATCCTCGACGATCATCGGCAGGAGCGAACGGCTGTGCCGGTTGGCCTCGGTCACCTCGACGCCGGCCGCCTCGACGATGGTGGCAAAGATGTCCACCGTCTGGGTCAGCCCGGTGAGGCGCTTGCCATTGCCGGGGTTGGCCGGGTGCCAGACCATCAGCGGAATGTTGGCGTGGCTGTCGAAATGCGGGTGCTGCTTGCCGAAGGCGCGACGCTCGCCCATGTCGTGGCCATGGTCGGTGGTCAGGATCACCATCGTATTCTCCCACAGCCCCTGGTCGTCGAGCTTGTCGAGCAGCGTGCCGAACCACTTGTCCATCATCGTGACCTTGCCCATGAACTGCGAGCGCAGGAATTTAAGCTCGTCGGGTGTGGTCTGGTCCATGAAGCTCTCGAGATCCTTGTAGACCTGGTAGGGTGGCCAGACATTGAACTCGTTCTTGCTCGCGCCCTCGGCATACATGCTCTCGTAGGGTTCGGGGATGTGAAACGGCTCGTGCACGTCGAAGGTCTCGACATGCAGGAAGAAATCGCCCTTGCCGGCGTTGCGGTCGAGCCAGTCGCAGGCGCCGCCGAAGGTCTTGGCCGAGAAATAATCCTCTTCGCCGCCAAAGTCGCGGGTATTGGCGTAATACTGGCCGATGTGCTCGGGCGCGCGGAATTTCTCGACGTTCTTGACCCAGGCGGGTTTCTCTTCGGCCGGGTCCTGCGCCTGCCAGCGATCGACCTCGTAGCCGCGGATCATCTCGGTGGTGTCATAGCTCTGGATGTAGCCGTTCGCCTCTTCTTCCCAGTAATGATAATGGTCGGTCACCACATGGGTGCGATGGCCGCCCTTGCGCACCTCGGCCGGCAGGCGCGGGTCAAACACCTCGAGCGAGCCCCAGGGCCGCCAGAGGAATTCCTTGCGCCCGGCGATGATCTCGCGGCGTGCCGGCATGCAGGGCAGCGAACCGACGAAATGGTTGTCAAAGATCGCGGCGCGCTTGGCGAAACGGTCGATATTTGGGGTCTGGCAGGGGCTGGCCGGGTCATAGGCCCGCAGGCAGTTGCGCGTCAGACTGTCGACCAGCACAAGAATGATATTCATGGCAGCACCCCTTCGAAGCTTGTTTCAGGGGCACTATAGGCGGGCCATCTCAACCTTACAAGTGTCAAATAATATGTCAAATGTAATGCGCGGCCGGATCCGGTTGAAACATTCCGGGCCGCGGGGTGTTGGGGCAGGGCACATGCAAGACAGGAGACATCCATGAGCAGCCCGATCACCACGATCAATCCGGCGACCGAAGAGACCCTGGAAACCTATGACCGCATGTCGGACACGGCGGCGCGCGAGGCGGTGGAGGCCTGTCACGCCGCCTTCGAGGAGTGGCGGCTGGTGCCGCTGGACAAGCGGGCCGAGACGATCAAGGCCATCGGTCAGGCGTTGCGCGACACGTCCGAGGACTTTGCCCAGCTGATGACCCGCGAGGTCGGCAAGCTGATCGGCGACAGCCGCGACGAGATCGAGCTTTGCGCCGCGATCTGCGATTTCACCGCCGAACACGGGCCAAAGGAGCTGGCCGACGAAGAACGCGAGATCCCCGGCGGCACCGGCGTCATCACCTATGCGCCGACCGGGGTGATCTATGGCATTCAGCCGTGGAACTTTCCGGCCTATCAGGCGATCCGCTACACCATCGCCAACCTGATGGCGGGCAATGGCGTGTTGCTGAAACATGCGGCCAATTGCACCGGCAGCGGGCTGTTCCTGCGCGATCTGATGGAGAAGGCCGGGCTGCCCAAGAACCTGTTTACCGTGCTGCTGATCGATCACGACCAATCCGACGACATCATCGCCAATGATCTGGTGCGGGGTGTCACCCTGACCGGCAGCGATGGCGCCGGCAAGGTGGTGGCGCAGCAGGCGGGCAAACACCTCAAGAAAACCGTGCTCGAGCTTGGCTCGAACGACGCCTATCTGGTGCTCGAGGATGCCGATCTCGATGTTGCGGTCGAGGCCTGTGTGGCGGGCCGGATCTACAACAACGGCGAGACCTGCGTGAACGCCAAGCGGTTCATCGTGACCGAGCGGCATTACGACGCCTTCGTCGAGCGCTTTACCGCCAGGATGAAGGCGGTCGAGATGGGTGACCCGCGCGACGCGGACACCGGCCTTGGCCCGATGGCGCGCGACGATCTGCGTGACACGCTGGCCGAGCAGGTCGAGAAGAGCGTGGAAAACGGCGCCCGCGCGCTGTGTGGCGGCAAGGTGCCCAAGCGCAAGGGCGCCTATTATCCGGCAACGGTGCTGGTGGACGTGAAGCCCGGCCAGCCGGCGTATGACGACGAGCTGTTCGGCCCGGTCGCTTCGGTGATCAGGGCGCGCGACGACGATGACGCGATACGCATCGCCAATGACAGTCGGTACGGGCTCGGCGGCGGCATCTTTTCCAAGGACGAAGCCCGCGCCCGGGCGCTGGCCGCGACCCATTTCGACACCGGCATGGTCTGTATCAACGGCTATAACCTGGCGATCCCCAACATGCCGTTCGGCGGGGTCAAGAACTCGGGTTACGGGCGCGAGCATGGCGGCTTTGGCATGAAGGAATTCGTCAACGCCAAGTCGCTGTACGTGACGCAATAGCGGCGTCCGGTCGGTGCATCGCGCCGTGCCGCGCGGGCGCCGAGGATGGCGGCGGACTAGGTTTCGGCCGGGTCCGGGCCGTCCTGCCGCAGCTGCGATCCGGCGGGCGGGGCGCGGTGCTTGTCGGACTTGAGGTCCATCACATAGCCGATGATCGCCGCCACCGCCTCCCAGTGCTCGACCGGGATTTCCCGGTCGATCTCGGCGACATCGTGCAGCGCGCGGGCCAACGGACGGTTCTCGACGATCGGGATCTCGGCCTCGGTGGCGAGGCTGCGGATGCGGGCGGCGATCAGGTCGGTGCCCTTGGCCAGGCAGACCGGGGCCAGATCCTTGCCGCTTTCGTATTTCAGCGCCACGGCGTAATGCGTCGGGTTGGTCAGGATCACCGTGGCCCGCGGCACCGCGCTGGCCAGCCGCTGGCGGGCGCGTTCGCGGCGCAGCCCCATGCGCTTGGCGCGGATCAGCGGATCGCCCTCGGTTTCCTTGTGCTCGTCGCGCACCTCTTTCATCGACATCCGCTGCTTGCGCCGGTGATCGAAGCGTTTCCACATGATGTCGGCGGCGGCGATCACCGCCACCAGCGCCAGCGTGTAAAGCAGCATCCGCGCCGCCGCCGCGCGCGCGAATTCGGCCAGGGCCTCCGGCAGCAGCCCCTGCGCCAGCCAGATCTGGCGCACCGCCTGCCAGGTCACCACGCCGGCAATCGCACCGACCAGAAGCACCTTGGCGACGCTCTTGGCGAATTCCACCAGGCTCGCCGCCGAGACCAGCCGCTTGAGCCCGGCCAGCGGCGAGATCTTGGACCATTTCGGCCGCAGCCGCTCCGCCGCCATCACGACCTCGCCCTGAAGCGCGGCGCCGGCCAGCGCGCCCAGCACCATCAGGAGCACCAGCGGCGCCAGCAGCAGCGCCACGCCGCCGATCAGCTCGCGGGTCAGGGTGCCGAGGTCGCGCAGCCCGGTGACACCGACGCCGACATCGATCTGGCCGGCGGTTTCGAAGACGCCGCGCAACAGGCCCGAGAGCGGCCCGGCGGTGCTGGGCAGGACAAAGACGGTAATGCCGAAGAGCGACAGCATCGCCATCAGGGTGCCGCCTTCCTTCGATGAGGCGACATCCCCCTTGTCGCGGGCCTTTTTCAGCCGGCGCTCGGTCGGTTCCTCGGTCTTGTTGTCCTTGTCCTCTTCGGCCATCGCGCGCCCCCTCAGAACATCAGCAGGCCGAGCCAGGCGGCGAAGCGCTCGGCAAACTCGCGCAGCATCAGCGGTGCGGCGACCCCGAGCACCAGCAGACCGGCGGCGATCAGCAGCGGCGCGGCGACAAAGAACACCGGCAGGGTCGGCATCATCCGCGCCGCCAACCCCATGCCGAGGTTGATCAGCAGCCCCATGACAAAGAACGGCGCGGCGACCGACAGCCCGATGTAAAAGCTCTGCGCCACCGCCCGCACGATCTGCTGCGCCAGATCGCCGGTGAGCAGGGCGCCGGGCGGGAAAACCTCGTAGCTCATCACCATGGCGCCGAGGATCAGGTGGTGCAGATCCATGGCAAAGATCAGCGCCACGGCGCCCAGCATCAGCCCGGTCGAAATCAGTGTCGAGCCCTGAAACGACCCGATTTCGGGGGCAAAGGCGTTGGACAAGCCGATGATCATGCCGATCTGGGCCCCGGCGAATTGGAGCCCGGTCAACAGGATGCGGGCGGTCATGCCGATCCAGAGCCCGAGGGTCAACTCGATCCCCAGGGCCGCCAGCAGCAGGCCGGGCGCATCGAGGCTCTGCGGCCCGACCGGCAGCGCCGGATAGAGCGCCAGCGACAGCAGCAGCGCAAAGGCGATGCGGTGGCGCACCGGCACGAAGGCCTCGCCCAGGGCGGGCATGTACATCACGACGCCGCCGATGCGGGCAAAGACCAGCGCCACCCCCATGACCTGCCCGGTGAGAAAGGCCGAGAGGTCCACCGCTATTGCCCGATGGTCGCGACCGTGCGCAGCGACGCCTTGCGGTGGATTTCATTGTGCGACAGCACCACTGTCATCGGGCTGACCCGTTCCAGCATCGAGCGGACATAGCTGCGCACCTCGGGCGAGACCAACAGGGCCGGCCATTGGTCCTGCTCGGCGTATTTCTGGATCTCGCGGCGGGCGTGCAGGACGAATTCCTGCACCCGCTGCGGCGACATGACGAAATTGCGCTCGTCGCCATTGACCCGCAGCGCCTCGAGAAATTCCTTTTCCCAGGTCGGCGACATGGTGATCACCGAGATGAAGCCATTGCCGTCGATCAGCGATTTGCAGATCTGGTTGGCCAGCCGCCGGCGCACCGCCTCGGTGATCTGTACCACGTTCGACGTGCCGCGCCGGGCATCGGCGATCGCCTCGACGATCAGCGGCAGATTGCGGACCGAGACCCGCTCGGCCAGCAGCCCCTGCAAGACCTGCTGGATCAGCACCAGCGGCGCATTGGGCGTCACCTCGCCCGCCAGCTTCTGGTAATCGCGGTCCAGCCCGGCGACCAGCTCCTGCGCCGCGCCAAAGGTCATCAGCTCGGGCAGATGCTCCTTCACCACTTCGGTCAGATGGGTGATGATGACGCTTTCGGGGTCGACCACGGTCAGGCCCATCGCCTCGGCCTTGGGGGCGGTGGCCTGGTCGATCCAGAGCGCCTCGAGCCCGAACGACGGATCACGGCCGCGTTCGCCGGGCAGGCCGCAATCGCCGGGATTGACCACCATCAGACCGTTGGGCCGCACCTCGCCGCGCGCCACCTCGACGCCCTGCACCACCAGCGCATAGCTCTGCGCCGGCAGCATCGGTTCGTCCTTGATCCTGACCGAAGGCAGCACAAAGCCGAACTCGCGGGCAAAGAGGTTGCGCAGGCTCTTGATCTTGCCGGCCAGCGCCGCGTCGCTGCTCGAGATCAGTGGCACAAGGCCCTGGCCCAGCTCGAGCCGCAGGCTGTCGAGCTTGAGGGTATCCTTGATGTTGTCCTCGGGCAGGGCGGCCTCGGCGCGTTTGAGCGCGGCCTCGCTGGCGGCGGCATTCTTTCGGGCCTCTTCGGCCTTGCGGGCGATCACCACGCCCAGGCCCGCCATCAGCGCCGCCAGCACGGCAAAGACCGGCACCGGAAACCCCGGCAGCAACCCGATGCCAAAGAGCAGGGCGGCGGCCATGAAGAGCGCCTTGGGGAAGCGGACAAGCTGGCCCAGCACGGCCTCGTTCGCCGCGCCCTCGGTGCCGCCCTTGGTGACGATCAGACCGGCGGCGAGCGAGACGATCAGCGCCGGCACCTGGGTCACCAGACCGTCGCCGATGGTCAGCACGGTATAGAAGCCGGCGGCGTCGGACAGGGTGAGATCGTGCTGTGCCACGCCGATCAGGATGCCGCCGACGACGTTGATCAGGGTGATGATGATCCCCGCCACCGCATCGCCACGCACGAATTTCGAGGCCCCGTCCATGGCGCCGTAGAAGCTGCTTTCGTCCTCCAGTACCTTGCGCCGGGCGCGGGCCTGATCTTCGTCGATCATCCCGGCGCCGAGATCGGCGTCGATCGCCATCTGCTTGCCCGGCATCGAATCGAGAGAGAACCGCGCCGAGACCTCGGCGATCCGGGTCGAGCCTTTGGTGATGACCACGAAGTTGATCACCACGAGGATGGCAAAGACCACCACGCCGATGACGAAATTGCCCGAGATGATGAAGCGCGAGAAGCCCTCGATCACCCCGCCGGCGGCGTCCGAGCCGGTGTGGCCCTGCGACAGGATCAGCCGGGTCGAGGCGACGTTGAGCGACAGCCGCAGCATTGTCACCATCAGCAGCAGCGAGGGAAAGGAGTTGAAATCCAGGGGCCGCGGAATCCACAGCGCCACCATCAGGATCAGCACCGAGAGCGACAGCGAGATTGCCAGTCCGAGGTCGAGCAGCACCGGCGGCAGCGGCACGAAGAGCATGGCCAGGATCAGCACCACGGCGGCGGCAAAGCCGATGTCGCGATTGGCCAGCCCGCGCGCCATCAGCGCATTGCCGCCGCCGGGCCTGAGGTGATCGGTCAGCGCCATCAGAACATCTTCTCGAAGGCGGGCAGCACCGGTTGCAGCGTCTCGCGGCCGAACAGGCTGCGGGCGCCCTCGGCCGCGGCGCCGGAGCGGCGGGTCATGTCCGAGGTCCAGAAATGCCCCTCTGGCAAGGGCGCGCGGCCAGTGGCGGCCAAGCTGCGGCCGCCGCCGCGGGCGGCCAGGTCGCGGAACACCTCGAGCCGCTCATTGGCGATGGCCACATTCTGCCGCAACCGGGTGAGATAGGCGGTCTTGTGGGTCTCGGTGGCGGAATGATAGCGTCCGGCGGCCTCGGTCCAGTTGCCCGATTGCTGATGGAGCGCAACCAGTAGCCGGGCGGCGTAATCGACGTTCACCGCCGGGTCGAGGCCCTGTTCCAGCGTGGCAAAGGCCTCGGGGTGCCAGCGCAGGTTGATCTGCATGCAGCCCACGTCGATCGAGGAAATGCCGGCGGCCTGGCGGGCGCGCACCCAGCTTGCGGCGGTGCCGGGCGTGTCGAAGAACCGCCCGTCGCCATCGGCATTGGCGACCCAGGGCCAGACGGTGAGCTCGCCCGCATGCATCATGCCGGCCTCTTGCAGCCCGATGCCGAGCAGCAGGTTGCCGGGAATGTTGTGGCGCAGCTGCGCCTTGAGGATCTCGCGGATGCAGACCCCCGAGGTGGCAGCCATGCGCGGTGCGGGCTCTGCCGCCGGGGCGGGCGAGGGGGCGTAGAAGGCGCTCCAGTCGGCGCGGGCGGCCGGGGTGGCCACCGCTGCGGCCCAGACCGCCGCCAGGATCAATGCGCGCAGGCCCCGCCGCATCACACCCCCCCGCTGACGATCAGGTCGAAGGCCCGGTCGGACAGGCGTTTGACCATGGCGTACATGAAGGGGGTGAAGACCAGCAGCCCGACAAAGATCGCCACGATCTTGGGCACGAAGGTCAGCGTCATCTCCTGCACCTGGGTCAGCGCCTGAAAGAAGGCGATGACCAGACCGACCACCAGCGCAATCGCCATGATCGGACCCGAGGCGTAAAGCACGGTCAGAAAGGCGTTGGACAGGACGGTATGAACATCGGCTTCGGTCATGGCGCTTTCACGATCAGACGGGCATGGCCAGGATTTCCTTGTAGGCTTCGACCAGCTTGTCGCGCACCGAAACCGCCACCTGCACCGTCGATTCCAGCTCCAGCGTCGCCTCGACAACCGCCTGGGTGTCGGCGCCGCCATGCAGCCCGGTCACTGCCGTCGCCTCGGCGTCGCGGATCGCGTTCACCGTCTCGCGGCCCGATTGCGCCACCATCTCGGCAAAGCTGCTGCCGGCCTCGGTGGCGGCGCCGGCGCTTTCGGTGGTCATGTCGCGCGAGGCCCGGTAGGCGCCTGAGGCGGCGTTGACGGACATCAAGGAGGTGGGTTCGGCCATGGGCGCCTCGTCTTACTTGAGCAGATCGAGAAGCTGCGAGCGCATGCTGCGGCCGGTCTCGAACATGTTGAGGTTGGCCTGATAGCTGCGCGAGGCCTCGCGCATGTTGGCCATTTCGATTATGGTATTGACGTTCGACACCTTGACGAAACCGTCGGTGTCGGCGGCCGGATGCGACGGATCATAGCGCAGCTCGAAGCTGGATTCGTCGCGGCTGACCTCGGCGACGGCGACGCCCGATGTGCCGGTCTCGCGATCGATCATCTCTTCGAAGGAGACGATCTTGCGGCGGTAGGGGTCTTCGCCGGGGGCGGAGCCGGTGGAATTGGCGTTGGCGACGTTTTCCGAGACGACCTTGAGCCGCTCGCCCTGGGCCTGCATGCCGCTGGCCGCGACGGTCAGGATGGATTTCAGAATGTCCATGGCGGGGCTCCTAGCGAATGCCGGTCACGGCGACGGTGAGAAGTTCGTGGCCCTTGCGGTAGAGCTCGGCGGCAAGCCGGTAGCTGCCCGCGACCTCCGCCGATTTGATGGTCTGCTGTTCGAGCACGACGTTGTTGCCGTCGAGCGCGCTTTCCCAGGCGCTGTCATCGGCCTCGACCCGCACGCCGGCAGGGGCCGAGGCGGTGGTCTGGATGTGCTGGGCATCGGTCACCGCAAGCCCCTGGGTCGGGGTGCGGGCCTGCACCATGCGGTCAAAGCTGCTGATTTCCTTGGCGCGGTAATTCGGCGTGTCGGCATTGGCGATGTTCTCCGAAATCACCGCCTGCCGGGCGCCGAGCCAGCTCATCCGCTGCGAGGCGAGCTGAAAAAAGGACATGCCGGACAGCTTCATCAACAATTCCCTTTCTCTTTTACCAAGAATAGCATTAATAAAAACTGAATAGCAATGGATAGTAGCCATGCATACGCCATTTTCAGAGCTGTCTAGCCTTGCCCGGCGGATGGAACGCAGCAGCGTCGCCGGCCAGGTGACATCGGCGCTGGGGCTGTCGCTGGTGGTCTCGGGGCTGGAGCGGGCGGTGGGCATCGGCGCGCATTGTACGGTGCAGGGCAGCGGCGGCCCGGTGCTGGGGGAAGTGGTGGGCGTGGATGCTGCGGGCACCCGGCTTCTGCCTTTCGGCAATTGGGACGGGGTGCGCAGCGGCGATCCGGTCAAGGTCACCCAGGCGGCGACCGAGATCCGCCCCGATGCGGCCTGGCTCGGCCGGGTGGTCGATGCGCTGGGCCGGCCGCTTGACGGGCGCGGCCATCTGCCCGAGGGCGACGCGCCCCGCCCGGTGCGCGCCGGGCCGCCGCCGGCCTTTGACCGGCGCCGCGTCGGGCCGCGGCTGGCGACCAGGCTGAAGGTGATGGATGCCTTCACGCCGCTCTGTCGCGGTCAGCGGATGGGGGTCTTTGCCGGGTCGGGTGTCGGCAAATCCACCCTGATGGCGATGCTGGCCCGGCATGCCCAGCCCGAGGTGATCGTGGTCGGGCTGGTTGGCGAGCGGGGCCGCGAGGTGCAGGATTTCATCCGCGACGACCTGGGCGAAGAAGGGCTTGCGCGCTCGGTCGTGGTGGTTTCGACCGGCGACCAGCCGCCATTGATGCGGCGCCAGGCGGCCTGGACCGCCACCGCCGTGGCCGAGCATTTCCGCGACCAGGGCAAGCAGGTGCTGCTGCTCTTGGACAGTGTGACCCGATTTGCCATGGCGCAGCGCGAGATCGGCCTTGCCGGGGGCGAGCCTCCGACTTCCAAGGGCTATCCGCCGACCACCTTTGCCGAGCTGCCGCGGCTGATGGAGCGGACCGGGCCAGGCAGCGGCGCGGCGGGGGACATCACCGCGCTTTACACCGTACTGATGGATGGCGACGACATGGACGACCCGGTCGCCGATGCGGTGCGCGGCATCCTTGACGGCCATATCATCCTGGATCGCCGCATCGCCGAACGCGGCCGCTTTCCGGCAGTGGATATCCTGCGCTCGCTGTCGCGGATGCTGCCGGAGTGCCACACGGCGGAGGAATACGCGCTCTACCGGGCCGCCCGCCAGGCTGCGGCGCGCCATGCCGACATGGAAGAGCTGATCCGCATCGGCGCCTATCGCAAGGGCAGCGATGCCGAGGTCGACGCAGCAATCCGCCTGTCCGGCCCGCTCGAGGCGCTCCTGGGCCAGAGCAAGCGCGAGACCCTGGCGCCGGAAGAGACCTTTGCGAACCTGCGCGCTTGTCTCGATGCCGCGGGCATTGCGGTGCCCGCCGGCTGATCAGCCCGGCCGGATCCAGCGCTGCAAGGTGTTGAGATCCTGCGCGGCGGCGGCGCGGCGGGTGCGGTCCTTGCGCTGCTGCTGCATGCGCGAAAGCCGCAGGATCTCGAAGGTCTTCTGCTCGGACAGCGCGGCGCGCAGCTTTTCCTCGGCCTGCGCCAGATCGGGCGCAACCCTGGCGGCCTCGCGGGCGTTGCGCTCGAGCTCGGCGCGGATCGATCCGATGAACCGGCCGAGGTAGGGCGCGCCTTCGAGGCCGTCGATATGCGATTCACTCGACAGCCGTGCCAGCAGCGCCTCGCGCTCGGTCTCGAGCCGGTCGTAACGGGCACGAAGCACCCCCACGGCGGCGGCATGTTCGCGGGTTTCCAGTTCTTTCACCCGCTCCATGATGGCCAGCGGGCGCAGCCGGTCAGGGGCCATCGGCCTTGGGCTCCTCTGGGCCGGGGACCGGATCGCCGCCCAGGCGTTCGCGCATCTTCAGCAGGATATCAATCGGATAGCCCGATGATCCCGGCGGCAGCGCCTTGAAGACACCGGCCACGGCGGCCGAGGTGAACTCGGGCTTGGCGGCTTCGGTCTTGGCGTCGTCCGGGCCGGCAGCCAGGGCCGGCGCGGATGCCAGCGTCAGCGTCGCGACGGCCAGCGCGCGCCTCATGCCGCCGGCAGCTCTTTCTGCGCCGCCTCGACCTCGTAGAAATCGGGCTGCATGCGCGAGGGGATGCTGCCTCGGCCGATCTCGATGCAGATATTCGGCGGATGGTTCGACACCATGGCGACAAAGATATCGCGGATCACCAGGTAGAAGGCGCCGTCTTCCTCTTCGATCTGCTTCAGCCGGCCGGCGATCGGCTGCACCATGCAGTACGCCAGGAAAACGCCGAGAAAGGTGCCCACCAGCGCCCCGCCGATCATCTTGCCGAGAATCTCGGGCGGCTGATCGATCGAGGACATGGTCTTGATCACGCCGAGCACGGCGGCGACGATGCCGATGGCGGGCAGGCCGTCGGCGACCTGCTGCACCGCATGGACAGAAGCCAGCGATTCATGGTGATGCTTGCGAATCTTGCGGTTGATCACGTCCTCGGTGGCATAGCGGTCGTCGAATTGCATCGACAGCATGCGAAAGCTGTCGCGGATCAGGTCGACGGCGAAATGATCGGCCATGATGCGGGGATAACGGCCAAAGATGTCGCTGCTCTGCGGGTCTTCGATATGGCTGTCGAGCGCCAGGATGCCCTTGGCCTTGTAGGCTCGGGTCAGCTCGAACATCAGTTGCAGCAGATCGTTGTAATCCTTGGCCTTCCAGCGCGGGCCTTTGATCACCTTGAGTACACCGCCGGCCGAGCTCTTGATCACCGAGACGCTGTTGGCGATCACGAAGGCGCCGATTGCCGCGCCGCCGATCATCATGCCTTCGAAGGGCAGGGCATACAGCACGATGTCCATCTTGCCGCCCGACAGCATGAAGCCGCCAAAGACGAGTCCGAACACAAGAGCAAGCCCGAGGATGAAGGTCATGGAAGGGTCTCTGCTTTCACTATCAATGCGCGCGCGGGTGTATTCCGGTAAATTATAAGTATAATTGACTTTCTTTCAAGCATAAATAAGGATAGTTTTGAGTAGTGAAGAACAATCCTTGGAGTTGCGGCATGGCCTCCGGCAAGCTCGCCTATTTCTTCGAAGCCCGTGATCTGGCGCATCTGTTCGCGGATTGGCCCGACGAGATCGGTCTGGTGCTCTGCCTCGATGCGGCGGGATTGTGCGAGCTCTTGCTGTTCCATGTCAGCGAACGCGACCGGATGCCGGCCAAGGCGGCGGCGGTTCTGGGCTGCGCGCGGGCCGAGCTCGAGGTGGTGCCCGAGGTTGCGGGCTATCCGACGCGGCGGGTGCTCTTTACCGACGAACAGAGGCTGATGGCGCTGATCCTCGACGAGGACGATCTGGCCGAACTGGCGCAGGACTACCTGATCAATCACCGGTTCGAGGCCTCGCGCAAGCCGGAGGCGCCGGCGCCCAAGCCCGCGCCCAAGGCGGCCACCCTGACCGATGTCTTTCGCTGGAAGCCGCGGCTGCACCTTTCGGAGACCGCGCCGAAACCGCCGCGCAAGCCGGATCTGCCCGAGGGGTTCGCCGCGCTCGACGCCCAGGCGGAATGCGATTTTGCCGACGGCGTGCTCGAACTCGGGCGCACCGGGCTGCGGCTGAGCCTGGCGCCGGAGCTGCTGAGCATCCAGACGCCGGCGCGGCGGACCCGCAAGATCGGCTTTCGCGACGATTTCTCCTGCTTTGTGCTGCCGCGGCCGGTGGCGGCGGGCTGGAGCCCGGGCGAGTCGCTGGTGATCGACATGCCGGAGGAGGGCTTTCCCAAGGCGCTGCGCGCGCGCTATGCCCAAGGGGCACGCCAGGCGCAGGTCACGATCACCGGCCAGGGCGTCTTTGTCACGCCGGGCGCGCTCTTGCCGCCGCCACCCCCCGAGGCCGAAGCTCCGGCGCGGCGCCGGCGGTTGTTTTCGCCGGTACGCTCGGCGCTGATCGGCATGGTCTGCCTCGGTCTCGCCGCCGGCGCGATGCTGCGCGAGGATGCGCCGTTTTCGCTGCCGTTCCTGCCGATGAAATCGGGCGCGATCGACGCGCCGCAGCCGTCCGAGACGCGGTTCGCCGCGCGGTAGTTGGCCGTCCGGGCCTCAGTCGTCGTTGTCGTCGAGGATATAGCCGCGCCCGCGTGCCGAGCGCACGCGAAACCCCCCGTCCGACCGGGATTCCAGCTTTTGCCGGATGCGGGCGATATGCACGTCGATGCGGCGGTCGCCATAGGCCCAGTCGGCCTCGCCCAGCACCTGCGCCAGCGCCGCGCGGTCGACGATCTCGCCCGTGTGGCGGCTCATGTATCTGAAAATCCGCTCTTCGACCGGGGTCAGGCCAAGCTGGACCAGCCGCGCCGCCTTTCGGTTCTTGCGCACCGCGCCCTGAAGCCGCAGCGACAGCCGCGCGCGCAGCTCTCCGGGATCGTGATCGGCGCGCAGGGCATCGTCGGCGCCGGCGGCAAAGGCGGCAATCGCGCCCTGCGACCGGTTGGCATGATCGATCGCCAGGATTACCGCCTCGCTGGCGTGCCGCCGGGCGGTGGCAATCAGCGTCAACATCGCCTCGTCGGGAATGTGCCGGGCCGAAAGCCCGACGATCAGGGCGCTGAGCGGGGCGCCTTCGGTCAGCGTGTCGCGCAATTCCGCCGGCCGGGCCCGGCGTAGCACCTTGGGCAGGCCGCAATCCTGCAAGACCCCGGCCCAGGCCGTCCGCAGACCCGTGTCACGTTCGACCACGGCGGCGAAAGAGCCCCTGTTCTTCATGAGCCGGTAGATACTCCCAAGGTTAGTCCTGAACTCTTTAGAGAGGTTTGTGCAAAATTTCGTGAATTTTCAACTCCGATTAACCTTGGCGCGCTATCTATCTTTCGACAATCATGAAGAAACCGAGAAAGTCACGTTTGAGGCATGCAATATCATCTCGTATCCGATGGCCCCAGGGGCCTGGCGCCTTTCGCCGGGCTGCGCGGTGATCCACTTGAGAACCGGGCGATAATTCCTTGCCCGGGGCGGCGGATCCCGGCCGGTTTCGGCCGAGGCGGGTTGCGCGGCTCAAGAATTTGCAAGATTAACACGTGAGTTTCCCGTACAATGGCCCGACTGCCAGTGCCCCCGACGGCCCGCGCATCGGCCACAGGCAGCGACCCGGCGGCGTCAAAGATCGGGCGGGCAGGAGATGAAGATGACTACTCAGGGCATGAAAGAGGAAACCGCCGGCCGCATCGTCGCGGCCTATGCCTCGCGGCCGGATGTTGGCCAGGATGAGATCGTGGCGCTTTATCGGCGGCTGGCCGAGGAATTCTCGCGTCAGGGAAGCTCCGCGGTCGCGGTGCCGATCGCGCCGGAGACCGGCCGATTGCGGCCGGCGGTGCCGGTCGATCAGGCGGTGTCCGAGGATCGGGTGACCTGCCTGTGCTGCGGCCGCAGCTTCAAGATGCTCAAGCGTCATCTGGGAGCCGAACATGGCATGACCGAGGCCGGCTATCGCGCCGCCTTTGATCTGCCCGAGGATTTCCCGCTGGTCGCACCGAGCTATTCCCGCAAAAAGGCCAAACACGCCCGGAAGGCGGGGCTGGGCAAATATGAACGGTCTGTCGTCACCGGCGAGGCATAGGCCCCGGCATGGCGCAATCGGACGAACAGACAATCATCATCCGGCGGTCCGAGGAGAGCGAGGACCACGGCCATCACGGCGGCGCCTGGAAAGTCGCCTATGCGGATTTCATGACCGCGATGATGGCGTTTTTCCTGCTGCTGTGGATTCTCGCCGCCTCGGACGAAGAGAAGCTGCGCGGCCTGGCGGATTACTTTTCCCCCAGCCTGTCGCAGAGCGGCGGCAAGGGCGACGGGTTGCTCGATGGCACCGTTCTGGCCGCCGAGGGCGTGCTGAGCGGCACCGACGGCGCCGCCACCCCGGTGCAATTGCCCAGTTTCGGCCAGGAAAACCCGCTGGCCGTGTTCGACAGCCGGCTGCGCGACGAAAGCCCGACTCCGGCGGAACAGGTCGCGGCGCAAGCCGAGGCCGAGGCCGAGGCGGAAGCAGAGGCGGCCGCGGCGCTCGATACCCTGGAGATGGCCCGCGCGCGCGAGGCCTGGGCGGCGGCGCAGGACCGGCTCGAGCAGCAGATTGCCGAGGATATCGCCAATACCGTGGGGCTCGAGACGCTGGCCGAACATCTGGAGTTCAAACGCCGCGACGACGGGCTGGAAATCCAGATCGTCGACCGCACCGGCCGGTCGATGTTCAACTCGGGCAGCGCCCGCATCCCCGAGCGCACCCGGCATCTTCTCGAGGTGGTGGCCGGATCGCTGGCCGAGCTGCCGAACGAGATCACGATTGCAGGGCATACGGATTCGCTTCGGTTCCAGAACGGCGGCCCCTATTCCAACTGGGAGCTTTCGGCCGACCGCGCCAATGCCACCCGGCGGGTTCTGGTGGAAAACGGCGTCAACCAGTTGCGGATCACCCGGATTTCCGGCCTGGCCGATACCGAGCCTCTGGACGGCATCAGCGCCGATGCGGCCGAGAACCGCCGCATCAGCATCATGGTGGTCTATCCGATGGGCCAGGATGCGCCGCTCCGGCGACCGATTCCCTGAAATACGTTACGCTTGCCCCGGGATTTCGCGGCAAAACCCAGTGGAAGCGGCCCTATATAGCGGGCGAGCGCGCAGAATAACGCAAAATATGGGGGTTGAATCCCGTTTTGTAACGAAAACTCAGGGGGTGTTCATGAATCTCTGCGGCGCGGCAGGCGGCGCGGAGGTGGCCCGGACCCTTGGATTCAAGCGGCAAAGGCCGGCGAATCACATGGCTCTATATAGATATCGCCCCAAGCTCACCGCCTAGATATGGTATGAGCCTTTACACTTGAATCCTTTAAGCAGGGTTAATCCGCACGTACTGATTGAGGGGTAGCTGATCGTTTAAACAAGTTCAGGGAGCGGATTTAAGGATGCTTGGACAACAGGTGCTCGACCTCATTTGGGAAGATGGCGTCGCCATGCCGGACGCTGAAACCTCCCGATATTTTCTGAACCTGTTCTCGCGCATCCTGCCGGTGCGCACCGCGCCGCTGGTTGCCGGCGCCGCCTGTGAACGACCGCTCGCCATGTCCGACAGCCTGGAGCTGGCGCCCGGTCTGCCGCTCGGGGATGTGCTTGTCGAAGAGCTGCCGCTGGATCTCGATTACGACACGCTGGTGGTGATGCTGCCGAGCGGCGAACAGAACCTCGGCTCCCTGCTGGGCGGGGCGGTGGCCGAAAGCCTGATCCTCGCGCTGTCGCTGGGCGAGATGCCGCTGGAGCGCGAAAACGAGGCTCTGCATGCCCTGGCGCAGGCCGCCCTGCGCCGCGCCGCCGAGCTGGAAGGCGCCGGCGCCGCGCTTGACATGGCCGGCTTCCGGCGCGGCATGGCGCTTGGCCTCGGCCGGTACTGGATGGCCGGCGAGACGCTGACCGCGACGCCCGATTTCCTCACCAGCCCGGCGATGATCGCCCATCTGACACGGCTCGACCCGGATTTTGCTGAACCCGATCTTTGCCTGTTCGGCAGCCGCCTGCTGGATGTTTCGTCAGAGCCGCTGGCACTGGAAGAATGGATCGGCCGCACCTCGATGATGCTGCGCGCCTGCCTCGGCGCCCCGGAAAGCGAGTTCGAGCCGCTGCCACAGGATATCAGCGCGCGCTTTAACTTTCACTAAATCTTTAATTTCTTTCTGTTTTCCGTGAAATGTGTTTTTCTATCCTTGAAAGCAAGGATAGGGCGACGCTCTTCATGAACTCGATGTCGTACCAGGCCGCGATGCGGGTGCCGCTGCTCAGCTTCGAGCAGGAGCGCGCCGCGATTGGCGGCTGGCAGGATCGCGGCGACCGCAAGGCGCTGGAGCTTCTGGTCTGCGCCCATGCGCGCCAGGCCTGGGCGCTGGCGGCGCGGTTTACCGACAATCCGACGCATCTCGAGGATCTGGCCGCCGAGGGGATGATGGGCTTGCTGCGCGCCGCCGACAGTTTCGACCGAAGCCAGGATGTGCGGTTCTCCACCTATGCCAGCTGGTGGGTGCGCAACGCGATTTCCGCGGCCGTGGCCCGGATCAAGGCGGTGATCGACATTCCCGCGCGAACCTATCTCGATGCCCGCGCCGGCCGGCTGCCCGAGCCGGAACATCACCTGATCCGCCTGGCCGTGCAGGCCGCGATCGAGATCGACGGCGCCAGCGACGGCCCGGCCGATCCGCGCACCGCGCTGGTCTGTGACGCCCCGGGGCCGGAAGAGGAAATCAGCCGCCTCGACCGCGAGGCGCAGCTGGCGGGGCTTCTGGCGCGGGCGCTGGGGCAACTCGATCCGCAGGAAATCGAGGTGGTGCGGCGCCGGCATCTGTCGGCCGATCCCGAACCGCATCTGGCGCTTGCCGCCGAGATGGGCCTGTCCCCGGCGCGGCTGCGCCAGGTCGAGCGGCGGGCGGTGATGCGGCTGCGCCGGCATCTGGTGGAGGCGGGCTTTTCGCGCAGCCTGTTGCAGCCGTGATGAACATCCTCAGCGCCCTGGCCGGTCTGGCCTCTGCCACCGGCACCGAAACGTCCGCGCGCGGCGCGGCCCGTGACGCGTCCCCTGACGCGGCCGGAGCCGGGCTTTTCGCCGCGTTGCTGGGTCGGCGCGAGGGGCAAGAGGGCTCCGGCGATCTGCCGGCACCCAAAGCGGCCTCCGGCACGTCCCGCGAGACGGCGCAGGAGACGGCTGACGGCGGGCTCGAGGCGCTTCTGGCCGAGGCCCAGGCGGCGCTGGAGGATCCGAAGCTTGCCGATGCGGAACTGGCCGAGGCTCTGGTGCCGCTGGTCGCCGCGCTGGCGGAGGTCGTGTTGCCGCCGGCGGCGCCCGGGATCGAGGCCGGACCGCCCGTTCCCGCCGGGCGGCGTTTGGCCGAGGCGCTTCAGGCGCTCCGCGCACCCTCTGCGCCGGTGGTGGAAGCGGCGGCGCGCACCGGCCCGACCGAGGTGCGGACCGAGGTGTCCCGGCTGATCTCGGAGATCTCGGCGCAGGTGGCAGAGACGCCGCAGGCGCAGGCCGAGCCGCCATTGCGCGGCGACAGGGCGGTGTCGCAGATCCCTGCGGGCGGTGCCACGGAGATGCGGCAGATGGCTGAGCGACCGCCGGTGGACCTGGCCCCTTCGCGCGTGGAGTTGCGCGCCGGCGTCGCGGCCGTGCCCGCCCCCCCGGCAGCCGCGGGGGCCGAGCTGCGCGTGCCGGTGATCGCCGACATGGCCGCCGCGCCTGCGCCCGCGCCGGCGCAGCCCGGGACCGTTTTCACCCCGGCGCCGCCGCCCGAGGTGGTGGCACAGCAGGCCCGTGCGCCGCTGCCCGACAGCGGCCAGATCCTCGGCCAGCTCCGCGCCCAGGTGGATCAGGGCGGCACCATCCGCGTCGCGCTTCGGCCCGAGGGGCTCGGCCGGGTCGAAATCAGCCTCGCACCCGGCGACGACGGCCAGATCAGCGTCACCGTCCGGGCCGATCAGGCCTCGGTTCTGGGCAGTCTGCGGGCCGATCGCGAGGGGCTCTTGACGCTGCTGCGCGATGCCGGCCATCAGGTCGAGGCGCGCGGGCTCAGCTTCGCCGACATGGGCAGCCAGGGCAGCGGCGAGGGCGCGCGCCAGAACACCGGGCAGGGCGCGCGACAGACCGCGCTGCCGCAGACATGGGCCGGCGAGACGGCCGCCGAGCCGACCGATCCCCCGACCCCCGCCGCGCCCGCCTCTGGCGGCGTCGATATCACGGTCTGACAAGGACAGAACAATGGCAATCGATCCCTATGGCCTGACCGGCGCGACCAACGGCACCGCCTCCGGCTCCAACAACGCCCTGAGCCAGCTCGGCGAGGATTATCAGAGCTTCATCACCCTGCTCACCGCCCAGATCCAGAACCAGGATCCGCTCGAGCCGATGGACAGCACCGCCTTTGTCTCGCAGCTCGCGACGCTGACCCAGGTCGAACAGGCGGTGGCGCAGAATGCCAACCTCGAAGGCATCGCCGCGCAGCTCACCAGCCTGTCGGCGATCTCGGGGCTGAACCTGATCGGCCACAGCGTGGTGGCGCCGTCGTCAGAAGTGGCCCTGTCCGGTGGCGGGGCGACGCTGGGCTATCGGCTGGGCAACGAGGCGCAGCTGGTGACGATGGATGTGACCGACGCAAACGGCACCATCCTGCGCAGCTTCTACGGCTTGCCAGGCAGCACCGGAAGCCTGCACGAGGTCGCCTGGGATGGGTTGGACGACGCCGGTGCGGCCCTGCCCGACGGGCAATATTCGGTGCAGCTCACGGCGCTGGATCTCGATGGCAACACGGTGACCTCGCAGACCTTCGCCTTGGCGCAGGTCACCGGGCTGACCTATGATCAGGGGCTGGCGGTGTTGCAGCTGGAAACCGGCGAGGCAGTGCTCGCCGGGTTGATCGAAGAGGTGCGCTGAGCCGTCTCAGCTGCGCGGCACCTCGGCCTGAAGCAGCGACAGAAGCAGCACCTCGGCGACATCCGCGCCAAAATCATCCCGAAGATCGGCCACAAGCGTTTCGGCCAGCCGCGGCGTCTCGACCCGTTCGCCGGTCAGGCTCAGCCCTTCGGCCGCCCGGTGCAGCGAGGCCAGCACCGCGTCGCGCAGGCGCGAGGTGTTCTCGGCATCGCTGAACTTGGCGGCCGCTTCGGTGTCGCGCATCTCGACGCCGATTTCCGACACCACATAGGTCACGCTATGGGCGCGATAGACCGGCACGCTCATCCGGCCGAGACGCACCACATTGGCCTCGTTGCGCGCGGCCGCGGTCTGCGAATGGTCGGCGTCCGGCGTCGCGGCGCCTTCGTCGGGGCTCTCCTGCCCGCTTTCCTTGTCGGCGAGTTCGTCGAGAACCTGCGCCGCCGGGGTCTGGCCCGGGGGATCGATTTCGGAGGGCGCCGCTGTCACGACGGCGGCGGGCATCACCTGCCCACCGGCATATCCCGCCGCGGCAAAGGCGAGCGGCAGGGCGACAAAGGCGATAGCGGTCTTCTGCATGTCCTGATTCCGAACTGGTTGTCTCGGAATCGGTTATCGCTTGGCAATCAGACAAAACTTTTCGCAAACTTTGTCGGAAGTTAGGTCTAATATGGCAGGATTACGTCCATCACGTCCTCGCCATAGCCGCGCACCTGCTGGCGGCTGATCGATCCGCGGCCGCCATAGCTGATGCGCGCTTCGGCCATCTTGTCGTAGCGGATGGTATTGCCCCGGTCGATGTCCTGCGGGCGGATGATGCCGGAGACCCGCAGTTCGCGCAGTTCTTCGTTCACCTTCACCTCCTGCCGGCCGACCACCACCAGATTGCCGTTGGGCAGCGCCTGCACCACCAGCGCCGCCATGCGCAGCGAAATCGACTCGCGGCGATCGATCGAGCCGTCGCCGCTGGCGCTGGTGGTCGACCCGATATCGACGATGTCGCCGCTGGGCAGGTCGGCGGGGCCGACGCCGGGCAGGATCTTGTCGATCTGCGAGCCATAGCCGAAGAACCCGGCCAGCGTCAGCGAGCTGTCGCCGCTGCGGCTGCGGTCCGAGGCGTTGTCGAGGCTGGCCTCGTCGTCGATCTCGATCACGATGGTCAGAAGATCGCCGATCTGGGTTGCCCGCTGATCGGCAAAGAAGCCGCCGCTGCCCGGCTCCCAGAGCGAGGCGCGTTCGGCCCGGTCGGGAATGCGCGGCATCTCGGGCGGAGGCATCGGCACGTTGACCGTCTGCGCGGCGGCCAGGTCGCGGCGGTCGACGCCGATCGGGCTGAGCTCGGGGTCGCGGTCGAACACCGGTTTGCCGCAAGCGGCAAGCAGCACAAGCGCCGGGCCGGCCGGCAGAATTTGGCGAAAACGGATCATCGGATCACCTCCACAAGCCCCGGCCCGCGGGCAATCGCCTCGAGCGGGGCATTGCTGACCAGATTGACGATGCGCAGTTCGGCGCCGCGATGGGCACTGTCGAGCGCGCGGCCCGGGGCGGTCAGGACCAGCCGGCCGTCGTCATAGAGGATGTTGACCTTGTCGCCGCGGTCGATCACCAGCGGCTGCATCACCGATTGCGTCATCACCGGCCGGCCCTGGGCCAGCATGCGGCGGACCTGCATGCCCTCGAGCAACCCGGGCTCGGTGATGGTGAAGGCACCGATGCGGCGCAGCGGAAGCTCGGTGATGGCGATATCATCGGTGCCGATAATGGCGCCCGGCATCAGCCGCCGCGCCGGCACCGGCACCGCCAGCACCGGCAGCGCCATGCCCTCGAGCCGGTGGGTGACGCCGGTCTCGGTCACCGCATTGGCCAGGAACCGGCCGCTGTCGCGGTCCATCCAGAAGGCCGAGATCATCTCGGCCTCGGCGGCGGCATTGCCGGAGAAGCGGATGCGGATCAGCGCCTCGGCCGGCAGCTCGTTGCCCCAGCTCTGGCGCACCTGCTCCTCGATCAGCACATCCGCGGTTTCGGCGCGGGCCGAAAGCGGAGCAAGAACAAGGGCAAGGATCAGGGCAAGGACAGGCATGGCTTACCTGATCTGGTTGGCGGCCGACATCATTTCGTCGGCGGTTGAAATGGCCTTGGAGTTCATCTCGTAGGCGCGCTGTGCCTGGATCAGATCGGTGATCTGGCGGACGATATCGACGTTCGAGCTTTCGAGATAACCCTGCCGCAGGATGCCGACGCCCTCATCGCCGGGCAGCGAGGGGATCGCATCGCCCGACGCGACGGTGGCCTGCAACAGGTTGTCGCCCAGGGGCCGCATGCCGGCGTCGTTGACAAAGGTGGCCAGGGTGAGCTGGCCGATCTCGACCGGCACCGGATCGTTGTCGACAAAGGCGCTGACGATGCCGGTGTCGCTGATCTCGATCTTGGTGGTATTGGCCGGCAGCACCACGCCGGGATCGATCTCGTAGCCGCTGCCATTGACGACCTGCCCCTCGGCCGAAAGCCGGAAAGAGCCGTCGCGGGTATAGGCCTGATCGCCATCGGGCAGGTTGACGGTGAAATAGCCGCGCCCGTCGATCGCCATGTCGAGCTGGTTCTGGGTCTGCACCAGCCCGCCCTGGGTGTTGAGCCGGACCGTCCCCACCGCCTGCACGCCGAGGCCGACGTCGAGGCCCACCGGCCGGGTGTTACCCTCTTCCGCCGTCACCGCCCCCTCGCGTGAGAGGTTTTCGTACACCAGATCGGTAAAAGAGGCGCGGGCGGTTTTGTAGCCGGTGGTATTGGCGTTGGCGATATTGTTGGAAATCACGTCGACATTGGTCTGCTGCGCCATCATGCCGGTGGCGGCGATACCCAAGGCTTTCATCTGCGTCTCCCTCTCTAGCTGGTCTGGCCGATGCGGCTCAGCATCTCTTTTTTCAGGTCGTCCTCTGACGAAATCAGGTTGAGCGCGTGCTGATAGGCCTGCTGAATGTCGATCAGCCGCGTCACTTCGCTCACCGCCTGTACGTTGCTGGCTTCCAGCGCGCCCTGGATCACTTCGGTGCCCGTGTCGTCGGGGGCAAGCTGGGCGGTGCCGTCCTCGGGGACGAACATGCCGCCGCCGGCGCGGCCCAGGGACTGGCGGTCGGGCAGGGCAAAAATGCCGATCTGGCCCAGCACGCCGCCCTGCTGCGACGAGATCACCCCATCGCCCGAGATCGCCACCGTCGCGGCCAGGGCCGGCGGCAGGGCCAGCGGCGCGCCGCCCGCGTCCAGCACCTGGGCGCCGCTGGTGGTGACAACGCGGCCCTGCGGGTCGAGCACGAAATTGCCATCGCGGCCAAAGGCCTGCTGTCCGTCCTCCAGTTCGTAGGCAAACCAGCCGGCACCCGAAAGCGCCATGTCGAGCGGGTTGCCGGTCTGGAGCACGACGCCGGAGCGGTCATCGAGATAGGAGCCGCGGTCGATCAGGTAGCTGGTGCCCTCGCCGGTGACGTCGGTGCTGTCGGGGTTCAGGTAGCTTTCGAACAGCACGCGCTCGGCCTTGAAGCCGGTGGAATTGGCGTTGGCGATATTGTTGGCGGTGACGTCAAGCTGACGCTCCAGCGCGGTGAGCTGAGACAGGGCGACATAGGTGGAATTATCCATCGATCATCTCAATCAATTCTTGTTCTACCGCTTGCGTGACGCTCTTTTCTTGCTGACAATGCGTTTTCATTTGGTGTACATCAAGAACAATCATGATGAAACGGCGAAAAAACTCGGCCTATTCTTGTTTTCTCGGCGCTGTCGCGGCGCTGACCCTGGCGCTGCCCCAATCCTCTGCGGCGGCCACCGAGACGGTGCGCGCGATGCCGGCGGTGCAGGGGCTGGAGGCGCCGATCTGGGGGATCGAGCCGCCGGTGCTTTACCTCGCGCCGCGCGAGTCGCAGCCGTTCCTGGCCGGGCGCACGGCACTGATGGCGGCGCTGCTGCGCGCCGGCGAAACCGGGCCGGCGCGGATGCGGGTGCTGATCGAGCTGGCCGAATTTCACTTTGCCCACGGCATGATCCCGGAGGCGCTGTCGATCCTCTCGGAGGTGCGCGGGCCGCAGGTTCCGCCGGCGCATGGCCTGCGTGCGGCCGCGCTGGAGCTGGCGCTGGGGCTGTTCGATCCGCTGGGCCGGCCGCTGACCGAGCGCGCCGCCAATCTGCTGGCCCCGCATTACGCCAAATGGCCCGATCAGCGGCTCTTGCTGGTGATGTCGGATCTGCGCGCCGGCGCTTGCGCCAAGGCCGCGCCGGGGCTGCGCGCCGCCTTCGAGCGGCTGCAACGGTTCCCGGAGGTGGCCCGCGAACAGGCGCTGCCGGCGCTGCTGGAATGCGCCATCGACGACCGGCAATGGCAGCTTGCCCGCGATATCGCCAGCCGCTTCGAGGATCACGTGACCCTGCACGACAGCCCGGCGCTGCATTTCCTGTTGGGCAAGGTGGCCGAAGCCGGTGATGCGCCGTTGGCGGCCTTCGACAGCTATGCGCTGGCACAATCGGGTGCTGATCGCTGGGGCCACCGGGCGCGGCGGGCGCTGGTCGATCTCGGGTTGCGCCAGGATGCGCTGAGCTCTGCCGAGGCCGCCGACCTGCTGGCGCTCGAAACCGAGATCTGGCGGGGCGATGCCGCGGCGGCGGACACCCTGGGCGATCTGGCGGCGCTGCAAGAGATCGCGGGCGATCCGGTCGCGGCGGTAGAGACCTATGGCCGGCTGCGCCAGCGCCATCCGGGCACCGACCAGGCGCGGGGCGCGCAGCAGAAAGCGCAACATCTGATCGGCAAGCTCTACGAACAGGGCGCCAGCGGCGAGATCTCGCTCTCGGCCTTCATGGCGCTGCACGCCCGGATTGCGCCCTGGTTCCGCTTTACCGCCGATTACGCCCTGTCGGCCGAGCGGTTCGCCGACGGGTTCCTGGCCGCAGGCGCCACCACCGTCGCGGCGCAGGAATTCGCCACGATCCGCGACCACCTGACCGCGGCGCAGGATCTGGGCCTGTTTGCGCCGCTTCCCGGCCAGCTCGACCGGTTGGCCGTCAAGGAGGCCGAGGCGCTGTTGCAGGGCGGGCAGTTCGAGGCGCTGGGCCTGCGGCTGGCAGAGCCGCCCAGGCCCGAGGAGCCGGCGCTGGCCGCGCGGCTGGCGCTGGTCTCGGCGCGCTATCTCGACGAGACCGGTCAGCGCGCCGCGCTCTTGTCGGCCAGCGCGGCGGAGGCGCCCGAGCAGGTGCTGCGGCTGCGCGCCCAGGCCCGGTTCGAACGCGGCGAATGGCCCGAGGCGCAGGCCGCCTATGCCGCGCTGGCGGCGCGCACCGGGGCCGATCTGCCGCTGCCCGACGCGATCCGCTATCTGCTTGCCGCCCATCGCAGCGGCGACGTGGCCACCGCCGCCGATCTGGTCGGTCGCTTCGCCGCCCTGACCGACCTGCCGGAATGGACCGAGATTGCCGCCACCCTGACCGCCCAGGTGCCGGAGCTTCTGCCGCTGCGCCAGGACGCCGCCCGCCGGCGGATCGACAGCGCACAGGACATGCTCGACACGCTGACGGCACCGCGCAGCGTCAATTGAGGCCCTGCCCCGGCAGCCGCAAAAACAGGCAAGGATCAGCGAAGCGGTTGTAAAACATCGCCAAGAACAGCCGTCTTTAAACTTGGTGTAACCAGGCTGGTCTATATGTAGGGGCAACGGTGACCCAACACCGGCACGGCAAAGACGAGGCGGATATGAGCATTACCAACGCGATGGCGTCGGGCGTCAGCGGGCTGCTGGCGAATTCCACGGCGGTCAGCAGCATCTCTTACAATATCGCGAATGCCGATACGGTCGGCTATCGCCGCAGCTTCGAGCAGATGGTTACCGCCGGGGCCTCGGGCGCCAGTGGCGCCATGGCCACCGGCGTGCAGACCACCTCGATCCACAGCAACACGGTTGACGGCAATTACCTCGACACCGCGATCGCCACCAATCTGGCGATCACCGGCAACGGCTTTTTCGTGGTCAACTCGAACATCGATGCCTCTTACACCAACGGCAACCTGTTCACCCGCGTCGGCAGCTTTGAGCCCGATGACAACGGCAATATGGTCAATTCAGCCGGGCTCTACCTGATGGGGTATGCCTATGGCGCCAACGGCGCGCTTGGCGCGGTCGACCGCAACAGCTTTGCCGATCTGGTGCCGGTCAATGTCGCCAACCAGACGATTGCCGGGTCGATCACCGGCAATATCGCGATTGGCGGCAACCTGCCGTCGCAGGAAACCGGACAGGCCGCCGCCGGCGATCCCTTTGTCTCTTCGGTCGAATATTACAACGCCCTCGGGGCGGCCGAGCGGCTGACCCTGTCGTTCCAGCCCACCACCACGCCCAACAGCTGGCAGGTGACGATCAGCGACGCCAATACCAGCTACGGCGAAGTCACCATGAGCTTTGCCGACAGCGGCCCCAACGCCGGCGCGCCGCTGGCCTATGCCAATGCCACATCGACCGCCACCGCCCCGGCGGGCTTTGCCTTCAACCCGGCAACCGGCGTGATGACGCTGACCGTCAACAACGGCACCACGCCGCAGGTGGTCGACGTCTCGCTCGGCGCGCCCGGCAGCTTTGACGGGCTGAGCCAGTTCTCGGGCGATTACTCGCCCCTGACCATCGAGGCCGACGGCTCCGAGAGCGGCACGCTGACGCGGGTGGAATTCGACGAATTCGGCAATGTCTGGGGCGTGTTCGACAATGGCACCCGCTCGGCGCTCTACCAGGTGCCGCTGGCCACTTTCTCGAACGCCAATGGCTTGCAGACCACCAACAATTCGACCTTCTCCACCTCGATGGACTCCGGCGATTTCTATCTCGGCCAGGCCGGCAGCGGCGAAACCGGCACCCTGACCTCCGGTGGCGTGGAATCCGCCAATGTCGATATCGCGCAGGAGCTGACCAGCCTGATCCAGCGCCAGCGCGCCTATTCTTCCAACGCCAAGATCATCACCACCGCCGACGAAATGCTGTCGGAAACCGTGAACCTGAAACGCTAACCGGCCAGAGCGGCAATCAATGCGTCGGCCTGACAGGAGAACGCCATGAGCCTGACTTCCGCGCTCAGCGTCGCCGGCGCCGGGCTGACAACCACCTCGCGCTGGGCCGAAACCGTGTCGGGCAATATCGCCAACGCCGGCAATGCCAGCTATGCCCGCCGCGATCTTGCGGTCACCACCGATCCGCAGGGCGTGCCGGGGGTGTCGACGATCGCCCGTGCCGTCGACAGCTCGCTCGATGCGATGTATCGTAACGAGGTGTCGCGCACCGCGACCCAGGACGCTATGGCCACGGGCCTGTCGCCCTATACCGCGATCCTCGGCGACAGCGAGAGCAGCGACACCATCCTGACCCGGCTGACCGAATTCCAGAACGCGCTTGACCTCGTGTCGGTCGCGCCCTCGGATGCCAGCCTGCAACGCAGCGCGGTCGATGGTGCCCAGGGGCTGGCGCTGGCGCTGAACCGCGCCGGTCGCGCGCTGGCCGACACCGCCAAGGACACCGCCGCCGCGATCGGCGCCGATGTGGACGCGTTGAACGCCAGCCTGACGCGGCTGCAAGGGCTGAACGAGCGGATTGCCGGCGGGCTCGAGGGCGAGGCGCGGTTGGCGCTGGAAGACCAGATCACCGCCGAACTCGATGCGCTGGCCGAGGTCACCGACTTCACCTTGCGCAAGGACACGGATGGCCAGGTGGCGCTGTTCACCACCGGCGGCACCGCATTGCTGTCGGACAATCTGCGGCAGCCGCTGCGGTTCGAACCCACGACCGGCACGCTGTATGCCGGCGAGATCGAGATCACGCCGGGCAAGACCGGTGTGCGCGGCATTTCCGAAGGCGCCCTGGCCGGCCGGATCACGCTTTATTCCGAGACCTTGCCCGAGATGCAGGCCCAGCTTGACGAGGTCGCCCGCGCGCTGATCGAGGGCATGGCCGGGGCCGATCCCAGCCTGGCACCGGGCGAGGCGGGGCTGTTCACCGATGCCGGCGCGGCGCTGGCGGATCCGGCCGCGCCCGGCCTGGCCGCGCGCATCGCGGTGAACCCGGCGGTGCTGCCCGAGGCCGGCGGCGGCTATTGGCGGATCCGCGACGGCATGGGGGCCACCGCGCCGGGCACCTCGGGCGACAACAGCCTGATCCTCGATTTTGTCGACACGCTCGATGCGACAACTGCGTTTGACGCGGCGGCGGGCCTCGGTGGCAGCGACCGGCTGCCGGAGTATGTCGCCGCGCTGATCGCCGGCCAGAACGCCACCCGCGCCAGCGCCGGATCGGCGGCGGAATCGCTGGCCGCCGGGGCGGTGGCGGTGCAATCCAGCCGCATGGCCTTTGCCGGCGTCAACATCGACGACGAGCTGCAACAGCTCACCGCGATCCAGCAATCCTATGCCGCCAACGCCCGGGTCCTGACCGTCGCGTCGGAGATGATCGACACCCTGCTCGGCGCCGCCTGAGGAATGCACAGATGATCTACAACATGACAAACGGCCCCTCGACGCTCTACAGCAACCTGCTGCGCCGCAATACCAATGCCGAGCTGCAAAACCGTCTTGCCCAGGCCGAGCAGGAGCTGGCCACCGGCGTCCAGAGCGACATCTACGCCTCGCTCAGCGCCAGCGCCTCGGAGGCGCTGGCGCTGAATGCCGCGCTCGACCGCGACGCGGCCCAGGTCACCGCCAACACCCTGCTGGGCGGTCGGTTCGACAGCATGAGCCGCGCCCTTGGCACCATCCGCGAGAGCGTGCAGCCGGCGTTCGATCTGGCGGTGGCCAACAGCACTGTCGGCGGCTCCACCGGCAGCGGCTTGCAGCTTCAGGCGCGGGTCGCGCTCGATGCGCTGATCGGCCAGGCCAATGCGACCCACGCCGGGCTGGCGCTGTTTTCCGGCAGCGCCAGCGACACCCGGTCGCTGACCCCCTGGGATCAGACCAGCACCAGCAGCGGCGAGACCCCCGGCGCGGCAATCGGCGCGCTTCTGGCCCAGGGGATGGGGACCGGTGTCGAAGTTACCGCCCGGATCGCCGAGATGGATGCGCTGTTCGACAATGCCGACGGCAGCTTTGACGCGCTGTTTGACACCGGCGGCGGCAGCGCCGTCACCGTCAATATCGGCGACGGCGAAACCCTGCGGCTTGACGTGCAGGCCAATGATCCGGCATTTCGCGATGTGCTTCAGGGGCTTGCCATGCTGGCGGCCACCGATGCGCAGGAGATCAGTGATCCCTCCGCCTATGCCGACTGGGTCGGCGCCGCCACCGCGCGGCTGGCCTCGGGCATGGAGGGCCTGCTTGACAGCCAGGTCCGGCTAGACGCCGGTTCGGCCCGGATCGACGCCGCCAACACCCGGATGCAGGACCGCGCACTGGTCTATTCCACGCGGGTGAGCGATCTGATCGGCGTCGACAGCTATCAGGCGGCGACCGAGATCACCGCGCTGGAAACCCAGCTTCAGGCCAGCTACGCGGTGACCGCGCGGCTATCCCAACTGAGCTTTCTGAACTACATGGGTTGATCCGCGCGGCGGCAGCGGGGCGGTCGTCTCGTCGGACTCCGCCGGGTCGAGCTTGTAGCCGCGGCCGCGCAGGGTGCGGATATGCGGATCGCCCAGCGGCGACATCTCTTCGATCTTGCGCCGGATGCGGTGGATGTAGACGTCGATCACCTTGTCGAAGGGCTGATCGTCGGCCATGCCGTAGACCGCATCGTAGATCCGCGATTTCGACACCACCCGCGGCGCCGCCAGGGCGATCTGCTGAAAGATCGCCAACTCGCGCTGCGAGAGCTTCATCGGCTGGCCGGCGACTTCCGGGTCGCGGCCGTCGAAAAACGCGGTCACATCGCCGACATTGATCGAGGCCGCCGCATGGCCGTGGAACCGCCGGGTGATGGCATTGACCCGGGCACGCAGTTCATGGCCGGTCAGCGGGCCGACGATATCGTCGTCGGCGCCGGCATCGAGGGTTTCCATCGCCGCTTCCGGATCGCGCGTGCCGCGCAGCACCAGCACCGGGTTGCAGCATCCGGCCCGGCGCAGGCGGGCGATATGCTTGACGGCGCGGGAATGGGCCCACATCAGCACCGGCCGGTCGGCACAGCCCTCGGGCGCGAGCAGGTCGAGCTGACGTTCGAAGAAGTCGTCGGTCACCGTCACTGGCTGCCAATCCGCATCGGCGAGACCGAACAACAGACCGCCCAGGGCGTTCGTTCGCGCGTCGTAAAGGTAGATATGCACCACGCCCCCTGACCGATTTTTGACTTCGCCATGCTTTGACAAGCATACAATGCGCAAAACCTGTGGTGCGGTCAAGCATAACGCAAGAATAGAATGGTTAATCAAGAATTAAACATTGCGATTTTCTTCGCTCCGATGTTTACTCTTGGCAATGGGTCCCGAGCGGCCCGGGCCAGCCAGTTTCGGAGCGTCATGCGTATCGCCGCCCTCTTTGCCGCCCTTGCCACCGCGCTCTTGCCGGCCCTGCCGGGCTGGGCCGAGGTGCGGATCAAGGATATCGCCACCTTCGAAGGCGTGCGCGAGAACCAACTGGTGGGTTATGGCCTCGTGGTCGGGCTCAACGGCACCGGCGACACCCTGCGCAACAGCCCCTTCACCGAGAAAAGCATCGAGGCGATGCTTGAACGGCTGGGGGTCGGCAACCTGTCGGAAGACAGCATCAAGACCGCCAATACCGCCGCTGTCATGGTCACCGCGATGCTGCCGCCCTTTGCCCGGCGCGGCTCGCCGATCGATGTGGTGGTCTCGTCGCTGGGCGATGCCTCGTCGCTGCGCGGCGGCACCCTGATCGTGACGCCGCTGACCGGTGCCGATGGCGAGGTCTATGCGGTGGCGCAGGGGCCGATCGCGGTGGCCGGCTGGGCGGCGCAGGGGCAGGCGGCCTCGGTGGTCGAGGGCGTGCCGACGGTAGCGCGGATCGAGAACGGCGCCACCGTCGAGAACGAGATCGAATTCGAGCTGACCTCGCTGCGCAACATCCGGCTCAACCTGCGCAACCCCGATTTCACCACCGCGGCCCGCGTCGAAGAGGTGATCGAGGCGCGACTGGGTGGGAATGCCGCGCGGGTGCTCGATCCGGCGACGGTGGAAATCGCTCTGGGAAGCGCCGACAAGCTGGATGTGCCCGGCGTGCTGGCCGACGTCGAAAACCTGCTGGTCACCCCCGACAGCACCGCCAAGGTGGTGATCGACGCGCGCTCCGGCACCATCGTGATCGGGGCCAATGTGCGCATTGCGCGTGTCGCCGTCAGCCAGGGCGGGCTGACCGTGATGGTGCGCGAGGATCCGCAGGTCAGCCAGCCCAACCCGGTGACCATTGGCGGCACCACGGTGGTGGTGCCCCGAACCTCGGTCGAGGTCGAAGAGACCGAAACCCATTTCACCATTCTCGAGGGCGCCGATGTCAGCCTGCAACGGCTGGTCGATGCGCTCAATGCCATCGGCCTGACGGCGACGCAGACCATTTCGATCCTTCAGGCCATCAAGGCCGCCGGCGCGCTGCATGCCGATCTGGAAATCATCTGAGGAGGCCACATGGACATTGCTACCAATATGGCGGCGCTTCAGGTCACCGGCGCGCAGGCGGCCGAGCCGGGCAAGGCCGCGCCCGACGCGGCGCAATCGGCGGCGCGCGAGTTCGAGGCGATGTTTCTGAGCCAGATGGTCGACGAGATGCTGGCACAGGTCGATATCGGCGATTTCGGCGGCGGCCAGGCAGAGGAACACTGGCGCTCCTTCATGGCCGAGGCCTTTGGCCGGCAGATCGCCGAACAGGGCGGCGCCGGCATCACCGCCAGCCTGCGCGGCGCGCTCGAGGCCTATGCCCAGACCAAGGCAGAGCAGGAGCAGGGCGGATGAGCGAGATGACACCGGCCCGCGCCACCCAACTTGTCGATCAGCTGGCCCGGCTGCTGCGCGACGAGATCGCGGCGATCGGGCAGGGGCAGCTGGCCCGGGTCGAAGAGCTCTATCCCCGCAAGACAGAGCTTTTGGGCGAAATTGAGGCCGCCTTTGAAAATCAGGAAAAATTTTTATCCGGCAGCGCACCGGCGACGGTTGCCCTGCGCCGCAAGCTCGAGGAGCTGCACGGGCTGATCCAGACGGATCTGTCGCTTTTGCAGCGCATGACCGAGGCTACAGGCGCCGTAGCGCAGGAAATCGACCGCATTCGCGACCGTCAGAGCCTTCGCGGGCTCTATGATCGGGGTGGTGCGCGAAAAACCGGGGATGTGACTCAACCGCAACGTTTGGATCAATCGGTTTAAGACAAACGCTTTTTTGGCCTTCTGCTCGGCCGGACCCGTGTTACCCATGGCGCACGGCAGTGCCGTTTTCGTCAGAAAGACGAAGACCAACGATAGAAAATCGGAGCAGTAAATGTCTTCAATCAATACGAACAGCAGCGCAATGGCTGCACTCGCAACCCTGCGCAACATCAACGACGACCTGGGCAGCACCCAGAACCGGATCTCCTCGGGTCTCAAGGTGGAATCGGGCAAGGACAACGCCGCCTATTTCCAGATCTCGGAAACCATGAAGAGCGACAGCTCGGTCTATTCCTCGATCAACGAAGGCCTGACCATCACCAAGAGCTCGGTGTCCACCGCGCGTCTCGGGGCCGAAAGCGTTCAGGATCTGGCGCAGGAATTCCTTGATCGCGTGGCCTTTGCCCAGGGCGCGACCAGCGGTCTCGACGAGATCGAGAACGACCTGAACGAACTGGTCAAATCGATGGAAACCACGCTGAGCCAGTCGACCTTCAACGGCGACGACATGCTGGGCGCGGGCGCCTATTCGGACGGTGATGTCACCGCGGCCACGCTGGATGCCACCAACGGCACCTTCAGCGCCGCGGCGGCGCAAACCGACACCGCCGTCGGCGTCGACCGCAACACCGTGACCGGCGTCAGCCGGGCCGGCGGCACCTATGCCACCACCTCGATCACCGTGGGCACCCACGACCTCGGCATCCTGGTGTCGGACTTCAAGACCATCGCGACCAACTTTGGCACCAACGCCAGCAACGCGACCAACGGCGCCGCCTTCCTGAGCGGCGTGCTGGCCACCACCGAGACGACCCTCAGCGGCGTCACCGACATCGCCACCAAGCTGGGCCAGTCGGAAAAGTCGGTCGAGACCCAGCAGACCTTCCTGCAAGCCGTTGTCGACAACATCGACGGTTCGGTGGGCTCGATGATCGATGCCAACATGGAAGAAGAGGCCGCGCGTCTGCAAGCGCTCCAGGTGCAGCAGCAGCTGGCAACCCAGTCGCTGTCGATCGCCAACCAGGCGCCGCAGAACATCCTGTCGCTGTTCCGCTAACGGCATTTGCGGGCGCCCCCGGGCCCCGGCAAATCTGACAACGGGGAGGCGCCCGGCGGCGCCTCCCTTTCGCCGGAGTGACGGACATGCCGTGCCCGGCCAGAAATCCCCCCGCAACGACGGGGAAAGAGGCAGAGCAGCACATGAGCATCAACGCATACAAGAGCACGATCCGCGAGAGCGCCAGCCCGCGGCAGATCGAAGCCCGGGTCTTCGCCCGCATCACCGGCGCCATGAGCCAGCATCTCGAGGCCTGGGCCAAGGCCGGAGACAAGGCCGAACGCGCCAATATCCTCGCGCGGGGCCTGCGCGCGGACATCGCCGAAAACCGTCAGCTCTGGGCGCGCCTTCAGGGCGATCTTGCCGGCGCCGGCAACCAGCTTCCCGCCGCACTCAAGGCCAATCTGATTTCGCTGTCGCTCTGGGTCGACCGGGCCTGCGGCGAAGTGCTGGGCGGCGGCGACGGGCTGCAAGCATTGATCGACGTCAATCAGAACATCCTGGGCGGTCTTTCGGGGCGTCGCCCGGCACCGACGGCATTGGAAACCGATGGCACTCAATCTCACGCTCAAGCCGTTTGAACGGATCATCGTCAACGGCTGCATGTTGCGCAACGGCGGCCGCAAGAGCACGCTGACGGTCGAGACACGGGCCGACATCATCCGCGAGACCGACCTGCTCGGCCCCGAGGCGGCGACCACGCCGGTAACGGCGGTCTATTTCCTGATCCAGAGCGCGCTGATCGATCCCGAAACCCGCGACAAGACCGCCAAATCGGCGCAGAAGCGGCTGGCGGTGCTGGCCACCACCTTCGGGGCCGAGCTGCGCGGCCATGTCTTCGAGACCGCCAACAACGTCAGTCGCGGCGAATATTTCACCGCCCTGCGCAACCTGCGGCCCTTGCTCGCACGCGAGACCGAGATCCTCGGCGCGCGGCAGGAGGTGAGCGCATGATCTCGGTCGCCGGCATGTCGGGCAATGTGGCGCTGCGGCTGGTGGATGCCACCGAGACCAAGGAACAGGAAATGATGCGCGACGCGCCGCAGAACGCCCGCGCCATCGCCTATTTCCTGGAAAATATCGAGACGGTCGAGACGGTCGACGACCTGATGGCGGATTACGAGCTCTACAGCTTCGTGATGAAGGCGCATGACCTCGAAGATCAGATCTTCGGCAAGGCGATGATGGAAAAGATCCTCAAGAGCAACATCGAAGAGGAAGACGCGCTGGTGAACAAGCTGACCGACAGCCGGTTCACCGAGCTTTACACCACCATGGGCTTTGGCACCGACGGCATCGGCAATATCAACACCATGCTCGGCAACTGGAAGACCCGGATGGTCGACAAGTTCATCGACACGCAATATGTCAACGAAAAGGCCGACGAGAACGAAGCCCTTGGCATTGCACTGGATTTCCGGCGCAAGGCCGCTGACATCAACACCGCCTACGACATTCTCAAGGATTCCGACATCTCGAAGTTCGTGCGCACCGTGCTCGGCCTGCCCGACGCGGTGGCGGCGCTGGATATCGACCGTCAGGCCGAGTTCATCGCCGAAAAGCTCGACCTCGAGAGCCTGAAGGATCCGGCCGAGGTCGAGAAGCTGGTCACCCGCTACGTGGCCATTTCCGACGCGACCTCGGACCTGACCGCAAACAATGCCGCCTTGCAGATCCTGAGCAGCGGTGTCGGCTCGGGCAGCTTCGTGCCCGTCACCCTCGATATCAGCGCGGTCACCGGCTTCAGCGGCTACAAGCTGCGCTGATCAGATCATGTCGTCCTCGTCGTCGTTGAGCGGCAGGCGGATCTGTTCGTCCTCGGCCAGCGAGCGGGCGTAATCCAGCGCCAGCGCCTGCGCCGCGCTGACCTCGCGGCGGCGCACCGGGCCCATTGCCTGCATCTCGTCCTGCAACATGTCGCGCGACCGCTGCGGCAAAGCCGCCAGAAACGCCTCGCGGGTGTCCTGGCTGGCGCCTTTCAGCGCCGTGGGCAGGGTGTTGCCCGGCATGTTGCGCATCACCTTGGCCAGATCCATCGGTTCCAGCTTGGCCAGGTCTTCGAAGGTGAACATCTTGGCCTTGATCGCCTCGAAACTGTCGGGCACCGAGGCGGTCAGCGCCGTCGCCATCGCGTCAAAGGCCACCCGGTCGAGCTTGTTGAACAGATCGGCCATGCGCTGGTGCTGTTCATTGACGGTGGGCTGGGCGCCGGCGTTCATGATGTCGGCCTGAAGCGATTCCTCGATCTGCGCCATCATGTGGTGCGGCACCGCCTCCATGCGGATCATCCGCTCGACCACATCGTTCATCTTGTCCGCGCCCAGCAGCGGCAGAACCTTGGCCGCCACATCCGTCTTGACGTTCGACAGGATCGCCGCAACCGTCTGTTCGTGCTCGTTTTTCAGATAGTTGGCGATGACGTTTTCCGACAGGGCACCAAACCGCGCCCAGAGATCGCGCTCTTTCAGCGGGCCACGGATGTCCTTGAGAATGCCATCGACCTGCTCGCCCGGCAGGAGCGAACGCAGCATGTTCTCGGCCACTGAGAACGAGCCCACCACGCCGCCGCCGTTGGTGATGTCATCGACGAAATCCGACATCACCTGCTCCACCGTCTCGGAAGAGATCGAGCCCAGCCCCGACATCGCCCGGGTGACCTGCTGAATCTCGAGATCGTCAAGCCGCTGCAACAGCGCCGAGCCGCGTTTCTCGCCGAGGCAAAGAAACAGGATCGCGGTCTTCTGCGGCCCGCTGAGCTTGCGCCGCCGGGGGCGCGCATCGGTTGCGCTCTTGCGCTTGAGGTCTGCAACGGCCATGGCTCTGCTCCTTACCGTGGTGTCAGCCGCCCGTGACCGGGACGTAGCTTTCCATGAGACTGCCGGCCAGCATGTACCAGCCGTCGATGAGAACGAAGAAGATCACCTTGAACGGCAGTGAAATCAGCACCGGCGGCAACATCATCATGCCGGCGCTCATCAGCACCGAGGCGACAATCAGATCGATCACCAGAAACGGCAGATAGATCAGAAAGCCGATGGTGAAGGCGCGGCGCAGCTCCGAGATCATGAAGGCCGGCACCAGCGTGCGCCAGTCGGCCTCTTCGGCGGTTGCGGCCAGCGGCACTTGTTCGGCGGCGTCGCGCCCGGCGATCTCGTGGAACAGCGCCAGATCCTTTTCGCGGGTGTTGACGAACATGAAGGCGCGGAACGGATCACCGATCCGGCGCAGCGCCTGTTCCTCGCTGATCGCATTGTCCATCAGCGGCTGAACGCCGCTGTCCCAGGCGTCCTGAAACACCGGTTGCATGACGAAGAAGGTCATGAACAGCGCCATCGAGCTCAGCACCATGTTGGGCGGTGTCTGGTTCAGCCCCAGCGCCGAGCGCAGCATCGAGAAGACGATGACGAAGCGGGTAAAGCTGGTCATGATCACCAGCAGCCCGGGCGCCAGCGACAGCACGGTGATCGCGGCGACAAGCTGGATGATCCGGCCCGAGAGGCTGGCGCGTTCGTCCGATCCGGCGGGGGCGTCGCTCAGCGCATCGCCGATCGCGCCAAGCAGGTCGCTGCCGGCCTGCTGCGCGCCGGCCGGCGCAGCGGCCCAGCCCAACAGCAGCACGGCGACAAGGCCGACCGGAAGGGCCCGCGACCGGGTCATTTCTCGGACACGTAATCCTTGACGATCTCGGTCAGCGAGACCCCCAGACGGTCGTCGGACAGCTTGACCAGATCGCCGCGCGCCACCAGCCGGTCGCTGATCACCACCTCGACCGGCTGGCCGATCGCCTTGTCCAGCTCGATGATCGAGCCGCGGCTGAGCTTGAGCAGCTGGGCAATCGGCATCTTGGCGCGGCCCAGCACGATCTGCACGTCGAGCCCGACATTCAGCATCGCATCGATCCCCGATCCGCCGCCCATGGCCGCGGCTGCGGCGGCGGCCGCCGCCGTTCCGGTATCGGCCTGCGGGGCCTCCGGCGCCTCGAGCGCGGGGGGGCCGTCTTCGGTGACGGCCTCGCCGCTGGTGTCGGTCATTTCGTTCATGACGGCTCTCCTGTGAGTTTCTGCCCCAGCCTCTGCTCGATCTCCTGCCGCGCCAGGCCCAGCGCTTCGAGGATGCGGGCGCAAATCTCGGCAAAGCTGTAGGCCATCACACCCTGGTCCCAGGCGGCCCGCACCGCGCCGGCCTGCAACGTCGGATCGGGGCGCAGCGACAGCCGGCCGCCAAAGCCCGCCTCGCGCGCGGCGGCCTCAAGCTCGGCTGTGGCGGCTTCGAGGCTGTCGGGCGGGAAATAGAGCGTCAACTGCGCCGCCCCCAGCGCCATCCGCACCGCCGAACGCGCCTCGCGCCGCGCCTGCCCTTCGGCCAGTGCCGCGCTGACATCGGGGGCCAGCTGCTCGAACACCGACAGCACGAAATCGATCATCTGCGCCTCGAGCGCGGCATGATGCGCCTCGGCATCGGCAAACAGATCGCGCAGCACCGGCACCACCGCCTCGGCCAGTTGCAACCGGCGCGTGGCATCCGAAGCGAGCGCCGCCTCCTGCGCCTCGGCCCGGCCTTTCTGATACCCCGCCTCGAAGGCCGCCGCCCGCGCTTCTGCCAGCGCCTGTTCGTGATCGGAGCGGGTGAACAGCGGTTCCGGGGCAGGGGCCGCCTCTGGCGTCAGGGCCTCGGTCTCGGCGTCGAAATTGCGATCGAAAAGATAGCTCATGCGCTCGGCCCCTCTGCCAGCCAGCCGCGCAGCACCTTGACCGCATCCTCGGGCTCATGCTCGATCAGCTGCCCGACGGTGTTGATCCAGCCGCGTTGCACACCGCCCTGAACCGAGGCCAACGCCACGGTGTCGCCTTCCGATCCCGGCGGCAGCGGATCGAGGATGGTGCCGCTTTGATACACCGGCCCCGCGTCGGCCGCAGCCGGGCCGGTGCCGGTGGCCGCGCCGGTTGTCGTACCGCCGGCCAGACGGGCGGCATCGGCGGGCGGGGTCAGGGCGTCGCCGCCTTCGGGCAGTGCCTGGGGTTGCAGGATGCGGTTCAGCGCCGGGCGCACCCCCAGCAACAGCACCGAACCCACCAGCGCCAGCGCAAAGGTGCCGCGCAGCGCGGTGCCGAGATTGTCGGTCAGCAGGCGGGTAAAGCCACCGCCGATCGGCTCGCCCACATCCATCGAGTAATCCATGAACCGCAGGCTGACCACTTCGACGCTGTCGCCGCGCGTCTGGTCAAAGCCGATGGCGCTCTGCACCAGCGCCTGAAGCTGCGCCAGCTCGTCGGCGCCGCGTTCCTGGTAATCGACCGCGCCGCCGCCCTGCACGTTGTAGATGCCATTGACCAGCACCGCGACCGAGACCTTCTCGATCTCGCCCGGCTCCTGCACGATCTCCGAGGTGGTGCCGCCGATCTCGTAGTTGATCACCTCGTTGGTGCTGTTCGAGCTGTTCGACGCGCCACCGGGCACATCGGCGGCCAGCGCGGCGGGGATGTTGTCGGCAACGCCGACTTCGCCGCTGGCGGCGCGCTGGTCCTCGCGGCTTTCCTCGCGGGTCTCGGTCGAGCGGACGACACGCTGGGCCGGATCGAAGGTCTGCTGGTGGATCACCCGCCGTTCGGTCGAGAGATCGACGCTGACCTGCACGCGCGCATTGCCGGCCCCGACCCGCGCCGTCAGGATCTGGGCGATGCGCTGCGACAGCCGGTCCTCGATCTGCGCCCGCGCCGATTGCAGCGAGGCCTCGCTGCCCGGCGCGCCGTCTTCGGCCAGGATGGTCTCGCCCGAGGCCGAGAGCACCGTCACCTGGGTCGGCGAGAGGTCGGGCACAGCCGAGGCCACCAGCGACCGGATCGCTTGGGCCTGCCGGGTGGCGATCTGGCGCGCGCCGCGCACGATGACCGAGGCCGAGGGCCGGGGCCGCTCGCGGCTGAAGGGTTCGCGTTCGGGCAGCACCAGATGCACCCGCGCCGCCTCGATGCCGTCGATGGTCTGGATCGACCGGGCTAGCTCGCCCTCGAGCGCGCGCAGCCGGTTCACCCGCTGCATGAAGCTGTTCATCCCCAGCCCGGTGCCGCCGTCGAACAGCTCCCAGCCGGGGGTGCCATCGCCGGGCAGGCCGGCGCCGGCCAGCACCATGCGGGCGCGCGCCAGATCCTCGGCCGGCACGTTGACGGCGGTGCCCGCCGCCTCGACCTGCGCCGCGATATCGGCCTGTTCCAGCGCCTCGACGATCGGCCCGGCCTCGGCTGGCGACAGGTCGCGATAGAGCGCCACGTAATCGCGCGAGCCGAGCATCGTCAGCCCCACGAAGACCGCCAGCACCAGCGCCAGCCCGACCGCCCCGAGAGCGATCAGCCGCGGTCTGCCAAGCGATTTGAGGTTTTCGATGACTGCCTGCACGTGGAAATCTGCCCGCAACTATTTCTTGTAGAAACTAACCACATCTATTCTTGTCTATCAAGGATATTATACTGTTTTATACTTGCCATACCGGCGATGTTTTCGCATCATGCACCAAGAACTGGATGAACTCGGAAGCATTGATCCATGGCGGCATCCTCGGCCAATCAGGCACCCAAGGCGCCCAGCAAGGGCGGCCGGCTGCTGCGCGTTTTCGCGCTGCTGCTGGCCTGCGGGCTGGCGCTGGCGGGCGGGCTGGTGGTGTCGATCGGCCCGCAACGGGCCCTGTCGCTGCTGCCTCTTGGCGATGCCGAAGCCGCCCCCGAAGAGGCAACGGCCGATGCCGGGCCCGAGGCGGCTCCGTCCGCCGACACCCCGGCCAAGGACAACGTGGTTGTCACGCCGTTTCAGGAGATCATCGTCAATATCACCGCGACCACCGCCACCGGCCGGCAGACCTCGCGCTTTCTCAAGCTCAACATCGCCCTGGCCTATGACGCCACGCTGCCCGGCGCCGACAATATCGAGACCCGCAAGCTTTTCCTGCGCGACAGTTTCCAGGAGTACCTGCGCCAGCTCAATGAAACCGACCTGCAAGGCAGTATCGGCCTGGTGCGGCTGAAAGCCGAGCTCTTGCGCCGCGCCCGGGCGATTTCGGAAAGCGACGCGCCGCAGCAATTCCTAATCGCGGACCTGATCATCCAATGACCGCCGACACCGCCCAGACCAGCACCACCCGCGCCGTGCAAGAGCTCATGGTGCAGCGCGCCAAGGAGTCCTATGCCCGCCTGCCGATGCTCGAAGTCGCTTTCGACCGCTTCGCGCTGTCCTTGGCGCAGGTGCTGCGCAGCCATTTCGGCGGCGTCGCCGAGACCGAGCTGAAGAGCATCGACTACCTGTCCTGCCAGGAGGCCATCGCCGATCTGCCGGATGTGGCGCTGATCGCGGTGACCGAGGCCGAGGATTGGGGCGGCACCATCGCGATGATCGTCAGCCCCGAACTGCTGTTCAACATCGTCGAGGTCACCTTCGGCGGGCGCATGTGCCCGGCCGGGCGGCCGCAATCGCGCAATTTCACCGGCATCGAGAAACGCGTCGGCCGGGTGTTTTGCGACACCGTGCTGACCGACCTTTCGGCCGCCTTCGACAAGGTGTCGCCGGTCAGTTTCCGCATCGACTATCTCGAGACCAACCCGCGCGGTCTGTTGATCGCGCCGCCGGCCAGCGCCTGCGTGCGCGCGGTGGTCAGCGTCGAGATCGACGAACGGATCGGCGAGCTGATCTTCCTGTTGCCCAACACCGCCTTTGAACAGGTGGCCGACGTGCTGTCGCAGAATTTCACCGGCGGCCAGCTGGGCGGCGACAGCGGCTGGCGACAGAAGATGACCGACATGCTGGGCGGCACCAGCGTCGAACTGGCGGCGGTGATGCATCAGGCGGCGCTGCCGCTGCGCGACGTTCTGGCCTGGACGCCGGGGCAGGTGCTCGACCTCGGGCTTCAGGCCGAGGATCCGGTGACGCTGCGCTGTTCCGGTCTCGATATCGCGCGGGCCGAGGTCGGGCGGCGCAAGAACGGGCGCGTGGCGCTGAAATTCACCGAAAAACTCTATCAGGAAGAGGAGCTGTCAGATGTCCTTCGCGATTGATATTGCTGTCCTTGTGCTGCTTGTCGGGACGCTGGGCTATGCCTGGCTCGTCGACCGCCGGGTGCGCCGGATGATGGAGGCCATGCGCGAGATGGAGCCGATGATCGGCAGCTTCAGCCAGGCGGTGGACCGCAGCGAAAGCACCGTTTCGGCCCTGCGCGCCGCGCGCGAGGTGGCGCCGCTGCGCAAACGCCCCGAGCCACCTCGGCCCGAAGCCCGCGCCGAGGCCGCGCCGGAGACCTCCGATCCGGGCGCCGAGCCGGCCTTTCGCAGCAAACGCGAACCGGCGCCACGGCCGGCCGATGCGACGCCGATTTCCGGCAAGTCCGAGCTGATCCGCGGCTTTTTCGACACCGTTCGCCAGCGCGAGGCCTGATGCGTCCCTTCACCCTCATCCTGCCGGCGATTGCCGCGTTGGCGCTTGCCAAGGCGGCGACCACCTTCCTCGACCGGTCCGACCCCGGGATGCCGCCGGCGCTGGCCGGTTTCATCTCGGCCGCCTCGGCCGCCACCGACGAGGCCCCTGCGCCGCAGGCCGCTAGCACCGCGCCGCAGAGCTGCGAGGCGCCGGAGGCGCTGCTGGCCTCGATCCGTCGCGAGCGCGAGCTGCTGGAGGCGCAGAAGGCCCGCGGCGCCGAACGCGCGGCCGAACATGACCTGGCCTCCGAAACGCTGGAAATCGAACGCCAGCGGCTGGCCGACCTGAAAACCGAGCTGGAAACCCTGATGGCGCGCATCGAGGCGGCACATACCGCCGATGTCGACCGGCTGGTGGCGCTCTACCGCAACATGAAGCCCAAGGATGCGGCGGCGATCATGAACGATCTCGACCTCGAGGTTTCGGTGATGGTGATGGGCACGATGGACGAACGCGACGCCGCGCCGATCCTTGCCGCGCTCGATCCGGTGCGGGCGCGGGCGATCTCGCAGATCATCCTGGAACGCTCCAAGCTGCCCGGCGACCAGCGGCTCGACGATATCCGGCTGTAATCCGGAACGGGCCGGGCCCCTTGACGGCGCGGCCCGGGCTTCCTATCTGCCGATACGCGAGGACGACCTCCCCAGAACGGACAATTTCCGGGACGACCCGGCACCATCTCAGAGGTTGCCATGCGCTCTCCGCTTGATCGTCTTCGCCATGCCATCAGTTTCGAACTGCTCGCCCTGATCCTGATGATCCCGCTCGGGGCGACGGTCTTTGCCATGCCGATGCAGGACATCGGGGTTGTCGGCATCGTCGGCGCGACGCTCGCAACCCTTTGGAATATCTTGTATAATTATATCTTTGACCTGGCCATGCGGCGGCTCTCCGGCACCACTTTGAAAACCGGCCGCCTGCGCATTCTGCACGCGGTGCTGTTCGAGGTCGGGCTGCTCGTTATGCTGATGCCGTTCATTGCCTGGTATCTCGGCATCTCGCTCTGGCAGGCCTTTGTGATGGATGTGTCGTTCGCGCTGTTTTACATGGTCTATGCCTTTGGCTTCAATTGGGCCTACGACAGGCTCTTTCCGCTGCCCGAGTGGAAGGCGGCGCAGGCTTCGGAATAGCGGCCGCCGAGCTCGGGGCAGAGCGAGTATGGCGCGCGCCGCAGGCTTGTAAACGCATAGGCCGAATTATGTAATATACTGATATCATCGAAAATAAACGCTTCCAAAGCAAACGTCGCTCTCTGGCCCCCGACCTTTCCGAACGCTCACCCCAGGTTGTCGGCGTATTCCGACAGCAGCCTCAGCCGGTCCGCGGCATACCGCAGGATCTGGTCGGCCAGGTCGGCGGGAAAATTCGCGGGCAGCGCATCGGGGGCGCGTTCGAGCGCCCCGGGCGCTGCCGCCGCAAGTTCCTTGAAAGCGCGGTGGCGGACCGCGAGCGGCACGCCGGCGCGCGCCGCCGTTTCGTCGAAATGGCGCGGCACGATCTGATCCAGGCGATAGTGCCCGCGCTTGCCCACCGACATCGCCAATTGCAGATCCTTGTGCCGGACATTCGAACGAAGCCGCGCCGGCGCCGCGCTGATGATGTCGTAGAGCGGCGCCAGGCGAAAACCGTCGCCCTCCAGAAAGATCGAGTAGTTCTTGGCATGACCATCGATCGCGGCGATCAACCAATTGAATATCTGCGCCTTCAGAAACCGCGTCTGATCGCCGATCGGATCATCGGCCTGCCGAAGCAGCGCAAAGCAGTCGGCCATCGACGGGCCGCCATGCTGCTGGTATTTGTCGCCGGAGAACAGGCCCAGGGCTTGCAGAAAATCCTCCTGCGGAACCCGCACCAGCCCCCCTGCCCGCCGCAGCCTCCGGTCAAACCGGGCGACAACCAGCGCGACCTGATCTTCGAACCGGTGTATTTCCGCCTGCGCCGCCTCGAGCCCCATGCCCCGGGCGAGCGCCAGGCAAAGGAACTCGTTCTCGACGCTGCCCGACAGGTCCAACCCGCCGCCGACAATCCCCATGGGGCGTTTGAAAATATGCGTCGTGGGCGTCATCCCCGTCGGGCGCAACCAGACATCGTCCTGTCTGAGATAGGCGGTCTTTTCCTGCGCGCCGGCCAGCGAAATCCGAAACGGCGCCTCCGGGTCGATGCCCAGCGGCACGGTGCTCAGCGACCGGAGCGTCTCGGCGATTTGCGCGTCCGATTGCGGGGTGCCGTCGATCCTGAACGGATCGCCGGGTGCGGCCCCATGCGGAAGGAACTGCATCGCCCCGACACATTCCTTGCCGATCGCGGCCAAGAGATCGTGCGGGCGATCGCTGCGCGCCTCGGTGCGCTCGGCGATCACCTTGCGCAACTCCGGAACATCCGGCAGCAAGTTCTCGAATACCGCGCCCACATTGTCGCCCGCCTGGGTGTCGGGCGTCAGCGGCAGGGCGCGCGAAATCGGAAACCGGTATTCCCAGCCCAGCCAGGCGGCATCGTACCGAAAGCGCGCGCCGGCAGAGGGATGAAAGTCGTAGTACCCGGCAAGTCGCCCGTTGAGATAGACGTCAAGCCTGCGCCTCAGGGGTTTGCGCCCCATCAGAAGATATCCTCGGGCCGGGGCCGTGCCGCCCGCTCCGATTTGCCCTGCCGATGCACCAGACCGAGATCCAGATCGAGCGCCGCGATCACCGCAAGCAGGAGGCTGAGCTTCGGTTCGTGCGCTGCCGTCTCGATACGCGAGATCTGGCGCGGATCGGTGCCCGCCAGGCGCGCCAGATCAGCCTGGGACCAGCCCCGCCCCTTACGGGCAAGACGGATTTCCCGGCCCAGCCCCGTCACGTCTCGGAAAATGGTCACAACCATTGGCGTTTATTCCAAACTTGTAGTATCTGACGTTTATACCATTCTTGTAGAAACTTCAAGATACCACAAACTTGTAGAACTTTACCGGGGGGCGCGCCCGGCCCCGGGCTGAAACGCCAACCGGGCATGGAAACGCGCCATCTCGCTCGGGGTCGGATCCCGCCCGCAATAGGTGCGCACATAGCCCGGCACGCGGGCCATGCGCAGCGCGCGGTCCTCCTCGACCTGCATGGCGATATAGCCGATCTGCACGAGATAGACGGTGCGGGCCCGCACATCGGCATCCTCGGCATCAAAGCCGAAGCGCGTGAAAAGGGCGTGGATTGCCGCCAGCCGGGTCTCGTCGGCGGCATTGATCCGTGCCGTGACCGCCTCGGACCGATGCGCCCAGCCGCGCACCGCAAAGTCGAGCCTCGGCTCGAACAGCGCCTCGTCGTGAAACACCGTGATGAGGTTCAGCATCGCCTCGGCAACGGTATCGGCATAGGCGGCGCAGGCGGTCTCGAAAGCGCCGGTGTTCTTGGTCTCCCAATCTTCCAGCAGCGCATCGAGAAGCGCATTCCGGTCCTTGAAGAACCAGTAGAAGCTGGTGCGCGACAGCTCGAGATGCGCCGCCAGCGGCTGGATTTTCACCGCCTCCACGCCGCCCTCGATCAGTGCCGCCTTGGCCGCCTCGAGCCAGAGCGCAGCCGATCCGCGCCAGCCCGTCACCTTGTCCGGTTCGATGTCATCGGTGGTGTTCATGCCGCCAGAATAGGCCGCGCCGGCCGATGCCACAAGAAAATAGTCACTGATGAACTTTTAATTGACACAAGTGAACATTTTGCCAGAGGATGCCGACGAACGCCAAGCGAGGCCTGTGTCATGTCCAACGATCCCCTTCTCCAGCCCTACGATCTGAAGCACCTGCGGCTGAAAAACCGGCTGATGATCACCAGCCACGAACCGGCCTATCCCGAGGACGGCATGCCCAAGGACCGTTACCGCGCCTATCATGTCGAACGCGCCCGCGCCGGCGTGGCGCTCACGATGACGGCGGGCTCGGCTTCGGTGGCGCGCGACAGCCCGCCGGTCTTCAATAACATCCTCGCCTGGAAGGACGAGGTGGTCGGCTGGATGAAAAAGCTCGCCGACGAATGCCACGAACACGATTGCGCGGTGATGATCCAGCTCACCCATCTCGGCCGCCGCACCCGTTGGGACAAGGCCGACTGGCTGCCGGTGGTCTCGTCGAGCTTTGAGCGCGAAGCCTCGCACAAGGCCTTTCCGAAGAAGGCCGAGGAATGGGACATCGCCCGCATCGTCGAGGATTACGCCGATGCCGCCGAACGAATGAAGGCCGCCGGTCTCGACGGCATCGAGTTGCAGGCCTATGGCCACCTGCTCGATCAGTTCTGGTCGCCCGCCACCAACGATCTTGACGGCCGATACGGAGGCGACCTCGAAAACCGCATGCGGCTGTCGATGGAGGTGCTGTCGGCGGTTCGCGCCCGGGTGGGGGCCGATTTCCTTGTCGGAATCCGCTATGTCGCCGACGAGGACATGGCCGGCGGCATCACCAGGGAAGAGGGATTGGAGATCTCCCGCCGGCTGAAAAACAGCGGCCTTGTCGATTTTCTCAACGTGATCCGTGGCCATATCGACACCGATGCGGCGCTGACCGATGTGATCCCGGTGCAGGGCATGCGGTCGAACCCGCATCTCGACTTTGCCGGCGAAATCCGCGCCGCGACCCAGTTTCCCACGTTCCACGCCGCCAAGATCCAGGACGTGGCCACCGCCCGCCACGCCATTGCCTCGGGCAAGCTCGACATGGTCGGCATGACGCGCGCGCATATGGCCGACCCGCATATCATGGCCAAGATCCTGCGCGGCGAGGAAGAGCGCATACGGCCCTGCGTCGGCGCCAATTACTGCCTCGACCGCATCTACCAGGGCGGCATGGCGCTCTGCCTGCACAACCCGGCAACAGGGCGCGAGCTGGAGCAGCCGCACAGCGTTCCCGCGGCCGGGGCGCGTCGCCGCGTGGTGGTGATCGGTGCCGGTCCCGCCGGGCTGGAGGCGGCGCGGGTCGCCGCCGAACGGGGCCACGAGGTGATCGTGCACGAGGCGGCCAACGATCCCGGCGGACAGGTCCGGCTGACCGCGCAGACACCGCGCCGGGCCGAGATGATCCAGCTCATCCAGTGGCGCTTCGAGGAATGCACCCGGTTGGGCGTGACCTTCCGCTTCAACAGCGTCGCCGACCCCGAGACGGTGCAAGCCGAGCGGCCCGAGGTGGTGATCGTGGCCACCGGCGGCCTGGCCCACACCGAGGTGCTCTCCGACGGCAACGGCCAGGTCGTCTCGACCTGGGATATCCTGTCGGGCGACGTGACCCCGGGCGAGACCGTGCTGATCTATGACGATGCGGGCGATTACGCCGGCCTCCAGGCGGCCGAGAAGATCGCCGCCACCGGTGCCAGGGTCGAGATCGTCACCCGCGACCGCAGCATCGCCTCCGAGGTCATGGCGATGTCGCTCACCCCCGCGATGCGCGAATTGCAGCAACGCGACGTGACCTTCACCGTGACCTGGAAGCTTGACGCCGTGAGCCGCGAGGGAAATGCGCTGCGCGCCGTTCTGGGCAGCGATTACGGCGGTTTCACCCGCGAACGGCGCGTCGATCAGGTAGTGGTCAACCACGGCACGCGGCCGCTGGACGAGCTCTATTTCGAACTGCGCGACGGCTCCAGCAACCACGGCGAGGTGGATTACGAGGCGCTGATCGCGGGCCGCCCGCAAACAGTGATCCGCAATCCCCAGGGCGCCTACCAGCTCTTTCGCATCGGCGACGCCGTGGCCGCGCGCAACACCCACGCGGCGATCTACGACGCCTTGCGGCTTTGCAAGGTGCTCTGACATGCGCTCGGTCAAGACCGTTCACGTGATCTCGGCCCATGCCGAGGGCGAGGTCGGCGACGTCATTGTCGGTGGCGTGCTGCCGCCGCCGGGCGAGACCGTCTGGGAACAAAGCCGCTGGATCGCCGGCGACGAGACGCTGCGCAACTTTGTCCTGAACGAGCCGCGCGGCGGGGTCTTTCGTCACGTCAACCTGCTGGTGCCGCCAAAACACCCCGAGGCGCAGGCGGCCTGGATCATCATGGAGCCCGAGGACACGCCGCCGATGTCCGGCTCGAACGCGATCTGCGTCGCCACCGTGCTTCTCGATGGCGGCCTGGTGCCGATGCAGGAGCCGGAAACCCACCTTGTGCTCGAAGCGCCGGGCGGTCTTGTCCGGGTCCGGGCCGCGTGCCGGAATGGCAAGGCCGAACGCATCTTTGTCCAGAACCTGCCCGCCTTTGCCACCCGGCTCGATGCGCCGCTGGAGGTCGCGGGCCTCGGTGCGCTGACAGTGGACATTGCCTATGGCGGCGACAGCTTCGTGATCGTCGACGCCGCCGCCTTGGGGTTTGCGCTGAGCGAGGACGAGGCGCATGACATCGCGCGCCTGGGCGTCCGCATCACCGATGCCGCCAACGCCCAGCTCGGGTTCGCCCACCCCGAAAACCCGGAGTGGCGCCACATCTCCTTTTGTCTTTTCGCCGGGCCGCTGAAAGAGGGGGCGGACGGCTTGGAAACCGGGGCCGCCGTCGCCATCCAGCCGGGCAAGGTCGACCGGTCCCCCACCGGCACCGCGCTTTCGGCGCGGATGGCCGTGCTGCATGCCCGTGGCCGGATGAAGACCGGCGACCGGCTGACCGCGCGCTCGCTGATCGGCTCGACCTTCGGCGGCACCATCCTCGGCGAAACGACGCTGGCCGGCCACCCGGCGATCCGGCCCGAGATCTCGGGCCGGGGCTGGATCACCGGCATTCACCAGCACATGCTCGACCCTGACGATCCCTGGCCACAGGGCTACCGTCTGTCCGACACCTGGGGCGCGCGCTGACCTGAAACCGCGCCGCCCGGATCGCGGCCGGGCTTTGCGCTCAGTCGGAAAAGCACAGCTTGTTGCCGTCCAGGTCTCTCACATAGGCCGAGAACTTCGGCCCCCGCTGATGCGGCGCGCCCTCGCAGGTGCCGCCGAGATCGATGGCCAGCGCATGCAGGCGTTTGACGGCCTCCGCCGCTCCGACGCAGAACCCGACCATCGTGCCGTTGCCGGTGGTGGCCGGTTGCCCGTCGAAGGGGATCGCAGTTGCAAATGCGAAATCCTCTCCGAGCCAATAGGTCATCCGCTCGGACGCCGCCATGGTCTGAAGCCCGGACTGCGCAAACAGCGCGTCGTAGAAGGCCCTTGAGGCCTGCATGTCGTTTGTACCGACAACGAAGTAATTCATTTTCATCTGTATGCTCTCTCTTCCGTTCTGGGGTCATGCGGGCCCGGTGGCTGCCTTGGCCCCGGCCGCGGGGCCGTCATATTGCTAAATAGGACAGTTTATGTCATATTTGTTCGATGACACGGGCAAATGCGCATGACCGGCTGAGACGGATGGAAATGCTTGCCGTCCAGCTGAAGCAGGACGTGCATTGCACGGTCGGAGAGCTTGCGCGCCACCACGGTGTCAGCACGCGAACGATTGCGCGGGATCTGTCGCTCATGCGCGAGCAGGGCATGCAGATCGACGCCGATCGCGGGCGCGGCGGCGGGGTGCGTCTTGATCGGAACTGGGGCGTCGGCAGGTTGAACCTGGCCTATGCCGAGGCGGTCGATCTTCTGATCAGCATCGCGGTCGCGGAACGCATGAATTCGCCGATGTTCCTGGCAAGCCTGGGGTCCGTCCGGCGGCAATTGGTGGCGTCCTTCTCACCGGAAAAGCGCCAGAAGGTGAACCGGCTGAAATCCCGCATTCTGATCGGGGTCACCGCATCAACCTTCGTTCAGGCCGGCGCTACAGCCCCGCCGAAACGCGTCGTCCAGACCTTGCACCAGGCCTTTGTCGATCAGGAAATCTTGGAAATACGCTACAAGAGGGAGGATGGCGGCACTTCCGCGCGGCAGATAGAGCCCCATTACCTTTTGCTGAAATATCCGATTTGGTATGTCGTGGCCCTTGATCACCTCAGACAGGGGCCGCGCATCTTTCGCTGTGATCGCATGGTGTCAGGCAAACTGACCGGCGCTCATTTCCGCTTGCTGCCAAAGCAAGCCTTCGAGCCCTCGCTGGCCGACGACGACCTGTCCCTGTGACGAAGCAACAAAGACGGGCGCGCGGTCGAACCCGCGCGCCCGTTGCCAGGGTTGCGATTACGACAGCGTGAAGGCCGCAGTGTAATCGGCCACATTGTCCGGGGTGATCAGCAGGCAGTCGAACAGCTGCTTTTCCTCGCTGACCATCGGCGTGCCATTCTTGATGTAATAATCGGCCTGGATCACAGCTTCGCGGGAAAAGACGGCGACCGGTTGCAGGACCGTATAGGCCATTTCGCCGGCCTTGACCGCTTCCACCGCATCCGGCGAACCGTCAAAGCCGCCGACAACCACGCCCTCGAGCTTGCCGGCCTCTTTCAGCGCGGCAATCGCCCCCAGCGCCATTTCGTCGTTGCCCGAGATCACCGCGTCGATCTCCGGGTTGGCCTGGATGATCGACTGCATCTTGTTGTAGCCTTGGGTGCGGTCCCAGTTGGCCACTTCCTCGGCGGCCTTTTCGAGGTCGGGATACTGGCTCAGCACGGTCTCATAACCGTTCGACCGGGTTGCGGCGTTGTTGTCGGCGGGGTTGCCGAAGAATTCGACGTAGGTCGCCGCATCCCCCACCAGCGACTGGAACTGAACCGCGCCAAGCGCCGCGCCCTGCGCGTTGTTCGACACCAGCTGCGCGATGGCTATGCCGGATTCGTTGATCTCGGCGTTCACCAGAAAGACCGGGATGCCGGCCGCGGTGGCCTTGCGGACCACGCCGACGGAGCCGTCGGCATTGGCCGGGTCGAGGATGATCGCCTTGGCGCCATTGGTGATCGCGGCATCGATCAGGTTGGATTCGACGTTGGTGTCCCCCTTGTGCGCCGCCACAGTGGCGTCATAGCCCAGCTCTTCTGCGGTGGCCTTGGCGACTTCGCCTTCGGTGAACCAATAGGGGTTGGCCGGGTCGGTGACGATGATCGAGATCAGGCCCTCGGCCCAGGCCGAGCCCGCCATCAGCGGCAGCGCGGCGGCCGCGGCCAGAAGCGTGCGTTTGGTGAATGTGATCATTGGTTCTCTCTCCCTTGGGTTTGGTGGGCGCCGGCGAACCGGCGGGTCTTCGCGTCGGGTCTCTTCGCCCGAAGATGCGCGAAACTGCGGCGGGATCAGGCCTTGCGGCCCTTGCTCCCGTATTGGATGGAGTTGAGCATCACGGCGAGCACGATGACCGCGCCGGTAAAGACGGTCTGCCAGTAGGACGAGACGCCGATGATGACGAGACCGTCCGACAGAAAGCCGATGACGAAGGCGCCGAGCAGCGTGCCGCTCACCTTGCCGCGCCCCCCCATCAGCGATGCGCCGCCGACGACAACCGCGGCAATGGCGGTCAGCTCATAGGTGGTGCCGGCGGTGGGGCCGGCCGAGGTCAGCTGTGATGACAGCACCAGCCCGGCGATGGCGGCACAGACGCCCGAGAGCACGTAAACCGTGATCTGCACCTTCTTGACCGGCACGCCCGAAAGCTCTGCGGCACGTTCGTTGCCGCCCGAGGCATAGAGCCAGCGGCCAAAGGCGGTGCGCGCCAGCAAAAGCCCGGCGGCAATCGCCACCCCGGCCAGCACGATCACCCCGATGGGCACGCCGCCGATACGGTTGAAGCCGAGCCAGTTGAACCCGGTGTTGCCGAATTCGGGCGTGCCCGAAAGATTGTTGAAGGTCAGCCCGTTGGTCATCAAGAGCGCCACGCCGCGCGCCACATAGAGCGATCCCAATGTGGCGACGAAGGCCGGCACCCGGAAAAAGGCGATCAGTATGCCGTTGATCGCGCCGACAAAGGCGCCAAGGGCAAGCGTCAGCACCACCACGGCCCAGACCGGCGGATAGAGGATGACCCCGGCCGATTCCAGCTCGACCCCCTGCATCAGGAAGCCGGCAAAGACACCGGTCAGCCCCAGCACCGATCCAACCGACAGGTCGATCCCGCCATTGAGGATCACCAGCATCATGCCGATCGACAACAGGCCGAAGATCGCCACGTGATTGGCCATGATCAGAAAGTTCGACACCGTGGCATAGTTTGGCGACAGTACGGAAAAGATCAGGATGATGGCGATCAGCGCAAAGAAGGCGCGGCCTTCCAGAAGGATCTGGACGAGATTGGCGTCCTTGCCAAAGAGCTGCGCCCTCAGCCCGCCGGAGCCGGGTTTCTTGGTGGTGGTGACATCGGTCATGTCGAGGATCTCCGTTCAGTGCTGCGCCGGTGCGGGCGTGTCGAGGTCGACAATCGCGCGGGCGGTGTGTTCGTCGATGATCAGCCCGCTGAGCAGGCCGCTTTCCAGAATGGCCTTGATGGCATCGGTCTTGAGGGTGCCGCCGGCCACGGCGACGATGCGGCGGCCACTGAGCTGGTCGAGCGGCTGGGTCAGGATACGGTCGCTGATCTCCCGGCCGACGGGTCTGCCGCGTTTGTCAAAGAAATGGCCGAGCATTTCGCCGACGCCGCCGGCACGGGCGATACCGGCCATTTCCTGCGGCTCGATCATGCCGGTGGCGACCAGTTCGGCCTCGGGCACCGTGGTGCCGATGCCGACGATCATCAGGTCGGCCTGCCGGGCCAGGTCGGCGGCCGCGCGCGCCGCCTTCTGCTCCAGAAGCACCGCGCGGTCGGCGGTGGAATTGGCGATGAAGGGCACCGGCATCGAGACCGGCTCCGCGCCGGTCAGCGCCGCCAGTTTCGACACGATGGCATGCGGGTTCAGATCCGCCCCGCTGGTCAGCGCGCCCATCAGCGACACGACTTTCAGATCCCCGGCCGGCCCGGCGTCGAGCCTGTCGACGCAGGCCAGCAGCGTCCGGCCGTGCCCGACGCCGATCACCTTGTTGCGCCCGGCGGCGATCTCCGCCGCGAGGAACTTTCCGCCGGCCCGGCCGAGCGGGCCGAGCGCCAGATCTTCCTGGTGCAGATCGGTGACGACCTCGCAGAAATCGAGGCCGAAGGTCGTGGTCAGGCTCTGCTCCAGATCCACCTCGCCCGAGGCGGCCATGATCTGTTCCTTGGTTGCATCGGGGCCGAAGCTGGCCGAGATCTTGCCCTTGTGCATGACGATGATGCGATGCGCGATGGACAGGCATTCGCTGACCTCCGAGGTGGAATAGACCACCGCGAGCCCCTGTTTCGCGCCTTCGGCCAGAAGCCGGAACACCTCTGCCTTGGCACCGATGTCGATGCCGCGCGACGGTTCGTCCAGCAGCACCACCGACGGGTCGGTGGCCAGCATCTTGCCAATCACGACCTTCTGCTGATTGCCACCTGACAACGAGCCGATGGCGGCGCCGCCGCCGTCGGTCTTGATGGTCACCTCGCGGATCGAACGGTCGATGATCTTCTGCTCGTCGGCCTTCGAGGTGAACAGCCCCCGGGTAAAGGCGCCGATCGAGGCCAGCGACAGGTTCTGGCCCACGCTCATGGTCTGCACCAGCCCGTCGCGCTGACGGTCTTCCGGCGTCAGCACCAGCCCGGCCGCGATCCGCTGGGCAATCGACATGCCGGCCAGATCGCGGCCATGCAGGGCGATCTGGCCGCCCGAGGCCGGCAGCCGCCCGGCGATGCATTCCATCAGCTCGGTGCGGCCCGCACCCATCAGGCCGTAGATACAGAGGATCTCGCCCTGGCGGACGTCCAGCGACAGCCGATCGACCACCGAATACCCCGATTTGCCGGACGCCGGCACGCTGAGGTTGGTGATCGACAAGGCGACCTCGCCAAAGGTCACGTCGGGCGGCGACCCGAGATCGAAATTCTCGCCCACCATGTTGCGCACGATCCATTCCAGATCGATCTCGGCACGTGGCGCATAGGCCGTCATCACCCCGTCGCGCAGCACCACCGCGTGATCGGTGATGGTCAGCGCTTCTTCCAGATGGTGCGAGATATAGACGATGGAGACACCGCGATCCTTCAGGTCGTGGATCACCTTGAACAGCACCTCGACTTCCGAGGCCGACAGCGCCGAGGTCGGCTCGTCCATGATCAGGATGCGGGAATTGACCGAAAGCGCGCGGGCGATCTCGACGATCTGCTGCTGGCCGAGGCGCAGATCCTCGACCGGGGTCAGCGGGTCGATGTCCTCTTCCAGCTCCGCCATCAGGGCGCGGCACTGGCGCTCTTGCTCGGCAAAGTTCACGCCGCGCGGCCCCATGATCTCGCGCCCCATGAAGATATTGTCGCGCACGGTCATGTTGGGGGCGAGGGACAGCTCCTGGTGGATGATCGAGATCCCCAGCTCCCGCGCCGCGACGGTCGAGGTGATCTCGACCGGCTGACCGTCAAGGATCAGCGCGCCGGAGGTCGGCAGATGGACCCCCGACAGGATTTTCATCAGCGTCGACTTGCCGGCACCGTTTTCGCCAAAGAGCGTGGTGACCTGGCCGCGATGCACGTCGAAGTTCACCCCCTTCAGCGCATGGACCGCGCCAAAGCTCTTGGTGACGTCGCGGGCCGCCAGCACCACTTCGGCCGCATCCGGAGCCTGCGCCGGGGCGGCGATATTGACCTGGGCCTGCATCACTGCACCTCCAGCGCCACCGGGGTGACCAGCCAGTTCCTGGGATTGATCATGGTAAAGGCCCCGGTGACGGTGATCGTCCGACCGGTCAGCGCCTCGCGGTCGAGCCCGTCGAGCACCGCGGCGGTCATGGCGCGGTTGATGCCGGCGCCGGCGTTCTGGTACTCGATCTGGTTCTTGAAGGCGCCGAACGCGATATCGCCGGTGATGTCGCGCAGCTCGGTGCCATTGATTGCCGGGCCGGTCTGCACGCGCACCCCGGTGCCCTCGGGCAACCCCTCGACCGCGACGCTGAAGATCCCCGACTTGCCCGCGCCGACGGTGCCGGTGAAGGTCACCGGCATCACCGGAAAGGCCCCGGCCATGGTGCCATGGGCGGCAATCGCGGCGGACTTGTCGGCGGCCAGCTCCCGGGCCAGTGCCTCCGCCTCGGGCGCCTTGCCGGCGACATACTCCTGGATGCGCGGAAACTCCTGCTGACCAAAGCGGTCAGGGTCGAAGGCCTGCTGGCGCAGATCCTCTTCGCCGCCGATCGTCACCACCTTGGTGTCGATGGCAATTGCGCCGGCCAGAACAACCATAACGATAGCCGTGATTGCCTTGCGTCGCGTCGCCCTGGAAGCGCTTGCGGATAAGGTGCCGGTCGTGGCCATTGCGGACATGTCCTTTCCTGTCGGGTCCGGCGCGCCGAACCCTGGTGATTCTGCGCCAGCCACGGCCGGCGCGGTCATGTTGTGGAAATGGCCAACAGCTTGATGCTGAACCCTTCCTCCCCTGTCGTTGGCCCGGGACCTCCTCAATCCCTGCTCGGGGCCATCGACTCGCCGCAGATGACATCCACGGCTGATTGACCAAACCATATTCGAAAAAAATTACGTTGTCTGCAAAAAATTTCACACCGAGAATTTTTTCTGTGTTACACCCTATGCAACCTGGCGCGGTACGGCCTGCCCTTCGGCAGCCGGGACTGCGCCGCGCGAACGGCGCGAAAAGCTGGATTTCGGAGGAGAGAGCGGTGGGCAACAACGGCAAGGGAGGCAGGACATGGCCGATTCGTCCGACCTGATCATCGGCATCGACGCCGGCACCTCGGTGATCAAGGCAGTGGCCTTCGACCTGGGCGGCCGCCAACTGGCCACATCGTCGGTTCGCAATGCCTATGTCATGGGCGCCGATGGCGCGGCCACGCAGTCGCTGCCGCAGACCTGGGCCGATTGCGCCGCCGCCCTGCGCGGGCTCGCCGACAAGGTGGACGGGCTGGCACGGCGCACCGCCGCCCTGGCGCTGACCGCCCAGGGCGATGGCACCTGGCTGGCCGGCAAGGGTAACGAAGCGGTGGGCGACGCCTGGCTCTGGCTCGATGCAAGGGCGGCCCCGACGGTGCGGCGGCTGGCCTCGGGCAAAGACGAACGCGCCCGGTTCGCGGCCACCGGCACCGGGCTCAACACCTGCCAGCAGGGCAGCCAGATGGCACATATGAACGCCACCTGCCCCGAGCTGCTGGACCGCGCCGAAGTGGCGCTGCATTGCAAGGACTGGCTGTTTCTCAACCTGACCGGGGTGCGCGCCACCGACCCCTCGGAAGCCAGTTTCACCTTCGGCGATTTCCGCACCCGACGCTACAGCGACACGGTGATCGCCGCGCTGGGGCTGGAGACCCGCCGCCATCTCCTGCCCGAGATCCTCGACGGGGCGCAGGACACCCGCCCCCTGACCGCCGAGGCTGCCGCGCTGACCGGGCTCAGGGCCGGCACGCCGGTGTCGCTGGGCTATGTCGACATGGTGATGACGGCGCTTGGCGCCGGCGTCCATACCGGCGATGCCGCAGCGGCCTGTTCCACTGTCGGCTCGACCGGGGTGCACATGCGGGCGATGAACTCCGGCGATGTGCATCTCAATGCCGAGGGAACCGGCTACGTGATCTGCCTGCCGGTGCCGGATCTGGTGACCCAGGTCCAGACCAACATGGCCGCGACGCTCAACATCGACTGGGCGCTGGCCTTGGCCGAAGACCTGATGGGCGAGGTCGGCCAGGCGCCGTCACATGCCGAAATGGTCGCCAGGATCGACGGCTGGATGGCGCGGTCGCAGCCCGGCGCGCTGGTCTACCACCCCTTTATTTCCGAGGCCGGAGAGCGCGGCCCCTTTGTCAACGCCGATGCCCGCGCCAGCCTTGTCGGGCTGACCGCCACCCACCGTTTCGCAGACGTGATCCGCGCGGTGATCGAAGGCCTCGGCATGGCAGCCCGGGATTGTTATTCGGCAATGGGCGAAATGCCGCGCGAGTTGCGCCTGACTGGCGGCGCGGCACGCTCGGCCGCGCTGCGCCGGGTGCTGGCGGCCGCGCTCGACACCCCGGTCCGGGTCTCGGCGCGCGACGAGGCCGGCGCGGCGGGCTGCGCGATGATGGCAGCGGTCGCGATCGGCGCCTACGACACGATGGACGCCTGCATCGCGGATTGGACAACCCCGCTTCTGGGCGAACCGGAAGCGCCGGACCCGGGCCTCGTGCCGGTTTATGACACCCTCTTTACCAACTACCGGCACGCGCGTGACGGCCTGGCCCCGGTCTGGGACGGGCTGGCCGCGGCGCGCGCCTCGCAAGGAGCCTGAACCATGAGCGATATCCAGAAAGTCGACCTCTTCGTGATCGGCGGCGGCATCAACGGCGCGGGGATCGCCCGGGACGCCGCCGGCCGGGGGCTGAGCGTCGTGCTCTGCGAAAAGGACGATCTGGGCCAGGGCACCTCGTCGCGTTCGGGCAAGCTGGTGCATGGCGGGCTGCGCTACCTGGAATATTTCGAATTTCGCCTGGTGCGCGAGGCGCTGATCGAACGCGAGGTGCTGATGAAGAACGCGCCGCATATCATCTGGCCGATGCGCTTCGTCCTGCCACACAGCCCGCAGGACCGCCCGGCCTGGCTGGTGCGGCTGGGGCTGTTTCTCTACGACCACCTCGGCGGGCGCCGGAAACTGCCCGGCACCCGCACGCTCGACCTGCACCGCGATCCCGAGGGCGCGGCGATCAAGGATCAGTACCGCCGCGGCTTCGAATATTCCGACTGCTGGGTCGACGATGCCCGGCTTGTGGTGCTGAACGCCGTCGATGCGGCGGAACGCGGGGCAACGGTGCTGACCCGGCAGCCCTGCACCTCGGCCCGGCGCGAGGGCAACCGCTGGCGGGTGACAACACAGAACACGGTCACCGGCAAGACGCGGGAGTTCGAGGCCAGGCTGCTGGTCAATGCCGCCGGCCCCTGGGTCACCGACGTGGTGACCCGGGTGGCGGGATCGAACTCGCCCCGCAAGGTGCGGCTGGTCAAGGGCAGCCACATCATCGTGCCGAAATTCTGGAAGGGCGAGAATGCCTATCTGGTGCAGAACCACGACAAGCGGGTGATCTTCGTCAACCCCTATGAACGCGACAAGGCGCTGATCGGCACCACCGACATCGCCTATGACGGCCGTGCCGAGGATGTGCAGGCCGACGAGACCGAGGTGCAATATCTGATCGACGCGGTGAACCGCTACTTCAAGGAGCAGCTGACCCGCGACGACGTGCTCACTACCTTCTCCGGCGTGCGGCCGCTGTTCGACGATGGTCAGGGCAACCCCTCGGCGGTGACCCGCGATTATGTCTTCGACATCGACGAGACCGGCGGCGCGCCGCTTTTGAACATCTTCGGCGGCAAGATCACCACCTTCCGCGAGCTGGCCGAGCGCGGCTTGCACAGGATCGGCAAGTACTTTCCGCAGATGGGCGGCGACTGGACCGAAGCGGCCCCCCTGCCCGGCGGCGACATCGAGGCCGCGGATTACGAGAGTTTCCGCGACAGGATGAAACGCGATTACCCGTGGATGCCGCGCGGCCTGCGCCAGCACTACGGCCGGCTCTACGGCACGCGGGTGGCCGGGATCGTCGGCGAGGCCCGCGCACTCGACGGGCTGGGCCGGCACTTCGGCGGCCATCTCTACGAGGCCGAGGTCGCCTATCTGGTGGCGCATGAATGGGCGCAGACCGCCGAGGACATCCTCTGGCGGCGCACCAAGCACCGGCTGCATCTGAGCGCGGACGAACAGGCGGCCTTTGCCAAGTGGTTCGAAGCCCAGCGCGAGGCGGCATGACATGACGCTGACGCTTTCGCTCAACACCAATCCGCTGGTCAACCGCTTTGCCGAACCGGACGACCTGATCGACGCCATCGCCCGCGACATCCGCATTCGCGACATCCAGCTGACCCATGAATTCATCAACCCGTCCTGGCCTGCCCCGGTGATCCGCCGCCTGACCCGCGACATGGGCGCGGCGCTGCGGCGCACCGGCGCGCGGGTGACCTCGGGCATGACCGGGCCTTACGGGCGGCTCAATCACTTCGGCCACCCCGATCGCGACGTGCGGCGCTATTACGTCGACTGGTTCAAGACCTTTGCCGATATCATCGGAGATCTCGGCGGAAGCTCGGTCGGCACGCAATTCGCGATCTTCACCTACCGCGATTACGACGATGCCGAGCGCCGCGAAGAGCTGCTCAAGATCGCCCTGGACTGCTGGGCCGAGGTGGCCGATCACGCCAAGGCTGCCGGGCTCGGCCATGTGTTCTGGGAGCCGATGAGCCTGGGCCGCGAATTTGGCGAAACCATCGCCGAATGCATGAAATTGCAGGACCGGCTGACGGCGGCAAACATGGCGGTGCCGATGTGGATGATGGCCGATATCGACCATGGCGATGTCACCAGCCCCGACCCCGTCGACACCGATCCCTATGCCTGGGCCCGCGCGGTGCCCCGGGTCAGCCCGATCATCCATATCAAGCAATCGATGCGGGACAAGTCGGGCCACCGCCCCTTTACCGCCCGCTACAATGCCGAGGGCGCGATCCAGCCGGAACCGCTGCTGACAGCTTTTGCCGAGGGCGGCGCGGTCGACAACGAGATCTGCCTCGAACTCTCCTTCAAGGAGCGCGAGCCCGATGACCGGCAGGTGATCGCGCAGATCGCCGAAAGCGTCGCCTTCTGGGCGCCGCATATCGACAGCGGGGCCGATGACCTGAATGTCTGAGGCCGCCCGGATGACACAGGCTTGCCTTTCGCGGCAATTGCGGTCATGTGGTTCGCGTTCTCAGGGCGGGGTGAAATTCCCCACCGGCGGTCATAGCCCGCGAGCGCCTTTCGGGTCAGTCCCGCAAGGGTCAGCAGATACCGGTGGAATTCCGGAGCCGACGGTCAAAGTCCGGATGGAAGAGAACCAGCCGTCGGGTGCCCTGCGCCCGTGCGGCTGGCATCGCCTTGGGGCCACTTTTGAAACGCAAAGGATGGTTCCATGACCGACACACTGAACATCGCCTTCATCAAGGCCCGCTGGCACGCCGAAATCGTCGACCAGGCGCTGGCCGGCTTCCAAACCCGCCTTGCCGCCACCGGCATGGCGGCCGAGGTCACGTCTTTCGACGTGCCCGGTGCCTTCGAAATGCCGCTGCTGGCGCAGAAACTGGGCCAAGGCGGCAAATATGACGCCATCGTCTGCGCCGCGCTGGTGGTCGATGGCGGTATCTACCGCCATGACTTCGTGGCACAAACGGTGGTCGACGGGCTGATGCGCGCGCAGTTGCGGACCGGTGTGCCGACCTTCTCGGTCTCGCTCACGCCGCATCATTTCCAGCCGACGGCCGAGCATGTCGGGTTTTTCCGCGACCATTTCGTCAAGAAGGGCGAAGAGGCCGCCGAGGCGGTGCGCATGATCGCGGCGCTGGAGGTCTGAGTCATGCCGCCGCCCGCCTGCCGCCTTGCCCCCGACCTCCGCTGCGGCCGGGGCGCGGCGCGGCGGGCACAGGGTGCCAGGCGGGCGGTCTCTGCCTCTGGACGAAACCGCGCTGGCAGGCATCATGGTGAAGCTGCGATGCGCGTAGCGGAACGGAGGAAGTGACATGGCAAAGGACCGCGCTTCGGGAGATGCCGAACATTCCCTGGCAATTCGCGCCGCCTGGCTGCACTACGTCGGCGGGCTGCGGCAATCCGAGGTGGCGAAACGGCTTGGCGTCCCGTCCGTCAAGGCGCACCGGCTGATCCAGCGCGCGGTCGCCGAGGGCGCCATCAAGGTCTCGATCGAAGGCGACATCATCGAATGCATCGAGCTGGAACAGGCCCTCTGTGCCCGTTACGGGCTCGACACCTGCGAGGTGGCCCCCGACCTGGAGGAAGATGGGCTGCCGCTGCGGGCGCTGGGCCTGGCCGGCGCCTCGCGGCTCCGGCGCTGGTTGGAAAGCGGCGAAGAGATGACCATCGGCATCGGCCATGGCCGGACCCTGGCCGAGGCGGTTCGCGCCATGCCGCGGTTTGCCACCACCGGGTTGAGCTTTGTGTCGCTGCTGGGCGGGCTGACGCGGAATTTCGCCGCCAACCCGCATGACGTGATGCATCTGCTGGCGGAAAAGACCGGCGCGCGGGCCTATGTGATGCCGGTGCCCTTCTTTGCCAACACCACCGAGGACCGCGAAGTGCTGCTGTCGCAACGCGGCGTCGCCGAAGTTTTCCAGATGGCCGAGACCGCGCCGCTCAAGATCGTCGGCGTCGGCACGGTCGAGGCCGAAACCCAGCTGGTGGCCTCCGGCATGATCGAACAATCGGAAATAGAGGCGATTTCCCGGGCCGGCGGCGTCGGCGAGATGCTGGGCCATTTCTTCGATGCCGACGGCACCGCGCTGGAAACGCCGCTGACGTCGCGAACCCTGGCGGTCTCGCTCGGCGATGGCCGCAACGACCGCATCATCGCGCTTGCCGGCGGCCCCGAAAAGCGCGAGCCGCTGCGCGCGGTGCTGAAAAGCGGGCGGCTCTCCGGCCTGATCACCGACGAACGCACCGCCCGCGCGCTGTTGGACGAGGCACCGGCCAGAACCCGCTGAGGGGCCCCGGCCGCCGGCCGGTCAGAGGATCGACTGCCCGGTTTCCGCCCAGTCCCTGGCGAACTGGTCGAGGCCCTTGTCGGTCAGCGCGTGGCTTGCCAGGCCCTTGATCACCGAGGCCGGGATGGTCGCCACATCGGCGCCGGCGAGGGCCGCGTCCTTCACGTGGTTGGGGGACCGGATCGAGGCGGCGAGGATCTGCGTCTCGAAACCGTAGGTGTCGAAAATCGCACGGATCTCTCGGATCAGCGCCATGCCGTCGATGTTCAGATCGTCCAGACGCCCGACGAAAGGCGAGATATAGGTCGCCCCCGCCTTGGCCGCCAGCAACGCCTGATTGGCGGCAAAGCACAGGGTGACATTGGTGCGGATCCCCCTGGCGGCGAAATGCTGGCAGGCCTTCAACCCGTCCAGCGTCAGCGGCAGCTTGATCACCACGTTGCCGGCGATCTTCGCCAGGTGTTCGCCCTCGGCCACCATGCCGTCGTAATCCATCGCCGCCACTTCGGCCGACACCGGGCCATCGACCAATGCGCAGATCTCGGCGATCACCTCCTTGAAGTCGCGGCCCGACTTGGCAATCAGCGAGGGGTTGGTGGTCACCCCGTCGAGCAGCCCGTAGTCGTTCAACTCCTTGATTTCACTGGTGATGGCGGTATCGACAAAGAATTTCATGGTTCAGTCTCCTGCTGTCGGGCCGGCGGGCCCGGGGTGATGGTGTCGGAGGGTCGGTGACGGGCCGCGGCGGGCTCACCCGGCCCGGAGGCGCCAAAACCGGCGCGCCCGATCACGTCCGACTCGCTGGCGACATACCGGGTACTGCGCGGGTTTGGCGGCAACGTGCCGGGGCAGCGAATCTTTGGGCATGGCGCTCCTCCTGAGCTGGGGGATGGATAGCGGACCACTCCAAACGTCGCAACACAAAATCACAAAATCACATTCTTGACTGATATTGTGATACATGCCATGTTACAAACAGGAGGACAGGCGATGAAGCGAGACGACAGGCAAAAGGCAATCATGGATCTGCTGATCGCGGAGGGCGAAGTCGATCTCGACGCGCTGTGCGACCGCTATTCGGTCTCGCGGATGACCGCCCACCGGGATCTCGACGACCTCGAGGCGGCCGGCTTCCTGCGCAAGATCCGCGGCGGCGCGACGATCCGCTCCGGCCTTCAGTTCGAAAGCGATTTCCGCTTTCGCGAACGCCAGGACAGCGCGGCCAAGACCGCGATGGCGCAGGCAGCGCTGGAGCTGATCGAGCCGGGCATGAGCGTGATGATCAATGACGGCTCCATGGCCGCAACCCTCGGGCAGATGCTGGCCGGCAAACGCCCCCTGACGGTGATCACCAACAACGCCGCCGTGATCGAGGCGCTCAGGACCGAGGCCGGCATCACCCTGATCGCGCTTGGCGGGATCTATTCCGCCAAGTTCAACGCCTATCTCGGCAAGGTGACCGAGGATGCGCTGACCCGCCTGCGCGCCGATATCGCCTTCATCTCCTCTCCGGCGGTCTCCGGGCTGGAGGTGTTTCACATGGATGACAGCGTGGTGCGCACCAAGCGTGCGATGATCGATCAGGGCGCCACCCGGGTGCTGCTGGTCAATCATGCCCGGTTCGGTCGCGCCGCCCTGCATCATCTGGCCGAGCTGCGCGAGTTCGATCACATCATCACCGACAGTCAGCCCGCCGGCGAACACCTGGCCGCAATGCAGGAGGCCGGCGTGCGCCTGACCCTGGCCGACGCGCAGGAGGCCGAGGGATGACCCGGCCGCAGGTCTGGATCGGCACCAGCTGGAAGATGAACAAGACGCTGGCCGAGGCACGGCACTTCGCCACCGCGCTGGCGGCGGCCGATGCCGCTCGCGACAGCCGCATCCAGCGCTTCGTGATCCCGCCCTTCACCGCCGTGCGCGAGGTGGCGCAACTCCTCGCCGACAGCTCGGTCAAGGTCGGCGCCCAGAACATGCATTGGGCCGATCACGGCGCCTGGACCGGCGAGATCTCGCCCGGGATGCTGACCGATTGCGGCCTCGACATCGTCGAACTGGGCCATTCCGAGCGCCGGACCCATTTCGGCGAGACCGACGAAACCGTCGGGCGCAAGACGCGGGCCGCGCTGCGCCACGGGCTCGTTCCGCTGATCTGCATCGGCGAGACCCTGGAAGACCGCGAAGGCGGCCGCGCGCAAGAGGTGCTTGCGGCGCAGCTGCACGGCGCGCTCGGCAAGCTCGACGCCAGCCAGAAAGACGTCGAGATCCTGCTGGCCTACGAACCGGTCTGGGCCATCGGCGAACACGGCATCCCGGCAACCTCGGATTATGCCGATGCCCGCCAGGCCGAGATCATTGCCGTGGCCGGGGACATTCTGGGCCGCCGCCTGCCCTGCCTCTACGGCGGTTCGGTCAACCCTGCCAATTGCCGGGATCTCATCCAATGCCCGCATATCGACGGGCTGTTCATCGGGCGCGCAGCCTGGAGCGTCGACGGCTATCTCGACATCCTGACCCGCTGCGCCGCAACCCTCTGACCCGAAGGAGACACCGCCATGAAAATTGCCATTGCAGGCGACAGCGCCGGCGAAAGCCTGGCCCGGATCCTCGCCGAGCACCTGAAGGATCGCCACGAGGTTGCCGAGATCTCGCGCACCGCCGAAGGCCCCGACGCCTTTTACGCCAATCTCTCTGACCGCGTGGCCTCGGCCGTGCTGGCCGGCGAATTTGATCGCGCCATCCTGTGTTGCGGCACCGGCATCGGCGTCTGCCTGGCCGCCAACAAGGTGCCCGGCATCCGCGCCGCCCAGTGCCACGACACCTATTCCGCCGCCAAGGCCGCGACCTCGAACAACGCCCAGATCATCACCATGGGCGCGCGGGTGATCGGCGCGGAACTGGCCAAGGACATCGCCGACGCCTATCTGTCGGCCGCGTTCGATCCGCAGGGCAAATCCGCAGGCAACGTCAAGGCCATCGACGAGGTCGACATCAAGTACACCAAGGCCTGATCTCTCCCGGCGCCCGTGATCCGGGCCAGTCAATCGGCGAAAACCGCGAACAGGATCGCAACGCGGCCCAATCCGGCCAATTGAAAGACACGGCCCCCCGCATCTCGAAATGGAACGCGGGGGGCCGGCCGACCTGTCCGGGGAGCGCGAGACAGGTCTTAGGCGTGCTGGCCCACGGTCCAGCCCTTTTTGCCGATGGTCCGCTCGGCGCTGTCGCGGGGCGCCTGTTCCAGAGTGGTGGCAAGCGTATCGTTCCATCGGTTCATGAAGCCCATGACCGAGATACAGGCCAGAAGCTCCACGATTTCGTCATCCGAGAAATGCCCGCGCATCTCGGCCATCATCTCGTCGGTGACGAGATTGGGAACCGAGGCCGCCGACATGGCAAAGCGCAGCGCCACGCGCTCGGCTTCGGAAAACAGGTCGCTGGTCTCGAACTCCCAGATCGTTTCCATCTTGCGCTCGTCCGCGCTCAGATCATCGACGATGCGCGCGGTATGGGCCTGGCAATAGAGGCATCCGGCGGCATAGCTGGCGATATGCTGGACCATGCGGCGCAGGATCACCGGCGTCGTCATCTCGGGCGCCTGGATCACCGCGTCGGACAGGCGGACAAAGGCGGCGCCGACAGCCGGACGCCGCGCCATCACCTTGATCGAATTGGGCACAAAGCCCAGAACCTCTTCGCGCGCCTCCAGAAAGGCGCGGGTCTCGTCGGTGTAGCTCTCGGGATCGGCGGGCGGAATGCGGGTCATGCCGCCCCCTGTTGCCGGCTGCGGGTCTTCCAGATCACGTTCATCTCGACGTCGGCGCTTTCGAACAGGTTCATCACCGGGCAGCGCTGTTCGACATTGCGGCGCAGCAGCTCCAGGCGTTTCTCGCTCTCGTCGGTCTCGATCTCGATCACCATGTCGACCGTGGTGAAATAGGGCCGCACGCCCTTTACCCCGCGCGCGCCGCGCATGTCGGCGGTGCCGGTACACGTGAGCGTGAGATCGGTGAATTCGAAGCCGATCGCCTTGGCCACCAGCTTCAGCACCACGCTTTCGCAGCCGACAAGCGAGCCGAGCAGGGATTCCAGCGGCGTCGGGCCCAGATCGGTGCTGCCCTTGTGCTCCGGCTCGTCGATAATCCAGCGATGCGACCGGCTGCTGACCGACACCAGCGTATGGCCGTGCAGCCGCGACGACACCTGCGGATGGATCAGCGTCGGGGTCTTGGTGTTCTCGATGGTGGGGGGAATGTCGAATTCGTCGCTCATGAGGGAACCTTTCAGAACATGGCCAGACCGGTCAGCGCGGTCTCGATGCGGTAGACAGAGGTGGAGGCAGTGATGAACAGCGTGCGGAACGCCGGCCCGCCAAAACAGAAGTTGGTGGATTTCTGCGGCGTCAGGATCACCCCGAGGCAGGTGGCATCGGCATCGAACAGATGCACCCCGCCCGGCCCGTTGCAAAGGATGTGGCCTTCGGTGGTGGTCTTCATGCCGTCCGGCACGCCTTCGCCTTCGCCGGTGACATCGGCCCAGACGCGGGCGTTGGTCAGCCTGCCATCCTCGGTCACATCCATCACCCGGATGTGACCGCCCCAGCTGTCATTGACGAAAAGCCGGCTTTCATCCGCCGACAGGCAGAGCCCGTTGGGCTGCTGGAAATCATCCGCCACCAGTGCCAGCGTGCCGTCCGGGTTGAGCCGGAACACGCCCTGATAGGGCAGTTCCTGATCGCGCAGGATCCCGAGGTCTTCGCGAATGCGGCCAAAGCTCGGATCGGTGAACCAGATCCGCCCCTTGCTGTCGCAGATCACGTCATTGGGGCTGTTCAGCTCCTTGCCCGTGTAATGCGTGGCCAGCGGCACCACCAGCTTGCCGTCATGCTCATGCCGCACCAGCTGCGACGCGGCATGTTCGCAGGAGATCACCCGGCCCGCGCGGTCAAAGAAATTGCCGTTGGCCTGGTTGGACGGGGTGCGAAAGACCCGGAGGCCCTCGCCCTCGCTCCACTTGTACTGGTGGCTTTCCTGAATATCGGAAAACATCAGCCAATGCTCCGAAGGATGCCAGATCGGGCCCTCGGTAAAGCCGAAATTCCCGGCGATCTCCTCGAGCTTGCTGTCGGCGGGAATGGCGGCGGTGAAGGCGTCGGAACGGATGTCGAACGGCATAGGGGTCTCCATGGGTCAGCCCGCCCCGAGAACGAGGTTGGGCAGGAACAGGGTGATGGACGGGAACAGGATCAGCAGGGCCACGGTCAGGATGTCGATCAGGACGAAGGGCCAGATCGCACCAAAGATGCTAGCAATCGGAATGTCGGGCCTGACCCCGGCCACCACATAGACGTTCAGCCCCACCGGCGGGGTGATGAACCCGATCTCGACCATCTTGATGACCAGGATGCCGAACAGGATCGGATCGATCCCCAACTCGACCACCGCCGGAAAGATCACCGGCAGGGTCAGCAGCATCATGCCCGAGGCGCTGAGGAACATGCCGAGAAAGGCGTATCCCGCAAGGATCGCGATCAGGATCGCCGTCGGCGAAAACGGCAGGGCGACCAGCCATTCGGCGATTTCCGTGGGCAGACGGGTGAAGGCCAGGAACCGGGCAAAGATGAAGACACCCCAGAAGGTGGAAAAGATCATCACCGTCAGCTTGGCGGTCTCGACCAGGGAATCCTGCAATCCGGCGAAATCGATCCGGCGGCGGAACAGCGCATAGACAAAGACGATGGCCGCGCCGGTGGCACCCGCTTCGGTGGGCGTGGTCCAGCCGGTCGACATGCCGCCCAGGATCATCAGCATGACCAGGATGATCGGCATCACGTCGAGCAGAGATTTGCCGCGTTCCGCCCAGTCGATACCGGTGATCGGGCGGCCGAGCTCGGGATTGCCGGCAAAGCGCAGCATGATGAACCCGGCATAAAGCAGCGCCGAGAAGACGCCCGGAATGAACCCGGCGAGCAGCAGCCGTCCGATGCTCTCATCGACGATGGCGCCATAGACCACCAGCGCCGCCGAGGGCGGGATCAGCGAGGCCAGCGTACCCGCCGCCGCCACCGCCGCGGCCGAGATCGAGGGCGCGTATTTCAGCTTCAGAAGCTCCGGGATCGCCACCCGGGCAAAGACCGCCGCCGTGGCCTGGCTAGCGCCCGACACCGCGCCGAAGGCCCCGGCCGCCAGCACGGTCGAAACCGCCAGCCCGCCGGGCATCCAGCCGATCCAGGCCTTGGCGGCGCGATAGGCGCCCTGCACCATGCCCGAGGTGCTGGCGAAAAAGCCGATCAGGATGAACATCGGCAAGACGCTGAACAGATAGTTCGAGCCCGCCGAATGCGGGATGATGCCGGCGATATTGACCGCCACCGGCCAGCCCTTGAGCGCGACAATGCCCAGAAAGCCGGTGATGGCGGTGGCAAAGACGATATGAACGCCGGTCATCACCATGATGACAAGGGCCAGAAAGCCAAGCGCGCCGATAGTCGAGGGATCCATGATATGTCCTTACGCGTCCATGTCTTCGAGGGGGTTGGGCGGTTCGGGGATGCCGACCGGCGCGAGCCTGTCGTTCAGGATCAGCCGGCCGAAAACCCAGATCTCCAGCCCCAGCCGCAGGGCGAGGATGCCCAAGCCGACCGGCGCGGCCAGTTTCGACGGCCAGGTCGGCAGGCCCACGCCGATGGTGGTGTCGCCCAGATCCCAGGCGCGCATGAAATGCGTCCAGGTGCCCGGCAGGATGGCCACCACCACAAACAGCGCCACCAGCGTGGCAAACAGATGTGTGACCCAGCCCAGCCGGCCGCGGGCCAGCTTTTGCAGCATGTCCATGCGGATGTGCCCGGCCTGCCGGTAGCAATGCGAGATGCACAGCAGGCTGAAGGTCACCATCGCCATGGAAATGAAATCGATCTGCCCCTGGATCGGCGCGTTGAAGAGGCGCCGCATCAGCACCTCGGCGGTGACCAGAAGCATGACGACAAAAATCGTCAGCCCCGCGATCCAGGCGGTCAGATACTCGACCCGCATCAGGGCCCTGTCCAGCTTATCCAGCATGAAACCTCCGGCGTGCCCGGCCGCGGGCACCAGCGTCAGAAAAATGGGCGGGAGAGGTCCGGGGACAGGCTCCCGCCCAGGCGGGGAGCATCACATGCCGGCGTTCAGCACCAGGTCCAGCATCTCCTGGCCGGGCAGGCCCTTGCCCTCGAGATCGGCGACATAGGCATCCCAGACCGGCTGGGCCGCTTCCTTGCGTAGGGTCGCGATCATCTCCGGCGTGATCGTCACATGGGCCAGGCCGCGCTTTTCCAGCTCCGGCTCGTATTGCGCGGCGGCGGCGTTCTGGGCCTTGATGGTTGCGGCATTGGCATGGGCCTTGGCCTCCGCCAGCAGCGCCTTCATGTCGTCGGGCAGCGCGGCATAGGCCGCCTCGTTGCCCACCAGCGTCACATGCGCGGTGCCCGCCGCCATGCCGGTGGTGTACCAGTCCGACAGCTCATAAAGCTTGTAGCCGCCATGCGCCGAAGGCGTGGCCGCCACCGCGTCGATCACCCCGGTCTGAAGCGCGTTGTACTGCTCCGGCCCGCTGACATTGACAAGACTGGCGCCATAGACCGCCAGCGCATTGCCGATGCCGCTGGTGGCCTTCATCCGCATGCCATCAAACGAGGTGAGCGCCGTCGGCGCCGCGCCCTTGCCCATGACTTCATAGTTCGGCTGCACCACGGTCATCACCGGGACGACCCCCCATTTGGCGAATTCCTTTTTCACATGCGGGTTGTCATAGACCAGATCGGCGACGGCCAGCCGGTCTTCCATGGTCGGGATCGGCAGGAAGGGCAGGTCGAGCACCGAAAGCAGCGGGTTCTTGCCCGGATGGTAGCTGGAAATCACATAGCCCAGCTCGAAGGCGCCGATCGACACATTGTCCAGCACCTCGCGGGTGGGCGAGAGCGTGCCGTTGTGGACGGTGATCTCCATCTTGCCGCCGCTGTTTTCATTGACGTATTCGGCAAAGCTTTCGCCGGCGACGCGGAACGCCGGGCTGCCGTAGAGCGCCAGATCCCAGGAGATCTCCTGCGCCTGCGCGCCGGAGGCCAGAATCGTCAGTGCCGCCGCGGCGCCGAGGGCTTTGATCGGTTGGTGTTTCATGCGGTGTCCTCCCAAAAAGCGATCTCTCCAATGATCGCGCGTTCATCAGAGTTGCAATAATTCGCCCATATGCGTCAAGCCTGCTGTTTTTTCATTGAGAAAATTTCACTGCACGCGGTTTCATTCACTTGTCTGGACAAGCCCACCGAAATGCGCCATTGTCCTTGCAAATCAGCAGCAAAGCGATGCCTGGATGCCAGAGGAAAGAGTGACCGCAGACGATGTCGCCCGGCGGGCCGGGGTGTCTCGGGCGACCGTGTCCCGGGCGTTTTCGCGCGGTCATTCGGTGCAGGAGCAGACCCGCGAGCGAATCCTGAAGGCGGCGCGGGAGCTGGGGTATCAGCCGAATGCGCTGGCCCAGGCGCTGACCTCGCGCCGGTCGCAGATCGTCGGCATCCTGATGGGCCAGCTGAAGAATCCGATCCATGCGGTCCTTCACCAGACGATCTCCATGGCGTTGCAGCAAAACAACTTTATCCCGATCTCCGGTCAGATCGGCGGCGCGGATGACCTGCCCCGGCTGATCGCGACCTTTCGGCAGTATCAGGTCGGCGTGGTCATCTTGACCTCGATGAACATCTCGCCCGGCCTGGTGGAAGAATTTCGCGACGCCGGCTTTCAGGTTCTGCTGCTGAACCGGATCGACGACGATTCGGTGACCGCCTCGGTCTGCGCCGATCTGACCCAGGGTGGCAGGCTGGCCGCGAGGCGGCTGGTTGAACGCGGTTGCAACCGAATTGCAGTCGCTCGCGGCACCCTCGGGCACTGGACCAGCGCCGCGCGGCTGGCCGGGCATGTGGCGGGGCTGGAACATCTGGGACAGGCGCCGGCAGAGGTGTTCGACGGCGGCTACACCTATGCCGACGGCGCACGGATTGCCGAAACCCTTCTGGCCAAGGGCGATGCCCTGCCCGACGGCTTCCTCTGCCCCAACGACCTGTTCGCGATCGGGCTGATGGACCGGCTGCGCGCCGTGGCCGGGCTGCGCTTTCCCGAAGACATGAAAGTCGTCGGTTTCGATGACATTCCGATGGCGGAATGGGAAAGCAACGATCTCACCACGATCCGCCTGCCGGTTCAGGCCATGGCGAAACGCGCCACCGATGTCATCAGCCGGATTGTCCTCGAGGACGAGACGGTAGAAGAAAAGATCTGGATCCCCTGTCGGCTGATCGAACGCCGCTCGGCCTGATCCCCCAAGTCACAAGCGAAAGACCCACATGCCCACATTCAAGCAACGCATGGCCTCCGGCGAGATTCTGACCGGAACCTTCCTCAAGACCCCCGCACATGAAATGATCGAGGTGCTGGCGAAATCGAAGCTCGATTTCGTCTGTCTCGATGCCGAACACGCGCCATTTGATCGCGCGCGGATGGACATCTGCCTTGCCATGGCGCGGGCGCTGGACTTTCCGGTGCTGGTCCGCCTGCCGGTGGGCACCCCGGTCGAAGTGCTGAAAGCGCTCGACAGCGGCGCGGTGGGCGTCGTCGTGCCGCATGTCGACAGCGTCGACAAGGCCGAAGCCATCGCCCGCGCCGCGCGGTTCGGCGAAGGCGGGCGCGGCTATGCCGGATCGACCCGCTGGGCGGGCTTTGCCACCCGCCCGATGAAGGATGTCCTGCAACAGAGCACGGATGAAACCATCGTCATCGCCCAGATCGAAGAGCCCGCCGGCGTCACCGCCGCCAGTGCGATCGCCTCGGTCGACGGGATCGACGGCCTCTTCGTCGGGCCGGCCGACCTGGCCGTCTGCTATGGCAAGACCGACATGTCCGATCCCATGGTGATGGACGCCATGCGCGACACCGGAGCCGCCGCACAGGCAGCGGGCAAGGCCTTCATGACCTTCGCGGCGAATGCCGACGCCGCGCCGGCGCTGCTGGATATGGGGGTGACCATGTTCTTTGTCGCTTCCGAACATGCCTTCATGCTGCGCGGCGCGAACGCCGAGGCCGAAGCCTTTCAGGCCGCCGGCGCCGACAGGGCCTGAGCCGCACGGAACATCGAAGCCCCGCTTCGGTGTTCCGTCCTGATCGGAGCGCAAATCGCCATTCGGTATTCCGTCTCGGAATACCAAACGCGCCACATCGACGTTGTTGCGGCCTTCCCCACCCGACAGAATGAACCGGCGACCCGAGACCCGATTTCAACACGGTGGAGACAGAATGGCAGACCGCCCGTCCGGCGCGCCCGAGGATGCGGCCCCGAGGAACCTGGTGTTCCTCCTGTCCGACGAGCACAATCGTGATGTGCTGGGCTGTTATGGCCACCCCTTCGTGCAGACCCCGAACCTCGACGCACTGGCGCAGGCCGGGGCGCGGTTCGACGCCGCCTATTGCAACAGCCCGATCTGCGTGCCCTCGCGGGCCTCGCTGGCCACCGGACGGCAGGTGCACGAGCTGGGCGCCTGGGACAATGCGGCGCCCTATACCGGTACGCCGCGTTCCTGGCATCACCAGTTGCGCGACGCCGATGTCGATGTCGCCTCGATCGGGAAACTGCACTATCGCGGCGGTGACGACTATGGCTTTACCGAAGAGCTGATCCCGCTGCATGTGCTGCATGGCAAGGGCGACCTCAAGGGACTGTTCCGGCGCGATCCACTGCCCAAGACCGGCACCGGAAATCTCGCGGCACAGGCCGGGCCGGGCCGGTCGACCTATTCCGACTATGACACGCGGATCGCCCGGACGGCCTGCGACTGGCTGACCGACCGGGCCGACCGCCGCGATGCCCCCGGCTTTGCCCTGTTCGTCAGTTTCGTGATGCCGCATTTCCCGCTGATTGCGCCAGACGAATGCTATGCGCTCTACGAGGGCCGCGATCTCGACGAACTGCGCTTTGGGCTCGACGCGCCGGTCGATGGCCATCCGGTGCTGGACCACATGCGCCGGGTTTCCGACTACGACGCGCATTTCACCCCGGAAACCCGTCGCCGCGCGCTCTGCGCCTATTTCGGCATGGTGACCCGGCTTGACGAGCTGATCGGCACCGTCCTGCAAACGCTCGAGGACACCGGGCTCGGCCCATCGACCAGCGTGATCTATTCCTCGGACCATGGCGACAACCTCGGCAGCCACGGGCTCTGGGGCAAATCGGTGATGTATGAGAGCGCGGCGGCGGTGCCGCTGATCCTGCGCGACCCGCGCCTTGTGCCCGGAACGGTTGTGGATGCGCCGGTCTCGCTGGTCGATATCGCCCCGACGGCGGCGGCGATCTGCGCCCCTGTGGTCTCCGATCCGGCCTGGGCGGGCACCTCGCTGCTCGACATAGCCCGCAACCCGCCGCCGAACCGCCCGGTCCTGTCGCAATATCACGCCACCAGTTCCAATACCGGCATGTTCATGATCCGTCAGGGGCGCTGGAAATACATCCATTATCCCGGGTTCGCGCCGCAGCTCTTCGATCTTTGGAGCGATCCGCAGGAACGGCACGATCTTGGCCAGGACCCGTCCTTTGCGGCGGTGCGCCAGCGTCTCGATACGGTGCTGCGCAGCCAATGCGACCCCGAGGCCGTCAACGCCGGCGCCTTTGCCGATCAGGCCGCACGGATCGCGGCCAATGGCGGGCGCGCCGAAATCGCGGCCTCCGCCGACATTCCCTTCACCCCGGCCCCGGCATGACGTGAAACCGCGGGCATTCCGCCGCCGCCGGGGTCGCGGGGATGCGCCCGCGCGATCTTGACCGAAAGGACCGCCATGACACTGGATCTCGCCGCCGCGCTGACCGGCATTTCGGGCATTCTGGTCACCCCCTTCGACAGCTCCGGCGCGGTGGCGCCCGCGCGCCTTGCGCCACTGCTGGACCGGGCGCTTGCGGCCGGGGTCCACCTGCCGGTGGTCAACGGCAACACCGGCGAGTTCTCCGCCCTGTCGTGTGACGAGGCCTGCACGATGGTCCGCGCGGTCGCCGATCTGGTGGGAAACCGCGCGCCGCTTCTGGCCGGCGTCGGGCGCAGCCTGCCCGATGCCTGCCGCCTGGCCCGGGCCTCGGCCGAGGCCGGGGCCAGCGGGCTGATGATCCACCAACCGCCCGATCCCTTTGTCAGCCCGCGCGGGACGGTTGATTACATCCGCGCGATTGCCGATGCGGCCGACGGGCTGCCGCTGGTGCTCTACCTTCGCAACGACGCGATGGGGACGGCGCGGATCGCAGATCTCTGCGCCATACCGGGCGTGCGGGGCGTGAAATGGGCCACGCCGAACCCGCTGAACCTCGCCGCCGCGATCGCCGCCTGCGATCCCGGCATCATCTGGGTCGCCGGTCTGGCCGAGGTCTGGGCACCGCCGCTCTATGCCGTGGGCGCGCGCGGTTTCACCTCCGGGCTGATCAATGTCTGGCCCGAACGCTCGGTCGCGATCCATGCCGCGCTTGCGGCCGGCGATTATCCCGGCGCCTTGGCGCTGATCAACGGAATGCGCGCTTTCGAGGATATCCGCGCCGAAGAGCTGAACGGCACGAATGTCACTGCCGTCAAGGCCGCGCTTCTGGCGCAGGGGCATGCCTGCGGCCCGACGCGCCCGCCCTCGGCCTAGCCGCTGACCCCGTCGCAGGCCCGGCGGCTCGAGCACTTCCTTGCGGCCAACGCCCTGATCCGAGAAGGCACAGAATGACCAAGATCGACCGAATCCGCTGTTTCATGACCCGGGTCGATGACCGCCCGCGCCTGCTGGTCTCGATCACCACCACGGACGGGCTCACCGGCTGGGGCGAGGCCTACAACCACGGGCCCGACCTTGCGCTTGCCCCGGTCATCGACTGGCTGGCGCACCAGTTTGCGGGCGAGGATGCGACGCGGGTGACCTATCTCAACCAGAAGCTTCTTCAGCATTGCCGGTTTCCGCCCGGCGCGCTCGGGCTGGCGGCGATTGCCGCCATCGACCACGCGCTCTGGGACATCGCGGCCAAGGCCCTGGACGTGCCGGTCTACAGGCTTCTGGGCGGCAACGTCCGTGACCGGGTCGAGGTCTATTGCGGTGTCTATACCGCGCCAGATGTCGGCGAGACCATCGATATCGTCACCCGGCTGCGCGCCACGGCAGGCTATCGCGCCTTCAAGCTGTCGCCCTATCGGCGCAACCCCCATGCCGGGCGATGGGGGGTCACCTGTGCCAGCGCCGCACACTGGTTCGGCGCGATCCGCGAGGCCCTGCCCGAAGAGCTGGAATTTGCCTTCGACGCCCATGCGATGATCTTCGAGCCGATCCGCGCGGTGCAACTGGCGCAGGCGCTGGCGCCTTACGATCCGCTGTTTCTCGAAGAGCCGATCCGGCCCGAGCATATCCCGGCCTGGACCGCGCTGAAATCCAAGGTGGCGATCCCGATTGCCACCGGCGAATGCCTGTACAACCGGTTTGAGTTCCTGTCGCTGCTGGCCGCTCAGGGCGCCGATATCGTCCAGCCCGACATTGCCGTCGTCGGCGGGCTGACCGAGATGCGCCGGATCGCCGATCTGGCCGATGCGCATTACGTCTCGGTGATGCCGCATAATCCGATGGGCCCGCTGGCGACGGCGCATAACGTGCATTTCGCCGCCGCCCAGACGAATTTCCGCCTGCTGGAATACCGCCCGCCGCATCATGCGCCCTGGGCGGTCGATCCCTATGAGCCTGTCGATGGCTACCTGGGCCTGCGCCCGGACCGCCCCGGCTGGGGCATCGAGATCGACGAAACGGCGCTGGAGACCTCGGGTTACCTGCATTGGGAACGCCGGGTCGAAACCCGCGCCGACGGCTCGACGACCTATCCCTGACACCGGACGGACAGCCACCCCGAGACAGGCCGGCGCCGGGTCTTCTCCGTCAGAACCGCCGGGGCGCGTGCCGGCTCATGACGCCAGCGCCGCCCGCCCGCCAAGCGCCGCTTCGGCCAACTTGCATCCCAGCGGATCATCAAGCCGCGCCGCCTCGGCCCCGAGACGGCCCGCCAGACGCGCGACCTCGGCGGGGTTCGCGGCCGAGACGTCAATGCGCTCTTCGGGGTCCACGGCGAGATCGAACAGGATGGCCTGCCCATCCTCGAGGATGAGCTTGTGGCGTCCGTCGAACACCGCCCGCTGGCGCCGCCGCGCCCTCGGATCGGCATCGCTGTCGCGCATGATGTTGTGGGTCTCGTTCTCGATATAGGCGATGTCGCGCCAATCCGGCGCCTCGCCGCGGATCAGAGGCATCAGGCTGCGGCCTTGCAGGTCCGCCGGCGCCGCCACCCCGGCGATATCCAGCATCGTCGGCATCAGGTCTTGCAGGCCGATCAATTCGTCGATGACCAGATTGTCGGCTATGCCCGGCCCCCGCATCAGAAACGGCACATGCACGGAATCCTCGGTGCAGACGAATTTCGATGTCACCCCGTCGCGGGCGCGAAAGGTCTCGCCGTGATCGGAGTAGTAGAACACGATGGTGTTCCCGGCCTGCCCGGTCTCTTCCAGCGCCGCCATGATCCGGCCGACACAGCGGTCGAGCGCGGTGACCGAACCGTAGTAGCCCGGGCACGGCACACCCATCCGCCGGTAATGGTCCATCGTGTCCAGCGGGCAGGAGAACGGATCATGCGGCGGATACCAGGAGATCACCGAACAGAACGGGCGCGTCGTCTCGCGTTCGCGCAGCCAGGTGATCATCGCGTCGGTGTCGCGGTCGGGAATATAGGTGCCGCCCTGGAAATGCTGGCGGTGATCCTGCCAGTGCCCGCCCCAGGAATTAAACGCATGCCATTCGTCGAACGGCCCCGGGTTGGCCTCGCCCAGATGCCATTTTCCCCAATAGCCGCATTGATAGCCCGCCCCGCGCAGCAGGGCAAAGACGGTCTGATCGGTCAGCCCGCGGTCGGCCAGCAGATCGGGCACGCCATAGACGTTTTTCTCGATGCCGTGGCTGTGGGGGAACTTGCCGGTCCACATCGAGGCCCGCGCCGGGGTGCAGACCGGAAATACCGTCCGGCACTGGCTGAACCGCGCGCCATCGCGCGCCATCCGGTCAAGGTAGGGCGCCGAGACAAAGCTGTTGCCATAGCTGGGCAGGCTGTCGGCGCGCTGCTGATCGCTGAACAGGACGAGGATATTCGGTTGGTCTGTCATGGGGCTCTCCTGTCAAAGATGATGAAACGGTGTGCCGGCCGGCCGGTGCAGCGGATCGGCCGAGCGGGCGATCTCGCGCGCCAGATCCGCGCCCGCCCGGTCGCCAACCCGCTCGGCAAGCGCGGCCATCTCCTGCGCCAGCTCCCGGACCAGCGGCATGGTGTCCTTGAACCTGGTGAGCTCGTCCATCGGCGTGCGCCGGTGCGGCGCGCCGAACAGATCGAATTCCTCTTCCGGGTCGATGCAGGTGTCGAACAGGCTGTGCCGGCCCTTGTCGAAGCTCAGGATCAGCTTGTGGCGCCCGGTCCAGATGGCGCGCTGATCCCAGGGCGGAAAGGTGCCGTAATAGGCCCGGCCCTTCTCGGCCTCAAAGGTCACCGCGATATGGCGCAAGTGGCGGTTGTGGATATAGAGCGCCCGGCGCCAGGCCGTCGGCCGGCCGGCCATCAGCGGCAGAAGGCTCTCACCATCGGCATCCGCCAGATCGGCCCCGGCCATCGCCGCGATGGTGGGGGCCAGATCGTGCAATCCGACAATCTGCGCCAGCCGCACCCCCGCCGGCCCGCCGGGCCCCCGGATCACCAGCGGCACCCGGATGCAATCGTCGTAACAGGTGTGGCCGCCCCGGTTGACGGCATCGCGAAACTTGAACTGATCGCCGACCACCGAACTGTAGATCACCGCCGTGGTCCCGGCCCTGCCCGTGGCCGCAAGCGCGTCGAGGATCTGCCCGACCGCGCGGTCGCAGGCGGTCACCGCCGCGTGGTGCATGGCCAGCGGAATGCCCTTGCCGCGATAGAGATCCAGAACCTCCGCCGGCAGATCGTCGGTTTCCCCGTCCAGTTCCGGAAGGGTGACCAGGGTAAAGCGCGGCCCGGTGCCGCCGGCCAACGCATCGCGGGCCCGTTCCGCAGTGCGGCGCAGCCCCTCGGGGCCCGGCGCGGGCGTGATCTCGGTCAGCGCGTATCCGGCCGCGGCCAGACAGCGGCCCAGCGGGCTTTCGGCCAGCGTCACCGGCGCGGCATCCGCGGCCGGATAGCGACCGCTGAGGATCGACATCCGCGACGGACCGGGGGCGGGAAAGATCGTGGCGGCCTTGTCGAACCAGACCCCCTCGGCCGCCAGCCGGTCGATGTGGGGCGTATGGACAAGCTGCCCCCCGCCGGCGCCGGTGTAGTCGCGCCTGTGCCTGTTGGCGAGGATGAGAAGTATGTCGGGGTGCTTGTGCATGTCCTGTCTCCGTCTGCCGGACGCAGCTGCGGCGTCGGCCTTCGCCGTGCCGGTGCCCGCCGGCACCCTGGGGGAATTTCCTTACGACTTGGGGGCCCACGCCCCGCATCCGAGGAGGCGGATGCGGGGCGAAGGTCCGGCTCAGGGAGCGAGCCAGATGTCCCAGGCGCGGATCACCCGCCCCGGCTCGAAGTTCTTCACCTCGTCACGGACGCCGATGAAGATGCCCGCCGCCCCGGCGCGGATCGAGATCGCCTTGCCCAACACCCCGGCCTGATAGTCTTCGAAGGCCTTTTTGCGCTCCTCGAAGGTCAGGCCGGTTCTGACGCGATGGGCGGCGTCCTCGATTTCGGGAAAGGTCACGCCCTGAAGCGACCCGTCTCCGGAAAAGTGGCGCAGCATGCCGAACGGCCCGATCGACGGAGCCATGCCGAAACCGCCAATGATGATCGTCCAGCTCTCGCGCTCGACCCGCAGCGCCGACCAGGTGGCGGCGTTCTGCGCGTTGATGCGGGTCTTGATGCCCAGCTTGCCGAGCTGATCGGCCAGCGCGATGGCATAATCCCGCAGCGCCGCCTCGTCCGAGATCGTCAGGATCTCGATCTCTTCACCATCATAGGCGCTCTGCGCCAGCAGCTCTTTCGCCTTGTCGACATCGCCGAGGTTGTAGGTCTCGATCCCGGCATCGGAGTAATAGGGGAAACCGTCATACTGCCAGCCGTGGCCAAGCACGTAATTGCCGCCGGTGGCGAAATCGAGCAGCACCTCGAGGTCGAGCCCGACCTGCACCGCCTTGCGGAAATACTCGTCCGCGCCCAGAGGCTTGGTCAGGTTGAAGGTCTGGTGAACCATGTACCACGGCAGCACCTTGACGGCGCTGACCTCGTCCGAGGCCTCGAGCCGTGGCACATCCTGCGGCGAAACCTGGTCGGCGATATGGTAGTCGCCGGTCAGCAACCCGGCGATCTGCGCCCCCGCTTCCGGCACGGTGCGGAAGGTCACGGTATCCACATACACCGTGCGTTTGCCGCCGAATCCGTCGCGCGGCGTGGCTTCGGCCTGCTGGCTGTACGCCTCGAAACGGGCCAGCCTGATGTGGCTGTCGGGCACCCATTCGACGAATTCGAACGGCCCGGTGCCGACCGGCTTGAACTCTTCCTTGGGCAGCGCCGCGATCTCTTCGGGCATGATCCCGACGATCACCCGCGGCGAAGACAGGCTGTCGAGAAAGGTCGGATGCGGCTCGCTCATGGTGACCCGTACGGTCAGATCGTCGACCGCCTCCAGGTTCTCGACAAGCGCCATGACACCCTGGTCGACGCCGGCGTCCTTCATGCGCTGCAACGAGGCCACCACGTCGCCGGCGTCCAGCGTGCTGCCGTCGTGAAAGCGCACGCCGTCGCGCAGGGTGAAGGTATAGGTCCGGGCGTCGTCGCTCATCTCGTAGCTGGCGGCCAGTTGCGGAATGATGTCGCCGGTCTCGCCGCGCGTGACCACGCCTTCGAACATATGGGCCGACACATACCGCGTCGCCACACCGGTCGAGGCATGCGGATCGACACTCGGAAGCGTCACGGCCATCGCGACGACAAGGTCGCCGCCCTTGGCCGGATCCTGGGCCGAGGCGGGGGCCGTCAGGCCAAGCGTCGCGGCCAGCGCTGCGGCCGCCATTGCTCTGAATTTCATTTCAAGTCCTCCCGTTGTTGTAGGCTTGGGCCGATTAGCCGGCATTTTGCCTTTCCTCGCAACGCGGAGTTTCGAGCTTTACCATTCCAATCCGGAATGATGTCATCGAGGCTTAGGCGTTGCGTGCCGGCGGGCCTTGTCGCCATTCTGGACGGGCAAGCCGGCGCCTGATGCACACAGGGCCGGAGGGGAGGACATGGAAACACGCCACGCACATATCGTTCGCGAGATCGCCGAGACGGGCCGGTTCTCGAAAGCGGCAGAGCGGCTTGGCATGGGGCAATCGGCCCTGAGCAAGATCGTCATGCGCATCGAGGATGAATTCGGCTTCAAGGTCTTCGACCGGGGGCCGCAGGGCGCGGCGCTGACGCCCTTTGGCCGGCTGTTCCTGGAATATGCCACGGTGCTCGAGCGCGAGACCCGCGATCTCAAGAGCGTCGCCACCTCGATGCGCAAGGGCCAGAGCGGGCATTTCCGCATCGGCGCCGGCCAGACCTGGGTTTCCGACCAGCTGCCCGAGATCTTCGTGCGCATGCACCGGCAGCGCCCCGGGCTGCGGATCAGCGTCTTTACCGGCTCGGTCACCGATATCCTGGCCCGGCTGAAGTCCGGCCAGATCGATCTGGCCTTTACCGCCATGACCGTGCCGCTCGGCCCCGACCTGTGTTCGGAAAACCTGACCTATGGCCAGTTGCGTGTCGTGGCGCGCCCCGGCCACCCGCTGGCCCGGCTCGACCGACCCTGCCGCTTTCACGAGATGATGGGCTATGACTGGGTGGTCGGCGAATGCAGCGAAAGCGATCTCACCTGGAACTGGCTGACCAGCACCGCGCAGAACCGGGGCCTGCCCAAACCCAACGTGATCCTGGAAACCCCGCAGCGGGAACTGGCCACCCAGGCGCTGATCAACAGCGATCTTCTGGGATTCCAGCCGCGCAACGCCAAGGCGGTGCGCACCGGCCAGCTCGCCGTCATCTCCGAGGTGCGCGTCGCCCGGATGCGCGCCACCGGCATGGTCTGGCGCAAGAACCGGCAGATCCCCTCGGGGCTGCACTTCATCATGGAGACCGCCCGGGCCTTCATAGCGGACCGCGATGCCGGGATGGAGCCTTCCGATTCCCTTGAACACGAGCGCTGAAAATCATGTCCAGATACATCCTCAAACGTTTGCTCAGCGCGATCCCGGTGCTGCTGCTGGTCAGCATTGCCGCCTTCGTGCTGATCCAGCTGGTGCCGGGCGATGCCGCCGCGATCATCGCCGGACCCGATGCCTCGAATGACGAGGTCGAATTCGTGCGCCGCCAGCTCGGCCTCGACCGCCCCTGGCCGCTGCGGCTCCAGGATTGGATCTTCGGGCTGGCCCAGGGCGACCTGGGCTATTCCTACATCCTGAACCGGCCGGTGACCGAGGCGATCCTCGAACGGCTGCCGGTCACCCTGTCGCTGGCCGGCCTCTCGATCATCTTCGCCACCGTCCTCGGGGTGGCCTTGGGCGTGCTGGCGGCGGTCTTTCACCGCAGCTGGATCGACGCGCTGGCGATGACGGTCGCGCTGTTCGGCGTCTCGGTGCCGAACTTCTGGTTCGGCCTGATCGCGATCCTGATCTTTGCCGTCGGCCTCGGCTGGTTCCCCCCGGGCGGCTATGTCTCACCGACCGAGTCGTTCACCGGCTGGCTGTCGGCCATGGCGCTGCCGGCGCTGACGCTGGGCACCGCCTCGATGGGCCAGATTTCGCGGTTTTCCCGCTCGGTGATGCTGGAACAACTGGGCCAGGACTATGTGCGCACCGCGCGGGCCAAGGGGCTGGGGCAGGGAAATGTCATCGGCCGGCACGCGCTCAAGAACGCGATGATCCCGATCCTGACGGTGATCGGCATTTCCTTCTCGCTGACCATGGCCGGGGCGATCATCGTGGAATCGGTGTTTTCCCTGAACGGCCTCGGCCGGCTGATGCTGCATGGCATCCAGCGCCGCGACTACCCCGTTCTTCAGGGCGGCATGCTCGTCATCGCCTTTTCCTTCGTCATCATCAACCTGCTGGTGGATATCCTCTATTCCTGGCTCGACCCCCGGGTGCGCTATGACTGACCTGACTGCCTTCCGAAGCTTTTCGACACGGCTGACAACCCGGATGTCGGCGGCCCATCTGCCGCTGCTGATCGGCGGCGTCATCTTCGGCCTTATCGTGCTGGCCGCCGCCCTTGGCCCCTTCCTCACCCCCTACGGCCCCGAGGACACCTCGCTGATGGAGCGGTTCAAGGGCCCCTCGCTGGCGCATCCCTTCGGCACCGACAGCTTTGGCCGGGATATCCTGTCGCGTGTCCTGCACGGCGGCCATGTCTCTCTGGGCATCGGGCTGGCGGTGATCACCATCTCGGCCGGGCTGGGCATCGCGATCGGCGCCACGGCGGGGTATTTTCCCAGGCTCGACAACCCGATCATGCGGGTGATGGATGCCGGCGAGGCCTTTCCCACCCTGCTGATGGCCATCGCCCTTGCCGCCGTGCTCGGGCCGGGGATCACCAATGTCATCCTGGCGCTCGGAGTGGCCTATGCGCCGCGCACCGCGCGCATCGTACGGGCCTCGATCCTGGTGCTGTCGCAACAACAGTTCGTCGAGGCCGCCCGCGCCTCCGGCGCCGGGCCGTTGCGGATCATCGGCCTGCATCTGCTGCCCAATGCCATGGCGCCGGTGGTGGTGCAGATGACCTTCATCTTTGCCGATGCGGTCCTCGCCGAGGCGGCGCTGAGCTTTATCGGGGTCGGCCCGCCGCCGCCGGCGCCGACCTGGGGCAATATCATCGCCGACGGCAGAACCTATCTCTACTCCGCCTCCTGGATCACCCTGTTCCCCGGGCTCGCGATCTTTCTGACCGTGCTGTCCCTGAACCTCATGGGCGACGGTCTGCGCGATCTGCTCGACCCCAGACTGAAAAAGGTAACCTGACCGATGGCCGAGCCCCTTCTCGACGTCTCCGACCTGACCATCGCCCTCAAGATCGGAGCCCGCTCGATCAACATCGTCGACGGCATCTCCTTTCGCATCGACCCCGGTGACCGGCTGGGGGTGGTGGGGGAATCCGGCTCCGGCAAGAGCATGATCGCCCTGGCGCTGATGGGGCTGCTGCCCAATGTCATGCAGCTTGTGTCGGGCTCGATCCGGTTCCAGGGCGAGGCGCTGGAGCTGGCCCCCCCGGCGCGCATGCGCCAAATCCGGGGCCGCGACATCTCGCTGGTGTTCCAGGAGCCGGCGACGGCGCTGAACCCGGTCTTCACCACCGGCCGCCAGGTCTCCGAGGTGCTGCGAGAACACGAGAAGATCTCGGCGCGCGAGGCCCGCAACCGCACCATCGAGCTGTTCCGCCAGGTCGGCATTCCGGCGCCCGAGCGGCGGATCTCGGATTATCCGCACCAGATGTCGGGCGGCATGCGCCAGCGGGTGATGATCGCCATGGCGCTGGCCTGCCGCCCCCGGCTGCTGATCGCCGACGAACCGACCACCGCGCTCGACGCCACCATCCAAGAGCAGATCATCGACCTTCTGGCCGCGCTTCAGGAGGAAACCGGCGTCGCGGTCATGCTGATCAGCCACGATCTGCCGCTGGTGGCGGAATTCGCCGAGCAGGTGATGGTGATGTACGCCGGGCGGGTAGCGGAAATCGCGCCGGCCGACACGATCTTCGAGGCCGCGATGCATCCTTACACCCGGGGGCTGATCGCCTGCGCCATCGGGCTCGAAACCGGCACCTCCCGCCTGCCCACGATCGAGGGCCAGGTGCCGCCGCCGCTGCAATTTCCGCCGGGCTGCCGCTTTGCCCCGCGCTGTCCCCATGCCGCGGCGCAATGCGCGCAATCGGTGCCCGGGCTTCAGCCGATCGGGCCGCAGCATGTCGCCGCCTGTCTCAGGCTCGACCAGATGACCAAACTCGAGGTGGCCTCATGAGCGACACCCTGGATGCGCCGCTGATCGAGGTCCGCGATCTTCAGAAGCTTTTCCCGATCAGGTCCGGCCTGCTCGGCCGGGCCGCGGGCCATGTCAGGGCGGTGGACGGCATCAGCTTTGACATCCGCTCGGGCGAGACCCTCGGGCTGGTTGGCGAAAGCGGATCGGGCAAGACCACGGTCAGCCGCATGCTGCTGCGGTTGCTCGACACCAGCGCCGGGCAGATCCGCTTTGACGGCCATGACGTGACGGCGCTCCGGGGGCGCGACCTGAAGGCGCTGCGCAGCCAGATGCAGATCGTGTTTCAGGATCCCTTCGGTTCGCTCAACCCGCGCATGACCGCCCGGCGGATCATTTCCGAACCGATGGTCATCGCCGGCACCATGGACCGTGCCGCCCGCCATGCGCGGGTTGACGAATTGCTCGACCGGGTCGGCCTGCCCCGGTCGATGGCCGACCGCTATCCGCATCAGTTCTCGGGGGGGCAGCGGCAGCGCATCGGGATCGCGCGGGCGCTGGCGCTGACGCCGCGGTTCCTGGTCTGCGACGAGGCGGTATCCGCCCTCGACCTCTCGATCCAGGCGCAGATCGTGAACCTGCTGCGCGACTTGCAGAAAGAGCTGGGCCTCACGACGCTGTTCGTGGCCCATGACCTTCAGGTGGTGCGCTATGTCTCGGATCGCGTCGCGGTGATGTATCTCGGACGCATCGTCGAGCTTGCCCCGACCGAGCAGCTGTATGACCGGCCGGCGCATCCCTATACACGGATGCTCCTGGGCGCCGCCCCACGGCTGCTGTCGCGCCGCAAGCGCAGCCGCACCGGCAAGACCTCGGTGGAGATGCCCAACCCGATCACGCCACCCGCAGGCTGTCCGTTCCATCCCAGGTGCCCGATCGCCACCGCGCTTTGCAGCCGCGAGGTGCCGCCGCTCCGGCGGCGGCCGGACGGTCGTGACGTGGCCTGCCATCACCCCGACGGGTGACCGACGGATCACCGCCCAGGCGATTCCCGCGCACCGCCGCCCCCGGCCGCGCGCCGGCGGCAAAGGGCCGGGTGCCGCCCCTCAGACGGCCTGACACCCGGGCGACCCTCTGCCTCGGGCCAGCCCGACCTGCACCTTCGTATAGTCGTGTCGCCATCTGCGCCGGGTCGCTAGACCTTGGCGCTGCGCACCGGGACTATTTCGTCGCCTATGCTCCCTCAGGACAAGTTCATTCACCAAGGGAGCAGAGGCGCGGTGCCCAGCATCACCCGGACAACACGGCACGGCCCACGGCAAGCGGTCATGTTTCCCCGCCGCAGCCGGGCCGGGCACGCCAAACCCAGGCCGCATGCCGCGCAATCCGCCGGCCCTGCCCTTCACACCAAAGGAGTAACCCGGTCATGATCATAGGCCTCGCAACGCTTTCCATCCTCTTCGGCGGCGCCTGCGGCATCGCGGCGTTCTGCGCCGAGTTCGGGGCAATGCAATCGCTGATGATCTATGCGGTTGTCGGCCTGATGCCCTTTCTGCTGATGCCGCTCATCGGTTCGCCGCAGCCGGTCCGCGCGGACATCCGCGGCGACGACATGCGCGCGCCCGGGGCCGGCGTCCCGAGGTTGCACGGCAAAAGGGACATCTGACCGGCCGGGCGCCGCCTGGCCGTCGCGGCAAGGCGCCATGTGTCCGGCGCCTCCGGTAAAGGAAACGAGTTTTGTGATGTATAACGATTTCAGCTGGGTATCTCTCCTCCAGAAAAGCCGCCGGACCGGCTGGGTCATCCTGATCTGGCTGGTCACGGCGGTCGCCGCGCTCGGGCACGGGGCCTGGCTCGGGACCGGCACCATCGACGTGTCAGACGCCTCGCGCAACGAGATCCGGGCCCGCATCCAGAGCGGACAGCCGGCGCTCTCGCCGGGCGACATCGTCGAGGTCTATTCCAGCTTTCCGGCCATCGTGGCGGGCACGCAGGACGGTCCGGGCGGCTATGCCACCATGTATGTTCCTGCCGGCGCCGAAGTGGTCGGCGCCTATATCACGGATGCCAGCGGAAATCCGATTCCGGCGCGCCCGGGGCTGGCCTCGACCGGCAGCGGCGTCGCCAAGGGCTGGGGGCCGAAGGGGCAGCAGGCCTTCGACGATTCCCTGTTCGGCTGGCAGCCCGAGGACGACACGCTCTGTTCCGTCGCGGGCTATACCACCGCCGATTGCAACAACGGGCTCGCCTATATCTACGGCGACACCGGCATCTTCTATTCCACCCGCGACGACACCGCGCTCTTTGCCAACGGGTCGGACCGGGCGACGCTGGAAAACGGCTATCTGGTCGATCCGACCAACGGCACCCCCTGGACAACCGTCGGCGGCACCGGCACCGCTCGGGTGCACAACAAATGGGACGCGGTGCAGGTCAATGCCTTCGGGTCGGGCGGCTCGATCTTCGACAACGGCTTTTCAACCGCCGAACAGACCTCGATCACCGGCGGGCGCGGCGCCACGCCGTTCCGCTCGGGCAGCCCGGTGGCCGGCCCCGACAGCGGCAGCGACTGGGACCGCTACGGCACAACCGGCCCCTGGCAACGCATCCAGTACGACGGCTCCTGCCGGGCCGACGATCCGGCCATTCCCGGCGGCGAAGGCCCGGCCAACGGCGACGGCTCGGTCTATCCCGAAACCACCGATCCCGGCGTGAATTCGGTCGCGGTCTGTAGCGATGCCTCGACCACCGGCTTCGATCTCAACACCTCCGACCTCACCGCCCTGCCCGCCGGCACCAACGCCGTGCGCTTTGCCTTCGGCGGCATCGCCGAGAACGAGGTCTATTACGGCGCGCTGCGGCTGCGGATTACCGATCCCGATGCGCTGGGGCCGATCAATGCCGAAGGCCACGGCGGTGACAGCGCCCAGGGCGGCGCCGCCGGCAACGACAACCCTTGGCGCTACTGGGTGGCCGGCTCGTCCTCCTACGCGGTGCCTGGCAGCGAGGACATCGTCGTCGGAATCTCGATCGTCGAGGTCAACGGCGCGCCTTATGGCGGCGGCGACATCCCGCCCTCGGCCACGGTGCGCTACCGGGTGGCCTATGCCAATACCTCGCTTTCGCCGCTGACCGATGCGGCCTTGCAGGCGACCCTGCCGGCCCAGACCACGTCAACCGCCAATTTCGAGGTGATCTCGGGCGATGACATCCGCCCCGCCTCAAATCCGTCCGGCGGCACCTTCAGCTTCGCCAATATCCCGGTGCTCAACGGCCTGGGCTCCGGCGCGGTCGAATTCGACGTCACCACCAATGCCCCCGGCGGCGCCACCGTGCAGGCCGACACCCGGATCGTGGCCAATGAATCCGGCCCGGTCACCGACAGCGTGAGCGTCAATGTCACCGCCGCCCCGGTCGAGGCCCTGCCGGGCTGCACCGGCACCCGCTTTTCACTGGTCGACTGGGCCACCGACGCCCCGGCGCTGGTCGGGCAGAACGTGGCGATCTCGCGCTACGGCATCACCGGCTCGGTGGTGGCCTCCGACCTGTCGCAGCCGTTCCGCCCGGCGGCGATCGCCACCGCCAACACGCTTTACGCCGGCACCGGCGGCAATCCGATGCTCGACGCGCAATATGTCGATCTGCGGGTGACCCTGAGCCAGCCCACAAACGGCGTCTATTTCTACCTCGCCGATCTCAACGCCGACGAATCCGTGACGGTATACGGCGAGCTGGTGGGCCAGCGTGTCAGCCCGGCGATGACAAACGGCCCCGGCAGCTTTCCCATGGCCCGGGTCGCCAATGACGACGGCTCGGTCACCGGCGAGCGCACCACCACGCTGGCCTCGGGCGCGGGCCAGGCCCTCCTGGTGGGCTTTTCCCAGCCGATCGACACGCTGATCATCCGCCACACCCCGCTGGTGTTCAGCGCGGCCGGCCTTTCGGGGGCGGATGGCATGCATCTGGCCGATATCCAGGCCTGCGCAGATTTCACCGATGCACCCAGCGGTCTTGGCGATGCGCTGCACAATTTCATCGATGGCGACGCCTATCGGATCGGCGCGTCGATCACCGGCGACGGCGGCCCCGGCAATGCCACCAATGCCGACAGCGACGATGACGACGGCGTGTCGATCCCGCCGATGACCCAGGGGATCCTGACCACCATCACCGCCGATGTGACCGGCACCGGCGGCCTGCTGCAAGCCTGGGTCGACTGGAACGGCAATGGCACGCTCGAGGCAGGCACCGCCGAGCAGATCGCCACCGACCTGGCCGATGACGGCACCGGCGCCGATGTGGCGGCGGGCGACGGCCAGATCCAGTTCGATGTGGTGGTGCCCGGCGATGCGGTACTCGACCAGACATATGCGCGCTTTCGCTGGTCGAGCCAGCCGGCGCTTGGCGTGACCACGCCGGCCGGCAACGGCGAGGTCGAGGATTACGCCGTGGTTGTCGCCGCCGCCCCGGTGGTCGACCGTGGCGATGCGCCGGAAAGCTACGGCGATCCGCAGCACGTCATTGCCGAGGCCGGGGTGGCCGGCACCTACCTCGGCTCGGTGCCGCCCGACCCCGATGCCACCACGCAATACAGCGCCAATGCCACCGGCGATGATCTCGATGGCAGCGACGACGAAGACGGCGTGATCCTGCCGCAGCTCTTTCAGGGCGGAACCACCGAGATCTCGGTGGTGGTCAACGAAGTCACCGGCGGCGTCAGCGGAGTGACCGGCGCGGTCGCCTATCTTCAGGCCTGGATCGATTTCGACGGCGACGGCAGCTTCGACGCCGGCGACATGATCGCCGCGGACCTTCAGGATGGCTCGGCCGGCGACAAGGACGGCGTGCTGAACGGCATCATCGTCTTTGACGTCGACACGCCGGCCAATGCCACGCTCTTTCCCACCTTTGCGCGCTTCCGCTGGTCGACAACCGCGGGCGTGGTGCAACTGGCGATCGATGGCGAGGTCGAGGATTATCAGCTGACCATCTCGGGCGATGCCCCGCCGGTGACCTGCGATGCCGGGCTCTACCAGATCGCCACCACCAATTCGACGCTGAAGCGGCTGGCCTTCACCGCCGGGCTGACCGGCTATACCCTCAACCTCCAGGACATCGGCTCGGCCGGGCAAAACCTGAACGGCGGCTGGGGCTACAGCGTGGTCGATGGCTATCTCTATGCCGTCCGAAGCGGCAAGCGCGAGCTCTGGCGCGTCGACGGCGGCGGCACCTTCACCCGGATGCCCGATCCGCCGGGCAGCATCAAGAAAGGCACCAATGCCGGCGACATCCTCGAAAACGGGGTGATGGTCTACAAGGCCGACAACAACACCTTTCAGCTGCTCGACATCTCGAACGCCGATGCCGCAGTGGACAACGGGCTTCTGGAGCTCGACACCAACGTCAACACCGTCGATTTCGCCTATAACGCGATCGACGGAAACCTCTACGGCATCGACGGCAGCACCGATCGGATCTTCCGGGTCTCGGCCAATGGCGGCAATGCCAGCGTCGGCACCGAGGCGGTCACCCTGTTCGGCCCGGCCACCTATACCGGCACCTATGGCGCGGTCTGGTTCGACGACACCGGGCGGTTCTACATCTATGACAACAACACCAACGAGATCTTTCTGGTCGACACCACCACCGGGCTGCGTCAGCTGATCGCGGTCAGCCAGGATGACGAGGGCGGCACCAATGACGGCGCGTCCTGCCGCGGCCCCTCGGCCATTCCCTACGGCAGCATGTCCGGCAACGTCTATATCGACCAGGACGGCTCTGACGCCAAGGACGGCGCCGAAATCAACCTGGGCGGCGGCATCGCGATCAATGTCCATGACGACCGGGGCACGCCCAACGACATTACCGACGATATCTTCCTCAAGACGGTCGACACCCTGGCCGACGGCACCTTCAATGTCGGCGATCTCTCGCCCGGCACGACCTATCGCGTCGAGGTCGACGTGACCGACAGCGATCTGCCTGCGGGGTCGCAGATCGGCACCTCCAACCCGATTGTCGGGGTGACGGTCACCCCCTATGGCAACACGCCCGACATCAATTTCGGTTTCGACCCGCAGGAAAGCGACCTGTCGCTCACCAAGGTGGCCTATGCCAACGGCGGCAATACCGTCATCACCCAGGCGGCACCGGGCGACCTGATCGACTTCGTGATCTCGATCAACAACGCCGGTCCCGGCTCGCCGTCGGGGGTGACGGTGATCGAGAACCTGCCCTCGGGCTTCCAATACGTCAGCGACGATGCCCCCGCGACCGGCGACTATTACGATCCCGCCAACGGCATCTGGTTCGTCGATGAAATCCTGCCCGGCGCGATCGAGGAACTGCGCATCACCGCGCGGGTGCTGGCGACCGGCAACCACGTCAACTCGGTCGAGATCATCGCAAGCTCGCTCGACGACCGCGACAGCGATCCCGCGGTCGGCGCCGCGGTCGACGATCTCAACGATGGCCTGGCCGACGACGACGAAGACAGCTATGCGATCTCGCTTTATGCCGGCGAGCGGCGGCTCTCTGGGCGGATTTTCCTCGACAACGGCAGCGGCGGCGGCACCGCGCATGACGGGCTGGTCAATGGCGGCGAAGTCGGCGCGCCCGAGGTCCGGCTGCTGATCACCGACAGCACCGGCGGCGTGATCGCCGCGCCGCTGATCGATGACGACGGCAGCTGGAACTACGCGCTCGATGCCGCCCACAGCGGGCCGATCACCCTGAGCGTCACCGACAACCCGGATTACATGCCGGTCTCCGAAACCAAGAGCGGCCTGCCGACGCTGGTTGATCCCGATCCGCGCGACGGCAGCTTCACCTTCACCCCGGCGACCGAGACCGACTACGCCGGGCTCGACTTCGGCCTGATCGCCGCACCGCGCCTGACCGAGGACCAGACCGCCGCCATCGCCGCCGGCCAGGTCGCGCTTCTGAGCCACGAATATGCCGCGACCACAACCGGCACCGTGCTGTTCAGCTACAGCCAGGTGTCGATGACACCCGAAAACGCCTTCAGCGCCGCGATCTACGCCGACACCGATTGCGACGGCGAACCGGAGGCGCCGCTGAACGCGGCGGTGGCGGTGCAGGCGGGCGACCGGCTCTGCGTGATCTCGCGGGTCATGGCCAGCGGCGGCGTCACCCAGGGCGCGCGGCTGACCTACCGGCTCGACGCCGCGACGGCGCTGGATGCCACCCCGCTGACCCATGTTGCCAGCAACACCGACCGGGTCGAGACCGGCAGCGGCCTGGGCCAGCTCAAGCTGACCAAGACGGTGCGCAACGAAACCCAGGGCACCGCCGAGGGCACCGCCAATGCCGGCGCCGCCGGCGACGTGCTGGAATACCGTATCCGGCTCGAGAACCAGAGCAACGCGGCGGCGCTCGACGTGGTGATCTTTGACCGCACCCCGGCCTATACCAGCCTGGCCGAGCCGGTGCCCAGCCCGGTCGCCGTCGGCGGCGCGCTCAGCTGCGCGGTGGTTGTGCCCGCCAGCAATATCGCGGGCTATTCCGGCCCGTTGCGCTGGGATTGCGCCGGCAGCTATCCTCCGGCCTCCGACGGTTCGGTCTCTTTCAAGGTGCGCATCGATCCCTGAGCCCGGCCGGCCAGGCCCCCCGGCCCGGGTGGCCACCCCAAGCTTTACGGGTATAAACTCCCGGAATAGGGGGGATCGGGATGATCAAGCTTCAGCACGTCGAAATGCTGCTCGCCATCGAGCAGGCCGGCAGCATCCGCGCGGCTTCGAAACGCCTGGGCAAGACCCAGCCGGCCGTGACCAAGGCGCTGCGCCAGGCGGAAACCGAACTGGGCGCGGCGATTTTCAAACGCGCGCCCAGCGGCGTCGCCGTGACCGAGGATGGCAAGCAGATTCTGCGCCGCGCCGGCATCATCCAGGCGGAATTGCGCAAGATGCAGGAAGAGGTCGAACAGCGCCGCGGCGACGGCACCGGCCGGTTGAACGTCACGGTGTCACCGCTGGCGGCCAGCCGGATCATCGGCGGCACCATCCGGCGCTTTCGGCGGCGCTTTCCCAAGGTTCGGGTGCAGATCACCGGCGGCCACGAGCCGATGGCCTTCGGCCCGGTCCGGGACGGTCTCGTCGATTTCGTGATCGGCCCCGAACCGCGCGAGGCCGACGCCGCCGGGCTGTCTGTCGCCCATCTGGTGGAAACGCCGATTTCGGTCATCGCCAGCACCGCGTCGCGCTGGGCCGGCGAAACCCGGCTCGAGGCGATCGCCGCCGCCGACTGGCTGATGATCGGCACCTACAAGCGCCTGCCCTACCTGCAACGGCATTTCATCAGCCGCGGCCTGCCGCCGCCCGATCCGATGGTGACCTCGGATTCGATCACCAGCATTCTGGCGATGGTCGAGGATGGCGATTTTCTCTGCACCTTTCCCGGCCTGCTGATCGACCGGGTGTGCGCCAAATGGCGGATTTGCGCGCTCGATCTGGACGAGTCGCTGCAAGCCTCGCGCATCGCCCTGGTCACCGCCTCTGAACGGCCGCCAACCCCGGCGATGCAATATTTCGCGGATTGCGTGCTTCAGGTGGCCCGGAACGAGATCGGCCCCCCTATTCCCTGAAGGTATACCCATCAACTTTCGGAGCCTCCCGCCACCGCCTGCAAGCCCGTAGACTCCCGCAACCAGAAGAGCGCCGAATTGCGCGTCGTCAGGGTTGGGAGGCCAGGATGAATATCCTTTTCGTCATGTATGATCAATTGCGCTTCGATTACCTGAGTTGCGCCGGTCATGCCGCGCTGGAAACGCCGAATTTCGACCGCGTCGCCGCCAGGGGCGTCCGCTTTACCAGGGCCTATGTGCAATCGCCGATCTGTGGCGCCTCGCGGATGAGCTTTTATACCGGGCGCTACGTGTCGTCGCATGGGGCACAGTGGAACGGCTTTCCGCTGCGCGTGGGCGAGGTGACGCTGGGCGATCACCTGCGCGAGGCCGGCATGAACTGCTGGCTGCTGGGCAAGACCCACATGAAGGCCGACGCCAAGGGCATGGCGCGGCTGGGCCTCTCGCCGGACAGCGTGATCGGCGCGCGGCAGGCCGATTGCGGCTTCGACGCCTGGGCGCGTGATGACGGGCTCTGGGGCGCGGGGCCCGACGGTCTCTACGACCAGAAGCGCTCTCCTTACAACGAATACCTGAAATCTAAGGGCTATGACGGCGAGAACCCCTGGGCGGATTATGCCAATGGCGCGGTCGATGCCGGCGAAATCGCCTCGGGCTGGATGTTCCGCAACGCCGACAAGCCGGCCAATATCCGCGAAGAGGACAGCGAAACCCCCTGGCTGACCTCTGAGACGATCCGGTTCATCGAGGCCGCCGAAGGCCCGTGGTGCGCGCATGTTTCCTTCATCAAGCCGCACTGGCCCTATATCGTGCCGGCGCCCTATCACGACATGTACGGCCACAACCAGATTCAGCCCCCCGTGCGTCATCCGCTCGAACTCGATGATCCGCATCCGGTGCTGGGCGCCTATCACGAGGCCCGCGTCGCCCAGGCCTTTCAGCAGACCGAAGTTCGCAACAAGGTCATCCCCGCCTACATGGGGCTGATCAAGCAATGCGACGATCAGTTGGGGCGCCTGCTGGATCATCTCGAGGCGACCGGCCGGATGGAGGACACGATGATCGTGCTGACCTCGGACCATGGCGATTACCTCGGCGATCACTGGCTTGGCGAAAAGGATTTCTTCCACGAAGCCTCGGTCAAGATCCCGCTGATCGTCTACGACCCTCGCGCCAGCGCCGACGCCACCCGCGGCACCACCTGCGATGCGCTGGTCGAGGCCATCGATCTGGCGCCCACCTTCGTCGAGGCCGCCGGCGGACAGGTGGCCGATCATATCCTCGAAGGCCGGTCCCTGATGCCCTGGATCCGCGGCGAGGCTCCCGCCGACTGGCGCGACGTCGTGATCAGCGAATACGATTATTCGGTCACCCCCCGCGCCGATGCCCTGGGGGTGAGCCCGCGCGACGCGCGGATGTGCATGGTGTTCGACGGCCGCTGGAAGCTCATTCACTTCGAGGGCGGCTTCCGTCCGATGCTGTTCGATCTGGAGACCGACCCGGACGAATTCACCGATCTCGGGGCAGAGGCGGACCATGCCGACCAGATCGACCGGCTGTATGCACGCCTCGGGCACTGGGGCCGCCGCATGGCCCAGCGGGTGACGATGTCCGACGACGACATCCGCGCCGCCCGCGGCAGTTCGATGCGCCGCGGCATCCTGCCCTTCCTTGTCGATGGCAGCGAAGTGCCTGCGGAACTCACCGAGAAATATCGCGGACCTGCGCGGCAGGTCCATCTGGACGGCCCTGCGGCCGAGGAGGACTCCCATGACGTCCGAGGTTGAGACATCGCCGCCGCCGCGCGGCGCCCTGTTCGAAAAACACGTCGCAGACGTGATCGCGGCGCTCTTTGTCGCGGTGATCGTGCTCTACGCCGCCTCCGGGCCGCTCAACGAATTCATCCGCTGGGTCATCGAGACGACAACCCCGGCCTTCGACGAGATGAGCCGCCGCGACCAGCGGGTCTTCCTGCGCGAACATTGGCTGGGCGCCGCCCATCGCGCCTTCGAACAGGGCTTCCTGCTGCCCACCGGGCTGATCATCGGCCTGCCGATCGTGCTGAGCTTTGCCATCACGCTGCTGACCCTGCACCGCAAGCCCGGGCTGCGGGCGGTCAACTGGGCGCTGACGGCGCTGGCGGTGAGCGCCTTCACCAGCTGGATCGTGGCAATCTTTGCCTCCGACGCCGGCATCTTGCCCACCGCGCGCGGCATCGATTACGTCATGTTCCCGCTGGCCACGGCGATCACGCTCTATCTGACATGGCGCCTGTTCGGCGGCTTCATCGTCGGTTTCTGCCTGTTCTGGGTGGTCTACTTCTTCGTCAAGGGCTGGCTGCCCGACTGGACCGGCATCCTGGCCGGGTCCGAGGCCACATTCAGCCAGAACCTGCGGCAGATGATCCTGCAATTCTGGGCCCAGACCGGCGGCATGTTCGGCCAGCCGATCCAGGTGGTGACCGGCAATGTGCTGATCTTCATCGTCTTCGGCGCGGTGCTGATGGCCAGCGGCGCCGGCGACCTCCTGATGAAGATCGCCAACCGGCTGACCGGCGGGCTGACCGGCGGCGCGGCGCATGCCTCCGTCGCCTCTTCCGCGCTCTTCGGCACGCTGTCGGGCGCGGCGATCTCCAATGTCGTTTCGACCGGGGTGATGACCATTCCGGTGATCCGCAAGGCCGGGTTCAAACCCGCCTTCGCCGGCGCGGTGGAGGCCGCGGCCTCCACCGGCGGCCAGATCATGCCGCCGGTAATGGGCGTCGTCGCCTTCTTCGTGGCGGGCCAGATCGGGCTGGAATACCGCTACATCGTCGTCGCCGCGATCATTCCGGCGATCTTCTACTATCTCGGCACCTTCCTCGCGGTCTATTTCGAGGCCCGCAAACGCGGCGTCGGCGCCCTTCCCGCCTCGGAACGGCCCAAGCTGACCCGCAGTGAATGGGTGCAATGCCTGGTCTTCGTGATCCCGCTCGGCACGCTGAGCTATTTCCTCTTTGCCCAGCCCTCGGTGCCCAAGGCCGGCTTCTACGGGCTGATCGCGGCGCTGGCCTCGGCCAGCCTGCTGTTTCGCGATTTCCGGTCCGGCCGCCGGCTCTGGACCGCCTTTGTCGATGCCGGCCGGATGGCCGCCACCATCGTCATCATCGTCACCGCCATCGGCCTGATCGTCGGCTTGATCCAGACTTCGGGCTTTGCCGGACGGCTGTCGCAGCTTCTGGCCGAGGTGGCCGACGGCCCGCTGCCGCTGGTCCTGCTGGTGGTGGCGCTCGGCGCCATCGTCCTGGGCATGGGCCTGCCGCCGGGGGCGACCTATTTCATCATCGTGATCGCGCTCTCCTCGGGCATCGATACGGTGGGTATCGCGCCGCTGACGCTGCATCTCTTTGTGGTGGTCTTTGCCATGATGTCGACGGTCACGCCCCCGGTCGCCCTCGCCGCCTTTGCCGCCGCCCCGATCGCCGGGGCCGATCCGATCAAGACCGGCTTCGAGGCCGCCAAGATTTCGCTGGCCGGCTTCCTGATCCCCTTTGTCTTCGTCTATCACCCGGCGGTGCTCTACAAGTTGCAGGTGATCTTCGAATGGTTCGGCGAAGACCGGGTGAACTCTCGGGCCATGATCGATATCGCCACCGTGACCTGGTTTGATTTCTTCTGGATTCTCGGCGCCTTCACCCTGGCCATGTGGCTCATCGCCTCGGCGCTGGCCGGCTTTGACCGCAGCCGCCTGTCCGTCGTCGAACGGGCGTTGCGCCTGACGCTGGGTGGCGCGGTCCTGCTGCCGCAACTTGCCATCGCGGCCCCCGCCGCCGGGCTTGGGCTGGCCCTGCTTCTGGCCAGTCCGCGGCTGGCCCGGCGCGCCGGACCGGCGGCCCCCTGACCTTCACGCGACGCATTCAACTGGGAGGAACCTGATGCGACACCTGACCCTGGCAGCCCTGACTGCCGCTACCGTCACCGCCGGCAATGCCGGCGCCGAAACCCTCAAGATGGCCACCATCGAACCCAGCCTCGGCCAGGCGATCACCATGGCCACCTTTGCCAACGTGGTGAACAGCAACCAGGGCGCGGTGGACATCGAGGTCGCCGGCGGCGGCGCCGCCACCGTGCATCAGCTCGAAACGGCGCGTGGCAACCTTGACATGTTCATGGTCTCGCCGACGATCTACAACTTCTTCTCCAAGGGCGTGGCCATGTACCAGAACGAGGCCGAAGCGCCCGAACTGGCCAGGAATGTCGCCCTGCTGATGTGGTTCCCCTATGGCCAATATCACTATGCCGTGCGCGGCGAGAGCGACATCGAGGTTCTTGACGACATCGAAGGAACCACCGTGTTTCTCGGCCCCGCCGGCGGCGGCGCCTTCAACGCCTCGGCCGGCTGGATCGAAGCCACCACCGGCCTGGTGGTCGGCGAAGATTACGAGGCGATCACCGCCAACTGGGCAACCGGGTTCCAGGCCTTTCAGGACGGCAAGGTCGACATGTACGTCAACGGCTGCATCGACCCCTGCCAACAGTTCATCCAGTTCACCGAAACCGAAACGATCCGCTTTATCGGACCCGAGGATCATTCCGGCGAGGCCGTCGAAAAGTTTCTCGGCACTTTCCGCTACCTCGCCGAAGTGCCCGCCGGTCTGTACGAGAACCAGGTGAACGAGGCCCCTGTCATGTCGAACGACACCGCCGTCGGCATCGGCGTGCGCGCCGATCTGGACGAGGACACCGTCTATCAGGTGACCAAGGCCTTCTGGGACAATCTCGATTCCATCACTTCGGATGCGCCCTGGGCCAAGGCACTGAATCTCGAATTCGCGGTGCAGTCCCTGGCCGGAATGCCCCTGCATCCCGGTGCCGCGCGCTATTACCGCGAGATCGGCGCCCTGAACTGAGGCCATCCCCGGGGCGCGGCACCCGCGCGCCCCGGGACCATTTGACAGGAACCCCTCCATGTTCATCCGCCGCACGACATACCGACTGAAACCCGACATCGATCAGCCCGGTTTCGAACGCGACATGCGCGCCAATATCCGCCCGGAGGCGTTCGAGGGCTTTGTCAGCGCCGCCCATGTCCCCAACGACGACGGCAGCTGGACCGTGGTCGCGCTTTGGGAAACCAAGGTCGAGGCGATGGCCGCCCTGCCCCGCATCCGCGCCGAATGGGACAAGGTTCAGCACCAGCTGACCGCGCCCCCCATCGTCGAAACGGCAGGCGTCGGGGTCTGGGAACCCGGCTGAGGCTAGTCGGCCCCCTGCCCCGCAGGCCGAACGGGCGTGCCTGTGGCGGTTCGATATGCCCATTCAGGAAATACCCTAAACATTTTCAATAACTTAATCTGTCTTTTGGCCGATCACACAAGCGCCGGCCGAGGGTAACGTTTCGGCTTGCACCGGACGGATATTTTTGCACCGGCTCAGCCGACGGCGGCGCTTTTACGGATACCTTGACCCAGTAACCGCCGCCATGTACACCGGCCCGCTATGTCCGGTAATGACAGACCTCCCGGCGCCCCTTTTGCAGCATCCGGAACCGGGCCCGCCGCCTCCGGTGTAAAAAAGGCGCCCTGCCCCAAGGACAAGACGCCGCCAGAACCTTACCCGCGGATAAGATTGCCGGTGTTTATTCCAGCCCGTCGATCAGCGCAGTGATCGCCTGTTCCAGCCGCTTGCGTTCGATCGACGAGAAGTCGCGATCGACCTTGATCTCCAGCCGGCCCTGCGCCGCGGTGCATTTCACCTGACCGGCGTTCGACCGGATGTGAAACGTCGTCTTGGTCCGCGAGGCGCGGCCCTTCCTTTCCGCCGGCTCCCGGGCCGGCGGCGCCGGATGACCGATGCCCACCAGCTCGCGCAGCACGGCGATCTCTTCGTCGGGATCGCGCCCGGCCATCGGCTTCAGCGTCTCGGCAATCCGCCGCGCCAGATCGGGCGAGGTTTTCAGCGCCCGCCCCAGCTCGATGCCAAGCGCGCGGGGGATCTCGGTCGGATAGAACAGCACCTCGCCCAAATGCTCGAGCATCACCGCGAACAGCCGGATGTAGCTGCGCTTGGAATAAGGCGCCGACTGAAACAGCTCGGCCACCGCATCATGCGCCGTGCTCACCGAGGTCGAGGGATCCTCGGCATAGACCTGCGCCGCCCGCGCCATCTCGGCAAAGGAGAGATCCTTCCGGATCACGTTCTCATCCACCATCCGCCGATAGAGCCCGGCAACATCCGGCGCGCCGGGCATGATCAGCGCCGGGATCTCGGCCCAGTCCTCCGCCTCGGTCTCCTGGTACAATACCCGGTAGGCGCCAAGACGGCGGTAGCCCTGCACCAGCTCGTAACCGCCGCCGTCCGGTCGCGGCAGCACGCGGATCGGGTTCGACAACCCGGTGTCGCGGATCGAGGTCACCAGCTCGCCAAGCTCGACGTCCTCGCCCGGCATCCGGTCGCGCACCAGCATGGCGCAATGCACCTGATCGAGCGGCAGCCTCTGCACCACATGGCCGGCCTCGCGCAGCGCCACGAACTCATGCGCCAGCGCGTCGTTCTCTTCGCGGATCTGTTCGGCGGCGGTCTTGCGCGCCTGCAAGGCCTCGGCGTTCTCGGCAATCGCGCTGGCCATCGGCCCGCGCCGCGCGCTGTTGCCGGACGGCGCCGGCGGCGCCACCGCCTCTTCGGGAATGTCGATCTGGAACATGCGGCGTTTGCGGGTCATGCCTCATCTCCTTCCAGCACCTTATCCGCGGGTAAGCCCGGCGCATCGAAGCTTTGCCAATGCGGCAGCATCACCTCGCGAAACTCGCCATAAGCCCGGTCGAAACTGGCTCGCGCCCGGCGCCAGGTCTCGCGCGTCATGTCGCGGTAATCCATCTCGTAGATCGAACTCAGGAAGCGGCCCGATTGCTCGACCGCGCGGGTCATCTCGACCGGGTGCTGCGCCAGCCGGTCGCCAAAGACCTTGCCGAAGGCCTCGAACATGGCGCGGTGCAGATCGTTGCCGGGCTCGTACCGGGTGAGCAGGAAGCGCACGTCGTGAAACGCCTTGGGCAGGGTGACCTTATCCGCGGATAAGGTGCCTTCGAAGCCGTAAGCCAGATCTTCGAGCGCCTCGGAAAGCTGGCCGATGAAACTGGTGGTGCTGTCATATTCCCAATAGCCGGGGCCGGAGGGGATATAGAGCATGTCGGCGGCGAACACCGCATTCATCGACTGGTAACCGATCGCCGGCGGGCAATCGAAGAAGATCAGATCCCACTGGTCATCCGGCAGCTGATCGAGAAACCGCGAGACGGCGGCAAAGAACGACCATTCGGGATTGAGATGCCGGTATTGCGCCGAGGCGAATTCGACAAAGGCGGCATTGGCGCAGGAGGGGATCAGATCGATCGTCGGCCAGTTGGTGCGCTGGATGAAATCGGGCACCCGCAGGTCGTGCAGCCCAAGATCGGTGATCGCCGCGGGAATGGTCCGCCGGGGCAGGGCGGTGCCCGAGGCGGCGCCCCGGGGGGCGTTGTTCTGGGCCTCGGTCTCGCGGATTAGGTCGCGCGCCATGATGCCCCAGACGGTGTGTTCCTCGGACACGTCGGTCAGCCCCATGGAATGCGACAGGGTGGCCTGCGGGTCGAAATCGACGCAGAGCACGCGGTAGCCATCCAGGGCCGCGGCATGGGCGAAATGCAGCGCCACGGTGGATTTGCCGGCGCCGCCCTTGAAGTTGGCGATGGCGGTGCGGAAGGCGCGGCCCTTGGGGCGCGGCGGCAGCAGCGACTTGCCGCGCGGCTTGATCCGGCGGCGCAGGGTGTTGACCTCATCGAGCGTGAACCAGCGCTGCCGGCCCTCGGGTTCGACCATGCCGGCGGGCAGTGTCGGATCCGCCGCCATCTTGCCCCGAAAGGTCGACTGGTTGAGGCCGAGGATCAGCTCGGCCACCTCCCAGGAGGAAAACCGGCGCAGGGTCTTTTCGTTTTCCGGTGAGAAGGTCTGTTGCCGGATCCAGCCCTGCATCTTGAGCGACTTGGTCTGGAGTTCGCGGAGCTCTGCATGTGTCAGCATCTTTGCCTCGGACGTTAATTTCTGCTCAATGCCGATTTACGCTTAATTTGCCATTTCTGTCGAGATGGTTATTTTGCCGATATAGAGAGTGTCGCCTTTCGGCAAAGCCCAGTCAGGCAGGGCGCGGACAGCGGGCCCCCGATTCGCAAGACCCGGGCCCAGGACTGCCACCGACCGGAGCATTTGGGGGGACGTCCCACAGGCGCCCGCCACATCTTGAGGGGACATCCAGAGGATTTAGGGGGACATTCTAAACGTCCCCCATTACCAATATCATACCCATTTTCTTTCTCTCTGGTTTTTCAGTTTTGCCGAAACCCACTCGAATCCTTGACAAAGGCGGCCATTCCAACGCTAATCACTGCAAGATCGGGAAAAGCGTTTTAAACACCTCGGCACAGATCGGGGAGGCGCCGACCGGCGAGGCAGTCACCGCGCCTCTGGCGCTGACGAGGGAAGACCATGCAGAACGGGCGCAGTGGCCTGTTGGACGGGGCACGGAACATCACCGGCCCGGGATCGGCGGCACTCAAATACGACATTCTGACCGCGTTGCTGGTGACGGCGGCGCAGGGCGAGGCCACCGAGGCACGGCTGGCGCTGCGACTCTCCTTGCTGATCACCGCCCGGTTCAACTGGCGCAGCGGCACTTTCTCTGTTGGTCGCCGCGAGATGGCGCGGATGTGGGGGGTGACCGAACGCACCGCGAAACGCGAGATCGCCGAGATGCGGGCGCGTGGCTGGATCGCGGTGCATGTGCCGGCGGCGCGCGGCCGGGTGGCGCAATACCGGATCGAGTTGCCGCGCGTGCTGGCAATCACCATGCCGCATTGGCAGGCTGTCGGCCCGGATTTCGCCGCCCGAATGGTGGCCGCACCGGACCCCGCGCCGGAGGCCAGCAACGTGGTGCCGCTGCGCCGCGAAGCGGCGTTGCCGGAAGAGGATGGCAGCGGCTGGGCGCGGGCGGCGACGCAGCTTCAGGCGCAGGACCCGGCGGTCTGGGGGGCCTGGTTCGCGCCGCTGGTGCCGGTCGGGGTCGAGAGCGGCATCCTGACCCTGCTGGCGCCGTCGCGGTTCCTGGCGGAATATGTGACCACGCATTACCACAGCCGGCTTTTGGCGGCGGTGAGCGGGCAGGGGGTGCGCGAGGTGCGGGTGACCTGCGAATGACGGGCCGAGGGCCTGTCAGCCGGTGGGGCCGTCGGCGACCATCGCGGGCAGCGCGGCGGCGAGGCCAGAGAAGCCGGAAGGCCGCCAGCCGAGGGCATGCAGCCGGTCGCAGCGCATCACGCTGACCACGGCATCTGACGGGGCAGGCGGCTTGTGGCGGGTGCCGGTGAGCCTGGCGACGCGGGTCAGGAGATCGTGGCGGTCGAGCAGGATGTCAGAGGCATTGAACGGCCCGGTGGCGTCGCTGGCAAGCAACAGGCGGAGGGCGCGGGCGAGATCGGCGCCATGAAGCTCGGTGCTGCGGCGGGGGGCGATCTCTTGGCCGGCGTGGAACTCGGCGAAGAGCTGTTGCCACTTGTGCGCGGGGCCCGGGCCATAGACGCCGGTGGCGCGCAGCACGGCGGGGCGAAAGCTCTCGGAGGCCATGTCTGCCAGCGCCTGTTCGGCCTGCCATTTGACCTGGCCATAAAGCGTGTCGGGGCGCGGCGGCAGGGCTTCGCTCAGCTCGGTGCCGGGGGGATGGCCGCCATAGACGGCGCGGCTGCTGACAAAGATCACCCGGCGCACCGCGGCCTTTCGCGCGGCTTCGAAGAGCGCGCGGGAGCCGTCGAGATTGGCGCGGACGAACCCCTCGGGGTCGTCGCCTTCGCCGCCCCGATAGCGGCCGGGGACATGGGCAAAGGCGCAATGGACGAGGGCGTCGCAGCCGGCGAGATCGGGGCGGGCACCCAGGTGATAGCCGGGCCGGGAGAGCGGCAGCAGGCAATCGCCGGCCGAGGTGATCTCGCTGGCGATGAAGCGACCGACAAGGCCGGTGGCGCCGGTCAGGGCGATTTTCATGTCGGGGCGGGCAGGCCGGCCAGATCCGGCACCGGCCCGTCGCCGGCATAGGCCCGCCAGAGATCGATCAGCGGGTGCAGGCGGGGTGCCTTGGCGTGGTCTTGCCAGGGCTTTTCGTATTGGTAGTGCAGCACGTGGATGTGGTCCCAGCTCCAGAGCTCGGGCAGGTTGAACCAGACGTATTGCAGCATGTTCATGGTGATCGGCAGCCCGTGCCATTCGGGGAAGAAGTCTTGCAGGAAGGTCTGGTCGGTGCGGCGCCAGAAGGCCCCGGGTGTGTCGAGCCGGGCCAGCATCGCCTCGAAGGTGGCGGGATCGGGCCGGGCGGTGAAGACGCCGGAATTCAGCCGGTGAAAATCGGCGAGGTCTTCGTAGACATTCGGGGCGGCGCAGAACTCGGGGTAGCGGAACAGCCGGTCGATGTTGCGCAGCACCAGCGTGTCGGCATCGAGAAACACCACCCGGTCATAAGGCAATTGCCAGAGCCGCAGCTTGGCGAAATTGTCGAGCGGGGTGTGAAAGGCCGGTTTCTCGCCCTTGGTGAACGGCGCGGCGCCGTGCAGCGCGCGGCGTCCGTGGCGCTGGTTGAAGGCCTCCGAGGTGGGCAGGAGCGCGACCTTGCAGAGCTTGGCGCCCTGCGCCTCGAGCGGGGCCAGCGCCTCGGCCGGGACGCCGCCGGTGTGCATCACCACGCGGTCGGCGGTGGTGCCGGTCAGCGCCAGCGAGCGCAGGAGCGCGCGGGCGCCGCGGGCAAAATCGGCGTTGGTGACCAGGGTCACATAGGCGCGGACGGTCATGACACGGATTTGAGGCGTTTGTGTTCCGGGTCGGTCTCGACCCGGCTGCCGATGTCGCGGGTCCAGGCGCTGATTGCGGGGATGCGGCTGCGGTCGATGCGGTGGGCGTATTTCTGCGCCACCTCGACCACCTCGGCCAGAAGCCCTTCGGCCAGGGTCGTGGGCTTTAGCCCCAAGGCGAGGAATTGCTCGTTTTTCACCAAAAGGTCGTTTTCCGCCGCTTCCTTGCGCGGGTTGGGCAGATAGGCGACCTCGGCGCCGGTCTGGCGCGCCACCAGCTCGGCCAGGTCGCGCACCCGGTGGGTTTCGGTCATCTGGTTGAAGATCTTGACCCGATCGCCGGCCTGCGGCGCATCCGACAGCGCCAGCGCGACGCAGCGCACGCTGTCTTGCAGGTGGATGAAGGCGCGGGTCTGGCCGCCGGTGCCATGCACGGTCAGCGGATAGCCGATGGCGGCCTGGATGAGAAAGCGGTTCAGCACCGTGCCGTAATCGCCATCGTAGTCGAAGCGGTTGATCAGTTGTTCATGGCGGCGGGTCTGCTCGGTATGGGTGCCCCAGACGATGCCCTGGTGCAGATCGGTGATCCTGAGGCCGTCGTTCTGGGCATAGAACTGAAACAGGATCTGATCGAGCGATTTGGTCATGTGATAGACCGAACCGGGGCGGGTGGGGTACAGGATCTCCTGCCCCTTCTTGCCCGTAGGCGTGTCGATATCGACGTTGAGATAGCCCTCGGGGATCGGTGCGCCGACCGAGGAATAGCCATAGACCCCCATGGTGCCGAGATGCACCAGATGCGCGTCGATGCCGGTTTCCACTAGCGCCGTCAGCAGGTTGTGGGTGGCATTGACGTTGTTGTTGACGGTGTAGACCTTGTGGCGGTCGGATTTCATCGAATAGGGCGCGGCGCGCTGTTCGGCGAAATGCACGATCGCCTCGGGGCGGTGTTCGGCCAGCCATTGCCGCAGCCGGTCATAGTCGCGGGCCAGGTCGAGCAGGTGAAACTGCAAGCTGCGGCCGGTTTCCTGCTTCCAGATCCGGCAGCGTTCCTGGATGCTGTCCATCGGGGTCAGCGATTGCACGCCCAGCTCGGTATCGATCCAGCGGCGCGAGAGGTTGTCGATGATATGGACCTCGTGTCCGGCGTCGGACAGGTGAAGCGCGGTCGGCCAGCCGCAGAAACCATCGCCGCCAAGAACTGCGATTTTCATCGGATCTCTCCTTTGCTGCCGGGCGCGGCGCGGCGCCCGCCCGGCTTCTGCGCCAAGGAGATAGGGCGCGGCCGGGGCAAAGTCATTTGAAGGTTTTATGTCGCGGCCCGGCCTGCGGCGGGCCGCCGTGCCCCGGGCGGGGCGCCGGCAAATTCCTGCCGGCCGGGGGCGTATGCCCCGGGCGGTTGACCCCGGTCCCGCGGCGGCGCATGTGGGGCGAAACCGACACAGATTTCCGAGGTATCCCATGGCCAGAGCCATCCACAGCATGATCCGCGTCCGCGACGAGGCGCAATCGGTCGCCTTCTATCGCACGGCCTTTGGCCTCGAGGTGGCGGACCGGCTGGATTTCGACAGTTTCACGCTAATCTATCTGTCGAACGCCGAAAGCGGCTTCGAGCTTGAGCTGACGGTGAACAAGGACCGCGACACGCCGTATGACCTGGGCGACGGCTATGGCCATTTCGCGGTTTCGGTCGAGGATCTGGCGGCCGAACACGCGCGGTTCGAGCGCGCGGGGCTGAAGCCGCGCAAGCTGGTGGAGTTCGCGCCGGGCGGCACGCTGGTGGCGCGGTTCTTCTTTGTCACCGATCCCGACGGTTACGAGATCGAGGTGCTGGAGCGCAGCGGCCGGTTTGGCTGAGGCTCGGGCGCGCGCAGACCGGGGCAGGGCCTGCGCGCGCCCGCCGGTCTAGATATGCAGGGCGCGGCCGAGGCCCTTGAGCGCGGTTTCCTGAACCGTCTCGGAGAGCGTCGGATGGGCATGGATCGTCTCGGCGATATCGGTCAGCGTGGCGGCCATCTCGATGGCCAGGGCGAATTCGCCGGCCAGTTCCGAAACCCCCGTGCCCACCGCCTGAATGCCCAGGACCAGACCGGTATCGGCGGCGTGGAGAATGCGCACGAACCCGTCACTGCGTTCGACCGTCAGCGACCGGCCATTGGCGGCGAAGGGGAAAACCGCCGTCTGGACATCGGCGGCCGCGTCGCCCGGAAGCTGGCCGACGGTGACGATTTCGGGATCGGTGAAACAGACCGCCGGAATGGCGCGCTTGTCCCAGAGCGCGGGCTGGCCGGCCAGATGCTCGGCCACGATCACGCCCTGGGCCATGGCGCGATGGGCCAGCATCGGATCGCCGGTCACGTCACCGATGGCATAGACGCCACGCATCGAGGTGGCGCATCGGTCATCGATCGCCAGGAATTCGCCGTTCATCGTCAGACCGAGGTCTTGCAGCCCGAAGCCCCGGGTCACCGGCGCGCGGCCGACGGTGACAAGCACCTTGTCGGCCGCGATTTCCTGCCGGCCCTCGGCGCTCTCGACCGTCAGGGCGCGGCCCTCGTCGGTCAGGCCGCTGGCCCGGGCCGAAAGGTGCAGGGTGATCCCGAGTGCGGCGAGCCGCGCCATCACCGGCTTGGTCAGCTCGGCGTCATATTGCGGCAGGATGCGGTCGGCGGCCTCGACCACCGTGACCTCGGCGCCGAGCTTGGCCAGGGCGGTGCCGATTTCCAGCCCGATATAGCCACCGCCGACCACGGTCAGCCGCTTCGGCAGCTCTTGCAGATCCAGCGCCTCGGTCGAGGAGATCACTGGCCCGCGGAAGGGCAGGGCGGGCAGTTCCAGGGGTTTCGAGCCGGTGGCAATCACCAGATGTTCGCAGCTGATGCGCCGGGGGCCTTCCCGGGTGTCGACCTCGACGGTCTTGCCGTCGAGGATGCGGGCAGTGCCCGAGACGACCCTAGTGCCGGATTTCTTCAGCAGGCTCGAGACGCCGCCGGTCAGCCGTTTGACGATGCCGTCCTTCCAGGCAAGGGTTCTGGCGAGGTCGATCCGGGGTGCGGTGGTGGAAATGCCCAGCTCGTTGTCACCGGCGAACTGGCTGACCTTGGCAAATTCATCCGCCGCGTGGATCAGCGCCTTGGAGGGGATGCAGCCGACGTTGAGGCAGGTGCCGCCGGGGCGGTCGCCTTCGACGACGATGGTATCGAGGCCCAGTTGACCGGCACGGATGCCGCAGACATATCCGCCGGGGCCGGCGCCGATGATCAGGAGGGTGCAGCTTTCGGTTTTCATCGCTTACGCCTCCACAAAGATCAGCGCCGGGGTTTCCAGCAGGGTTTTCATGCGCTGGACAAAGACCGCGGCGTCCCAGCCATCGATCACCCGGTGATCGAAGCTGGCCGAGATGTTCATCATCTTGCGCGGCACGAACTGGCTGCCATCCCACATCGGGCGGGTGGCCATCTTGTTGATGCCCAGGATGGCGACCTCGGGGTGATTGATGATCGGCGTGGTCGCCAGGGCGCCCAGCGGGCCGAGCGAGGTGATGGTGATCGTCGATCCGGTCAGCTCGTCGCGCCCGGCCTTGCCGGCGCGGGCGGCCTCGGAGAGCCGGGCGATCTCGGCGGCGATCTCGAACAGGCCCAGCGCCTCGACATGGCGCAGCACCGGCACCACCAGCCCGGCCTCGGTCATCGTCGCCATGCCGACATGCACCCCGGCGTGGCGCAGCACATGGCCCTCGTCGTCCATGTAATGGGCGTTCATCTCGGGGTGGTCGACAACCGCCCGCGCCAGCGCCGCCGCGACAAGCGGCAGGACGGTGAGCTTGGGGCGGTCGCCACGGGTGGCGTTCATCCGGGTGCGGAGATCCTCGAGCGCGGTGACATCAACCTCTTCGACCACGGTGATATGCGGGATGCGCTGATTGGCCAGCGCCATGCGCTCGGCGATCTTGCGGCGCATGCCGATGACCTTGATCTCTTCGGTGCCGCTGCGTTTGGCGCGCCCGGCGGCGGCGCCCGGCTGTCGGCCCCGGGGCGGCTGGTCGAACAGGGTGTCGAGATCGTCATGGGTGATCCGCCCGGCCGGGCCGGTGCCGGGCACCTGCCGCAGATCGAGGCCACCTTGGCGGGCGCGGGCGCGCACCGAGGGCGAGGCCAGCGGCGCCTGGCCTTCGGCGCGTGGCGGCCCGGGCTGTGCCGGTGTCGCCGGGGCGGGTTTCCGCGGCGCCGGGGCAGGGGCCTCGGCGGTCTCTGACGGCGGTTCGGGCGCGGGGTCGGGGTCGGGGGCCGGCTCGGCGATGGGCTCGGGGGTGTCGCCGGCCACCGCCTCGGCTTCGGTTTCGATCCGCACCAGCTCCGAGCCGACGGCCAGCACATCCCCGACCTCGCCGGCGAGCCAGGTGATCCGGCCGTCGTAGAGCGAGGGGATTTCCACCGTCGCCTTGTCGGTCATGACGGCGGCGATGACATCGTCTTCCTTGACGATATCGCCGACCTTGACGGTCCATTCGGCCAGTTCGGCCTCGGTCACGCCTTCGCCCACATCGGGCAGTTTGACGGAAAGAATATTCATTCAGTCCTCCATCGCTTTGGTCAGGGCGCGCGCCACGCGGTCGGGCCCGGGGAAGTAATCCCATTCGGTGGCATGCGGATAGGGTGCGTCCCAGCCGGTGACCCGTTGCAGCGGCGACTTGAGGTGCCAGAAACAGGCCTCCTGCACCTCGGCGATCAGTTCGCCGCCAAAGCCGCTGGTGCGGGTGGCTTCATGCACCACCACGCAGCGCCCGGTCGTTTCCACCGAGGCCCGGATGGTGTCGAGATCGAGCGGCAGCAGGCTGCGCAGGTCGATGATCTCGGCGTCGACGCCGGCGCGTTCGGCGGCGGCTTCGGCGACATAGACCATGGTGCCATAGGCCAGAACGGTAACATCCGTGCCGGCGCGGCGCACCTCGGCGGTGCCGATATCGATGCTGTAATGGCCTTCGGGCACCTCGCCGGCGGGGTGCTGCGACCAGCCGGTGGACTTGCCGGCGTGATCGCCGTGGAACGGCCCGTTGTAGAGCCGCTTGGGTTCGAGAAAGATCACCGGGTCCGGGTCTTCGATGGCGGCGATCAGCAGGCCCTTGGCGTCATAGGGCGTCGAGGGGATCACCACCTTGAGCCCGGCCACATGGGTAAACAGCGCCTCGGGGCTCTGGCTGTGGGTCTGGCCGCCAAAGATGCCGCCGCCGGTGGGCATGCGCACCACCAGCGGGCAGGTGAAGGTTTCGTTCGAGCGATACCGGAGGCGCGCGGCCTCCTGGGTGATCTGGTCGAAGGCGGGATAGACGTAATCGGCAAACTGCACCTCGACGCAGGGTCGCATGCCCTGGGCCGCCATGCCCACGGCCATGCCGACGATGGCGCTTTCGTTGATCGGCGTGTCGAACACCCGTTCCTCGCCATGTTTGGCCTGCAACCCGGCGGTGCAGCGGAAGACGCCGCCGAAATAGCCCACGTCCTCGCCAAAGATCAGCACCTTGGGGTCCTGCGCCAGCTTGACGTCCATCGCGTCGCGCAGGGCTTCGATCATGGTCATTCGCGGCATCTCAGTACCCCATTTCCTGGCGCTGGCGGCGCAGATGCGCGGGCATCTCGGCATAGACGCCCTTGAAGATCGTGGCCGGTGAGGTCGGTTGCGGGTTCACGAAGGTGCCCTGCGCCTCGACCTCCTTCTGCACCTTGGTGACCTCGTCGAGGATCTCGGCCTCGGCCTGCACATGGCGCTCCTCGGACCAGGCGCCACGGCCGATCAGATGGGTCTTCAGCCGCGCGACCGGATCCCCCAGCGGCCAGGCCGCGGCCTCGTCCTTTGCCCGATAGGCCGAGGGGTCGTCCGAGGTGGAATGGGCGGCGACGCGATAGGTGAACCATTCGATCGCCACCGGGCCATGGCCCGCCCGGGTGCGCGCCACGGCCCATTTCGATACCGCCGCCACGGCGAGGTAATCGTTGCCGTCGACCCGCAGCGCCGGAATGCCATAGCCCCGCGCCCGCGCCGCATAGGTGCGCGCGCCGCCGGTGGCGACGCCGGTATAGGTGGAAATGGCCCATTGGTTGTTGACGATGTTGAGGATCACCGGCGGGCGATAGGTCGAGGCGCAGAGCAGCGCGGCGTGGAAATCGTTCGACGCCGTGGCGCCGTCGCCGATCCAGCCGGCGGCAATCTCTCCGGTCTCGCTCAGGGCATTGGCCATGGCCCAGCCGACGGCCTGGATATACTGGGTGCCGAGGTTGCCGGAGATGCTGAAGAAGCCGTAATCGCGCGAGGAATGCATGATCGGCAATTGCCGGCCTTCGAGCGGATCGCAGCCATTGGAATAGACCTGCCCCATCAGGTCGCGCAGCGGATAATCGGCGGCGATCAGCAGGCTTTGCTGGCGATAGGTGGGAAAGTTCATGTCGCCGCCGGACAATTGCCGCTGAAAGCCGCAGCCAATCGCCTCTTCGCCGGTGCATTGCAGGTAGAACGAGGTCTTGCCCTGCCGCTGGGCGTTCAGCAGCCGCTTGTCGACGGCGCGCATCCGCAGCATGTCGCGCAGGCCTTGCAGCAGCGCATCGCTGTCGAGATCGGCGATGTACTCGGCCCAGGGGCCGACCGCCGTGCCTTCGTCATCGAGCACCCGGATCATGCCGTTGGCATAATCGCGGCTGTCGACCGATTGCAGATCCAGCGGCGGCACGTCAAGCGCCCCGGCGGCGGGGATCTCGATGGCCGAGAAATTCGGCGTCTGGTCGGGGCGCGCCGGCGGATGGGGAAAATTGAGCTTGGGCTGTCCGGTCATTTGGCTTGCATCCTCGTGGCGGCGTCGAGACGGATCACCTCGCCGTTGAGCATCGTGTTGCGGGCGATGTGCATCACCAGCTCGGCAAATTCCGCGACCCGGCCCAACCGGCGGGGAAATTCCGAGGTCTGCGCCAGGGCGTCTTGCAGCTCTTGCGGGAAGGCGGTGACCATCGGCGTGGCAAAGATGCCCGGCGCGATGGCGGCGACGCGAATGCCGCTCTTGGCCAGATCGCGCGCCATCGGCAGGGTCAGACCGACCACGCCGGCCTTGGAGGAGGCATAGGCAAGCTGGCCCATCTGGCCCTCGTAAGCGGCAATCGAGGCGGTGTTGACGATCACGCCGCGTTCGCCATCGTCGTTCAGCGGTTCGGCCTGCGACATGCCGAGCGCCGATTGCGTGGCGACATTGAAGGTGCCGATCAGGTTGACGCCCACCACCTTGGCGAACAGCGCCGGATCATGCGCCGCGCCGCGCGATATCGTCTTGGCGGCGGGTGCGATCCCGGCACAGTTGACGCAGAGCCGCTCCTGGCCTTGCCGGTCGCGCAGGCTGTCGAGGGCGGGTGTCACCGCTGCGGGATCGGAGATGTCGCATTGCGCGAAACTGGCGCCGATGTCGCGGGCAAACTCCGCGCCCGTGTCGGCGTTCATGTCGAGGATGCCCACCGGCACGCCCTCGGCGCGCAGGGCCGTGGCCACCGCCGCCCCGAGCCCCGAGGCGCCGCCGGTGATGATGGCCGGGGTCTGTTCGCCTAGCTTCATTGCTGGAACCTCCGTTTCAGATCGCGTGAGATATTGATGCGTTGCACGTCCGAGGTGCCTTCGTAGATCTGGCAGACCCGGACATCGCGATAGATCCGCTCGAGCGGGAATTCCGCCAGATAGCCATAGCCGCCCAGCGTCTGGATCGCGTCGGACACGACGCCTTCGGCCATCTCGCTGGCGGTCAGCTTGGCGATCGAGGCTTCGCGCAGACAGGGCCGGCCGGCATCCTTGAGCGCGGCGGCGTGCAGCACCAACTGGCGGGCGGCCTCGATCCGGGCGTCCATGTCGGCCAGCCGGAAGGCCACCGCCTGATGCTCGAAGATCGGCTTGCCGAAGGCGGTGCGCTCCAGCGCATAGGTTACCGCCAGTTCCAGTGCCGCCTGTGCCATGCCGACCGATTGCGAGGCGATGCCGATCCGGCCGGCCTCGAGCGAGGACAGCGCAATGGCGAGGCCCTGGCCCTCTTCGCCGATCAGGGCGCCGTGGTCGAGTTTCATGTCCTCGAAGCCGAGCGCGCAGGTATCGGAGGCTTTCTGGCCGAGCTTGTGTTCCGGCGCGCCGACGGTCAGGCCGGGCGTGTCCTGGGGGACATAGAAGGCCGATAAGCCCTTCTTGCCCGCCTCGGGATCGGTCACTGCAAAGACGATGGTGGCGCCGCCGATCCGGGCCGAGGTGATGAATTGCTTGGCGCCGTCGAGGACATACCCGTGGTTGGTGCGCCGGGCGCGCGACGTGATCGCCGCGGCATCGGTGCCGGTGCCGGGCTCGGTCAGGGCGAAACAGCCGATGAATTCGCCCCGGGCCGCCGGTTTCAGCCATTTCTCCTGTTGCGCGGGCGTGGCGAAGCGCTGGAGGATGGCGCAGAACGGCGCGTTGTGCACCGACATCATGGTCGAGACCGCCCCGTCGGCCGCCGCGATTTCGATCAGCGCCAGCGCGTAAGAGGTGTAATCGGCGCCAACGCCGCCGGTCTCTTCGGGCACGGTCATGCCGAGAAAGCCTAGGCCGGCCATCTCGTCGATGATTCCGGGGTCTATGACGCCCGCCGCCTCGCGCGCCGCCGCCCCGGGGGCCAGCCTGTCGCGCGCGAATTGCCGCGCCATGTCGCGGATCATGCCCTGTTCTTCGGTCAGAAGGCCGGTCATCGGATCACCCCCGTTCCAGCGCCACCGCCAGCGCCTCGCCGCCGCCGATGCAGATCGCCGCTATGCCTCGTTTCACTTTACGCTGTTCCATCGCGTTGAGAAGCGTCACGAGAATGCGCGCGCCGGAGGCGCCGATCGGGTGGCCCAGCGCGCAGGCGCCGCCATGCACGTTGAGCCGGTCGTGATCGATGTCGAGATCCTGCATGAAGGCCATGGCGACCACGGCAAAGGCTTCGTTGACCTCCCAGAGATCGACATCGGCCGTGCGCCAGCCGAGCCGGTCGAGCAGTTTTCGCGTCGCCCCGATCGGCGCGGTGGTGAACCAGCCGGGCTCTTGCGCGTGGCCGGCAAAGCCCCGAATCCGCGCCCGGACCGGCAGGCCCCGGTCTGCCGCCGCCGCGTCCGCGGCCAGGACCAGCGCCGCCGCGCCATCCGAGATCGAGGAGGCATTGGCGGCGGTGACGGTGCCGTCCCTGGCAAAGGCGGGTTTCAGCGCCGGGATCTTCTCGGGGCGGGCATTGCGCGGCTGCTCGTCGGTGGCAATGGTCGCCGCGCCCTTGCGGGTGGTGACGGTCACCGGCGCGATTTCCGCCGCGAGAATGCCGGCCTCGGTGGCGGCGCGGGCGCGATCGAGCGAGGCGATGGCATAGGCGTCCTGCGCGGCGCGGGAGAAATCGTAGGCACCGGCGCAGGTCTCGGCGAAGCTGCCCATCAGCCCGCCCTCATAGGCGTCTTCCAGACCGTCGAGGAACATGTGATCGAGCATTCTGGCATGGCCCAGCCGCGCGCCCGCGCGCGTGGCCGGCGAGAGGTACGGCGCGTTCGACATGCTTTCCATGCCGCCGGCGACAACCAGGCTGGCGTGGCCGGCGAGGATCTGGGTCGCGCCCTGGATGACCGCCTGCATCCCCGAGCCGCAGACCTTGCTGATCGCCGTGGCGGGGGTGGAGAGCGGCAGCCCGGCGCCGAGGCTGGCCTGACGCGCCGGGGCCTGGCCGACGCCGGCCGGCAGCACGATGCCCATCAGGGTCTCGTCGATGGCCGCGCCATCCGCGCCGGCCTCGTCCAGCGCGCCGCGGATCGCGGTGGCGCCCAGGTCCGGCGCCGCAAGGCTGCTCAGCTCGCCCTGAAAGCCGCCCATGGGCGTGCGTTTCGCGCCACAGATCACAACATCGGTCATAGTGTCCTCCCGCCCGACTTTTCGCTGACCGCGAGACTAGCCGGGCAGGCCGGTCTGAAATTCCCAAAGCTGGACAAGATCCCCTGCTTCCGGCATGAAACAGCCATGAGGTCCGATATTTGGGGGAAGAATATGCCGGAATTGGATGAAACCGACATGCGCATACTGCGCGCGATGCAGGCCGATGGCAGCCGCACGGTGACCGAGATTGCCGAACAGGCGGGGATATCGCAATCGCCCTGTTCGCGCCGGATCATCCATCTTCAGGAGATGGGGGTCATTCGCGGCAAGAATGTCGATCTCGACCGGCGGCGGCTGGGCTTCAACATGCTGGTGGTGGCGCGGGTCAAGCTGAACAAGCATGACCGGCCCGCGCTCGAAGCCTTTCGCCGCGAAATCCGGGCGATCCCGGAAATCCAGTATGCGGTGCTGCTGCTGGGCGGGTTCGATTATCACCTGCACGTCGTGGTGCGGGATATCGATCATTATCAGGCGCTGGTGCAGGACCGGCTTGTCACCCTGCCCGGGGTGCAGGAAATGGAAAGTTCGGTCATTCTCGACGTGGTCAAGAAAACCACGGCCCTGCCGATCTGACAGGGCCGCGCCGGGCGTCTCGAGTCAGCGTCGGTATCGCGCATCGGACCTGCCGGCGGCGGAGCATGTCCCGGCACCAATGCCGGTTTGGTGGCCGGGACATGCAGGGTCGCCGCGGTTCGGGCGGCCGGATCGCAGCCGCCTCACCAGTTCCAGAGCGTGCCGTCCTCGAGCCGGCAGACCGGCAGATAGGCCGGTTCGTAGGGATGCTCCCCGGCCAGGGTTTCATCGAAGTCGACGCCGTGGCCGGGCGCGTCTCCGGGATGGATGTAGCCTTGGTGATGGGTCCAGGCATGCGGAAACATCGCGTGCATCTCGGGGCTGTAATCGGCGAATTCCTGGATCGCGGCATTGGGAGCCCAAAGGCCCAGATGCGCGTTGACCCCCGCCGAGATCGGCGAAATGTCGACCGGTCCGTGGCATCCGGTCCGCACGTGATGCAGGGCGGCGAATTCGAAGATCCGGCGCAGGCCGGTCACGCCGCCGGCATGGGTGCTGGTGGCGCGGATGTAATCGATGAGCTGGTTCGAAATCAGCTCGCGGGCGTCCCAGATGGCATTGAATACCTCGCCCACCGCCAGCGGCGTGGTGGTGTGCTGGCGGATCAGGCGAAAGCTGTCCTGGGCTTCGGCGGGCACCGCATCCTCCATCCAGAACAACCGGTAGGGCTCGAGATCCTTGCCCAGCCGCGCCGCCTCGATCGGTGTGAGCCGGTGGTGGACGTCATGCAACAGATGCACATCCCAGCCCACGGCCGCGCGCAGCGCCTCGAAGAGCTGCGGCACATGTTGCAGGTAGCGCGAGGTCGACCAGACCTGTTCTTCGGGCAGTTTCGGCGCGTCTGCATCGCCGGAATGCAGCGGATGCACGCCGTACATGGCGCCCAGGCCGGGAATGCCGCATTGCGCGCGTACCGCCGGATACCCGGCCGAGACCTTGGCGCTGACGGCGGCGACGGTGTCTTCGATGGTGGCGCCGCTGGCGTGGGTATAGGTCATCAGATGCCGGCGCGACGCGCCGCCCAGCAGTTGATAGAGCGGCATGCCGGCGGCCTTGGCCTTGATGTCCCACAGCGCCATGTCGATGGCGGCAATCGCCGCCATGGTCACCGGTCCGCGCCGCCAATAGGCCCCGCGATAGAGATATTGCCAGATCTCCTCGATCCGGCGCGGATCTCTGCCCAGCAAGCAGGGAATGACATGATCGTCCAGATAGGAGGCGACCGCCAGTTCGCGGCCGTTCAGCGTGCCGTCGCCGACCCCGCTCAGACCGCATTCGGTGACGATCCGCACGGTCACGAAATTCTGCCCCGGCGAGGTGACGATGGTCTTGATGGCTTCGATTTTCACGGCAGGTCTCCTGATGGGGCGGTGGACCAGATCAGGCAGGCGGGGCTGCCGATTTCGGCCCGATGGGGCGTTTGGCGAAGCAGGCTGTCGGGCGCGACGGCGAATGCGGTGATCGAATGGCTGTGCTGGTTGGCCGCCAACAGCAGGCGCCCATCGGGCGACAGCAGGATGTCGCGGGGATGATGCCCACCGCTTGGCACGGTCTGGATCACCTTTGGCGCCTGGCCGGCAGGGCAGGCGATGCAGGCGATTTCATGTCCGCTGCGGCCGGAGGCATACAGCAGGCCGGTCGGCCCGGTGCGCAGGGCGGCCGCGGCGCCGTCCTGTGGGGTGGCCGGAAAGACCCGCCTGCGGGAGGCGAGGTGCCATCCGGCTTGGTCGCGGCGCAGCAGCGTCAGGTTTTCGTCAAGCTCGCAGAGCACGGCGAGATCGTCGCTGCCGGCGATCCGGGTGATGTGGCGCGGGCCGGAGCCGGGCGGGAAGGCGATCTGACGGGCGGTGTTCGCGCGCAGCTCCGGCGCGCCGGCGGCCAGGTCGAACAGGGTGACGCAATCGCGCCCCAGATCGGCGACGGCCAGAACGTCCGGGTCGGTCAGGAACAGCACGCAATGGGCATGCGGTCCGCGCTGGCGGGCTGGATTGGGGCCGTTGCCCTCGGCGTGGAAGGCGGCCAGATGCGCGCCGATCGCGCCGTCGCCGCCCAGGCTGAAAAGATCGACATGGCCGCTCTGATATTGCGCGGTCGCCAGGTAGCGGCCATCGGGCGACACCGCCAGATGGCAGGCGCCCGATCCGGTGAGCCTGCGGCGCTGAAGGACGCGGGCGCCGCTGCTTGTGAGGTGCAGGCGGACCAGGGCCGGGGCCGCGGTCTCTTCGATGGCATAGAGCGTGCCGTCCAGAGCGGGATGCGTGGCCAGATAGGTCGGGTTGCGCAGCGCGGCGATGCGGCGCGGGGCGCCGAGGGCGCCGGTGGCGGCCACGACCGGGCAGCGGTAGAGCCCGGCGCCAAGGCCCGACGGACCCTCGGTATAGGTTCCGATCAGCAGAGTCAGCGGTGCCGTCACGCCGACCACCCCAGAAGCCGGCGGGCGCGGCTGCTGTCAAAGAAGCTGGCGGTGCCGTCGAACCCGGCTTTCAACCGCACTCCGGGAAAATGCCGGCGCGCCAGGTCGCGGCTTGGCGTGGCCTCGGTGGTGGCGTGCGACACCAGGAACATGCGCTGGTGGCCGTCGAAATCCGCCTCCAGCGACCGCAGCGCCGCGCGGGCGGCCGGCACGGCCGGGGTCCAGGCCCAGAGATGCTTGCCGGGGTCGGGTTCCTGTTGCCAGGCTTGGGCGGCGCGGGCGACATCCTCGACGATCCAGTGCAGGCGCAGGCTGGCGATCTTCATGCCGTCATAGCGGCGCACGATGGCATCGGCCTGCATCTCGCCCAGCCATTTCGACAGGGAATAGGGATCCTCGGCGCGGGTCGGATGATCTTCGTCGATCGGGAAGTAGTCATATTCCGGCGCGCGGCTGTAGGAATGGCCGATGGCATTCACGCTCGACGCGTTGCAGATCCGGCGCAGGCCCAGTTCGGCACTGGCCAACAGAACGTTGTAGCTGGCGGTGACGTTGTTGTTGTGGGTCACGTCGTCCGGGGCCAGCCCGGCGGCCGGAAAGGCGGCAAGGTGAATGACCGCATCGGCGCCGGTCAGCGCGGCGGTGACCTGGGCGTAATCCGCCGCATCGGCCGCACGATATTCCACGCCATCGACCGGTTCCGCGACGGCGGCCGTGCGGTCGATGCTGATCACCGCATGACCGGCGGCGCGCGCCTCGCGCACCACCACGCGGCCAAAGCCGCCCTGGCCGCCGGTTACCGCGATCTTCATGGCGTCTCCTCCGCGATGCGAGCGCCGGTATCGGCGTCGAAGACATTGATCTTGTCGCGGTCGAAGTTCAGGCGCGCGCGCCGGCCCTCATGCACATCGGCATCGGCGGGCAGCCGGGCATAGAAGGGACCGGAGGTGAAATTGGTCACCGCGATCCGGTCGGCGCCAGTGACCTCGACATAATCGATATCGACATCGATTTCGGCGTGATCCGGCCGCGATCCGACCGGGCCGCTGCAAATCGCTTCGGGCCGCAGACCAAACACCACGCGACGGCCGACAAGCCGCTTGCGGGAGGCCGGCAGGCCGACGTGGACAGGGGGCTGGCCGGCGCGCTCCAGCACGGCCACCGCCGCGCCGCCGTCGCCGGCGATGATCTCGGCGGCGACAAGGTTCATCGGCGGCGCGCCCATGAACCCGGCGACAAAGGTGTTGGCGGGCTGATTGTAGACCCGGTCGGGCGTGTCGAATTGCTGCAACTCGCCGTCTTTCAGTACCGCGATCTTGGTGGCCAGGGTCAGCGCCTCGATCTGGTCGTGGGTGACATAGATCATCGTCGCCCCGATCTCGCGGTGCAGTCGGGCGATCTCCATCCGGGTCTGGTTGCGCAGCGCCGCATCGAGGTTCGACAGCGGTTCGTCGAAGAGAAAGACCTCCGGTTCGCGCACGATGGCGCGGCCGATGGCCACCCGCTGGCGCTGGCCGCCCGACAACGCCTTGGGCAGCCGGTCGATGTATTGTCCGAGCTGCAAGGCCTCGGCCGCCTGTCCCACGGTCTCGCGGATGCGCTCGGCCGGGGTGCGGCGGATGCGCAGGCCAAAGGCCATGTTGTCGCCCACGGTCATATGCGGATAGAGCGCATAGGACTGGAACACCATCGAGATGCCGCGATCCGGGGCGGGGACGTCATTGACCACCCGGCCGGAAATGCTGACCGTGCCGTCCGAGATCCGTTCCAGCCCGGCGATCATCCGCAGCAGGGTGGACTTGCCGCAGCCGGAGGGGCCCACGAAGACAATGAAGTCGCCCGGATCGATCGACAGGTCGATCCCGTGAATGACCTGAAGGTCTCCGTAGGATTTGCGAACGTCATTGAGAACTACGCCGGTCATGTCGGCCTCCCTTCTTTCTTTGGTTGTGTCACGCCGCATCAGCCCTTGACCCCGACGCCGGCAAAGCCGGTGCTGAGATTGCGCCGCAGCAGGAAATAGACCGCCACCGCCGGCAGCGCGTAGACCAGCGAATAGGCCGCGAGAAATCCGTAATCGACGGAGCTGTGTTCGCCGAACGAGTTGAACAGGCCCACCGACATCGGGAAATCGGCGGTCTTGCGGACAAAGATCAGCGGCAGCAGAAATTCGTTCCAGGCGTTGATGAAGGAAAAGAACCAGACCACCGAGAGCCCCGCCCGCGACATCGGCAGCACCACGTTCCACAGGATCCGGAACAGCGAGGCGCCTTCGGAATAGGCCGCTTCCTCCAGCTCGAGCGGCACCGTGTCGAAGAAGTTCTTGAGCAGCAGCAGGGTGAACGGCAGGTTGATCATGGTGATCGCCAGCGCCACCCCGGTCAGGCTGAGCAGCCCGGTCGATTGCGCCATGAAAAAGATCGGCACGATGATCCCGGTGGCCGGCAGCATGCGCAAGAGCACCAGCGCCCAGAGGATGGCGTTGCGCCCCGGAATGCGCACTCGCGACAGCGGATAGGCGGCGAGGCCGGCAAAAACCGTGGTCAGCGTGGAGGTCAGCAGGGCGACATAGACCGAGTTCAGGAACTGCCGGCCGCTTTCGCCGGCCACCGCCTTGGAGAAATTGGCCAGCCCGAAGGCCTGGGGCCAGCGCAGGGTGCCGTCGGCCAACGGATCGACCGCATTGAAGGCCACCCAGCTCAGCGGGCTGATCCAGAACAGCGCCACGAGGGCCAGCGCCAGGGCGAGGGTCGGGGATTTGCGTGTGTCAGTCATGAGAGATCACCGAGGGTCTTTGAGGAGCCGGACATAGAAGATCGACAGGAAGGCGACGATCAGCACCATTGCGACCGAGATCGCCGAGCCATAGCCGAGCTTTCCGACGGCAAAGCTTTCCTGGTAGACGAAGATCGATAGCACCTGGGTCTTGCGGCCCGGCCCGCCGCCGGTCAGCGCATAGATCAGCGGGAAGTAGACGAAGCTGGAGATCGTGATGAACAGGCAGTTGGTGGCGATATGCGGCCGCAGGATCGGCAGGGTGATATGCCAGGCCCGTTGCAGCGGCGTGGCGCCATCGACCCGGGCCGCCTCGACCACTTCCGACGGCACGGTGTCGAGCGCGGCGGAATAGAGGATGTAGGACCAGGCCGCGCCTTTCCAGACATTGGCGACGATCACCACGAACAGCGGGTGGTCGTTGATGAAATTGCGGGTTTCGATGCCGAAGGGTTGCAGGATCGCCAGATCCACCAGGCCGTTTTCCGTGAAGGTCGCCGACCAGACGTAGGCGGCCACCACATCGGGCAGGATCCAGCCCAGGATCACCGCGCCCTCGACAAAGGATTTGGTGAACCGGCCGGTGTTGCGCAGTGCCGCCGCCATGGCAAAGCCGAGGATGTTCTGGCCGATGATTGCCGAGAAGACGGTGAAGACGGTTGTCACCCAGAGCGAGTTGAGGAACCCGCGCCGCTTGAACAGCCGTTCGTAATTGTCGAACCCGACGAAGCTCCATTCCGTGGCCTTGCGGCCAAAGAGCGCGAGGTCGGTAAAGGACATCACCAGGATCCAGCCTGCCATGTAGAGCAGCAGGGCGATCACCGCGATCGCGGGGATCAGCATTGCGGCGACAAGTTTCCAGTCGCGCTGAATCCAGGGTTTGGCATCGTCGAACATGGGGGCCTCGATTTCTGTTCTAGTGCCGGCCCGGGCGCGGTGGGCGCGCCCGGACCGGGCCGGGAGGTCAGTCTTCGATGACCATCACCTGATCTTCGCCGAATTCGTCGATCAGCGTTTCGTGGTAGGTTTCCATCACCTCGTCGACGCTGATCCCGTCGAGGATATCGGCGGTCGATTGCTGCACCAGCGCCGAGACGAAGTAATAGCCCGGCACCGCGTCGCGCTTGGTCGTCTGGTCGTTCAGCGGCGTCACGTCGGAAAAGAACTTGTCCGACTGATAGGCCGGGGTTTCCGCGATGTCGGTCCGCACCGCCATGCGGCCGTTCTCGATCACCCAGGGCTCGAACGTCTCGCGGTCGAAGATCTTGGCCACCAGCGCCTTGGCCTCTTCCGGTTGGTCGGTCGCGGCCGAGACGCCAACCGTCCAGCCGGCGGAGATGTTGGAATAGGCCGGTGCGCCCGCGACACCGGAGCCGGGGAAGGGCGCCCAGTAGACCGCTTTGTCCCGCTCGGCCTGCGGCGGAATGTCGGTGCCGCCGCAATCCCAGATGCAGTTGTTTTCCCAGGACCCCGAGGCCCAGATGCCGACCTCGCCGCTGATCAGCCCCGGGCGCATGATGGCGCCCACGTCGCTGGAGTACTGGTCGCCGGGTTCGGCCAGGGCATCGGTGGTGTAGATCGTTTCATAGAACTCGAAGGTGCGGCGCAGCGCCGGGCTCTTGCCGATCCACTGGCCGGTGTCGCGGTTGCGCAGCCGGTTGCGGTCGCCTTCGGGGGTGTCGGCGCCCAGCAGCACCATGTAGAAGCCCTGCATCGTGGTGGCTTCTTCGTTCTTGGTGCCGGCCGGCACGACCAGCGCGTTTTCGGTGCCGGTCGCTTCCTTGACCTTGCGGGCGGTGTCGAGCAGCTCGTCCCATGTCTGCGGTTTCCACGGGGTTTCGATCCCGGCCGCCTCAAAGGCCTTGACCGAATACCACAGCATCCGGGCGTCGGTGTCGGTCAGAAGCGCATAGACCTTGCCGTCCAGGCTGGTCGCATCCAGCGTGCGCTGCGGGTAGAATTGCCACTGATCCCAGGTCTCGGCCATCCCGTTCAGCGGCAGAAGGTCACCATTGGCGGACAGGCGCTGCACCATGCCGGTGTCGATATGCAGCACGTCCGGCGCAGTGCCAGAGGCAACATCAAGGGCGATACGGTTGTCATAGCCTTCGTTGGGCAGCGGGATGCGCTCGACGGCCTCGCCGGTGGCGGCTTCGTAGGCCTCGATCCCCGGTTCGATCAGCGAGGCGAATTGCGACCGGTACATGATCGACAGATCGGCCGTGGCGGCGGTGCCCAGCAGCAGGGCCGCGGCGGCGGCGGATGACAGAAGTTTGGTGTTCATGGTTCTCCTCCCAAGGTCCGGATGAAAGACGCGCGATGCGGGGACGGACCGTTCCAGGCATGCGTTTGTATGTCCGTGCCGGTCAGGCCGGGGCGGTGACCGGCCTTGCGGTATCACGGGTGATGACCGCGCAGCCCTGCGCGCCCAGCCCGTCGATCCCGAGTTGCACCCGGTCGCCGGGGCGCAGGTATTGCGGCGGTGTCATGCCCATGCCGACGCCCGGCGGCGTGCCGGTGGTGATCAGATCGCCGGGGTGCAGGGTGAACAGTCGGCTGAGATAGCTGACAACTTCGGCCACCGAAAAGATCATCGTCGCGGTCGAGCCGGTCTGTTTGCGCACGCCATTGACCTCGAGCCACATCCCCAGCGCCTGCGGATCGGCGATCTCGTCGGCGGTCACCAGCCAGGGGCCGATCGGCCCGAAGCTGTCGGCGCTCTTGCCCTTGGTCCATTGGCCGGTGCCCTCCAGCTGCCAGCTGCGCTCGGAGACATCGTTGACGATGCAATATCCGGCGACATGGCGCAGGGCGTCCGCCGGGCGGACATTGTGTGCCACCTGTCCGATGACCACGCCCAACTCGACCTCCCAATCGGTCTTGGCCGCGCCGGCCGGCAGGCGGATGGCATCATTTGGGCCGCTCAGACAGCTGTTGGCCTTGAGAAAGACAATCGGTTCGGACGGCACCGGCAGCCCGCTTTCGGCGGCGTGATCGGCATAGTTCAGCCCGATGCCGATGAATTTTCCCACGCCGGTCACGCAGGGGCCCAGTCGGGGCTGGCCTTCGACGATGGGCAGCGCGCCGATGTCATCGAGCGCGAGCCCGTCGAGGCGGCTCAGAAAGGCACCATCGATATCGGGCACGAGGGCCGACGCATCGCGCAGGGCGCCATCGGCGTCGACAAGTCCGGGTTTCTCGGCGCCCGCAGGGCCAAATCGCACGAGTTTCATCTTGGGGTATCCTGTCTTGCAGCCGGGCGGGTCATGCCCAGGTGCTGTAGGCTGTCTGTTTGCGGAAATAGCCGTCAAAGCCGTAGGCGCCGTCTTCGCCGCCCAGGCCGGAGTGCCGCCAGCCGGTGTGAAAGCCCTGAACCTGCTCGCCATTGCTGCGGTTGAGGTACAATTCGCCGAATTTCAGCGCGGCGGGCGCGCGCATCAGGCGGTGACGGTCTTCGGTAAAGAGATAGGCGGAGAGGCCGAACCGGCTGGCATTGGCCAGCGCCACCGCCTCGTCGAAGCCATCGACCCGCAGGGCCGAGATCACCGGCCCGAAAATCTCGTCGCGCAGCAGCGGCGATTGGGCATCGCGGCTTTCCAGCACCGTGGGCGCATACCAGTGGCCCTGGGCAAAGGCACCGTCGTGGCGCGGGCCGCCGGCCAGCAATACCTCGTCGCCGGCGGCGCGACCGGCGGCGACCATGGCGGCGACCTTGTCGACCTCGACGGCGCTGATCTTGGGGCCGAGATCGGGATTCTGCATCGGATCGCCCATGGTCAGGGCGCGGGTCTTGGCGACGAAGCGTTCGAGGAAGCTGTCGGCAATGGCGCGGTGCAGGTACATCCGTTCGTTGCAGGTGCAGATCTGGCCGCAATTGGTAAAGCGCGCGGCCACCGCGGCATCGACCGCCGCGTCGATGTCGGCGTCTTCCATGACGATGAAGGGCGCCTTGCCGCCGAGTTCCAGCCGCAACACCTTGAGATCGGCGGCCCCGGCGGCATAGATGTCGCGCCCCGCCCGCAGGCTGCCGGTCATGGTCACCAGATCGGTCTCGGGGCTGGAGACAAGCGCCGCGCCCATGGTCGGGCCGCGCCCGGTCACCACGTTGAAGACGCCGGCGGGAAGCCCGACCTGTTCGGCCAGACGCGCCAGGAACAATCCCGACAGCGGCGTCAGCTCATGCGACATCAGCACAAGGGTGTTGCCGGCCACCAGCGCCGGGCCGGCCTTGCGCCCGGCCAGGGCCGCCGGATAGTTCCAGGCCGTCAGGGCGACAACGACGCCATAGGGATGGCGGCGAATATGGATTTCCTCGTTGCGGTTGTCCGAGGCCACGATATCGCCGGAAATCCGCCGCGCGCCCGAGGCCGCATGGCTGAGGAATTCGGCACAGGCGGCAACCTCGCCCCGCGCCTGGCCGATGGGCTTGCCCTGTTCGGCGGTGATGATCCGCGCATAGGTTTCGGCATTGTCGCGCACCGCCTGGGCCAGCGCCTGCACCGCGCGGCCGCGTTCGATCGCCGGGGTCATGGCCCATCCCGGCGCAGCGGCCCGGGCCGCGGCCAGCGCCGCTTCGGCCATCCCGGCGCCGCCATCCGGCGTTTCCGAGATCACCTCGCCGGTGGCCGGATTGTCGACGAGGAGGCTGCCGGTTGCGCCCTCCTGGCTCCAGCTTCCGTTGACAAAGACCTCGCGCCCCAGCGCAATCAGGTCGATATTCCGTTCGTCCAGCATCTCAGACCTCGCGTTGCGGATGGGCGTTCAGCAGCCCTTGAAGATATCCGATGGCATGGCCCCGGGCGCGGTGGCCCCAGGGGCTGTCATTCTCGATCTGCGGCACGTGATCATCCAGCAGGAAGCCGTCGAACCCGCTGTCGCGCAGCAATCCGATCATCTCGGAAGGATTGAAATTGCCCTCGCCGAGAAAGCATTCGACAAAGCGGGGCACGCTGCCCTGCACGTCGCGGAAATGGACATAGGCGATCTTGCCGCGCGGGCCGAAGTGGGAAATCATCTCGCGCACCGTCTGCGCGCCGCCGAGCATCGACGAACAGGAGCCGAGGCACAGATCCAGCGCCCAGGCGGGGCTGTCCTTGGCCAGGGCTTCGGCCCGCTTGAAGTTCTCGACGCCGGTAAAGAGCCGCGCGACGCCGCCAAGCTCGGAGGCGGGCGGATCGTCGGGGTGCAGTGCCAGCCGCACGCCGGCCTCTTCGGCGACCGGCAGCACGCGGTCAAGGAACCAGGCGTAATTGTCCCACATCTGGTCGTGGGAAATGCCGGCGTCATCGCCGAAACGCAGCGGCATGGCAGAGAGGTCGCCCAGGACACTGGGCAGGAACCGCTCGGCCTCGGCCCGCGTCGTCGCGGCCGTCGCCTCGGCCAGATCGAACCCGGTATTGCGTGCCCCGCCGCGCCCCTTGATCCGGCGGTTGGTGCGCCAGACCGAGTTGGGCATGAAATGGTAGCCGAGGATGCCGATCCCGGCAGCGCCCAGGGCGCGGATGATGGCGCAATAGTTCTCGATCTGCGCCTCGCGGCCCGGCGCGCCGGTCATGACCTTGTCATAGAAATGTACCGGCACGTTTTCGATCGCCTCGAGCTTCAGGCCCTCGGCCGCCACCGCATCGGCCAGGCGCTGAACGTCGGCGGCGTCCCAGGTGTCGGCGCCCGGCAGCAGCGGCGTGTTCATCTGCACGCTGTCGATGCCCAGCTGCCGCGCAAACGCCATGGTTTCGGTGGTGATCTCGTTGAACTGGCCGATGGCAACACGCATTCCCATCTGTCCCTCCCTGCCGTTTTTTGCCTTTGCGGCTCTTTAAATATATCTGTTATCGACTTAGATATCGATAAAGGTCGTTTCCGGCGGAGTCAAGTCTGTTAGAATGACCGCAGACTGTTTTTGAAGGAACCGGACAGTGAACACTCAGACGCCAGTGCCCTCGAACGCCGCCCAGGGCGTGCAAGAATTCTTTGACGCGCTGGTTGAAGGGCGGCTTTCGCTTGGCCAGACGGTCAAGCAGAGCGCGCTCTGCGACGTGCTGGGCATTTCGCTGGCCGGGCTGCGCGAGGTCTGCCTGCTGCTCGAGGCGGAAGGGCTGATCGAGGTGCGCAAGCGGGTGGGCGTCAAGATCTTCTACCCCGATGTCGCCTTTGTGCGGGACACTTTCCAATATCGCGAGCTGCTGGAATGCGAGGGGCTGCGCCGGCTGGCGGACGCGCCGCCGGACAATTGGGTGGCCGAGATGACGCAGCTTCATGCCGAGACCCTGGCGCATGCTGAACGGGCAAAGACCGCCGAGGGCTACCGGATCGAGGTCAAGGCGTTGGAAGATCGGTTTCATGGCAGTCTCATCGCCGCGTTCCACAACCGCCAGATTTCGGCGAACTATGACCGGACGATGCAGAAGATGTATCTGTTTCGCCTGCTGCGGCCGGAATCCGTCAACCTCGCCAATACGGCGACGGCGTTCCGCGAACATGCGCAGGTGATCGACCGGGTGGCGGCGGGCGATGCCGACGGCGCGGTCGCGGCGCTGCGCAACCATTTCTCCGGCGTGTTGCGCCGGACTTTGGCGACCTGAGGCCGGCGCCTTTCGCGGCTTTGGTGGGCAAAACCGCCTGCGTTCCGGGCGGTTTTCGGACCTTGGAATATTCCCGAAAAAAACTGCGACGGAATGCGACGGCCGGATCGTACCAAGGGACGTGCGCCGCAGCGGCGGGCGCTTCGGAGCCTTGAAAGGACATCTCTCTTGCGAACTCTCATTTCCGTCCTGGCCGGCGCGGGCCTGTTGTTCGGCGCCTATGTCATCAGTTTCGGCGTGCCGGAGCGTCTGGCGCCCTATCTCGGAGCGGCGGCTGGCGCCGAGGCGGCACCATCGGCCGAGGCGCGGCCCGGCGGCGGCGCGGGCCGGCCGGGCGGGCGCGGCGGCGCGACGTCGGTGGTTCTGGCGCCGCTCGAGGCGCGCCCGCACGACCTGGTGTTGCGGACCATCGGCAGCGCCACCTCGCTGCGCAATGTCGAGGTGGTGGCCAGCGTTTCGGGCGAGGTGGCCGAGGTGCGGATGGCGGCCAATGCCTCGGTGGCCAAGGGCGATGTGCTCTTGCGGCTGGACGACCGGGCGCAGCGGCTGGCGGTGGAGATCGCCGAAACCGAGCGCGACGAGGCGCAGGCCTCGTTGAATCGCTACAATACGCTGAAGGACAACGGCAACCTGACGATCACCGATGTCGCCATGGCCGAGGCCGAGGTGGCGCTTCGGCTGGCCGAGGCAAATCTGGCGCTGGCGCAGGTGGCGCTGGAGGTTCGCACGATCCGGGCGCCGATGAGTGGCCGGCTGGGGCTGAGCACGCTGGAAACGGGCACCTATGTCAGCGCCGGAACCGCCCTGGTGACGATCGACGATTCATCGGCGCTGATCGCGGAGTTCGAGGTGCCCGAGCGCTCGATCGGTCTGCTTGAGGTCGGCCGGGTGGTGCAGGTCGGCACGCCGACCTATGTGGGCCGGGTGTTCGAAGGGGTGATCACCGCCTTTGACAGCCGGCTCGACAGCGTGACCCGCAGTGCCACGGTGCGCGCGCGGATCGACAATTCCGCGGGCGAGCTGCTCTCGGGGATGACCTTTGCGGTGCGGATGATCGAAGAGACCGAGCCGCTGCCGGTGGTGCCCTCGACCGCGGTGACATGGGACCGGTCGGGCGCCGGCATCTGGGTCTCCGACGCGGGCCGCGTCACCCGCCATCCGGTGGCGATCCGCTACCGCGAGGGCGATCAGCTCTGGGTCGAGACCGATGTGCCGCTGGGGGCGCAGATCGTGGCCGAGGGGGCCGCGAAACTGCGCGAGGGCGCACAGGTGAACGATGCCGCCGAAGCGAGGCCGAGCGCATGAGCCTGGAAAAGATGCTGCACCGCGCGGGCTTTGCCGATACCTTTGTGGCGCGGCCGATTTTCGGCATTGTCGTCAACCTGTTGATCGTGGTGGCCGGACTTGCGGCGCTGAGCGGCGTGGACGTGCGCGAAATGCCGGATGTGGATCAGCCGGTGCTCTCGGTGCGCACCAGCTATGACGGCGCGGTGCCGGCCACGGTCGACACCGAGGTGACGCAGGTGCTGGAGGATGCGCTGAGCGCGCTGGACGGGCTGGCTTACATCGAATCCACCTCGAGCGCGGAATCGAGCCGGATCACCATCGATCTGACCGATGGCACCGATGTCGATGTGGCGGCCAATGAGGCGCGCGAGATCGTGTCGGAAACCCTGCGTTCGCTGCCGGATGACATCGACGATCCCTCGGTGAGCAAATCCGACAGCAATGCCGATGCGATCATCCGGCTGGCGCTGCTGGGCAATGCCTCGCTGGCCGAGCTGACGCAGCTGGCCGAGGGCATGGTCTATGAGCGGTTGTCGACGATCGACGGCATCGCCGAGGTCACGGTGCGCGGCGACCGGTCGAACGAGTTCCGGGTGACGCTCAGCATGCCGTCGCTGCTGAGCCGGGGGCTGACGATCTTTGACGTCAGTGAAGCGCTCGGAGCGCTGCGCGACGACACGCCGCTGGGCGAGATCGAGAGCCAGAACCAGACCATGAGCCTGAGCGTGGCGAATGAAAATGTCACCGTCGAGATGATCGAGGAATTGCAGATCAACCGCACGACACAGATTGCCGATGTGGCGCTGGTGCAGCTCTTGCCGGAAGAGGCCAGCGTGTTCACACGCGTCAATGGCCAGACGGCGGTGGGGCTCGACATCACCCGGCAATCGGTGGGCAACACGCTTGATATCTCGCGCGCGGTGAATGTCGCGGTCGAAGAGCTGCGCGGCGACTTGCCCGAGGGGGTGCGGCTGGTGGTGGCCTCGGATGACGGGGTGTTTGTCGAGGGTTCGCTGACCGAGGTGGTGAAGTCGATCCTGATGGCGACGGCGATCGTCGTGGCGGTGATCTTTCTGTTCCTGCGCTCGCCGCGCGCCACGCTGATCCCGGCGGTCACCATTCCGGTGGCGCTGGTCGGCACGTTGGCGGCGATCTGGCTGACCGGGTTTTCGGTCAATACCATCAGCCTTCTGGCGCTGGTGCTGGCAACCGGCATGGTGGTCGATGACGCCATCGTGGTGATCGAGAACATCGTGCGCAAGCGCAAGGCCGGCATGGGCGCCTTTGCGGCGGCAGCGACGGGCACCAACGAGGTGTTCTTTGCGGTGATTTCGACGACGGCGACGCTGGCGGCGGTGTTCATCCCGATTTCGTTTCTGCCGGGACAGGCCGGCGGGGTGTTTTCCGAGTTCGGTTTCGTGCTGGCCTTTGCCGTCACCCTGTCATCGCTGACCGCGCTGACCCTGGCGCCGGTGCTGGCGGCCCTGCTCGATCCCGGCAGGCCCTCGGGGCAGGCGGAGCGCGCGGGCAAGGGCCGGGTGATGCTGGTGTTCGATGCGGTGATGGACCGGGCGATCCGCACGCCGGTACTGGTGCTGTCGCTGGCCGGGGCTTTTGTGCTGCTGGCCTGGGGGGCGGCGCTGACCCTGCCGTCGGCGGTGACGCCCTCGGAGGACCGGGGTTTCTTTCTGGTGCAGGCGCGCGGCGCCTCGGATACCACGGTGAGCTATCTCGACGGCCAGGTGCAGCGGGTCGAGGCGATCCTGACCCCCTATCTCGAGAGCGGCGAAATCGAGGTGGTGCAAAGCATCGTCGGGGTCGGCGGCGGCACCAGCGCCTTTATCGTGGTGCGGCTGCCGGACTGGGCCGAGCGCGATTTTGCGCAGGATGAGCTGGTGGCGCAGATCAGCCGGCAGCTGGCGTCGGTGCCCGGCGTGCGGGTCAGCGCGCGGGCGACCAACAGTCTCAATATCCGCGGCGCCGGCGGCGGGCTGAGCTTTGCGGTCACCGGAACCAATATCGCGGCGATCACCGAGGGCACCGAGGCGCTGGTGGCGGCGATGGCGGGCGATGCCGCCTTTCTCAATCCGCAATTGTCGAACGACAGCGTCGATGCCCAGCTTCAGGTGGTGGTGGACGATGCCGCCGCCAATGACATGGGGCTGACCTCCTCCGAGGCCACGGCGCTGGTCAGCGCGCTGGTGCGGGGCACCACGGCGGTAAGCGTGTTCGAGAACGACGCCGAGGTCGATGTGACGGTGGTGCCCGGCGGCGCGCCGATCGATGATCCCTCGGACATCGCCTCGATGCCGCTCAGGCTGTCGGACGGGTCATATGTGCCGCTGTCGACGATTGCCGCGCTCGAGACGGTGGTGACCCAGGCGCAGATCGAGCGGCAGGGCGGGGCGCTGTCGGTGGCGGCACAGGCCAATTTGGGCGAGGGCACCGACATGTCCGAGGCGATGGCGCGGGTCAGCGCCCTGGCCGACGAGGTGCTGCCCGAGGGCCTGCGGCTGGTCTTTACCGGCGAGGCGGCGACGCTGGATGACAGCACCGACGCGATGCTGATGGTCTTTGGCGTGGCGCTTCTGGTGGTGTTGCTGGTGCTGGCGGCGCAGTTCGAAAGCTTTGCCAGCGCGGTGGTGATCATGCTGACGGTGCCTTTCGGGTTGGCGGCGGCGCTGATGGCGATCTCCTTGTCGGGCGGATCGCTGAACTACTACAGCCAGATCGGGCTGGTGATGCTGATCGGGGTGATGGCCAAGAACGGCATTCTGATCGTCGAATTCGCCAATCAGTTGCGCGAAGCGGGCCAGGATATCGACAGCGCCATCCGCGACGCGCTGAGCCTGCGCATCCGGCCGGTGATGATGACCATGGTCTCGACCGCGCTTGGCGGGCTGCCGCTGATCCTGACCTCGGGCGCCGGCGCCGAGGCGCGGGTGGCGGTGGGCTGGGTGATCGTCGGCGGCCTGGGCTTTGCCACGGTGTTCACCCTGTTCCTGACGCCGATCTTCTATCGCTGGATCGCGGTCTGGGGCGCCGCGCCGGGGGCGGCGGCGCGGCGGCTGAAAACCGAACGGCTGGCGGCGGGGTGAGCCCCGCCGCTCAGGCGCGCAGCTCCGAAAGCACCTCACCGGCCAGGGTGAAGGAGCGGACCCGGGCGCTGTGGTCGTGGATCATGCCGGTGACCATGAGTTCGTCGGGCTGGTGTCGCGCCAGCAGGCCGGCAAGCTGGTCGCGGACCATTTCGGGCGTGCCGGTGGCCGAGACCGAAAGCGCGTGTTTCACCTGCGCCAGCACCGGCGCGGGGATCTGTTGCGCCACATCCGCGACCGGGTGCGGCAGCTTGCCAGGCCGGCCCATGCGCAGGTTGGCAAAGGCGAGATATTGCGACGAGCGCAAGACCTCGGCCTGCTCGTGCGTATCGGCCACGCAGACCCCGGCGGCCATCATCACATGCGGCGCCGAGAGCGTCGCCGAGGGGCGGAACTGGGCGCGGTAGGTGGCGATCGCCTGGTCCAGCAGGTCCGGCGCGAAATGCGAGGCAAAGGCATATGGCAGGCCGAAATGCGCCGCGAGCTGTGCGCCGTAGAGGCTGGAGCCGAGGATCCAGACCGGCACCTCGGTGCCCTCGCCGGGAATGGCGCGGACCGGGCCGGCGGGGCCGCTGGCGAAATAGCCGATCAGCTCCTGCACATCCTGCGGAAAACTGTCCTCGGGCGACATGTTGCGCCGCAGGGCGCGGGCGGTGGCGCCGTCGGTGCCGGGTGCGCGGCCGAGGCCGAGATCGATCCGGCCGGGGTAAAGCGTGGCCAGGGTGCCGAATTGCTCGGCCACCATCAGCGGGGCGTGGTTGGGCAGCATGATGCCGCCGGCGCCGATGCGCATGGTGGTCGTGGCCGCGGCGACATGGCCGATCACCACGGCGGTCGCGGCGCTGGCAATGCCCGGCATGTTGTGATGCTCGGCCAGCCAGAAGCGGTGATAGCCGGCCCGTTCGGCCGCCACCGCAAGATCGGCGGTATTGGCCAGCGCGTCGCCGGCGCCGGCACCTTCGGGCACTGGCGAGAGATCGAGGAGGGAGAAATGCTGCATCGGTGATATCCTTTTGGCGCACCTATGCATGCCCCCGCGCCGCGCCAAGGCGGCGCCGGGGGTTCCGTAACGGCAGTGTCAGCCGCTGGCCGGGGCGTTGCCGCGCTCGACCCGGTTCCAGCGGATCGACGACCAGAGCGAAACGCCGATCAGCGCCGCGCCGCCAAGCCCGGTGATGACCTCGGGGATATGCACCAGAGATTGCATGAACATGATCACCGACAGCGCGATGATGGCGTAAAAGGCGCCGTGTTCGAGATAGCGGTATTCGGTCAGGGTGCCGTTTTCGACCAGCATGATCGTCATCGAACGCACGTACATCGCGCCGATGCCGAGGCCGATGGCGATGATGAAGAGGTTCTGGGTCAGGGCGAAGGCGCCGATCACCCCGTCAAAGCTGAACGAGGCGTCGAGCACCTCGAGATAGAGAAAGGCGCCGAGCCCGCCCTGGGCCGCGCCCTTGACCGCCTTTTGCGTGCTGTCGAGCAATCCGCCCAGAACTTCGACCAGCAGGAAGGTCAGCAGGCCCCAGATCGCCGAGCTGAAAAACACCTGGGTGTCGGCGCCGTCCAGCAAGCGCGAGAAGATCAGCACCGTGACCAGCACGATGGCCACCTCGATGCCGCGAATGGTGGCGTGGCGCGCCATGCGCCTTTCCAGCCATTGCACCCAATGCACGTCCTTTTCGTGATCGAAGAAAAAGCTGAGGCCGACCATCATCAGGAAGGTGCCGCCGAAGGCCGCGATCGGCAGATGCGCCTCTTCCATGATATGGGCGTATTCCTCGGGGCGGGCGGCGGCCAGGGTGATCGCCTCCCAGGGGCCGATGCGGGCCGAGATCACCACGATCAGCAGCGGAAAGACGATGCGCATGCCGAAGACGGCGATCAGGATGCCCCAGGTCAGGAACCGGCGCTGCCAGATCGGGGTCATCGATTTCAGCTTGTTGGCGTTGACGATGGCATTGTCGAAGGACAGCGAGATCTCCAGCACGGCAAGCACCGCGCAGATAAAGAGGATGGTCAGCATGCCGGCGAGGGTGCCGGTTGTCGTCCAGCCCAGCCAGCCGCCGAGCGCAAGGCCCAGGCCGGTGACGATGAAGGCCCATTTGAGATAGGAAAGCATGGATCTGGCCGGGGCGCCGCTGTGCGGCGCGCCTCCGGTCGGGGAGGGGTGTTGTGTCATGATGTGAACACGTCCAGGCGGCTGGAAAAGATCTGGTGCCGACATCACGAAAGCGCCGCCACTTCCGCCAGAGGGGCCCGGTCACCCGATTATAGCGCCGATGCGCCGTCATCCTATTGGCCTGTCACATCGCTTTTGTAAACGGATTCGTGATCGGCGCGGCGGGCTGGGCCGTTATGTGCCGATGGCCGCAGGGCGCGAAAAGCCCTTGGTGCGGGAGGCGCCCGGCCCGTTTGCCTGCCGGCGCGGCCGGGCCAAAGCCCGCGTTTTCAGGCCCCTGCGCAGGGTTGCAGACGGATTTCGGGAGATCCGGAAAAATTGTCATATGAGAAAAAAATTGACAAAAGTAAAAACAACAGGAATAGTGGCCGGGGATTGAGTACCTGTTCCGCAGGCTCTGTGATCTGCCACGAGGGAGGACAAGATGGCAAACTCGAAAACCAGCTATGTGTCACGCCGCGCATTCCTGAGAGCGGGGGCCGCGACCGGGGTCGCGCTGGCCGCTCCGACGTTCTTTGTCGGCAAGGCGCATGCCGCCACCGAAAAGCTGAACATCGGCATCATTCCGGCCTATTCTTTCGGCATCTACTGGCTGGTCCAGGATCAGGGCTTTGCCCCCGGCGTCGAGATGGATTTCAGCGTCTTCCCCTCGGGCCCCCCCGCCATCGAAGCGATGGTCGGCGGCTCGGTCGATGCGATCACCGTGGGCTCGGTGCCGCCGCTGGCGGCGATGGCGCGCAATGTCGCCGATTTCCGCGAGATCTCGGTCTGTGGCGATGCCTCGGGTCTCTTCACCATCGTCGGCCGTCCGGGGATGACCAGCCTGGCCGATCTCGAAGGCAAGCGGATCGCGGTGACCTCGGGGTCGAACTTCGATTTCTTCCTCGGCGTCGCGCTCGAGCAGGCCGGGCTGTCGGACATGAAGCTGACCCGGATCAACATGGAGCCGATCGACGCCCAGGCGGCGCTGATCGCCGGGGCGGTGGATGCCACCGTGCCGCTGGCCACCTCGCGCCAGCTGATCTTCGACAAGCTGCCGGGCGCCAGCATGCTGGCCGACGGCTCGGCGATGCCGATCGGCAAGCGGCCCTCGATCATGGATGTCTTCATGACCACCCAGCAGACCATGGACGCCAAGGAAGAGGCGCTGACCGAAGTGGTGCGCGCCTTCCACGAGAACGGCGTCAAGATGCTGCGCGAAGACAATGCCGAGGTCGTGCAGCGCATGATCAAATGGCAAAGCGGCATCGGCCGGGCCGGCGTGACCGCGGCGGAAGTCGAGCCGCTGCTGAACAACTACTTCTATTTCGACGTGCCCGAGATCAAATCGGTCTATGCCGACGGCATCCTGAAAAACGCATTGCGGGTGCAATCGGAGTTCCTGGTCGAGAATGATCGCATCCGCAACATGCCCGACCTCGATGCGCTGGTGTCGGATCAGATCGTGACCCGGCTCTGAGACCGATGGCTCTGTTGCATTCTCTCCGGTCAAGGCGCCTGTGGTTGGGCGCCTTGTCGATCGCCACGGTCTTCGGGGTCTATATCTGGATCACGAACCAGCCCGACAACAATCCGGCGCTGTTGCCGCCGATCCTGGATATCCTGGCCTCGTTCAAGACCAACCTGACCAGCGGCAGTCTGCTGACCGCGCTGGGGGCGAGTCTGTTCCGCATTGCCATGGGCTTTTTCATCGGCACCACGCTGGCGCTGATCGTCGGTTGCCTGGTGGGCTGGTACAAGACGGTGGAATATCTGCTCGACCCGCTGATCGAGGCGCTGCGGCCGATCCCGCCGCTGGCCTATATTCCGATCATCATCATCTGGTTCGGGATCGGCGAATTCAGCCGGGTGCTGATCATCACCATCGCCTGTTTCATGGTCTGCGTGGTCAACGTGATCGCCGGCATGAAGAACGTGCCGCAGGTCTATGTCGATGCCGCATCGACCATGGGCGCTAGCCGGTTCCAGGTGTTCCGCACCGTCGCCGTGCCCGCCGCCACGCCGTTCATCATCACCGGCTACCGGATTGCGCTGGCTGCCGCCTGGACGACGCTGGTCGCCTCGGAACTGCTGGCGGCGCAGAACGGTCTCGGCTTCCTGTTGCAGGAAGGACGGCGCTATTTCCTGACCGATCAGGTGATGATGATCATCGTGATCATCGGCGGCTGCGCCTTCATCATGGATCGCATCTTCCGCAAGATTCAGGCTCATCTCATGCAATGGTCGGAGGCCCGCGAATAATGCCAGAGATCCTCGTCGACAATCTCACCCATACCTTCGGCAAGGGCGAGCCCGGTGCGCTCACCGTGCTGGACAAGATCAACCTGACCTTCGAGTCCGGGTCGTTCAATTCGATCATCGGCACCTCGGGCTGTGGCAAGTCCACGCTGCTCAAGATGATGGCCGGGCTGTTTACCCCCTCGGACGGGCAGATGACGCTGGATGGCGAGGTGATCGAGGGCACCGACCGGCGCCGGGGCATGGTGTTCCAGCAGGATGCGGTGTTTCCCTGGATGACCGTGGCCAAGAACATCTCTTACGGCCCGCGCCTGCGCGGCGCCTCGAAGGCCGAGCAATCCGAGATCGAGGCGAAATGGACCGAGATGGTGGGGCTCAGGGGCTTTGAAGACCGCTGGCCGCGCGAGTTGTCTGGCGGGATGCGCAAGCGGGTCGATATCGGCCGGGTCTATGCCAATGATCCCGATGTGCTGTTGATGGACGAGCCTTTCGGGGCGCTGGACGCCCAGACCAAGGAGCGGATGCAATCCGACCTGCTGACCACCTGGCAGAAGTCGAAAAAGACCGTGGTCTTTGTAACCCATGACATCGAAGAGGCGATCTTTCTGTCGGACAAGATCATCGTTCTGTCGTCGCGCCCCGGCCGGGTGCACCATATCGAAGAGGTCAGCCTGCCGCGGCCGCGCAATGACGAGATGCGGCTGACCGAAGAGTTCCTCGCCATCAAGCGCCGTTTGTGGGGGATGCTGGATCACTGACACTCACGGGAACTTCCCTGGCCCTTCGGGGCGACTTCACCCGCGTCGGTCCTCTGGGCTGACGCGGTTTTTTGTTGGGCGGGGGCCCGGGGGTTGGCGCTGCTGGTCTGGATGCCGGTCACGTCGCGCCCCGGACCTGATCCGGGGCCTCTTCGCGGGTTGCGGTGCGGGGTGGGGGAAGGGGTCCCGGCGCGAGGCCGGGACGGGGGGCGTTGGTGGGGAATGGCTGCGTGACGGCGGCGGTGCGCTGCGCCGTTCGCGCCCCGGACCTGATCCGGGGCCTCTTCGCGGCTTGCGGTGCGGGGTGGGGGAAGGGGTCCCGGCGCGGGGGCCGGGACGGGGGGCGCTGGCGGGGGAATGGTTGCGTGTCGGCGGCGGTGTTCTGCGCCGTTCGCGCCCCGGACTTGATCCGGGGCCACTTTGCGGCTTGCGGTGCGGGGTGGGGGAAGGGGTCCCGGCGCGGGGGCCGGGACGGGGGCGTTGGTCGGGGATAGGCTGGCGATCAGAGCGCTTCGGCCTTGACCAGCGAATGCACGTCGTCGACCCGGGCGGTGGCGAGGTCGTCTTCGGTGATGCCGAACCTCGCGCCCATCAGATCCTCGATGCCGCCGACCAGCGCCAGCGCGTCCAGGCCGTAATAGCGCATCAGATAGGCGCGCGAGCCGCCGTGGGCATAGGTGTCCTTCAGCCCCAGCCGGACCAGCCGCTTGCCGATGCCGGCGTCGGCCATGGTCTCGGCCACCAGCGAGCCCACGCCGCCTTCGGTGACGTGGTTTTCCAGCGTCACCACGCCATGTTTGACCGACCCGATATGGTCCAGAAGCTGCTTGTGATCGAAAGGCTTGATTGTGTGCAGGTGGATGTGGCGGATCGACAGGCCCGCCTTGGCCAGGGCCGAGCGGGCGCGCATCGCCTCTTCGGTGCTGATGCCGGAGGAGACGACGAGAATGTCGGTGCCTTCCGACAGCACGCGCATTTCGCCGACCTTGATCGGCGTGTCGAACAGCCGCGGCACCGAGCCGCGCAGCACCCGGCACCAGACCGGGCCGTCGATGCTGTCGGCGGCTTCGCAGATGCTATCCACCTCGGTGGCGTCGCCGGTCTCGAGGATCGTCATGTTGGGGATCGAGCGCATCACCGAGATATCCTCGATCGACTGGTGGGTCATGCCGCCCGGCGTGGTGACCCCGGGCAGAAAGCCCATCAGCCGGACCTTGCGCCGGGGATAGGCGATCGAGGCCATCAGCTGGTCATAAGGCCGGCGGTACATGAAGACGCCGAAGGTGTGGATGAACGGCCGGAAGCCGGCCAGTCCGAGACCGCCGGCAAAGCTGAGCATGTTCTGCTCGGCCATGCCCATCGACAGGAACTGCTCGGGGTGGCGGTCGCGGAAACCGTCGATCTCGCAGGAGGAGGTCAGATCGGCCGAGAGACAGAGGATCTCGGGCTTGCCGGCGGCAAATTTCTCGAAGGCCGCGGCGTAGGGGCGGGATACCATTTCAACCATGTGCAGAGCTCCTCAATGGGCGTATTCGACAGGATCGACGCCCAGGTCGGCGGCGATCGAGGTGTTGAAGCGGGCGCGTTCGTCGGGCGATTTGAACCGCACGTAATGCAGCCGCGGAAAGCGTTCCTCGAGGATCGGCATGGTCTGATAGGGCGAGGTGCGCGCCAGGATGATCAGCGGCTTGCCGTCATGCGGTTCCTTCGCGGCGTCGCGCATGGCCTGAATGTCATGGCCGTCGATCTCGACGCAGGTGGCGCCGAATTCGATGAACTTGGCGCGGATGTCGCCCACCTCCATCACGCTGTCCATGGCGCCGTCGCATTGCTGGTCGTTGACGTCCATGATGGCGCAGAGATTGTCGATGCCGTGGAACTGCGCCGCTGCGACCGCCTCCCAGGTCTGGCCCTCCTGGACCTCGCCGTCGGACATGAAGACCCAGGTCCGCCCCGGCTCGCCGCGCAGCTTGCGGCCATAGGCCAGGCCCGCGCCGGTCGAGAGGCCGATGCCCAGGGTTCCGTTGTGCACCTCCATGCCGGGCGAATGCTCGGCGCCGATCATCTCGACCGACGAGCCGTCCTTGTTGAACATCTCGAGCCCCTCGGGCGCCATCCGGCCGACCTCGATCAGCGTGGCATAGGCCACCAGCGCGTAATGGGCGGGCGCGATGAACAGCCGGTCATATTCGGGCGCGGCCGGGCCGTTGTAGCCGGCGCCGGTGTGATAGCCGGGGTTCGTGGGCGCGGGGACGCCTTCGAAGGGCTTGGGAATCATCGGCAGCGTCGGGTCGCCCAGCTTCAATTCCTCATTGTACAGCCATGCAAGTTGCTCGGCGGCGGAACAGGCCTGGCTCAGATAGCCGCCGTTGTTGCGGATCGTGTGCTCGAAGACTCGACGCCGGAGTCCCAGCGCGACGTCTTCTGTGGTTCTTTCGTTTTGCATGGCTTCCTCTGATTTGCTGCTTTACAAAAGTCAGTAAATCGATCATATGTAAAAGTCAAGCGCCGCGCGGTCGTGCGGCGGAAAGGACGGATAATGAAATACACCGCAGCACATTGGGGCGCCTACCGGATCGAGGGTGACGCGCTGCGCCCGCTGGACGACGACCCGCGCCCTTCGCGGATCGGGCGTGGCTGGCTTTCGGCCGCGCGGGACCGGAACAGCCGCATCCTTGCGCCGATGGTGCGCGATGGCTGGCTTGACGGTGATGGCGGCAAGGGGCGCGGCCGCGACGGCTATCGCGAGATGACCTGGGACGAGGCTAATGCGCTGGTCGCCCGCGAGATCCGCTGCGTGCGCAAGGCGCATGG